>MTKZ01019853.1_pt1 | contig 36052 bp, 31 predicted proteins | sample 1042781 | NCBI WGS metagenome assembly MTKZ01 (sample SAMN06212207, study PRJNA360539) | anaerobic digester metagenome | biome: Wastewater treatment plant; material: sludge; isolation source: anaerobic digester fed with sludge from wastewater treatment plant | place: Denmark: WWTP Viborg ...
ATCAGTTCCATATCCTGCAGTTTCAACCCTGCGTTCTTAAGCGCTTTTCGTACCGCGGGTACCGGGCCCAAGCCCATCAGGGAGGGCTCCACCCCTCCCTGGCCGACGCCCAGGATCTCCGCCATCGGCGTCAGCCCCAGCTCCTTCACGGCCTTTTCGCTGGCCAGGAGCACGAATGAAGCGCCGTCGTTGATGCCGGAGGAGCTGCCCGCTGTCACCGTCCCGTCCTTCCTGAACGCCGGGCGCAGTTTGGCCAGCTTTTCCGGGTTCGTCCCGCGGTTGGGATACTCGTCCCGGCTGAAGACCACGTCTTCCCGGCCTGCCTTGACCGTCAGCGGCACGATCTCCTCGTCAAACACGCCTTCGTCCACAGCCTTGATGGCCTTCTGCTGGGAGGTGTACGCGAAGGCGTCCTGCTGCTCGCGGGTGATGTGGTGGCGCTCGGCGACGTTCTCCGCCGTGATGCCCATGTGGACGTTGTCAAACACGTCGGTGAGCGCGTCCTTGAGCATGTGGTCCTCCGCCTGGAAGGAACCCATCCTGATGCCCTTGCGGATCTCCCTGGGCAGCAGGTAAGGCGCACCGGTCATGGACTCCACCCCGCCGGCGACGATCAGGTCTGCTACGCCGCTGCGGATCTCCGCCATGCCATTGAGCACGGCCTTCATGCCGGAACCGCAGAGCATGTTCAGGGAGTAGGCGCAGACCTCCACGGGGATGCCGGCCTTTACCGCGATCTGCCGGGCAATGCCCTGGCCCAGACCGGCGGAGAGGATATTGCCGCAGATCAGCTCGTCCACCTGCTCCGGCCTGACCTTTGCGTCATCCAGGACCGCCTTGACGACCTGCGCGCCCATCTCCGCCGCGCCGGTCCCGCCCAGCGCCCCCATGAAAGACCCGATGGCCGTGCGCCGCGCGGCGGCGATGAATACTCTGCCCATTCTGCCCTCCTATGTTCCCCTCAACCCAGACGCACTTCGCGCTCCGGAAAACTGAAAGGTGATTCATGTTCCATATTCTCTTTACACGAAAACAGAACACCGGAGAATACAAAAAATGGTGAGATTTTCATACATGAACAGCCTTGACCGGCCGGGACGATTCTGTCCCGGGACACCGGTTTGACATCGATCAGGCTGCGTCCTATACTCAAACCGGACATCGCCATAGGGAGGGAGGAGTGCGCGGAATGACGCAAAAATCGTTCATCAGGACAAAGAGCCGATACACCGCCTACTACCGCATGGGTGAAGGGAACCGTAAGAAGCTGTTCCTCATCCACGGCAACGCCTCTTCCTCCGCTTTCTTTTTTCCGGTCATCACCTCCCTGGCGGAGCGCTTCGACGTCATCGCGCCGGACCTCAACGGCTTTGGCGATACGGAGGCCACGCCGGTGCACGCACCCACCGCGCTGGCTGACTGGGCGGCGGACGTCGCTGCGCTTGCCGACGCGCTGAACGTCCCCCGCTTCGCGCTGCTGGGCTGGTCCCTGGGCGGCGGAGTGGCCTGGCGGTTCGGTATCGACCACTCCCGGCGACTGACCCATCTTCTCCTGCTTTCACCCATGTCGCCCTGCGGTTTCGGCGGGACAAGGGGCCTGGAGGGGGAGATGTACGACGCGGACGGCTGGGGCTCCCCGGGCGGGTTTGCCAACCCTGAGTTCATCAGACGGCTCAAGGAAAAGGACAGGGGCGATTCCCCGATGTCCCCGCGGTCCGTGCTGGAGAGGTCCCTCTTCGCCGCAGGCTGGCCGGTGGGCAGGGAATGGCAGGACCTGTATGTGGATGAGCTGCTCAAGATCCGTCTGGGAGAGGACTATTACCCCGGGGATTACCGGGCGATCGCCGAGTTCCCCTTCGTTCTCCCGGGGAAGCGCGGGATCTCCAACTCCCTGGCGCCCCAGTATGCCGACATGAAGGCGTTCGCCGACATCCCGCACAAACCGCCTGTATTGTGGATCAGGGGGGATCAGGACAAGCTGGTGAGCGACCGGTCGATGTCTGACCTGGCGGTGCTGGGCAGCCTGGGGCTTGTGCCGGGCTATCCGGGCGAGGACGTTTTCCCGTCCCAGCCCATGGTGGGGCAGACCCGCGCGCTGCTGGAAAAGTACCGGATCAACGGCGGTACGTACCGCGAAGCGGTGATGGAAGGATGCGCTCACAGCGCGCACCTGGAGGATCCGGAGCGCTTTGTCCATGAGGTGGAGGCGTTCCTGGCCGGCTGAGCCTGATTGGCCCGCCGGACCGGATCCCCGGGAGTGTCAGGCGGTCTGTTCTGTTCCCCTGATGCACGAAAACGCCCCGGCGATCATGGCAGGGACAGGATCCCTGCCGGGAGGCTGTATGGAAAAGAAACACTCGGGCAGTCTGCATGCCATTTTCAGGCGGTATTTCATCGACGCCATGAGCTACATGGCGCTGGGTCTGTTCTCCTCGCTGATCATCGGACTGATCCTCAACCAGTTGTCGGCTGTCCCCTTTCTGTCGTTCCTGAAAGAGTTTACGGGCCTGATCTCCGCCTCCTCGCCTGTCGTGGGGGCGGCCATCGGCGTCGCGGTCGCCTACGGCCTGAAGGCAAGGCCCCTGGTCATCTTCTCCTCCGCCGTCAGCGGCGCCATCGGATATCAGCTGGGCGGCCCCGTGGGCGCCTATCTTTCATCCGTCGTCGGGGCTGAGGTCTCCTCCCTCATCGCCGGGAAGACACCGGTGGACATCGTGCTGGTCCCCGCCCTGACCATCGTCGCGGGAGGTCTGACCGGCATGCTGGCCGGCCCCGCGGTCAGCGCTCTGATGAACGGCCTGGGCGGGGTCATCAACCGCGCCACCGAGTTGAACCCGCTGCCCATGGGCATCCTGGTCGCGTCCGTCATGGGCCTGGCGCTGACCGCGCCCATCAGTTCCGCCGCCATCAGCATTTCCCTGGGGCTGGAAGGCCTTGCGGCCGGCGCGGCCTGTGCCGGCTGCTGCGCGCAGATGATCGGTTTCGCCGTGCAGTCCTATCCGGACAACGGTTTGGGCGGCCTGGTGAGCCAGGGGTTGGGCACGTCCATGCTGCAGTTTGGCAACATCATGAGGAAACCTCTGATCTGGCTTCCGCCCACCCTCGTTTCCGCGATCATGGGCCCCGTGTCTACCGTCTTGTTTAAAATGCCGAACAATCCCATGGGCGGCGGGATGGGCACCAGCGGTCTGGTGGGCCAGTTCGCCGCCTGGGCGTCCATGAAGGAGAGCTTTGGCGCGGCGGAGTCCCTGCTGCTCATCCTTCTTGCGCACTTTATTCTCCCGGCGCTGCTGGCCTTTCTAATCAGCCGGCTGTTCCGGAGATTCGGATGGATCAGGCCGGGGGATATGAAGCTGAGCCTGGGATAAGAGGATACGCCAAGCTCTTGGCGCCGGCCGCACTTGCGGGTGTAAGGCCGGCGCTTGGTATGGTATAATGCCGTGAGGAATGGAATGGAGGGTTGAGCGTGTTCGGAAAACTGATGAATAATTACTACTACGGCAAGAGCGGAAAGGGCGACTATAAACGGGACGATCTGCCGAAAAACCGCAGGCAGCTGTTTTTTGAGATGCTGCGCATCCGTTTGTCCGGGCTCGTCCGGCTGAATCTGATGACGGCCGTCGCTTTCCTGCCGATTGTGTACGTGTTCATCATCCTGTCCAACACGCTTTTTGACCACCTGCTCACGCTGTCCGAGGCCATCACCGCGCAAGCCGGAAGCGAACAGACGCTGGAACTTGTCAGGAACAGCCCGGAGGTGATCTACAGCATCCTGTTCTCCGCGCTTGTGATGCTCATTCCCTGTATCCTGATCACCGGGCCGGTCCAGGCCGGCATGGCCTACGTGACGCGCAACTGGGCACGGGATGAGCATGCTTTTGTGTGGTCGGACTTTAAGGACGCCGTCAAGGAGAACTGGAAGCAGGCGCTGGGCGTGTCAGCGATCACGGGGGTGATGCCGCTGGTGGTGCTGGTGTGTTATCAGTTCTACGGCAGCATGGCAACCCAGAGCGCTTTCTTTGTCGTCCCGCAGATGCTGACCCTGATGCTGGGCCTGGTTTGGATGCTGGCGCTTGCCTTCATCTATCCCATGATGGTGTCCTACCGGATGGGCTTTGGCACCCTGCTTCGCAACGGGCTTCTACTGGCGGTCGGCCGCCTTCCGCATGCGGCGGGCATGCGCCTTCTGATGCTCGTACCCGCCCTCATCGCGGGCCTTGCCGCCTTCTTCACCCCTTATGCGATGTACGCGCTCATGGCGCTTTGCGGGTATTATCTGCTCATCGGGAACGCCCTGGCGCGGTTTGTCTACGCCTCCCTGTCAAACGCCGTGTTTGACCGCTTCATCAACACCCGCATCCCCGGCGCGCCGGTCAACCGCGGCCTTGCCGAGGAGGATGATGAGGAGGAAGAGGAACAGGCAGAGCAGACCGGAGACGGGAACGCCTGACATGTACGGTGACTTTGCCCGCGTCTATGACCGTCTGATGGCCGACGTGGACTATGATGCCTGGGCGGAGTTCTATCACGGGCTCCTCTCCGCATCCGGCGTGCCGGAAATGGGGACTGTGCTGGAAGCCGCCTGCGGGACGGGCAGCATGACAGTGCGCCTGGCCAGGCGTTACCGGGTACTGCCCGGAGACCTGTCCGGTGAGATGCTCACCCTCGCAGCCGATAAGGCGCGAGGGCAGGGGCTTGACCTGAATTTTCTCTGCCAGGACATGAGATGCCTTCAGGCGCACCGCCCGGTGGATGCTGTCATCAGCGCCTGCGACGGTGTCAACTACCTCCTCGGTGAGGGGGATCTTCGGCGCTTTTTGCGGACAGCGAACAGCGTCCTGAAACCCGGCGGCGCCATCGCCTTTGATATCTCCTCCGCCCAAAAGCTCACGAAGGTTTTGGGTGACAGGCCGCGCATCCAAAAGGAAAAGGATATCTGTTACTTCTGGGAGAACAGATGGAACGGGCGCAGCCGGCGCCTTTTGATGCAGCTTTCCATCTTCATAATGCGATTTGACGGCGCATGGGACCTGATCGAGGAGACGCAGACACAGCGCGCCTGGGAGAAGGAAGAGATCATCAGGGCGTTGAGAGCGGAAGGCTTTTCATCCATCCGCTGTGACATCGGGCGGGATTTTTCGCCTTCCGCCCACAAGGGGCAGCGGCTGCACTTTTGCGCGGAGAAACCGAAAGACGTGAACGGATGACGAATGATCAGCTGATTTATAAGGATCCGGACAGCCTGCTGAGGTTGACCCTGAGGGACGGGGAGGCGCGTGTGCTGATGGTCCGCACGACCCGCATGGCGCAGGAAGCGGCGGACATCCATATGGCCAGCGACACGGCCGCCGCCGCGATCGGGCGCTTGCTGGCGGCCTGCGCGATGACCGGCGCACTGTTGAAGGAACAGAACGGGAGGCTGACTGTCACGGTATCCGGGGATGGCGCAGGCGGCAGGATGACCTGCGGCGTTCAGGCGGGCCGGCTAAAGATCGCGGTGGCGAACCCCCAGGCGGAACTGCCGCCGCTTCCGGACGGAAAACTGGATGTCGCGGGCTTTGTCGGGCGGCGCGGCCAGCTGGCTGTCGTCAAGGATTACGGCGCGGGCGAACCCTTCACCTCTTTGAGCAACCTGGTCTCAGGCGAACTCGGTGAGGATTTTGCCAGCTATTTCACCCTGTCCGAGCAGATCCCGTCCCTGGTGGCCCTCGGCTGCCTGAACGGGGCAGGAACGGTCCTGTCATCCGGCGGCATGCTCATCCAGGCGATGCCGGGCTGCAGCGCGGCCACGCTGGACAACCTGGAGAACCGCATCCCCTTCTTCGCCAACATCAGCCGGGAGATCTACGACCGCCCGATCAGGGGACTGGCGGAAGCTTGGCTGCGTGACATGAATCCGGTTTTCCTGGCGGAGGATCCCCTGGAATTGCGGTGCGACTGCAGCCGGATGAAAATGCTGCGGGCATTGAGCGCGCTGAACCGGAAAGAGCTTGAAGAAATGAGGGATTCCGGCGAACCCGCCCGGATGACCTGTCATTTCTGCAGGACAGTGAGGGAGTTTGACGCCGCGGACATCGGCGCATTGCTGAGAGGAGAAACGATGCTTGGAACTGATTGATTTTGACGGCCAATTTACTGCCTTTCTGCGCGCCTGGCTGGAAGACAACAGTGAAAAGTACCAGGACATCCGTGAAGTGGAAACCCTGATGCCGGAACTGTATGAACAGTTTCTGCATACTCCCGCAGCCTGGATGGACGGCGCCATTCCCTGTGACTATTTCAGCGCCTTCCCCGGGCCCCAAAGCCTTGTGGAAGCCATGGCGGAATACCTGGACGCCGGGATCCCCGTGCCTGAACTGCTCCTGGACANNATGAAGGCGGAAGGGCCCTTGTATGACCTGCTGCAGGATGAGACAGCCGGAAATGAAGCCAGAATGCTGTGCATCCATCTGCTTCAGCAGATCGGCAGCCGCCTGCCGCTTCAGCTATATGTATCCTGGCAGCAGATGCGGGGGGATGAGGACGAACTGGCGGACCGAGCGTTGGAAAGCCTTGAGGAGATGGGGGAGGAAGCGGTCCCGTTCATGCTGGACGCGCTTGGTGAGGCCGTAGATGCGGGACGAGAGGCGCTGCTGGGCGTCCTCAGCCGCTTTCCGGGCTGCCCGGGGGTGTATGAGGCGCTGATCCGCCTGTTTGAAGCATGCCCTGAGCGTCAGGCCACGCTCTCTGCCTTTCTGGGCCGGTTCGGCGATGCCCGGGCGCTGCCGCTGCTGACTGCCCGCGCCGAGGAAGAGGGCCTTAGGTATTTTGACTATATCGAACTGCGCGCGGCCATTGAGACCCTCGGCGGGGAGGCTCCGGACAGGGCCTTTTCAGATGATCCTGAGTATGAAGCGCTGCGCGGCCTGATGTGAGCGGCAAAAGTGATGAAATGCAGGAATTGTTCCAGGGAATCCGATACGCCCACGAGGGTCTGCCCGTATTGCGGGCTGTACATGGGGGCTGAGCCCGCTGAGGCGGAACCTGCGGATCCGGCGCTGCTGGAGCAGATGGACCGGTCCTGGTCAGCGCGGCTGCAGCCGCGCAAGCATGCGGCGGGCAAGCCGCGGCGAAAGCGCCGCATGCGCCGAAGCCGCCTGACCCGGAAGGACACCTACCAGAGCAGACGGATCAACTGGGTCAAGGTCGGGATCTTTTCCCTGGCGGTGATGCTGCTGCTGGCCGCTGGCGCTTTTATCTGGCTGCGGTTGACGCCCCAGGGGCAGCTGGTGATGGCGCGCATGGGCCGGGAGGCCAGCTCGGACGCCTATTGGGCGCTTGGCATGGAGTACCTTGATCAGGGCTACATCAGCCGCGCTGTAGAAACCTACCTGAAAGCGGAGAAAGCGGACCCGGAGCGGAAAGACCTGGGAGAGAAGCTGCTCCTGCTGGCGGAAGCCTATGAAGCGGCCGACCAGATGGACAAGGCCGAGCGGACGTACACACGGATCTACAGCGAATATGACCAGAACAACCCGATCGCCTACCGCCTCGCCATCAGCATCCTGCTCTCCCACGAACGGGTGTTTGAGGCGGTCGAGCTGATGAGGCTGGCGTATGAGAATACCGGCGACGAGGCCTTCCAGAACCAGCGCTCGCAGCTGGTGCCGCTTCCCCCCACCGCTTCGCTGCCGTCCGGGCGGCATATGTATTCCAAGAACGTGGAGTTCCTCTCCTCCCAGGGATATGAAATCTACTACACCTCCGGGGACGGGCCGCTGCCCGAGACGGGGACGCTGTATACCGGGCCGATCACCCTGAACGAAGGCACCTATCAATTTCCGCGCCGTGGCGATCTCCAGCCGCCTGGTCAGTGACGAGATGTCCATCCGCTATACCATCACGCTGCCCACGCCCATGGCGCCCAAGGCCAACATGGCGTCAAAGACCTATGAACGCCCGATCCGCGTATCCCTGCGGGTTGTGGATGAGGAGGACAAGAACGTCGAGCTGTACTATACCATCGACGGATCAAAACCAACCCTGGACTCGCCGCGGTACAAGGGCGACCCGATCCTGCTGCCCGGCGGGCGCGTGCTGCTCAGGGCGATCGCCGTGAACCGCTACGGCAAGATCTCCAATGAGATGGTCGTGGAATACAAGATCAGCGCAGGGTTCAAGAAATACTTCCGCGCTGAGGACGACGGCTTTGATGGGTTGGCGCTGCTGAAGACCTCAAAAGATGATTTTATCAGAAAAATGGGGGAGCCGGTCACCACGGCGCAGATCGAGGACGACGCCGTTTCGGGCGCCGCCACCCTACTGACCTATCCCTGGGGCGAGGCGCGCTTCTTCAGGGGCGAGGACGGGGATATGCTCTACCACATCGACACATCCGGCGCCGATATGAAAGGCCCCCGCGGCAGCCAGGTGGGCATGTCCTTGTCCGACGTCACGGCCAAATTCCGCGATATGGGTCAGCTGCCCAACGATCGGGGGAGCCGGGGCATTTACTATGACATCGCGCAAGGCTATGCGCGCTATACCGTCGCATCCGACGATCCGCTCACCGGCCTGCTGGAGTATGTGTACGTGGGCAGCGGGGACGGAACGTCCACCATCCTGAACTACCAGATCCAGGGCGGTCGCGTCGCCCGCATCCTGCTGCGTTTTCTGACCCACAGGCTGTCGATGGTTGATTAGTCGGCAGCCGCTTCTCCACCAAGGAGGATCAGCATGAAAGAGATCAAGACCCCCAGGAAGCCGCTCATCTTTTACTACGTTATCGCCATGGGCATCCTCATCCTGCTCAACGCCTTCATCTTCCCGGATCTCATGCAGCCGCAGGTGTCCGAGGTGCCCTACAGCACCTTTCTGTCCATGCTTGAGAAGGGAGAAGTCAGCGAGGTGAGCCGTGATAACGTCCAGATCACCTTTTCGGACAGATCCCAGACGCCTAGGCTGTTCAAGACCGGGATCATGGATGATCCGACGCTGGTGGACCGGCTGAATGCCGCCGGCGTCCGGTTTTATTCCCCCATCGTTGAGCCTGCGTCCCCGCTGGCCAGTTTTCTGATGACCTGGCTGATCCCCATCGGGCTGTTTGTCCTCGTCGGCCAGTACATGAGCCGGAGGATGAGCAAGCTGGGCGGCATGAACGCCATGCAGCTGGGGAAGAGCAACGCGAAGATCTATATCGAGTCCAAGACAGGCGTCAGTTTCGCGGACGTAGCCGGCCAGGAGGAAGCCAAGGAAGCGCTCAGCGAGGTGGTCGATTTTCTGCATAACCCGCAGAAGTATACGGAGGTCGGTGCGGTGATGCCCAAGGGCGTGTTGCTCATCGGCCCTCCCGGCACCGGAAAAACGCTTTTGGCAAAGGCGGTTGCCGGCGAGGCGAACGTTCCTTTCTTCTCGATCTCCGGTTCCGAGTTTGTCGAGATGTTCGTCGGCATGGGCGCCGCCAAGGTGCGCGACCTGTTCAAGCAAGCCGGCGAAAAGGCCCCGTGCATCGTGTTCATCGATGAGATCGACACCATCGGCAAGCGCCGCGAGTCCGGCGCGGGCTTTGGCGGCAATGACGAGCGGGAGCAGACGCTGAACCAGCTGCTCAGCGAGATGGACGGATTTGACGGACGAAACGGCGTGATGATCCTGGCGGCCACCAACCGGCCTGAGATCCTCGATCCCGCGCTCACCCGTCCCGGCCGGTTCGACCGGCGGATCCCGGTCGAACTGCCCGATCTGGCCGGACGGGAAGCGATCCTGAGGGTGCATGCCAAAAAAGTGAAGATGACGCCGGACGTCGACCTCAAGCAGGTCGCGCGCGCCGCGGCCGGCGCTTCAGGCGCGGACCTTGCCAACATCATCAATGAAGCCGCGCTGCGCGCAGTCCGAAACGGACGCAGGACCGTCAGCCAGGAGGATATGGAGGAGAGCATCGACGTAGTCGTCGCAGGCTACCAGAAAAAAGAGCGCGTCATGAACGACCGCGAGAAAAAGATCGTCGCCTACCACGAGGTCGGCCACGCCCTGGTGGCGGCGCTCCAGACCGACTCAGCGCCGGTGCACAAGATCACGATCATTCCGCGCACCTCCGGCGCTCTGGGCTTCACCATGCAGGTGGAGGAAGAGGAGCGCTTCCTGATGAGCAAGACGGACATGGAAAACAAGATCGCCACCATCACCGGGGGACGGGCGGCGGAAGAACTCGTCTTTGATTCCATCACGACCGGCGCTGCCAATGACATCGAGCAGGCCACCAAGCTCGCGCGCGCGATGGTCACGCGGTTCGGCATGGCGGAGGAGTTCGGCATGGTCGCGTTTGAGCGCCAGCAGGGTCAGTACCTGGACGGCGGATTTGTCAGCAACTGTTCCAGCGAGACCCAGGGACGCATCGATGAGCTGACGGTCAAGATCGTCAGGGAGCAGTACGAAAAGGCGAAGGAAACGCTCAGGGCCAATGCACAGAAACTGCACAGGATCGCAGAGACCCTGTATGAAAAGGAAACGCTTACCGGCGAGCAGTTCATGTCCATCCTGAATGAAGCACCCGCTCTAGAGGGACCGGCCGCTGTCTGACGGCTGAAACAAACAAGCCCTTCCGCTGAATGGAACGGAGGGCTTTTTATTTTGTGTGCCAGTTCAGGCGACGGGTTTGGGCTTGGGCAGGCTGATGACGTGCCCCTCGTCAAAGAAAACTTTCTCCGGAGGCCGCTCCAGTTCCTGCGGATTGTTCAGGAGATGCCGGAAAAGATGGAGGAATCTGCTGTAGATCATCCCCGCGCAGATCCGTTCGTCCGCCGTCACACCGGCGGGAAGGTAGCGCTTGCGCACGGGCTGGCCGTCCCCGTCGAGGGCGACTGTCCGCTCAACGCTGCCGATGACCACAAACAGGGAGGTTGTGCCGAAATTGTAGATGTGGTGGTTCACGGGAGGCAGGCTGATGGAGGTGTTGTTACTGAAGAACATCCCTGTGTGGAACGGGCTTGCATCCACCAGGAAACGGGGCATGAGCCCATAACGGTCAAGCCCTCTCGCGATCAGGACGATGGTGTTGGCGATGAGTGGATTCTTCAGGACGTTGGCGACCTTCAGCGTGTTGTTGGAAGCGTTTCCCCTGCGCGTTTCCTCGATCGCGGCCTTGATGCGAAGCGCGGCGTCAAAGATGGTGTCCGTCGGGTCGAACATGCATTTGGCGACGTTCTCCATGACGGATCCGTCGGCGGTGTCCTGCAGCACGACAAAAGACACGACGATGCCCTTCCTCGCGTAAAAGCGCTTGTTCGCGATGAAGCGGTTCAGCTCCGGCAGCTGGGAGATGGTCCTTACGTATGACGCGATAAAGATCTCCATGAAGGAGATCTTGAAGCCTTCCCTGGCCTTGTCCGCCGTAAATCGGGCAAGAACCTCATAGTCGATCTTATAGTTGAGCATCACCTGCGCGTCACAGCGCATGGGCATCAGATAGGGCGTCAGAGCAATGATCGGGTCAATGCCTTTCACCAGGTATCCGTCAGGGCGTCTTCCAAACATTCAGTAGCCTCTGCTTCCGGTTTTTTTGAGCTTCAAGATTGATGGGATTATAGACGAAAAAGGGTTTTTTGTCAATTTCCTTTGTTTGACAGCAGTTGGGATGCGTTGTATACTCTACAAAAAGCCCTGTCCGCAGGAGCGGACAGCAAGGAGGAAGCAATGCCCTTAGTCAATTCCAGGGAAATGTTCAGACGCGCTTATGAAGGCGGCTATGCCATCGGCGCTTTCAACGTCAATAACATGGAGATCATCCAGGGCATCGTCGAGGGAGCCCAGGAAGAAAAAGCGCCCCTGATCCTGCAGGTGTCCGCCGGGGCGCGCAAGTACGCCAACCACACCTATCTGATGAAGCTGATCGAGGCCGCGGTGGAGACCAGCAACCTGGACATCGTCGTCCACCTGGACCACGGCCCGGATTTTGAGACCTGCAAGTCCTGCATCGACGGCGGATTTACCTCGGTGATGATTGACGGATCCCATCTGCCTTTTGAAGACAACATCGCCCTGACCCGCCGCGTGGTCGAGTACGCCCACGACCGCGGCATCACCGTTGAAGGCGAACTGGGCCGGCTGGCCGGCGTTGAAGACGACATCAAGGTCAAGGCCGAGGACTCCAGCTATACACGCCCGGAAGACGTGGAGGAATTCGTTACCAGGACCGGCTGCGACAGCCTGGCCATTGCCATCGGCACCAGCCACGGCGCGTTCAAGTTCAAGGGCGAGCCCAAACTGCGCTTTGACATCCTGGAGGATGTGAGCCGTCGCCTGCCCGGCTTCCCGATCGTCCTGCACGGGGCGTCCAGCGTCATTCCCGAGTATGTTGAGATGATCAACAAATACGGCGGCAGCATGCAGGGCGCCCAGGGGGTCCCGGAAGAGATGCTCCGCAAGGCGGCCAGCATGGCTGTGTGCAAGATCAACATCGATTCTGACCTTCGCCTCGCGTTTACCGGCGTGATCCGCAAGCACTTTGCCGAGCATCCGGATCATTTTGACCCGCGCCAGTACCTCGCCGACGCGCGCGCGGCGCTCAAGGCCATGGTGCGCCACAAGATCGTCAACGTCCTGGGCTGCAACGGCAAAAACTGAACGTTTCTCCCCGGCAATTCTTCAACAGGAAGGGAGACTTCATGGAACTGAAAGGAAAGGTCGTCGTCGCCCAGGGGGGCGGCCCGACAGCGGTCATCAACCAATCCCTTGTCGGCGCTGTGCTGGAAAGCCGCAAGTTTCCTCAGATCACAAAGGTTTACGGCGCGATCGGCGGCGTGCGCGGCATCATCGACGAGGAGTTCATGGACCTGACCCAGGAGACCACCCACAACCTGGAACGTGTGGCCGTCACGCCATCCTCCGCGCTCTCCTCCACCCGGGACAAACCGGACGAGAAGTACTGCAAGGAGATCTTCAAGGTCTTCCGCGCGCATGACGTCCGTTACTTCTTCTATATCGGCGGCAACGACTCCTCTGACACCGTGCGGATCGTCAACGAGCAGGCAGAGAGGTCGAACTATGAGTTCCGCGCCATCCACATCCCCAAGACCATCGACAATGACCTGATGGTGAACGACCACACGCCCGGGTATCCCTCTGCGGCGAAGTTCGTGGCCCAAAGCTTCATCCNNGGCGTCAACCTGGACAACCGCGCGCTGCCCGGAGTGCACATCGTGGTGGTCATGGGCCGCCATGCAGGCTTCCTCACGGCAGCGTCGGCAGTTGCACACAAGAATCCCGACGACGGGCCCCATCTGGTCTACCTGCCGGAGCGGCCCTTTGACGTTGAAAGCTTCCTGAAGGATGTCAAAGGGATGAATGACCGCTACGGCCGCTGCCTGGTCGCGGTGTCAGAAGGCATCCAGGATGACGAGGGCGTTCCCATCCTGTCCAGGCTGATGCAGACCGAGCATGACGCTCATGGCAACGTGCAGCTTTCCGGAACAGGCGCGCTGGGAGAACAGCTGTCCAACCAGGTCAAGGAAAAACTCGGCCTCAAGCGCGTGCGCTCCGATACGCTGGGCTATCTGCAGCGCTCCTTCATCGGCTGCGTTTCCGACGTCGACCAGCGCGAGGCGCGGGAGGTCGGGGAGAAGGCGGCGCAGTTCGCCATCTGGCATAACGTTGACGGTTCGATCGCCATTGTACGAACGGGGGATTACTCCGTGGACTACAGGCTTGTGGATCTTAAGGAGATCGCGGCAAAGACCCGCCTGATGCCTGACGAGTTCATCAACAAGGAAGGCAACAACGTGACCGATGCATTCACCCATTACCTGAGACCGCTGCTGGGGTCCGACATGCCGGAAGCCTCCAGGCTCCGCGCGCCGATCGTTCCCAAGATCCTGTTCAAATAAATGCTTTTCTGATGCTGCAGGATGGCCCGGGCCATCCTGCGTTATGATTTATGGAGGATACCTTGAGCAGCAAGAACAGGATCGCAGTGCTGACCAGCGGCGGCGACAGCCCGGGAATGAACGCGGCTGTAATGGAAGTGGCGCGCTTTGCGGCCAAGGCCGGGATGCCGCTGATCGGCATCAAGCGCGGATACAACGGGCTGATCGGCAAATACAGCCCGCAGGACAGCTATACGGAGATGTCCATCGACACGGTGCTGGACATTGCCGACCTGCCGGGCACCTATCTGCGCACCGCGCGCTGTGAGGAGTTCTACCAGCCCGAGTACCAGGAAAAGGCAGTTCGGTTCCTGCGCAGCATCAACGTGGCGGGGCTGGTGGTCATCGGCGGCGACGGCTCCTACAAGGGGGCCCAGCGGCTGTGTGAACTGGGCATGCCCTGCATCGGCATTCCGGGCACGATCGACAACGACCTGGAATACTCGGAGACTTCACTGGGATTTGATACAGCGGTGAACGTCTGCATGGATGCTGTGCGCGCGATCCGCGCCACCTCAAGGTCCCACGACAGGCCCGCGGTGGTGGAGGTCATGGGCCGCAACTGCGGGGACATCGCGATGCAGACCGCGATGTCCACCGGGTCTGAGGTCCTCATCGTGCCGGAAGTCAAAAACTGGAAGATCGAAGACGTCTCAAAACGCCTGTCTGAACTGCACCGGCGCGGCAATACCCGCGCCACCGTCATCATCGCGGAAGGTGCCTATCAGACGATGAAGCCGTTTGACGTGTACGACTACCTGAAGGATTTCACCCAGGTCTTCCCGGGGGAGGGGATCTCAGCCAGACGGCTGGCCCATGTCCTCAAGTACAAAACGGGCATGGAAGTCAGGTACAACATCATCGGATATGTCCAACGCGGGCATGAACCTACCGCCCAGGACGCGGCCTTCGCCTTCGAGTCCGGCAGCATGGCGGTGGAGCTGCTCAGAAATGGCATCGGGAACGAAGTCATCGGCATGCGCCGGGGACGCATCTTCCATATGCCCATCGACAAGGCGCTGAAGATCAGACCGCGTTTCAAACGGCACATCTATCAGCTGGTCAACTCGCTGTGATGGCGCGTTTGGTCGTAAGCCCAGACAGTTCAGGGCCGGACGGAGAGCGCACCTTATGACGGAATGAACAGTGATTGACTGACACGCAAAACCGGCTCCGCAATCAAACTGCAGCGCCGGTTTTCGCTGTTTCATGCCGGTTTTTTACTTGCCTTGAGTATCTGCCGTATCCAACGGCACGTAAACGATGTCCGTCAGGCGCCTCCCGCCTTTATAAGGCTTGTTGATGACCTCCCCGTTGAACCAAAGCACGGCGGACTGTCCGCCATCCAGGTTGTAGGCTGTCTTGCAGCCGAGTTCCTGCATGAAGCGGCTCAGCTGGACCAGGGTCATGCCCCGGTTGGCCTTGCTTCTGCCGTCCACCAGGACAAAGCAGTAATGCCCCGGCTGATAATAGCCTATCGCGCTGCGCGGATTGGTCCCCCGGATCTTGGAATCAAAACTCGTGATCGCCTCGCCGTTTGATAGAAGGGCCGGGCCAAAGAGGAAAGAATGCGTGAGACCGTCATCCAGGACCTCTGAAAGATCCATCTCCCGGCGCCGGTAGGTCACCATCTGTCCGTCCGCCAGGATCAGGCAATTGTCTCGCAAATTGTTCCCCTTGTTCAAGAGGATCTCGCCGTTGGCCACTGCCAATCCAGCGCTGAGCAGGCTGGAGTAGTCCCCCGTCATCGCGAGAATGGCGTTTGATTCATTGGCGATGGTCTTGAGCGAGCGCATCTCGCCCTTCCATTTGCCCAGAGGGAAACCCCGCCGGAGGTAGGCTACGGAGGATACGTAGATGTCGGCGATCGTAACGTCAGAGGAAGACTCCTCATCGCGCACCCGCTTGATCTGAATAGCGATGTTCTCGCTCTGATAGCTGTCCTGCGTGATGACGGGGGATTCTCCGGGGGCGAGGAAGGTGCCCTCAGGCGCGTTCTCCCGAAGGTCCTTCAATGTCAGCGTGGTCGTCTGCGCCTCATCTGCCAGGGACGGCAGGAAGATGAGGATCATCGCTGTCAAGAGGGCGAAAAATCTGATCAGTCTGGCTTGCATCTGCGGTTTCCTTCCTGGCAGCCTGCGCGTGAAGGTCTTTCGGCAGGCTGAGCGTATTCTACCCTTCATGCGCTGCCTGCGCAAGTTCGAAATGAAAAGGCCGGGTACTTCCCCCGGCCTAAAGAAGGTTGATATGACTATATCAGCGATTCACCGGTCATCTCTCCCGGTACCGGGATTCCCATCGCCTTGAGCATGGTCGGCGCGATGTCTGCAAGCCGCCCGCCCTCGCGAAGTGTCAGGCCGGCAAACTCCTTTCCGCAGGCGATGAAGGGAACTGGATTGGTCGTGTGCGCCGTGAAGGGGCCGCCGGTTTCGTAGTCGATCATCTGGTCGGCATTGCCGTGGTCGGCGGTCACAAAAGCCCGGCCGCCAAGTTCCAGGATGCGGTCGACCAGGAGCCCTACGTCCCTGTCAACTTCCTTCACGGCCTGGACGGCTGCCGGGATGACGCCGGTATGGCCGACCATGTCGCAGTTGGCGAAGTTGAGGATCATCACGTCATACTTGCCCGAATCAATGATCTCAAGCGCTTTTGCCGTCACCTCGGGCGCGGACATCTCGGGCTTCAGGTCAAAGGTGGCGATCTTGCTGGAGGGGATCAGCACCCTGTCCTCGCCGGCGTAGGATTTTTCGATCCCGCCGTTGAAGAAGAAGGTCACGTGGGGGTATTTCTGCGTTTCCGCGATGCGTACCTGCGCCAGTCCCAGCTCCGCCAGATACTCGCCCATGGTGCCCCTGAGCGTTTCAGGTGGGTTGACGATCCTCAGGCCCGTGAAGGTCTCGTCATACTGGGTCATGGTGACGTACTGCAGCGGCAGGAACCCTTTTGCGCGCTCAAAACCCTTGAAATCCTCCTGGATGAAGGCGCGGGTGATCTGCCGCATCCTGTCCGGGCGGAAATTGAAGCAGATGAGGCTGTCGCCGGCCTGTACGGTGCCGACTGGAATGCCGCCCTCTGTGATGACGGTTGGCTTAACGAACTCATCGGTGACGCCCGCGGCATAGCTGTCCAGCACCGCCTGGACAGGGTCCTCGCTCTTCACACCTTCGCCCAGCACCATCGCGTCGTACCCCAGCCTGACGCGCTCCCAGATGTTGTCGCGGTCCATGCCCCAGTACCGCCCCTGGACACTGGCGATCTTTCCGACACCAAGTTCTTTCAGCTTGTCCGCAAGCTCGCGGACGAAGCCGGAGCCGCTGTCCGGCGGCACGTCGCGCCCGTCCAGCAGACAGTGGACGAACACCTTTGTCAGTCCCTTCATCTTGGCCATGTCCAGGAGCGCTTTCAGGTGCTCAATATGGCTGTGCACCCCGCCGTCGGACAGCAGCCCCATCAGGTGGAGCGCTTTGCCGCTCTTCAGCGCCTCGTCCATCGCCCAGTTGAGGGGTTCCTTTTTAAACAGCTTGCCGGACTGGATGTCCCGGGTGATCTGCATCAGCTCCTGGTTGACGATCCGGCCTGCTCCGATGTTCAGATGCCCGACTTCCGAGTTGCCCATCTGTCCGGGGGGCAGCCCGACGTCAGGGCCGGAAGCTGAGAGCAGAACGTGCGGATATTTCTGCTTCAGCCGGTCAATGTTGGGCGTACCCGCTTCCATGATCGCGTTGCCCAAAGGGTTTGGATTATAGCCGAAACCATCCATGATGATCAGGGCTGTCAGTTTCTTGGTCACATTCGCTCCTTCGTCAACAGTGCGGCATTGGCCGCTCTCTTATTTGCTGTTGTTCACGACCTGGGAAAAATCCGCCGCTTTCAGCGACGCGACTCCGATCAGGCCGCCGTCGATCTCCGGCTGCGCCATCAGCCCCTTGACGTTCTTGGGGTTCATGCTTCCGCCGTACTGAATGCGCACCTTGTTGCTGACCCGTTTGCCATATTTTGCCCGGATCGCCTCGCGGATGACAGCGATGGTCTCGTTGGCCTGTTCGTCCGTGGCGGTCAGCCCCGTGCCGATGGCCCAGACAGGCTCATAGGCGATAATGGTCTTGCTGACCTCATCCCCCGTCAGCCCCGTCAGCGCGATGAGCGTCTGATAGGTGACCAGCGTGTCGGTGTACCCGGCTTCGCGCTGTTCCCTCTTTTCACCCACGCAGATGATGGGGATCAGCCCGCCCTGGACGGCCGCCTTCACGCGCAGGTTGACCGTCTCGTCGGTCTCTCCGAAATACTGGCGCCGCTCGCTGTGGCCGATGATGACGTACTCCGCTCCGGCTTCCCTGAGCATGCCGGCGGACAGTTCGCCTGTATAGGCGCCGGACTCCTTGTAGTGGACGTTCTGCGCGCCCAGCTTGATCTTGCTTCCGCGCAGGGCTTGCTTTGCCGCGTGCAGATCGACCGCCGGAACGCAGACGACCACTGTCGCTTCGGCATCCTTGACCAGCGGCTTGAGTTCATTGATCAGGGCGGCCGCTTCCTTCGGTCCTTTGTTCATTTTCCAATTACCGGCAATGACAGGTACGCGCATTGTTCCTCCATCTTTTCGGCAAAAAGCCGTCACACTGTTATTTTGCCCTGCTCAGCCGCAGGGAAAAGGGGCGGTCATGCACCGCCCCGTGCCTATTTGTCTTTCAGCGCCGCCACGCCGGGCAGTACAAGGCCTTCCAGGAACTCCAGCGATGCCCCTCCGCCTGTTGAGATGTGGCTGATCCTGTCCGCGTATCCCAGTTGTGTGACGGCTGCCGCGGAGTCGCCCCCGCCGACGATGCTGGTCGCCCCGCTCTCAGCCAGCGCCTGAGCGACTGCCTTTGTGCCATGAGCGAAGTTGGGCATTTCAAACACGCCCATCGGGCCGTTCCAGATGACTGTTTTGGCTTTGCTGATCGCCTCGGCGAAGGTCTTGCAGGTTTCAGGCCCGATGTCAAGCCCCTGCCAGCCATCGGGGATGCTGCTGGTCGGCACGATCATGGTGTTCGCGTCGTTATCAAACCTGTCCGCCGCCACCGTATCCGCCGGCAGCAGCATCTTTACGCCTTTCTCTTTGGCTTTTATCATCATGTCTTTGGCATATTCGACCTTGTCCTGCTCCAGCAGGCTGTTGCCGACCTTGCCGCCGGCGGCCACTGCGAAGGTGTAGGCCATCCCGCCGCCGATGATCAGGGTGTCCACCTTCTCCAGCAGGTTGTTGATGACCCCAAGCTTGTCGGAGACCTTGGCGCCGCCCAGAATGGCAACGAACGGCCTGTCCGGGTTCTCCAGCGCCTTGCCCATGAACTGAAGTTCCTTTTCGATCAGGAAGCCTGATACCGCGGGCAGGAAATGCGCGACGCCCTCTGTGCTGGCATGGGCGCGGTGTGCTGTGCCGAACGCGTCGTTGACGTATACATCAGCATAGGAGGCAAGCTTCCTGGCGAAAGCCTCGTCGTTCTTCTCCTCTTCCTTATGAAAGCGCAGGTTTTCCAGCAGCAGTACCTCGCCGTCCTTCAGGGAGGCGACCAGGCTGTCCGCGTCGCTGCCGATCACGTCCTTGGCCATCTTGACTTCCTGTCCCAGCAGCTCGCCAAGGCGGGCTGCCACCGGGGCCAATGAATATTTCATGTTGAACTCGCCCTTGGGGCGGCCCAGATGGCTGCACAGAATGACCCGCGAGCCGGCATCCTTCAGATAGCGGATGGTCGGAAGCGCGCCGATGATGCGGTTCTCATCGGTGATCTGCTTTGCTTCATCCATGGGAACGTTGAAATCGACCCGGACCAGGACCTTCTTGCCTTTCAGCTCTACGTCGCGCACGGTCATCTTGCTCATGGTTCTGCCTCCTGTTTTTCTTCTGATTCTGATTCATTGTCCTGATTGGACAGCATCGCAAGGATCCGCCTTCCGGCGCCCTCATCGACCACCAGTGCCCAGGGGGGATGCCAACGCACGCCGGCCAGGATGGCCTCCGCCTTCTTTTCTCCCGCCCCTGCCATGATGGACATTGCGCCGGGTTTGCCTGTCCCGACCTCGCTGGACAGGGAAGGGCTTTGATGGACGACGCGGCCGTTGATGTCATAAAACTCTCCAAGGGCTTCGCCGACCGCTCCTTCCTTCTGCAGCTGGCGGCGCAGGGCAAGGGACAGGCCGCGCCGCTGCGCCATATCGGCAGCGCGCCCGACGCCGTAAAGAATGATGTCCGCGTTGCGCATCAGGGCCAGTGTTGCGCGCACACCCGGCAGCTTGACGGCCTTGCTCAGGGTCTCCTGATCCATTCCCTCCGGAAGGTGCATCAGCCTGCAGTCGCCGCCGATCCGTTGGGCCAGTTCGCCCGCGACGGCGTCGGCCTGCATCTGGGCCAGCCGGCCGAAGCCGCCGCGTGCAGGCACCACCATCACGTGGCTGGCCGCAGGCGCCATGGCGTGGGCGACCTCGCTCATCGTACTGCCGCCGGATACCGCGATGATCATCCCGTCCTTCAGCACGCTTTCGACCACCTGAGCGGTCGCCCGTCCCAGGTCGATGAGCACGATGCGATCCTGATCCGCGTCGCCGGGAACGACGGTCAGCTGCGGAATGCACAGTTTATCCTTCAGGTCTTTCTCCAGTTCATGGATGCCGCTGATGGACCTGCATAGGGAACGCACCTCGGGAAGGATCTTGATGCCGGCGGGGGACAGCATCATGCCGGTGGTGTTCAGCAGGATCAAGCCTTCCTCCTTGAGCGCCTCAGCGACGGCGCGCACCTCGCGCTCTGAAAGCTGCATCGATGCGGCCAGCGTCCGCCTGCCCACCGGACCGATCGCGTTGATCCTCTCCAGCAGCAGGGCGCGGCGGAAGATCTCCTCCACCTGGTTGGGCGCAATCCGCTTGAGCGTGGACCACTTCATCTCCTGCACGCTTTCAATCACCCTTTCCTTGCGGGTCAAAAACTGCCCACGCGGGATATTATACCCCGATCACGGCGGATTATCAAGCAAATTAAAGCGGGACGCATCATTTTTCATGCGTCCCGCGACCTTATGCGCCTTGAATGGAGGAATGGCTATGACATTCTATCACTGAGTTGCTGGCCGCCCAACAGATGGAAGTGGAGGTGCTGCACACTTTGGCAGGCGTCCCTGCCGCAGTTTGAAACCAGGCGGTATCCGCTGCCGTCGATCCCCGCCGACTTGGCGACAGCGGCTGCCTTGCGCAGAAGGCCGGCGAGCAGCGCGTCACTGGCGCTTTCCAGCTCTTTCAGCCCCGGAAAATGGTCTTTTGGAATGATGAGCACATGGCACGCGGTCTGAGGATGGATATCCCTGAATGCCAGGATATCATTATCCTCATAGACCTTGTCACAGGGGATCTCGCCCCGCGCGATTTTGCAGAACAGGCAGTCGCTCATGATGGTTCCTCCTTGCTGACTGATTGATGGTCTCTATTGGATGAGCGTTCCGCGGAAGCATTCGCCTTCCATGGCATCCAGCCGGACGCGCTGGATCCTGCCGGATATCCCGCCGAGGACCTTGACCGTAAAATACTGCGGCGTATAACCTTCCGTCTCTCCCCGTTCAGCGGGCTGCTCGAACAGAACGTCCTGGACGGTCCCCAGCATCCCTGTACGGAAAGCGGCGGACAGTTCCTCATCCAGCGCGCCCATGCGCGCGGCGCGTTCAGCCTTGACGGCGCGGGGGAGATGGCCGGGCATCTTCTCTGCGGCCGTCCCGGTCCTGCTGCTGAAGGGGAAAACGTGCATTTTCGAAAACCCGACCGCCCGGCAGAAGGCAAGCGTCTGGCTGAACTCCTCCTCTGTTTCCCCCGGGAAACCCACCAGGACGTCGGTCGTCAGCGCACAGCCTTGGAATGCCGCCTGAAGGCGCGTTGCGGATGCCCTGTACTCCGCGGACGTATAGGCCCTTCGCATCCGCTTAAGGACGGTGTCCGACCCGGATTGCAGGGACAGGTGGAACTGCGGGCAGACCTGGGGGATCTTCTTCAGTTCGCAGACAAACTCATCCGTCGCCGCCATGGGCTCCAGGGAGCCCAGACGGATGCGCGGGATGCCTGACTCCGCGACGCGCCGGATGGCATTGATGAGGTCAGCGCCGTCAAGATCCCGGCCATAACTGCTCAGGTGGATCCCGGTCAGCACGATTTCCTGAAAACCGGCTGATGCCAGCCTGGCTGCTTCCATCCTGATTTTTTCCGGGCTTCTGGAGCGGATGCCGCCGCGCACGTGGGGGATGATGCAATAGCTGCAGAAACGGTCGCAGCCTTCCTGGATCTTCATCACCGCGCGTGTCTTGCCCTGCCGGCTGGAAATGGACGTATCCTCGTAGGGGATCCTGCGCACATCCTCCACGGCAATCAGCTGGATGTCATCCTGAACAGCTTCTTCCAGCAGCCGGACGATCCCGTCCCTGTGCTGGTTCCCGATGATCAGCCTGGCCCCAAGGTCCTTGAGCTTTTCGGCGTCCTTCTGCGCGAGGCAGCCCGCCGCGATCAGCTCCGCTTTGGGGCAGAGCCTTTTTGCCCGGTGAAGCATCTGCCGGCTTTTCTGTTCGCCTGCCGAGGTCACCACGCAGGTGACCACGACGTTCACGTCAACTGCCTCGCCGAACTCCCTTGCCTCATACCCGGCTTCCAGAAACCTCTCCAGCATCGCCTGGCTGTCATACTGGTTCACCTTGCAGCCCAGGGTATAAAATGCCACTGTCTTCTTCAAACAGGCCTCTCTGATCAATCGATTGACTGCTTCATTCAGGATCATGCCGGGATCACGGCGCCGCCGCATCTTCAAACAGCAGCGCGACCCACTCACCCAGTTCACGGCGTGCCACAAGCCGGTAACCGGTTTTTTTATATACGTCCAGCACTTCCGCCGCGCGGTCCCTGATGATGCCGGAAGCGAGAAAGCGCGCGCCGGGCGCCAGCAATGGCCTGAGGCGATCCGAAAGACTGATGACGACGTCCGACAGGATATTGGCGCAGATATAGGCATACTGTCCCGCGGCATGGTCCAGCAGGTCGCCGGCGACCACGGTGACGGTATCCGCAAGTCCGTTTTTAGCGATGTTTTCCCCGGCGGCCTTGACCGCGACCGGATCGATGTCCACCGCCAGGACCGGTCCGCCGCCCAGCTTGGCCAGCGCGATGGACAGAATGCCCGATCCTGTACCGATGTCCAGCGCCGGACCGCCCTGATATGTGCGCTCGATCATGTCCAGGCATAGCTGCGTCGTCTCATGCGCCCCCGTGCCGAAGGCCATCCCCGGCTCCATATGGATGATCAGGTCACCGGTAAGCGGTGTGTACTCTTCCCAGACCGGTTTGATGACCAGGCGCTTCCCGATCCGTGCGGTCTTGAAGTATTTCTTCCAGTTCTCGGCCCAGTCCTCATCCGCGACGGTGGAGCTGCTCACAGTGAGCGCGCCGAAGTCCGCCTCTTTGCCGCCTGCAAGTCTCTCAATGGCGCTTCGTGCGCTGATCGCGTCCTCGGCGGAGGCATACCAGGCTTTCACCTGCACGTCCTCCGGCATCTTCGCGGCCAGTTCCGCGTCGATGATCTCGCCGAAACCGGGAAGGCGGGCAGCATCCAGCACATCCCCGCGGTCAATGATCTGCGTGCCTTTTGCACCGCATATCATCAACAGCCCGGACACCGTGTCCGCGCCACGGCTTGTCGTGCTGACGCATACCTCGATCCAGTCCATGCTGCCCTCCGCGCTGCTGATGAGGGGATTATATCCCGGGGATGAGCCATAAGCAATCAGATTGAACAATATGGGACTGGAAGCGAGTTTCCAGTCCCGTTTTGCTCTTTAGTATTCCTGGCCTCCGCTTACTCCCCTTGGGCCTTTCTTTTCCGGCTCTGTCCCAGGTAGGCGTCCCGGACCTTCTGGTTGTTCAGCAGGTTTGTTCCGGTGTCCTCCAGCGTGACGCGCCCCGTTTCCAGGACGTAGCCGTAATGCGCGGCGCGCAGCGCGGCGTTGGCATTCTGTTCGATAAGCAGGATGGTGATGCCTTCCTGCATCAGACGCTGGATGATGGCGAAAATGTCCCGGACCACCAGCGGAGCCAGGCCCAGGGAGGGTTCATCCATCATCAGCAGCCGGGGGCGGGCCATCAGGGCGCGGCCGACGGCCAGCATCTGCTGTTCGCCGCCGGACAGGGTCCCCGCCATCTGCCAGTCGCGCTCCTTCAGCCGGGGAAAGCGCTCGAAAACGTATTGGATCGATGCGCTGACCTCCGCAGGGTCCTTTCTCAGGTAGGCGCCAATCTTCAGGTTCTCCAGCACCGTCAGGTTGGGGAACACCCTGCGCCCTTCCGGCACCATCACGATGCCCTCCGAAACGATCCTTGAGGTGTCCCATCCCTTGATCTCCTTGCCGTCAAAGGTGATGCTTCCGGCTTTGACCGGCACAAGGCCGCTGATGGCGCGCAGCGCGGTGGACTTGCCTGCTCCGTTAGCGCCGATGAGGGTGACGATCTGGCCCTTCTCGACAGTGAATGAAATTCCCTTGAGGGCTTCGATCCCGCCGTAACTGACCTGCAGGTCCTTGACTGTCAACAGGCTCATTCCTCGTCCACCCCCAGATACGCGTTGATGACGTCGGGATCGTCCTGAACCTCGTGCGGAGCCCCGTGTGCGATGAGCCTGCCAAAGTCGATGACATAGATCCGGTCAGAAATGTCCATCACCAGGTCCATATGATACTCGATCAGGAACACGGTCAGGGCAAAGCGGTCCTTGATCTGCTTGATGAACAGCGCCAGGCTGTCGGTTTCCTGAGGGTTCATCCCGGCGGCCGGCTCATCCAGCAGGAGCAGTTTTGGCCGTGTCGCCAGCGCCCGGGCGATTTCCAGCCTGCGCTGCTTGCCGTAGGGCAGCGAGGTGGCCAGTTCGTCCCTGGCGTCTTTCAGACCCACCACCTCCAGAAGGTTCAGTACCTCTTCCCGCATCTCCCTCTCCTCCCGCCAGTTCAGGCGAAGGGTCGCGGTAAGCAGGTTACTGGTGCGGTGAAGGTGGGTGGCGATGAGGACGTTTTCAAAAACTGTCTGTGTTTTGAACAGCCGGATGTTCTGGAACGTGCGGGCCAGACCCAGTTTTGTGATCCTGTCAGGCGTGTTGACGACCACCTCCGCGGGATGATCTTTTTGACTGCCCGCGTAGAGCGTTTTCATCCGTCCCTCGGGCCGGTTGCTGACGATCAGGCGGCCGTGATAGAGCACCTGCCCGCTTGTCGGGGTGTACACCCCGGTGACGCAGTTGAAGGCGGTGGTCTTCCCGGCGCCGTTGGGGCCGATAAGGGCCACGATCTCGCCCTGGTCGATGTGCATGGATAGGTCATCCACCGCGACGACCCCGCCGAACTGCATGGTGATATGCTTCAGTTCCAGAACGTGCTCAGCCATTCTTCAAGCCTCCCTTCCTAAGGGACAGCCTGGAAGTGAGGCGTTTGATGCTCAGCTCCCTGTCGCCCATGATGCCCTTTCGGTAAAACAGCACGACCGCCATGATGACCACGGAGAACACCACCATCCTGAAGCCGCTTCGCAGCAGCGGGACCTGGAAGGAGCCGATCATCTGCTCGTTGTCCAGGAAGCGCAGCCACCATTCGCTGGCGGCGACGAAGAGGAAACTGGCGATGACGGAGCCGGTGACGGAGCCCATCCCGCCGATGACGACGATCAGCAGGATCTCATAGGTCATGGCCGAGGTGAAGGCCGCCGCCTGGACGGTCGTCTGGTACATCGCCAGCAGCGCGCCACCGATGCCGGCGAAGAAGCTGCTGATCACGAAGGCCATCTGCTTATGCCGGAACAGGTTGATGCCCATCGCTTCCGCCGCGATCTCGTCATCCCGGATGGCTTTGAAGGAACGCCCGTAGGTGGAGTTGATGATCAGCGCGATGAGCGCGATGCAGACCCCGGCGATCACAAAGGGGAACAGGACGGTATCATAGGTGGCGAATTTTCGCAGCAGGTTGCTGCCGTTGGTGATCGGGCCCAGCCCGTCATACTGGAACACCGCGCGGATGATTTCCGCAAAGCCCAGCGTCGCGATGGCCAGGTAATCGCTCTTCAGCCGCAGCACCGGCAAGCCGATGAGGAAGGCGAAGAACGCCGCGGCCAGCCCGGCCAGGCCGATGGACACCAGAGCGGGCAGCGTGAACTGAACCAGGCCGCCGGCATAATACTGGTATACCTGCGGGCGTGTCCCCGTCTCAATGGTGAAGATCGCATAGGTATAGGCGCCGATGAGCATAAAACCTGCCTGGCCCAGGGAGAACAGGCCGGTAAAGCCGTTGAGCAGGTTCATTGACACGGCGATGAGCGCGAAGATCGCTCCCTTTTCCAGCACCGTCATCAGCATGGAATCGCTTCCCACAACGTTTTCCAGGATGTAGACGCCTGTATAGACCGCCGCGATGAGCATCAGCGGCGGCGCCGCTTTCCGGAAACGGCCTTTCCTGTCCAGAACACTCAGTGCCATGGCGACTGCCGCGGCAAGCAGGAACAGGCCCAGCGCAGTGAGGGAAGGACCGTTCCTGAAAAAGAACAGCTCAAGCCCGATCTCACCATTCAGATCCAGCCGGTCAGCCCATCCTGAGGTATAGCGTTCCAGGTTGCGCAGGATCTTGGAGCGGTCACCCTCTCGGATGCTTTCCAGTACCCGGTCCCGGGCCTTGAGCATCTTGTCATCCTGTGTGGCCGTTTGTTCGGCATCCATCCGGTCCAGCAGACCGGGCAGGCTGTCTTTGACGGACAGGGAGAAAATGATCAGCGCCAGCGCGCAGAGCGTGAACAGGACGATCAGTGTGATCCTTGTCTTTTTCATCTCTCGCACCTACACTTTTTCGTAGATGGCCTCGCCGAAGAGACCCGAGGGCTTGAAGATAAGGATGATGATCAGCAGCGCAAAGGTGAAGGCGTCGGAGAAGGTGGTCAGCCCCAGCGCCTTGATGATGTTCTCGCAGATGCCGATGATGAAGGCCCCGATGACCGCGCCGGGGATTGAACCGATGCCCCCGAACACCGCGGCCACGAAGGCTTTCAGCCCTGGCATCGCCCCGGAGACCGGCGTGACGGCGGTGTAGTTTGAGAAATAGAGCATCGAGCCGACTGCNNAAGGTAACGGAGATGACCTGGTTGATCCGGATGCCCATGAGCTTGGATGTTTCAAAGTCCTTGCTCACCGCCCGCATCGCCATGCCGATCTTCGTGTGGTTGATCAGCTGCACCAGCAGTATCACCAGCAGCAGCGTCAGCACCGGGGTGACCAGCGTGACCATCTTTGTCGTCGCGGTGTAGATCGTCACTGAGCTTGAGATCCAGGGGATCGTGGGGTACTGCTTGGCAAGGCCGCCGGTGATGTACCACATCAGGTTCTGCAGGAGGTAACTGACCCCGATCGCGGAAATCATGATGCTCATCCTCGGCGCGGTTCGCAGCGGCTTGTAGGCGACGCGTTCCACCGCGAAACCCAGCGCCACCGTCACTGCCGCTGTCAGCGGCAGGGAGATGTACAGCGGCATCGTCGCGTTCATGTATACCATCACGAAGGCGGCAACGGTGAAGATGTCGCCGTGGGCGAAGTTGATCAGCCGCAGGATGCCGTACACCATCGTATAGCCGATGGCGATAAGGGCATACTGACCGCCCACGGAGATGCCGGCCAGCAGGTAGGGCAGGTTGGCGCGGATGAAATCCGACATGGATGGACCCCCTTACAGAAAATGGGGGCCGACGAGACATCGGCCCCCATGCCCCGGTCAGACCGGATGGATGGTTTTGAAAGGATTACTTCGCGATGCTCTGGACTTTCACGAAGATCCAGCTGCCGTCGGCGTTGTTGGTCTTCTTGATGAAGGCCTGGTCACGCATGGCATCCCCGTTTTCGCCGAATACGATCGCGCCGGTCACGCCTGTGTAGGTCACGTCAGCCATGATCTCGGCGATGTCCTCACGATCGGCGGAGTCGGCCTTCTTCAGCGCCTCCAGCGCCACCATGTAGCCGTCATAGCCCAGCGCGGACACGGCTGCGACGATGTCATTCCCGCCATTGTTGGCCAGCTTGTCCGGATTGGCGTTCAGCCAGGCCTTGAAGCCGGTGACGAACTCGGCCGCTGCGGAGGAAGTGTCACCCTCGTCAAAGAAGGTGGAGACGCTCACCGACAGGTCCGTGCCCTTGGCGGCGTCCAGGATGACGGAGGAGTCCCAGGTGTCGCCGGCCAGGATGGGGACCTTGACTCCGTTGGCCGCCGCCTGGGTGATGATCTGGGAGGCAAATTCCGTGGAGGTGGGGGAGAAGATGACTTCCGCGCCCGCGTTGACCGCGCTGGTCAGATAGGCGGTGAAGTCACTGGTGCCCAGCGGGAAGGTCTCGCCGGTCACATCGCCGCCCAGCCCCTTGAAGGCTTCGGTGAAATAGTAGGCCAGGCCGACGTCATAGTCATTGCCAAGCTGCGCCAGCGTATAGGCTTTCTTGGCCGCGAACTCGTCTTTGGCGAAGTTGGCCAGCACCGTGCCCTGGAAAGGATCCAGGTAGCAGATGCGGTAGTACAGCGGGTTGCCGATGGTCACCTGCGGGTTGGTGCAGGACAGGCCGATGGCGACCAGGCCGGCATCGTCAAAGATCCCGGAAGCTGCGATGGACACGCCGGAGCCGTAGGAGCCCAGGACGATGGAAGCGCCGGCGCTCACCAGGGTCTGCGCTGCGCTGGGAGCCTTGTCATTGGAAGACTGGTTATCCACTTCGACGAGATTGATTTTGTATACACCGTCTGAAAGCTGGACTGTGGGCGCGACAAAGTTTGCATAATAGATGCCCAATGTCTCCTGCTTGCCGCCGGCGCCGTTGGGGCCTGAGGCGGGTTCATAGATGCCGATGGTGATTTCGCCCTTGATCTGCTCACCCAGAGCGATCAGGGGCAGAACCAGCATCAGGGCCATTGCCAGTGCGATCCACTTTTTCATCATGCGTTCCTCCTGTTTGATATTGTATGATACTACAGCCTCCAGGTGAGAGGTTGCAACAATATAACATGAAAATGAATGAAAGTGCAAGCAAAATGCAAAACGTCCCTGACGGGATCAAGCGCCGGCTGCGTCCGGACCCTCCGGATCCATCCCGTTTTCTTCAGCAGTCTCCAGGTCTTCAGCCGTCAGCAGCATCAGTTCATCCCTCGTGACGCTCTCCTGCCTGGCCAGCCGGTTGGCCTGACGGGAGACGGCCTGCTCGAACAGGTTGCGCACGCCCCTGGCGTTGCCGAAACCGACGTTGTCCTCGCTCTGCTCCATCAGGATCGTCCTCAGTCTCTCCTGCGCGTCCTCTGCCAGGCGGTATCCGGCTTTCTCACATCGCATCTGGAAGATCGCGAACATCTCATCCACCGTATAGTCCGGGAAATACATGAAGCGGTTGAAGCGGCTCTCCAGCCCCGGGTTGCTGTGGACAAAGTCATTCATGAGGTCCGTGTATCCAGCGGCGATCACCACCAGGTCGTCCCGGTGGTCTTCCATGTTCTTCAGCAGCGTCTCCACCGCTTCCTGCCCGTAATCCTGGGGGCCTCTTGTCGTGAGCGCATAGGCCTCGTCAATGAACAGGACGCCGCCCAGGGCTTTGTCCACCGCTTCCCTGGTCTTGATGGCCGTCTGGCCCACATAGCCCGCCACCAGGCCCGAACGGTCCACTTCGATCAGGTGTCCCTTGGACAGGATGTCCAGGCTGCGGTAGATCCGGCTCATCAGCCGGGCGATCATGGTCTTGCCGGTACCGGGATTCCCGGAGAACACCATGTGCAGCGAAAGGTCCTCGGTGGGCAGCTCATGCTGCTTTCGCAGCCTGTTCACCTTGACCAGGTTGATGAGGCTCTCCACCTCCGCCTTGACCACTTCCAGGCCGATGTAGCTGTTCAGCTCCGCCTTCAGGGCGTCGATGTCCTCCTTGGGCTGGGGGGCATCCTTTTCTTCCGCTTTGTCCGCATCCTTGATTTTTTCCGTTTTTTCCGTGACGCCGTTTCCGTAAAAATCGATTTCCGGCACCTCCGGGTAGCCGGGCGGCGGTGTCAGCGGATCCTTTGTATCATCCGGCCGGCCCCAAAGGTCGTTCCCGACCCGGGCAAGGTTCTTTCGGGTCATCTCGCGGATGATCCTGTTCTGCAGGCGGATGATCTCTTCCTTCCTGTCTTCCATCATTTTTCTCCAGCTTTCTGTTCTCGCCGGATTATAGCATGACGATGCATACTGATGCAAAAATGTTTGTAATCTGAATGGATTACATTCAGGGCGTGAAATCCATCCTGTTTTGGCGTATGATGGAACGGCCCGGTTCACCGCGGGTACGATCAGAACGGAAACCATTTCAAGGCAAGGGGGAGAGAGAATCCATGCGTTTTGACCTGCTGCATCCGGCGGACCAGCTGGTGATGATCATGCAGCGCATCTACCAGTACGGCATGACCACGACCTCCGGCGGCAACCTTTCCATCAGGGACGACAACGGCGACGTCTGGATCACGCCTTCGGGGATCGACAAGGGCTCACTGACCCGGTCGGACATGATCCGGATCAAGCCGGATAAAACGCAGGTCGGGATGCACCGTGCGTCCGTCGAATTGCCGCTGCATCTGGAGATCTATCGCATCCGTCCGGACCTGCGCGCTGTGCTGCACGCCCATCCGCCCACGATGATCGCCTTTTCCCTGGTACGCCGGGTCCCCAATATCCGCCTGGTGCCGGACGTGCTGAAGATCTGCGGCGACGTGGGCGTGGCGGAGTACGCGGTTCCGGGCAGCGAGCTGCTGGGGCGCAACATCGCCAGGCGTTTTGAAGAGGGATACAACACCGTGCTGATGGAGAACCATGGCTGCGTGATCGGAGCCAAGGACCTCTTCTCGGCCTTTATGGCCTTTGAGACGCTGGATTTCAGCGGAAGGCTGGAGATCGACGCGCTCAAGCTTGGCCAGCCCAGGGCGCTGACGGATGAACAGCTGGCGGCCCACTCGTACCCGCGCCATGTGGTGATGGATGAGTTCATCCCCAGGGTGGCTTCCAGCGAGGAACGGGCCGTCCGCCGGGACATGTGCCGGTTCATTCACCGTTCCTACGATCAGAGGCTGTTCACTTCCACCCAGGGGACCTACTCCCAGCGCATCAATGGGGATGCTTTCCTGATCACTCCCTATAACCGCGACCGGAAGTATCTTGAACCGGAGGACCTGGTGCTCATCAAGGACGGCATGTGCCAGGCCGGGATGACGCCCAGCCGGTCCGTTCCGCTGCATCAGGCGATCTATGCTGCGCATCCGGAGATCGGCAGCGTGCTCATCGCCCACGCCCCCGCCATCATGGCTTTTGCCGTGACCAGCACGCCTTTTGATTCCCGCCTGATCCCCGAGAGCTACATCAGCCTGCGCGAGGTAAGAAAACTGCCTTTCCTCAGCTCCACCAACGACGTCAAGGGCACGGTGTCTGCCCTGTCAAGCAAGGTGCCCGTCATCATCATTGAGAATGAGTGCGTGCTGGTCACCGGAAGCGACCTGCTCAACGCCTTTGATCGCCTGGAAGTGCTGGAATACAGCGCCAGGGCGGTGATCGCAGCGAAGGAGATCGGTACCCCCGTGCTGATCGATGACGAGCAGGTGAAGGAGATCAAGGCCGCTTTCAAGCTGGACTGAAGCGTCAGGAAAAATCAAAAGCGGGACCCGGAAAGGGCCCCGCTTTTTGGATTGTTGGATCTTAAGCTTTCTTGTTCATCTTCTCGTTGATGGCGGCGTGAGCTGCGGCCAGGCGCGCGATGGGCACGCGGAAGGGCGAGCAGCTGACGTAGTCGAGCCCGACTTTGTGGAAGAACCCGATGGAGGAAGGATCCCCGCCGTGCTCGCCGCAGATGCCCAGCTTGATGCCGGGGCGGCCTTTGCGCCCAAGGGTGATCGCGGTTTCGACCAGCTTGCCGATGCCGTCCTGATCGAGGCGTGCAAAGGGGTCGGATTCGAGGATCTTCGTTTCGTAGTAGGAGTTGAGGAACTTGGTCGCGTCGTCGCGGCTGAAGCCAAAGCCCATCTGGGTGAGGTCGTTGGTGCCGAAGGAGAAGAACTCCGCTTCGGTCGCGATCTCGTCCGCAGTCACGCAGGCGCGCGGGATCTCGATCATGGTGCCGACCATGAACTTGATCGTGTCATTCTGTTCCTTGAAGACCTTCTCCGCCGTTTCCATCACGATGGCCTTGACGAAGGCAAGTTCCTTCTTTGTGCTGATGAGCGGGATCATGATCTCGGGCACGAAATCCTTGCGGGTCTCCTTTTTCACCTTCAGCGCTGCCTGCAGTACGGCCCTGGTCTGCATTTCCGCGATTTCAGGGTAGGTGACGCTCAAGCGGCATCCGCGGTGGCCCATCATCGGGTTGAACTCGTGCAGCGCTTCGATCTTCTCGATGATCTTCTCAGGCGTGGTCTTCAGCTGTTTGGCCAACGCGCTGATCTCATCGGTCATGTTCTTCTGCGGCAGGAACTCATGCAGCGGCGGATCCAGGTAACGCACCGTCATCGGCCGGCCGTCCAGCGCGATGAACATCGCCTCAAAGTCCTTCTGCTGCAGGGGGAGGATCTTTTCCAGCGCCGTCCTGCGCTGCTCCTGGGAATCAGCAAGGATCATTTCGCGCACGAGCGCGATGCGGCTGGCTTCAAAGAACATGTGCTCGGTGCGGCAAAGGCCGATGCCTTCCGCGCCGTAGGAGACGGCCTGCTTCGTATCCCGCGGGGTGTCCGCGTTGGTGCGGACCTTCAGCCTGCGCGCCTTGTCGGCCCAGCTCATCAGCAGCGCGAAATCGCCCGTCACGGACGCCTCGACCGTCGCCAGCAGCCCGCGGTAGACTTTGCCGGTGGTGCCGTCAACGCTGATGGTGTCGCCCTCATGGAAGACATCCCCGGAAACCGAGGTCATTATCTTTGTTTCTTCGTCGATGAAGATGTCATGGCAGCCGACCACGGCCGGACGGCCCATGCCGCGGGCGACGACCGCCGCGTGGCTGGTCATGCCGCCCCGAGCGGTGAGGATCGCACGGGACAGATCCATGCCTTCGATGTCCTCAGGGGTGGTCTCCTCACGAACCAGGATGACTTTTTTGCCCGTCTTCGCGGCGGCGGCAGCGGCATGCGCGGTGAAGTACACCTCGCCGGCGCCGGCGCCGGGGGAAGCGGGGAGACCTGATGCGAAGGGTTTGGCGGTCTTCAGGACGTTGGCGTCGAAGTTGGGGTGCAGCAGGGTGTCCAGCTGTTTGGGTTCAACCTTGAGCACTGCTTCCTCCTGGCTGAGCAGGCCTTCGTTGACCAGGTCCACCGCGATCTTCAGCGCGGCCGCCGCGGTGCGCTTGCCGTTGCGGGTCTGCAGCATGTACAGCTTGCCGCGCTCGATGGTAAACTCCATGTCCTGCATGTCGCGGTAGTGCTTTTCCAGCTTGTTGGCGATGTCGACGAACTGCTGGTAGACCTCCGGCATGCTCTGGTCCATGGAGGAAATCGGGCTGGGCGTGCGGATGCCGGCCACGACGTCCTCACCCTGCGCGTTCATCAGGTACTCGCCGTACAGTTTCTTTTCGCCCGTTGAAGGGTTGCGGGTGAAGGCCACGCCGGTGCCGGAGTCGTCGCCCATGTTGCCGAACACCATCGCCTGAACGTTGACGGCTGTGCCCCAGTCGCCGGGGATGTCGTTCATGCGGCGGTAATAGACCGCGCGGGGATTGTCCCAGGAGCGGAAAACGGCCTTGATGGCCTCCATCAGCTGGACTTTGGGATCCTGGGGGAATTCCTCCCCTTTCTGCTTCAGATACAGCGCTTTGTAGCGGCGCACGAGTTCCTTCAGGTCGCCTGCGTTCAGTTCGGTATCGCCCTTGACGCCCTTTTCCTTCTTGATGGCATCCAGCTCCGCGTCAAACAGTTTTCTCTCCACTTCCATCACGACGTCGGAGAACATCTGGATGAACCTGCGGTAGGAGTCATATGCGAAACGCTCGTTGCTGGTCAGCCTGGCCAGCCCTTCCACGGCCACGTCATTCAGGCCCAGGTTCAGGATGGTGTCCATCATGCCGGGCATGGACGCGCGGGAACCGGAGCGTACGGAGACCAGGAAGGGATCGTTGATGTCCCCGAATTTCTTGCCGATGACCTGCTCGGCCTTCGCAAGGGCTTCGTAGATCTGCTCCTCGATCTCCGGGGCGATCGTCTTGCCGTCCTGATAATAACGCGTGCAGGCTTCCGTGGTGACGGTGAAGCCCTGGGGCACGGGCAGACCGATGTTGGTCATCTCCGCCAGGTTCGCGCCCTTTCCGCCAAGCAGATTGCGCATCTGCGCATTGCCTTCTTTGAATAGGTAAACATATTTCGCCATTGAAAATCCTCCTCGTGCTGTAGATGGATCGCGTCATGCCGGCGCCAGTCCGGGTACGCACCAACGATTATCATACACAAAAATACCCGGGGATTCAATGCTGAAACAGCATTTATCGCCATGCTTCCGGTTTTTGATGTTATCCACAGGTGTTTGGAGGCGGACGAAGCGCAAGACGGCCCTGTTTTCCGCCACAACTTGTGTTTTTGTCCGATTTCCATTATACTTGCAGCACATCGAATGATGATTGAAGACGGAGGGCAGCCATGGCAAAGGATTATGTGCTGATGAGCGACAGCGACAGCGATCTGCCGCATGAGATCGCCAAAGAGAAGAACATCCCCATCGTCAGAATGCCCTATACACTGGATGATGTGGAGTATTTGGACGACAACGGCGCCAGCGGGGCAGAAAAGGGCCTGTTCGACCGGATGCGCAAAGGGGCCAAACCCTTCACGTCCCTTCTGCCGACGGCTGCCTATCTTGAGTATTTTGAGCCGATCCTCAGGGAAAAGGACCTTCTTTTCCTGGCCTTCTCCTCGCAGATGTCCGCAACCTTCCAGAACATCCTGGAAGCGCAGAAGGAACTGCTTGAGAGATATCCGGACCGTAAGTTTGTTGTCGTGGACACCCTGTCCATCTCCGGTCCGCAGACCCTGCTGATCCTGGGCGCGCATGAGCTGTATGAGAAGGGCGCGGCACTGGAGGAAGTGGCGCAGTGGGTGACGGACAACCGCCTGAAAGCCCATGCCTGGTTCACCGTAGGTGACCTGACCTATCTGCGCCGGGGTGGGCGCATCTCCGCGACCAGCGCGATCATGGGCACGATGCTGGACATCAAGCCCATCCTGCACATCACACGCGCAGGGAAACTGGAAGCGCATTCCAAGGTGCAGGGCCGCAAAAAGGCGCTGAAGACCCTGGTGGATAGGGCTGTGGAAACCATCGGCGAAACCAGCGGCAAAACCGTCATCATCCTCCACGGCGATATCCTGGATGAAGCCGAGATCCTCAGGAACCAGCTGAAGAGCCGGATCCCTGACCTGCAGGACATCCGCATCCAGATGATCGGACCCGTCATCGGATCCCATGCCGGCCCCGGGACGCTGTCCGTCTGCTTCATGGGCAATGAGCGCGCGGACTGACCGCGGTGGCAGTGACTGAGGAAATACAGCGGCGAATCCTGATCGCACAGGATGTTTCCGGCACGGGACGCTGTTCCGCGCTGGCGGTATTGCCTGTGCTGTCGCTTCCCGGTCTTGCCTGTTCGCTCCTGCCCACGGTCTATTTCAGCACCCACACGGGCGGTTTTGGCTCTGTTCACCGGCGTGACCTGAGCGAGGACATGCGGGCGACCCTTTCGCACTGGGGGCGGCTGGAACTGAGGTTTGACGCGGTATACATCGGCTATGTCGCGTCGCCGGCGCAGCTTGGCTTGATGGAGGAAGCGCTTCAAGGTCTGATGGCGCCCGGCGCGATGCTTTTTGTTGATCCCGTGATGGGTGACCACGGCCGCCGTTACGCCTTTTGTGAGGAGCGCCTGATCAAGGGGTTCAGGTCACTTTGCGCAAAGGCGGACGTCATTTTTCCAAACCTGACCGAGGCGGCCCTGCTGCTGGGCATGCCGCTTCCGGAAGGACAGGAGCCCGCTTTGCATGAAGCGGTCTCGCTGAAGGGGATCGGGGGGAAGGCGGCAATCCTGACGGGCGTAAGGGACGGGCAGGGCGGGATCGGCGTGAGGATCGAAGACTCGC
>MTKZ01009612.1_pt1 | contig 36035 bp, 24 predicted proteins | sample 1042781 | NCBI WGS metagenome assembly MTKZ01 (sample SAMN06212207, study PRJNA360539) | anaerobic digester metagenome | biome: Wastewater treatment plant; material: sludge; isolation source: anaerobic digester fed with sludge from wastewater treatment plant | place: Denmark: WWTP Viborg ...
CGGAAGCCGAACGCATGGGATATATGCCCAATCCTCTGGCACGTACCCTGAAAAAAGCCCGGTCCGGAATCATAGGTTTCGTTATGCTGAGCCGCCACAGCCATTATTATGACCAGTTGCTGCAAGGCGCGGAGGACTATGTCCGTGAAGCCGGGTATGAACTCATTACAGGCGACATGGCTTACGAACCGTCCGAACTCGACCGTTGTATACAGCGCATGTTGGCCTGGCGCGTGGAAGGGCTTTTTCTCATGACCGGCGGAAGCGTCATCGCCCCTGAAATTCTGGCTCTGCTGGACGCGGTAGCGGTACCCTATGTTAAGGGCGGGGTACATCTGCCGGAAGATCCCTGTGCCTGTGTTGATTTTGACAACTATGCGGCGGGCACGAAAATAGGGGAACATCTGGCGCTGCTTGGACATCGTCGGATCGGAATTATCGCCGCAAGCAACAAGAACCATCAGGCCAACGAGCGGATTCGCGGCCTTAAGGACGCCCTGCTGAAATTCAAGGCCCCCCCTCCGGGTTCCCGGTACATCATGCGCGCTTCGGACGCTGACGTAGGCCTGGTCGCGGGCTATCGCTATACCGCACAATTATTGAGACAGGCTTCCGAAATCACCGCCATCGCCTATATGAACGATTTGTTGGCTATAGGGGGAATGCGATACTTAAGCGAGCGCCGTATTCCAATCCCCGAACGCCTGTCCGTCACAGGATTTGATGACCTCTGCCTTGACAGTGCAGCCAACCCGGAAAACAGACTGGGAAACTTTGTGACACCCGCGCTTACTACGGTCAGAACGCCGCTGCACGAGATGGGATGGTCCACCATGCAACTGCTTGTGGAAATGATAAATACCCGCGAGCGGCGGCAATCATCACCCACGTTGACATTCGAACCCGAACTCATAATCCGTGAATCCACGGCTCCCCCGCACCGATAAAGCCCAGCTAATTTCCGAATATCCGGTACGCGGCACACATTTCATCGGGAACCGGCAGGTGCTGGGTACATTTTGATAGACAACACCCACACCCGGTACATTTCGCGGCATCCTTTCCGCGCAACATACGGTATTTTTTACGGGCGGAATCACTCAGATCCCAGAACCGTTGCCGCTCGAGGCAGGCCATAACCCCGGGGATATCCACCCCTTGGGGGCACGGCATACAATAACCGCAGGCCGTGCAAAAATGCCGGGCCTTTTCATCAATAGAGTCGAGCATATCATGCACGAAACGCATCTGTTCCACGTTCAGGGGGCCGCACTCCACGCACCGCACCCCATCATCTATGTCGGCATGTTTGGCGATACCGGAAAGCATGCTGTCCGCATTAGGGTTGTTCATAATATACCGTATCGCCAGCTCCGCGGCAGAAGAAACACCCGTTTTTCGCGCCAACGCATCAAGCACCCGGCTGGGCTGGGTGAATTTTCCACCACCGACAGGATTCATCACCAGTGTGCCAATTCCCAAGACATGGGCTTGTTGCAACACACAGGCATTATGATGGTTGATCAGGTTGAAACTGACCATCACAACTTCACACCAGTCACTTTCCCGCATATAACTACATATATTTTGCGGCGTGTCATGCGAAGAGAACCCGATATGCCGCACCAGACCCTCATCCTGGGCACGCAACACGCCGTCAAGCAAGCCTCCTTTGCTTGTGGCCTGCCGGAACTGCTCAGGTGTATTCAAAAGCCAAAGCAGATACAGGTCCACATAGTCAACGCCCAATCGGGCCAGTTGTTCGTCAATTCGTCTGCGCGCGCAATCCGCCGTGGGGGCATCGGCGGGTGTCACTTTGACCGCCCACGGAGACCATTTTGCGGAAACAACTGCCCGCTCCCGGTATCCATTTTTCAGTGCCAGTGCCACTTTCAACTCGGAGTCATCGTAAGTCCGGCTTGAATCTATCAGGCGCATGCCCGCATCCAACGCCCTTCGTATCAACACGGCAGCCGCTTCCCGATCATGTGGCAACCGTGCCGTACCGATACTGACCGGCGGTACCGGAAGCCTGCAACGGAGACCCAGAGGCTTCAGTTCCATTAGTGTGGCACGGCCTTTCTAAAACTCCTTTTCTCCTTGCGCGCATCCTCTGTTGAACCAATAGCAAAACATAAGGAACACTCCTTGCCAACCACGGCAGCGGCCAGGGGTGATAGTTTGTCGGCAAGTCCCCCGGGTTTGTCTTCGACAGGCCCTCACCAAATGTCCACGTATTCAACCGTATATCGCATCGTTGCTTTCCTTACGGTTGACGGTTACTGGTACACCAAAACACTTCTCGAGATGTTCCGGGGATTCCGGCCGCGTTATCAGGCTGACCACGAAAGCGGTCAATGTGGAGGCCGGTAGCGCCACGATCAAGGCCTCCACCCATTTCCAATAAATACCCAGGATCGGACCTTCACTAACCGTCGGACGATTTAATAAGAAGAAGGAAAGCACGGCCGGGTTGCGCCCCCCGGGCATTTGCACGAAACCGAACCAGAATAAACTGACACAAAAACCAACGCAAAGGCTGGCAATCGCCGCCGCCCGGGTCATACGACGCCAATACATGCCGCCCACATACAGGGGCAGAAACGAAGCGGCACACAAACCGGCGAAACTCGCCGTGGCCACAGCAACGATGCTGCCGGGAAGCGTGTAGGCTAAAACCAGGGTAATGAGTACAGATACCGCAATACCAGCCCGAGCCAGAAGAAGGGTATACCGCTGATTCGTCAGGTTCAGAGCACCGCGCTCCAGAAAATCCCTGCCCAGCGAAGTGCCCATCAAGTGAAACTGTGAACTCAATGTAGACATAACCGCCGCCAGCAGGGTCAACATAAAGAGAATACCGAACCACTGCGGCAAAGCGCGATTGATATAGGTCGGAATAATCAAATCAATATTCCCGGCGGAAACCGATGCGGCCGCAATGCGCCCTCCATGCTCCGACATGGAAAACCAGACATTGGACAAAGCGCCGGTAGCAAGCACGCCAAACATAACGGAAAAGAAAAGGGCCCCGAAAATCGCCGAACGATACAACGCGCCACTGTCTTTCACCGTCATGAAACGCACCGCCAACTGAGGCTGGGCCAGCATGCCCACACTCATGCCGAGAATCAGGCTGGTAATTAAGACATAGAAGAACATGCTGCCCGGTTGAGGCAGGCGCGTCCAACCCCGAAATCCCGCCTGCCCCGTGCGCAAGGTAACCAGCTTGCTTGCAAGGGCCGGATATTTTTGCATCAGCGCCGCCATGCCGGCAATGTCGGGGTGGCCCTCAAAAAAAACTTCCCGCTCGCTTTCGGACAGGACAGCCGCATTCGCCGCTTTGCCTGCAGCGTCCAGAAACCATTCCGTAAACGCTCCCTCGTTAAGATTGGCGGGAGCAAGGGCGGTCAGTTCCGGCTTTGCCGCCTCGAATTGACGATCGATTTCCCCAGGCAGCGCCGCCAGCTTGCGATGCGCTTCAACAGGACCGCCTAGAATAGCATACGTGTACACCACCAGAATCACCAGCCCGCAGAATATCAGCACCGCCTGGAATACATCGGTATAAATAACGCCGCGCATACCCCCGGCAACGACATACAGGGCAACCAAAACGGTAAAGGATATCAGCGCAACCTCATAGTTGATATGAAACGTCGCTTCAAGATAGCGACTGCCGCCGATAAGCACCGCTGAAGTGTAAAGCGGCATAAACAGCACAATGATAAGCCCCGACAACGCCTGAATAAAGCGTGAATTGAACCGTTTCCCCAGGAGTTCAGGAAAGGTAGAGGCGTCAAGGCGCCTGCCCATCGCGCGAACGCGGATGCCCATCACCATAAACCCGACAAAAAAGCCCAATAAAATATTCATGACGTTGGTAAGCACCACGCCCATGCCAAACAGGGCGGCGGCGCCCCCGAACCCGATTACCGCGGAAGAACTGATGAAAGTGGCCCCATAAGATAGTGCCATCATATAAGGGTTGATCGAACGCCCGGCCAGCATATACTCTTCCGGGGTACGCGTTAGTTTATATCCCCTATAACCAAGAAACAGGGTCACGGCAAGATAGACAAGTGCCGCCAAACTCCATAGCGTCACGTTCATGACATTACTCCCTTATCAAGACGACAGTGGTGCCGCCAATGCAGATTCTCGTAACTCGGACTTCAATATTTTGTTCGTAGGGCCTACAGGCAACTGGTCCAAAAATTCCACTTGGCGCGGATACGCATACCTTGCCAGATGTTCGCGCCCCCAGTGAATAACCTCCACGGTAGTCAGTTCGGACCCATTGCGCGGCACGACATACGCCCGGATTTCTTCTCCAAGCACGCGGTCAGGCACCCCCACCACGGCCGCCTGCTGTATATCGGGATGGCGCATTAAAACCGCTTCCACCTGGCACGGGTATACATTGAATCCGGCGCGAATTATCATATCCTTGATGCGGTCCAGGATATGGAGGTTACCATCTGCATCGAGCATACCCACATCACCGGTATGAAACCAGCCCCCACGAAACGCCTCCCTGTTGGCTTCCGGGCGCCCATAGTATCCACGCATGACCATGGGCCCGCGAACGACGATTTCCCCCGCCTCCCCCACCGCTTTGTCATTCATGGATGCATCTACAATCCGGATTTCCGCGCCCCACATGGGTACACCGACGCTCTCCTTCGTATAGGGACGTCCACGACGGGTCGTGGCTACCACGGCTGTCGTTTCGGAAAGTCCATACCCCTTTTGTAATCGCACACCAAAAACGGATTCTACTTCATCCACCAAATCAGGTGGCACGGGCGCACCACCAACGATGCCCGTCCGCCAGTGTTTCCTAATTTTACCCAAATCGTGATTATGAAGTCCGGGATAGTGTAGCAAGCCGTAAAACATGGTCGGCACCCCGCTGAACACGGTTACTTCATGACGCTCCATGGCCGTCAGGACGCGTTCTGGGTCGAATCTCGGCTGTAACACCAGCGTCGCCCCCGCATATAAACCGGCTCCCATGAGCATGGTTTGACCAAGCACACTGAACAGAGGTGCCGCGACTAAAATGACATCGTCGGGGATGTAGCCCATCACATCGCTGTAGGACAGACAGGTAACGGCATAGTTGGCATGAGTCAATTCCGCCCCCTTGGCCCGTCCTGTGGTGCCAGAGGTGAAAATAATACTGCAGACTACGTCCGGCGCAGTCTGCACCGTCTCAAATGCGCGAGATTGTTGCTTCACCAAAGCGTTGAAGTCGATGGCCCGATTCGGCAGACAAGGCTGCTCACCCTCCTCCTGAATCAGACAAAAGGAGCGGCACCCGCAGGCCATCTCAAAAGCGGCGTACCCTTCTACCGCCATCGGCAACTGCCCCGCCCCATCGTGACAAATGAACACAGAAACCTCGGCGTCATCAAGATTTCGCGCTATTTCTTCACGCTTCAGCAGCGGGTTCAACGACACAACAACCGCGCCCGTCTTCAAGATGCCGTAATAACACATCGTAAAAAATGGATTGGTCAGGCAGCTCAGCGCCACCCGGTCACCAGGGCGAACACCAAGTTCCAACAGACTATTGGCTACCTGATTCGCAAAAGCATTCAACGCCCCGTGTGTCACTATAGACTGGTCTGTTATAAGCGCCGGCTTGTCGGGGTACAGGCGCGCATTGGTCTCCACAACCGTAGCCAAGTTAAGCATCTTGTTATAACCTTTCCGTATTTACACTTGAGATAAATAACACTCGATCCGCATAATACCCTTTAGGCAAACGTTTGTCTATTATATCTTGATCCGGGTTTCATGTCAATGCTTTTATTTTTTGTATAATATTTACATTTACATGGGTACATTTCTGCAAAATATTTTGGGGGTAATTACGCGAATAGGACTGTATTTATCAGGTGAAATGCCCTTAGGAAAGAAATATTGCCGTGAACTTCGGCTTAACCAGCGCGCTGTCTCGACTGGCTTGTTCGCAGGCGCTTCGGAAGGCGTATTGCAATGTGTGCGCGTTCACGGGATTCGTGTGCCGACGATTGGGAAAAAGCCATGGCCTTGTGCGGTGTGTACTCCACGCTTGGCGCAGATCACGATACAGTGCATCGGACAGGGGCGCAAGCCGTTCCTTGGTCCCCGTGCCAACAACCCGAAGCGTTTTATTCGCTGCGTCCACGCTGTACACTGTCAGCGACATGGCTTCGCCAATGCGCAGACCGCTGTAATACATGCACTCAAACACGACGGGATACAGCGGCATACGCACCGCCCTCATCCCTGCGGGCTGCCCCTTCGGGGACGGGCTACGCTACGCGAAGGCATCGTAAGAGCAGGCAGCCAAGGCCTGCATGTCAAAAGAAACAGCGACGCGGATTCCACCTTAAACTTGGCGTTCCGTGGTCTAAGAATGGGGTAAGGCGCAAGCCGCCACATTGTTATCGCGAAGTGAGATAAGAAACTGCTGAGCATCGCATTCCGCCACCGCATCGGGCGCAAGCCACATCTCCTTAAAAAAAGCGTTGACACAGTTAAGATATTGCTTCTTGGAACTCGCCGCCAAACCGGCAACTTGAATATCCTACACAAATTGGTCTTTAATAGTGTTGGTCATTTTTGTGACCTGCTATGTTAGGGGCATGGCGATCATGCCCCGTTATGAGTTGGATGTCCGCCCTATGCGGGCATTCTTCATAAAAGCAGGTTAACCACGAACTGATAGCAAACTCAACCATCGCATCGCGTCACGAGACTAAACCAACCCCACGGCGATAGCCGTTTAGTCCAACTCGAACAAGACACTGGAGACCAATTAGCATGTCAATCGGCTCAAGCAACAACAATACTTACCGTTCCACAACAACTCTATGCCCTTTCTGCGCACAAAAACTAGATGGGAAAATCATAAAGGATGGTAATAATGTTTTTCTGCATCGTATCTGTCCAGAGCACGGTAAGTACCGCTTTTTACTATCAAGAAATGGTAATTTGTATCTAGAATTAGATCAGTTTTATTTCACACACATAAAAACAAATAAACCAAGCGGTAGAATAACTAATTTTTGGGTTTTTGTATCTTGTGAATGCGATCAAATGTGTCCATATTGTTCGGTTGAAATAAGTAACCCCTTTAACCAAAAAATGTCTTTGGATGAATTCAAGGTAATACTTAGGATGTTAAAAAAAGCCAAATGTACCTTTTCTGGTGGCGAACCACTAGTACATCCAGAAATATTAACTCTTATTCGCCTTGGGAATGAACATGGCATACAAATGCAACTGGCCACAAATGGCCTAAAACTGGCCGACTTCGCCTTTTGCGAAGAGATTCAACAATCCGGTTTACAAGAAGTAAGGCTTTCCATTGATTCATTTGATAAGAAACAAGCAAAAAGAATTGGAACAGAGTCTTTCTATGAACAAAAACTTAAAGCACTCAACAACCTAGAAACTTTGCAAATGACAACAATTCTCTCACCTACAATATTTAAAGGTATTAATGAAAATCAACTAATAAGCGTATGCGAATATGCAAAATATAGGCCTTTCATCCGCTCTATATCCGTAAATGGTTTTTCTTATGGTTCTTGGATTAAGGCATTTAAGCCAGAAAATATGATAATGCCTGACGAAATGATGGATATTCTACATAAAAACTACGGTAAAAAACCTCGTGAAGAAATCATGACCTTCCAAATGATTATTCAGACATTACTACATTTACTAAATATCCGACACTGCAATTACGAACAAATTATTTTTTTTGTAAGGGACGGGAAAAATCTTATTTTCTTAACAGATTTTTTAGCAATTAATCGAATGAAAATAAGCTTAAAGTTTTGGTCTTACTTTTCAAAGTCAAACATCTGGGTACAGAGGATTTTATTTTTTGTTACCATGATATCTGGCATTTCAATACGAACAATTCCGTTAATTAGACCTATTTTATCTCTTCTTTTCTCTAACATTATGAAAATAAACATAAGTAAATATCCAGATACTATATTGCCTGTTACATTAAACACCAACTGTTCTATAGTTTCCTCGGATATGATGATTTCTCAACAATGTATGAGCGGTAATTTCTCAATAGTAAATGGTAAGATTCAACAAGGAATTGGAACTTTTACATTAATGAAAAAAGAGGAACAGTGCGCTCAAAAAAAGAAAACACCATTAATAACATAATTGGAATCGAAACAAATTGCCACTAACGCTTTTTGGGTTGCATTAGTACTGTTATATGCTGCAAAACCTTAGTCTCGTCACAAAATACAAACTAAAATACGCCTTTAGTACATGGAAAGTATTTCATCTCTTCCCAATTGTTCTGGTTGGCACAACGCTACGGGTCTACCGCCTGTGCCTACAGTCAATATGGTTTGATGAATGGCTCATCTATTTTGGCCTGGCAAGTGACAGTCTGCTTGAGTATTTTAGAATTCTTTTTATTTATCTGGCGGAAATGGCTATCACGCCGGTATACTTCGTGCTGGCCTACACCGTTTCAACACTTACTGACAGCAGTGTTGTGGCACTCAGGACAGTAAGTTTAGTACCCGGCCTGATTTCGATAGTTCTACTATACCTGCTAGGCCGCCGATTAGGCGGGCCTCGGGCGGGTATCGTGGCCTCGCTGTGCCTGGCGCTGTCGCCTCAGCACATCTGGCACAACCAGGAGATCCGTCCTTACAGTCTTTTGTTTATGGGTTGCTTACTGGCACTCCTGGGACTTGTATATTGGCGGGACTCCCACCGCCGTCAATGGCTGCTTTTAAACGTTCTTGCCAACGGGCTGGTACTATTCACCCATCTCTTCGGGGTATTGTTTTTGCTCCCGCAGGGGCTCTACCTATTGCGAAGGCGGGAATACAACGTATTTGCACGCTGGGCCGCAGTTCATCTTTTCTTTGTTGCGTTGTTATCACTTGCCATTCTATTCAAACCGCACCTTTCCGAGGGCTATCACCCGGACTGGGGGTTGTCGCTTTATGCAATCCTCTGCAAAGTATTCCCTTCTCTGTTGCTGCGTTCTTTCTGCGCCGATGTCCTGCGATGGCATACCGGCCTTTGGCCCTGGTTTGAGTCCGGCGCTTCCAGTCCGTCGGGGTACTGGCTTAATGCTCTGTTATGGATACGGCCTGTTTTTGACTGGGCCCTGACGTTGCTGTTGCTGACGGGTATTGCTGTCTTTCTATTCCCAAGGATTTGGTGCCGGCAGGAGCGAGCAACAAAACTTTCTCGTGTATGCTCCATTGAAAAGCGGGCGGAACAGCACCTGCTATTATCCATCATCTTTGTCCCTTCAGTGATCCTGGCAGTGCTTACCCTGATTACCTCGGCAAACTTTTCCGATTACGGTCATGATATTTACACCACCATTGGCATTTACTGTGTTGCCGGCATTCTGGTTTCTCGTTTGCCGAGGCACCTTTTTGCCCTGACCGCGACGCTTCTCGTCCTCCTGTATGGGTATCAATGCGTGCTGCTTCTTCCCGGAAGCACAAGAACGGACTGGCGAGCCGGGGCATGATTATTTGCGTTCCGATGCAGAAGCCAATGACAGGGAAATCATCACTAACACAAAACCTCCGGCCTTGCTGAACTGGGTCAGTCTCCAGTGGGTTCAAACACTGGTACAAGCGGCTGTTAAAGGATCCCAGGGCGAGGGTTACGATTACGACCTAGAATTTGTGAATGATGTCGGAGTAACACAAACCGTATATAGGCTCAGGGATGGAATAGAACGGTTCATCATTACGGACGTAAACAACCCGACTGCGGCAGCCATCGCCCAAACAACAATACCTGTAATGTTTGACTTGGTAAGTACAACGGCAACTGAGTTTAATCATGTTCCAGGCGGGTCTAATGTCCTGTATATGGACGGACATGTTGACTGGGTCGTCTATCCTGGATCCTATCCGGTGAGTATGGCGTTTGCCGCCATGGTGGCGCTCTTTTGAACAGGAATTGTACCCAACGAGCCCGTTGTTCGGATACCTGTATAGGGCCGATGCGGAATTCATAATTTTTAGAAACGACGTAATATTTTCAGGTTCTGATGGATTATATAGTTGCAATATTGGGATCCTGCGGAAGTTCAAAAGATGTCTATTGCACATTACAGGAGAATTATCCGGGAACGCCTGCCGTATTTATTAATGATTTGTCTCAGTGCAAAGAAGGACATTTTGTCGTTATTGGGAACCAGAAAATTCCGATAATTAGAAATTGGGATTTCACACGTATACAGAAACAATTTGGCTTAAAAACTGTTCGTTTTTTATGCGGACTGGGAAATACGGTAGGAAAACGCATCCTTGTCAGCAAGGCTCTGGCTCAAGGGCTGGAACCTGCCGAAACATTGGTCTCCAAGGATTCTGTTGTGCGACCAGACTGTTTCCTGGGGCGGGGCGGCGTAATTCACCTGGGCTCCTACCTCTCTACCAATGTGAATGTCGGAGATTATGTGTCTTTGTTCAGCACTCGCGTCGGTCATGATAGTGTCATCAGCAATTACTGCACATGCACCTTAAGTAACCTTCCCGGGCACGTTTATCTTGATGAAGGCGTCCAGCTAGGTGTGGGCGTATCCGCCAAAGAGCGTATATACGTTGCTCCATGGTGCCTGGTGGGGGTGCAAAGCGCCGTGGTAAAGGACATCGAAACACCAGGGACCGTAGCCGTTGGCATTCCTGCCCGCAAAATACGCGATACAGTCTTTCCCAGACTGTTTCTGGACAGTTGGCCGGAAGGTTGGAAACAGTACCTGCAAAACCGCCGACTTCCACTCCCCAGTTTCGAAATAAGTTGATTCCGTCCACATTGCGTGTTGCCTCAATGCATGTTGCCTCAAGAAAAATCTACCCGAAGTGTGATTGGTTGCCTCAAGAAAAAAAACTACCTCTTGAAAACAAAGGTACCATCAAATTAGAATACCAAGAGTATCTTACCTCAACAACTAAGGGATGGCATCTCTAATGCGCTCATTGAATGATATAAGCCTGATTTCGTTCGTATCTCCGGCACATAATGAGGCTAATTCGCTATCACCCTTCCTGTCGGAATTAATCGATAGCATAGAGAAATTGAATCTCCCCTGCGCATATGAGATAGTTGTCGTTGACGATGGTTCCATGGATGACACACCGGATATTCTTGCATCGTGGGTGGAGAGTTATCCCGATGTAATGAGGGTCGTACGTCTAACGCGGAACTTTGGATTCTGTGCCGCATCCACCGCTGCGTTGTATTATTCAAAAGGTGATATCGTCATCCTGATGGATGCGGACATGCAGGACGATCCCGCCATTTTTCCGTCTTTTCTTGAAAAATGGATTGAAGGCTATGATGTTGTTTATGCCGTTCGTATGAAACGGCAGGAGTCAACAATAGTTAAGGCGCTTACGTGGATATTTTACAGAATGTTGCGTTTAACTTCGCCAATTTCGTTGCCATTGGATGCCGGAACCTACGCGCTCATGGACAGGAAAGTTGTGAATGCGATTGAAAAACTTCCCGAACGTAATCGGTACATTCCAGGATTGCGTTCATGGAGCGGATATAGACAAATTGGCATTCCCGTCCAAAGGCGCCAGCGTATCCATGGCCGGTCCCGCATGGGTTTGAGAAAACTTTTTGATCTTGCCATGATGGCATTTTTTACTTTTTCTTATACCCCCTTATTTTTTTTCCGATTGTTGGCTATTTGCGGTTTAGGAATCGCCTTTTTATTAATACTTGCGTGCCCAGCTTTTTTATTTCTTGGACATATGAACTGGCAATCCGTATTAATGTTGCTTATGGTTGCGTTTTTCAGCAGTGTGAATCTCCTTGGTATTGTCCTTCTCAGTGAATACGTTGCCCTGGTTTATGACGAAGTCCGGAACCGCCCTCTATATCTGGTTGACAGGATTATTGAAAATCAATCTCTGGAACATCGATAGGAATAGTAAATGGATAATTGCACGCAGCCGAACAGGGTATGCAGCCGGTGTGTTATGGACTCGGTTGTGCCCGGAATTCGTTTCGGGATAAACGGGGTGTGCAATTTCTGTCAGATCCACGACAGGATGGAACTTGCATATCCCACCGGTCAGGCAGGCGAGCAGATATTATCCGTTATTGGAGAACGTATCCGCAGAGCGGGCCGGCATCGGGCCTATGATTGTGTCGTGGGGGTAAGCGGTGGACGGGACACATCCTACTGCCTCTACTATGTTAAAGAGAAGATGGGGTTACGCCCTTTGGCGGTTCATTTTGATAACGGGTGGGATTCCGACGTTGCAAAAACAAATCTTGCGCGATTGTGCGAGAAATTGGACGTCGATCTGCATACTATCATTATGGATTGGCCTGAGTCTCGAGCGTTGACTAATGCAAATATCCGAGCCTGCGTGCCCTATATCGATCTTACCGATGATGTGGGAATCGCCAGTGCGTTGTATCGGACGGCCGCGCGGGAGAGTATCCGGCACATCATTTTAAGTCACTCATTCAGGGAAGAAGGCATTTTACCTCTGATATGGAATTATGTCGACGGCCGCTATACACGTTCTATAATAAAAAGGTTTTGTGACATTCAGACCTTCAACGACTTTAAAAATGTGGATATTCACCACATGCTTTATTGGATACTGATCAAGGGAATCCGCGTCGTCAATATAACCAATTATTACGATGATACTGGAGACAAGGTTGAACTCTTCTTGAAAGAAAACTTCGGTTGGGAAGATACGGGACAGCATCATATGGACAACGAGATGTTCGCCCTGGTTTATAACTACACGCGCCGCAAGTTTGGCTTTGATTGGCGCATGGTAGAACTTTCCGCAAAAGTCCGGACGGGTGTTTTAACCCGACCGGAGGCTTTGGAGGTGCTGAAGACGCCGCCCTTCTTTGAAACTGATGAAATGGTGGACTACTGTTTGAAAAAGCAGGGGCTTTCTCATGAGGAGTATGAAGGTATAATCGCTGCATCTAACAAGTATTTTACCGATTATCCTTCTAATTATCCTCTGTTACGTGTGTTTCGCCTGCCCATAAAAATGCTGTGCCGTATGCATGCCCTGCCAATACATGCGTATGAGAAATACTTTGAGTGTATTTAGGTGACGGGAATATAACAGTGGCTGCTAGGATTTTCCCCGGTAATAAAACTTCAATTCATGCCATTGCTGTATAAGGCCGCGCCAGGCCGAGCGCGGCGCCAGGCGTAAGCTCAAGTCCGTATACAGGGGATCCCAGCACCGGTTACCGCAAGCGCAGACCCTCTCTCGCAGATATTGATACTCTTTGCCATACCAAATGTCTTCTAGCGTATGTTCCCGCACGTTTATCCCGGCGTCCAAATCCGGACAAGGGGCAACATTACCATAAGGGTCTATGCTGCAGGATGCATATCCCGCGTAACAGGTAAAGCGGGGTATTGCGCCTAACGATACTGCCAGTTTGTCGAGATAGGTCGGATGGTTTGTTAACAGAGAGGTTTTCTTTAGCGCGCGCCTGAGGCGCTCCACTTCCTTGCCGGCCTCCTCCAACTGCTCTGCTGAAAACAGCAGGGGCGCGCACTCTGCGGCCGGCTTGTCGCCATGAAGTAGATTAAAATGGGCTGGCGCAAATTTGAGTTGACGTACCCCCAAAGACTCGGCAAAAGGCACCATGTCGGCCAATCCCCGGTAGTTCTGTGCGCTGATTGTACAGTTAATGCCTAACTGCACTCCGGGCGCATAGCTGCGCATGTTACGTATGGCTGAGACGACCGCATCAAAGCTGCCCTCTCCCCGAATGGCATCATGAATTCCTCTGTGGTGACTTTCAAGGGAAATGGAAAGGCTGTGCAATCCACTCTGCTGAAGAGTTGTTGAAACACTCCTGTCAATCATGCTCCCGTTACTGCATAAATGGGATGCTATCCCGTAGCGGTTTCCAAGGCGAATAATTTCATACACCAAGTCGCCACGACATAGCGCTTCGCCCCCGGAAATTAACATTAATGAAGTTTTCAGACGGTGGGCTGAAGCAAGTATGGTTTTATATTCATCAAGAATGAGTTCCGCCCCTTGCGGCTGGTGCCGGACCCCGCACATAACACAGTGCAAATTACAGCGATAGGTAATAAAAAGAAGTAGTATCGGTAACGTTCGTGGCGGCTGGCAACGATACCGCGCCCATGCCACATAGGCATATTTGTTCAGATCACGCACAATACGTGCAAAATTCTTTCGAAAAGCAAACAGCATACTGATACCATAACACCCCATTTAAAGTAGGGGAGTCCTGAGGAAATCACGGTTTACTGTCTAACGACATGTCGGTTGTTCATACTTCACGAGTTACTCCATGTGTTGACCTGACCCCAGTTCAACATGCACTAACCAGAGCAAATACACTTGCCTTATTTTAACTTCCTTGCCTCAGTTGGCTGGTATCGCCATAACTTCGATTTGGCCCGACCGATCAAGAAGATCTCACAAACTTTCTGCCCTAACACGAAGAATGTTGGGGAAGAGAACACCTTTTTCTTCCAATGCGGCAACGTTCTTCAAAGCAGATATCCTGTTTTTATGGACATAGATATCTTCCACAAGCGGCAGGAATAACAGGGCATATCGGTTTGACGCTCCTCTGTTTTTGGAAAGTGCAATACGCAGTTCATTCAAACCGTCTTCTTCTTTATTCCGCTCAAAATGAGTTGTCGCAGCTAAAATGTGTGTTAGTGCAGAATTTGGATGTTTTTCCAAGATGCGAGACGCCAACAATGCAACGAACTCAGCGGCACCCCGTTCGAGAAGTGGAAAGCCAATGAATAAAGGTAGTACAAATTCGCTGTCATGCATTAGCAAAGCCGGTATTTCCATTGTCCTGTGTAACGCAATAGACTCGTTTTGGGCGGAAGATTTATCCAGATTCTCGAGTCCAACAAAATTGAGAAGATACCTCATATTCGCAGACACTGGGAACAAGGTCTGTATTTTTTCGCTTACATTAACGGTAATGTTTTTTTTGTTTATGGTATAAACCAGACTCTGTAAGTCACCATAAAAATATTGTGAACTATAAGTCATCCCGCAATAATCAAGAAACTCTTCAAATAACTGGATATTAAAGCCTTCATGCTGATTAGGAAAGCCAACCACCCAAAAAGCGCCGTTATTTGTGCCAGCAAAAGACTGATTTTTCTCGCAAAGACTTTCTTCCCAAATGGTATAGCAAATATCAGCTGTGGCATAGACGGGTTTAATAGGAATGTCTGGCACCTTCATTTCATAACGGAATTGCTCAAATTCTTGAATGCCTTGCATTATTAATACGGTGTCCCCAGGTTTATAGTTGTTTTTTATGATTCTGCCCGCTGCAAGTGCCCCATCGCCTGAAGGACCGGGATAATACATCATAAGTTGATATCCATAGGCACAGATAATCACACCGAGACAGAAAATTTTTAAAGATATTTTCTTAAGATTGATGATCATGAACGCCGTCATGATTAACAAACCAAGCGTGCTATAGGGCCAAATAGACCGAGGAGCCAGACAATTTCTCCAAGTGAGACAAAGTGTGTAGATAAAAGGCAGTGGGAATAAAGTACAAAGTATTATGATTTTGTTTGCTACGCTAAACTCTCTATTCTTTCTATAAAAAATATTGAATATAAAATAAAGAATGGATGAAATATAGATTACAGTTAGGCCTAAAATGCTACCAATACAAAACACCTTTGATGCAAAATCTAAATAAGAATCTTGGTACAAACCAATAAAGAACTGTCCTGTCCGCCATACAGCGAGATCACTGTTAAACAGTATCATAAAAAAAATTAATGGCTTAAGAAGAGCTGAGCCATTCATATCGCCCGGATCTCTGGGCGAAAAATAAAGCATGTATGCCATTAAGAGAAGTATAAAGAAAGATTGAAAAGTAGCCCAAAAAACAATAAACTTAATCTTTCTATAAGAGCATATTAATAAAACAAGGCCTTGTATTGCGATGCAAATAATGCCGAACAAATGAGTGTAAACTATAACTATATTAATGGCAATATTAATCATCCACCATGTAAATTTGTTTTCGTAATGGGCCCGAATGAAAAAATAGAACGATAATAGCAAAAGCGTCTGAAAAAATGGATAACACCGCGCCATCTGGGCTTGCAGAATAAAACAGGGGGATATTGAAAAAAGACATGCTGTCAATAATCCTACATTTCTACCCCACATGTATTTTGTTAGAAAGTAAACCAATACAATGGCAATTGTTCCATTTAAGATTCCAAACATACGCGCTGAAACCAAATCATTGCCAACACATGTCGCCCAAAAGTATCTGATTAGAAAAAAAAAGGGGGGGTGGTCCGGCCGATATACATGGTATATGTTCAGTTCGCATTTCAAATCGTTCCCTCTTGTCGCATATACCTCAGTAAATTCATCAACCATTAGGCCTGAGTCAAAAACGCCATAGAATCTCAGAATAAACCCTAATGCAACGAAGATAAATAACAACAACATTCTTTTTATTTTTTTGTTTTTTATTTCACTAAATTCAGTAAGAGACATGTAGTAGATCCTAGGTTAAGCAGATATCGGAACAGATTATATAACATGCGAAACACCTCAGAATAGTTTAAGGACGCGATATTTTTTCGGGATGATTTTTTTGGGATGATTTGATTGCCATCTGCGAAGTAAACAACCTCATAGGGTGCGGCTTTGTTTGGTTCCCCCATAGGGGGACGAGTGCTTGCACCCAAAGGATGCGTGCGCCGACTGTGTTCCACAACGCATCTTTGTTGGTACTGTAATTTCAACTGTTCTTCGATGCGTATTTTGTGCTCCTGACACTTCACATACTTACGGATCATTTCCTCTTCCAGTCCTACCGTATCCGCACAGTAACCCAGTGCCCAAAAATGATTGCCCCAATAGAGCTTCCGTTCAAATACGGGGACTGCTTGAACGCCCGCATCGCCCTACATCCTTTCAACAGTCCCACCGACTCGGATATCGATACCTTGGGAGGCACCATTGACAAAAGGTGTACATGGTCCGACTGAACATTCAGTCTTATCACATCGCAACTCAGTTGCCCACGGAACAACCGAGGGCAAGAATGAACTTCTTTACCAACTTCGTCGGATAGAACCCGATCGCGGTACTTCGGTACCCATACCATATGGTACTGCCAATACCATATCGCACAAGACAACCTATGAAATCGGCTCATGGCATCTACTCGTTCGTCGTTGTGGAACAACCCAGAATGCTGGAGATGTCATGGGCCATAGAAAGGCAAAGCCAATGGCTTCCTTACCACGTCCAGAGTGGTTTTTCAGAATGCAATAAATTTTTATATTATGTCTTAAAGTGGGTTTCGCTTACAACCCGTTTTGGGGGTTCTAACAGGGCAGACGCTTTTAATACTACTGAATAGTGGGATTTCACTTTTTGCCTAATCGTCCCTCTTTTTGCGCTTTCTATTGTTGGCGCGTTCGAGACGTGTACGTCGAATGATTTCATCGACGTATTCATCGGCCAGTGTTCTGAACAGGTTGTAGCCGTCGATGGCTTGTTGTAGCGCCGCGCGCTCGTCTTCGGGTACATAGCGTACGATGTTTCGACCATCCTGCCAAGTCTGATGGTTGTAGTGCGGCCGCCCGGCCATCGGGCAGATTTTCCCTCGCTCCATCCGTTCAATAGCCGCCATCCGTTCCAGCAATCGTTGCATCTTCCTTGTTGGCTTCATAAATATTTTCCTTGTTTTTGTATGCAGTATGATATAGAATACTATATACAGAAGTCAACCTGCCAGAAAAGGAGAAACGACCATGGAAAACGAGTGCGTACACAAACGGCGCAGCCTTGTTGAGTATCTTGAAGAAATCTCCGAACCGCGCATGAAGCGCAGGCGCAAACATAAACTGGTGGATATCCTGGTCATTGGCTTGTGTTCGATGTTGACGGGCGGCGAAGGATTCAACGACATGGCGTTGTTTGGAAGGATCAAACGCGATTGGCTAAACAACTTTCTCGAACTGCCCCATGGTATTCCGTCACACGACACATTCAACCGAGTGTTTGCCGCCATCGACCCGCATTGCTTCCTGGAATGCTTCATTCGCTGGGTCCAGGGACTCTGCCCGACCTTGGCGGACGACGTGGTCGCCATTGACGGAAAGGCCTTGCGCCGTGCATTGGATGAGGGGGCCTCCATCCCATACATTGTCAGCGCGTGGGCTTCGGAAAATGGCCTGGCCTTGGGACAGGTCAAGGTGGACGACAAGTCCAACGAAATCACTGCCATTCCCCAACTATTGCAGGCACTGGCCCTTCAGGGATGTATCGTTACGATCGATGCCATGGGATGTCAAAAGGACATCGCGGCACAGATTGTCGACAAGAAGGCCAATTATGTCCTGGCGCTCAAGGGCAACCATGCAACGATTCATCAGGAGATTGGGGAGTTCTTTGCCGACGCGGTACAGCCCTGCGCGGAGAAGGCCGACAGCACTGTTGCCCCGAAAACCATGACCTCTTTAAAAACTATGGAAAAAGACCATGGACGGATTGAGATCCGCCGCTACTGGCAATCCAATGATATCGAATGGATGCAGGACAAAAAACTCTGGAAAAACCTGCGCACCATCGGCATGGTCGAATCCATTCGGCGCGTAAAGGGTAACAACTCCATCGAACGCCGCTACTACCTTGCCAGTCTTCCCTTGGACATCAACACCTTCGCCAAGGCCGTTCGCGGCCACTGGGGGGTCGAAAATCAACTCCATTGGTCACTTGATGTCACCTTCAACGAAGACCAAAGCCGTGCCCGCTCTAAAAATGCCGCCCAAAACCTCGCCACATTGCGCCGTATCGCGCTCAATCTCATCAGAAAAGACCCCCTCGAAAAGGTCTCTCTGCGACAAAAACGAATCTTCGCCGCCCTCGATACTGACTTTCTGGGCCAATTATTGGGAATTTAAATGCGTCTGCCCTGGGGGTTCTAAAGAGTTTTGACAATGACCCGGTCTGCACATATCCTGTCCACCATATTGCACCTTCATGTTCCTATTTGTTACCCTGAACCAGAATTTTAACATCATAAGGCAACCGATATTCTTGTAAGTATTTCGTCAACGATTTCATGCTCCTTTTGAAATGACGGTCTGTAGATCGACGGATTCACAGCCAATACTTGTACACTTTCACCCAAAATAAGATTAACTCTGAAAACCGAGTTCCTGCCATAGAATGTTTCGTTTAAAGACGCATATCTCCCCATTCTTCTCTTTACTCCAACGGAACAAGTGCTTCTGCCTTGTTTTTGTGGCGGCCTTTTTCCTACGCATTTACCGCATCTTCCAACATTCCGTTTGGTTTGACGAATGGCTTTTTTATGTCGCCCTTCCCTGCGAAACTTTTTGGGAATATCTCAGGAATTTATTTATCTATGTGGCGGAAATGGCGATAACCCCCGCGTATCTTGCATTACTTTATACATCAGCCACCCTCGTCTCTGGGAATATACCGGTCATTAGAGCATTCAGTGTGGTCCCGGGCCTCATTTCTATATTGTTACTGTATGGCTTGGGCTGCCGCCTGGGCGGACGGCGGGCGGGACTGATTGCCGCCCTGTGCCTCGCGTTGTCACCGCAACATATATGGCATAATCAGGAAATCCGCCCTTACAGCCTGTTGTTCATGTGTTGCCTGATGGCCCTTTGGGGTCTGCTAAAGTGGCGGGATAACGGCTTCCGACGATGGTTCTTCCTGAACTATGTTTTTAACGGGTTGCTAATATTTACCCATCTTTTCGGTGTGTTGTTTCTCCTTCCTCAAGGACTGTATCTACTGGGACGAAAGGAATATAAAGTCTTTGTAAGGTGGGCTGCGGCCCAGACAGTCTTTGTTGCGCTATTGTTGATTGCCATTCTCGTCAAACCGCATTTATCAGAAGCCTATCACCCTGATTTGGGTTTGTCTCCGTTTTTACTGGTTGCCAGGTTGTTCCCCGCGCTGTTACTTCGTTCTTTTTGCGCCGATGTGCTTCGGTGGCATACGGGCATCTGGCCATGGTTTGAATCCGGTACATCCCCTGCTGTCCCCTCGTGGTTGACAGCGATTTTGGGGATGCGAACGTTTTTTGATCTGGCTTTGACGCTTCTTATTCTGGTGTGCATTGCCTTGTTCGCCTTGATGGGCAGCCGCCTCCGGCAGAAAAAATCGGGTTCCCACGAAGAATCATCTGCTGATAAACGGGCGGAATGGGTGTTGCTGTTATCAATTATTTTCATTCCCTCTGTAATCCTGGCAACGCTCACGTTACTTACTTCGGCCAATTTTTCCGACTACGGACACGATATTTACGCCACCATCGGCATATACACCATAATAGGACTCCTCTTGTCCCGACTGCCCAGCCGTTCTTTTCGTACGGCCGTTGGGGTGCTTGTCGTTTTGTACGGATATCAGTGTCTGCTATTTTTGCCTGGAAGCACACGGACCGATTGGCGTGCCGGGGCGGCTTATGTCAAGGAAAATGCAGCCGTGGAGGATATTGTCCTGGATCTATGGTGGAACGGCCCGATGTCGCGCAGACTGCCTTATTTTTCCGATAGCGCATTGGAAATACGCCGCGCGAATACCCTGATCGCTGCGTCTGATGAGGCCGCACAGTTTTTCACCCAACAGAAAGAATCGGCCGCCACAGCCTCTGCCTGGCTTTTGATGGAAACACGCTTTTGGAAGGAGTGGTTTCCTGGTATCGAACTGATACCCTTGCTCGCGGAAACCTTACGGTCGCGGGGTTTGACTTGCGACATCCGGGAGTTTCCGGGCGGCTTTAACATGGCGGTTGCACGCATCCGTCCATCTTCCGAATGGCAAAATCATCCGGTTACAAACCTGTCGCCGGAATCCTGGTTGTGCGATTACAACCAGGTTCTAGCAGATCTCGGCCTGCAGGATACGGTTGGGGAAAGAAGACAGGAGATGCTGCGGACCTTGGAGCGGTGCGTAGGCACATGGCCGGGTGTCAGCGCCATGGGCAGGGTAACGTATCCACTTGATTTAATTCAGACAGGCGATCTTGCGCTCGCGGAGGCCATGGCCCGGCACGTCGTTTCTGAGAATCCTTCCTTCGGTCTGGGTTACCTTTCCCTGGCACTGGTGTGGGCCGCACAGGGAGAGGACCAGCGCGCCTTGGCCGCCTATCATTCCGCCCGATCCCATCATATCGGACTGGATTATTTTTTTGATACCTTTTTTGAAGCCCTATGTGAGCGAAAAGACATAGCAGCCGCCCGTGATCACCTGGAAGAGGTAAGCCGGCTGAAAATCCCCGTATTCCGTGAAACGGCGGCCTGGGTACTCCAGGCCGCAGAGAAAAGAATACACGATCCCGGGGATATCGAAACCTCTTTGGCAGTATCCAATATGCCGCTTTTCACCGAACGGGAAGATAAAGGTCGAGACTATCAGGACAAATGCTATACTTTTGCCTCCGACACCATCGCAATACAAGCGATTTGGGAACAGAAAGAAACACTGAAAAGCGATGCCCGCTGGATAGACGCTCTTTTCGACAAACAGAAACATCGGCCGCGGCTTGCCCAATGGCTGCCCCTCCACAAGTATTTCAGGATTGTAAGCGTTGAGATACATTCCAGGTTTGCAGGGAATACTTCTAATGCCTTTGGCATCTATGAAAATCTCTTAAACCAATTTCCATTTGAAAAAACACTCTACGATCGCTACGATCAAATACTTCTGTCACTGAATGAACCTGCCGCCTATGTGAACGGATGGAAGGAACGTTCAGCCTACAATCCGGAACTAGCCCCCTTCGCGGCGAAAAAACTATCCGAAGCCGGAAAACGATGGTATGCGTCAGGAAATGCCAACGCTGCCATCCTTGCGTATGCAACCGCTTGTGAATTGGATACCGAGGACACACACTATATACTCCGCCTGGCCCAACTCTATGATTTCTGTTGTGATACCGAGAAAGCATTGCATTGGTACCGACTGGCGCTGCTCGAAGGCGCAAACAATATGGATGTGCTGGATAGGACTGCCATGTTGTCCGGAAATTTGGAACCGCCAACGGCCGTCGATTACTGGGAGGTATTATTTGACATCCTTCCAGGTCATTGGCGCGTTGGGATGCTTTACGGAGCGGCCCTCGAGTCGGCGAAAGACTACACAACGGCGGCGGAGGTCTATCGTGAGATGAGCAAATACCATCTCGGCCAGCCTGACACCCATCTTGCGCAAAGCCGATGTCTGCGCCTTTCAGCACGCCTGAGCGAAGCGCACCGAGTACTGGCCGACACCTTGGCCGCCCATCCCGACACCAAGGCATTGGCAGCCTATGAACTCATTGAACTCGGACGGGCTTTCGCGGAAAAATCAGAGTTTGGCCCAGCCGAGGAATGCTACGCAGGTGCTCTCGCAACAGGCGAACATCAGGCCCTAGCATGCTTCAGCCTGGGGGAAATGTATTTGGAGCAGGGGGGCATAGGGCGAGCCGTTTTGTCCTTGCGTAAGGCGGCAGATCTGGACCCTAAGAACCCCTGGCGTTTGTTTGTGCTTGCTCGGGCGGAAGAGATCCACGGGGACATTGCGGCCGCTCTGTCCCATTATGAGGAGGCGTTGCGCCTGGCGCCCGATGACGCAGCCATAGCCGAACATCTTGACACGCTGCTGGTAAAAGAAGAGGCAGGAGAAGAGCGTGTCCATATCTGGCGGGGGCTTGCCGAAGAACATCCCGGCAATGAACTGATGACTCATCATTATGATGAATCCATGAAGGCGCTTTCCGAAGGTCTCAAGCCCTGAGACCAGCGCCGGTTAAAAGAGGTCCTTCCTTTCCCTGTTTTGAGAAGAGGAAGATAAAAAAGAAATAAGCAGTAGGAAAAGTCTGAACGAACGCGCAGGGTAGCGGAATATCGTATACATCTGGCGCAGCAGAATGCGGGGACGGAAATAAAACTGTCGATAAAGCGTTTTTTCACGCTGTAGTGCTATTCTGTCGATATCAGGATTATTCCACCTGCTAATGTAGGGCATCAGTTGAAACTCAACTTCCTGTTTGTATCGCTGCGTCAGATCGCTGCCTCCGTAGATGGAGAGGGTATCCACAATCACCAGGTCCAAGGGTGAAGCCAACACTCCGCGCCGGGTCAGTTCGAAATCCGCCTCGCTTTCAAAGGGTCCGCCCACAATAATAAACCCAAGGCTTTCCATTCCGGCTTCACGGATAAGACGCAGGCGGGTATTGATGGTCTCCGGGGCGATACATTTTCCAAACGTCTCCAATACGCCGGGCGCGTAACTTTCCACGCCCACGGCTACGCGAACACATCCCGCCTTTTTCATCCAAGAAAGTACTTCCGCGTCCAAAGTATCGACACGGGACAGGCAACTCCACTTAATGGTGAGATTACGCCGCAGCATTTCCCGGCAAATAGTGATGACCCGTTTCTTGTTGGCGGTAAACGTGTCATCCAGGAAACGGAACACCTTCACGTTAAGGCGCACCAATCCTTCGATCTCGTCCACGACACGTTCCGGGCTGCGCGTTACATAACGGCTGTCTTGAGGGCTGGTGCAATACGTGCAGGCGTAGGGGCAGCCCCGGGCGGTCTGCACAATGGCGAAGGGGCCTCCAAGCAACATCTCCTTGTAACGACGGAGATTGACCATGGTGTAGTCCGGCAGAGGCAGGGAATCATACTCCCTGATATAGGCCGGCTCGTTAAGAAACCAACCGGTCGCATCACGGCCGACCAGGCCGGGAATGGTTTCAAGCGCCTCTCCCCGGACCGCCGCGATAAGATAGGAAACGCAGCTGGCCTCGGCATCGCCGCGAAACAACGCGTCCACCTTGCTGTCTTCCATAATGTCCGAGGGAAATTGCGTGGCATAATAGCCGAACACCGCCACCCGCATGCCGGGAACGGACTGCCGCAGCGCCATCGCGCACTGTAAATCAGCGGCAACAGATTCGACTCCGAGCAAGGTGATCAGGAACTCCGGTTGGTGTTTCCGTAAAAAGCGGGCAACGTCCTCTTCCCTCAGTTTTTCCGCAATAGCATCCAAGAACACTACCTGCGCTCCGGAGCCTTCCTTGATACATGCCGCAACCTGCAACAATTCATGTGGCGGGAAACAAAAACAGGGAGAGCGGTAGGTACACATGTATCGGCGTACCAGTTTTTCGGCGTGGGGAAGATTGACTACCGCCACTGTCCTGCCTACAAGCACCTTATCGTGTGTCACTTCTAATAACGTCCTTATTCGCAATAACTATCTGTGTAGTTCTCTTCGATGCTTTTGCTGAGAAAGCGGGGCTGTAACGGCCCCTACTCCTCTACCGCGAACCAGTATATCACAGAAAGTCGGCATGCACTTACTCTTGCCCGCCTTTCGTAGTTCTGATTTCTTTTGAATGACACCTCGGGAAACGCTTCGTCATTTTTGCGCGCTGTATGTTCTGCCGTAAATCATCGGTAGAGGCGGCATGCCGCGTAGCTGACGTTCCCACGGACCGGTCTTGTAAGGTCTCAGAAATCGCATGTCTTCCGGTAATTGAAAAATTGGCAGAAGAGACATTGTGCCGATATTTTGCACATGATAAAATCCTCTAAAGGTGCCATCGAACCTTTCCGGAAAGGAAATCCCACGGAATTGTCCGCGCCGCCACCATTCTTGTTCCGCAACAGGCCTTGAATCATCAATCACATCCTTCGCATCAGGATAGGCCTCTAAAAGTTCTTTCGCCATGAGTTCGCCACCGTAATTCATATCCGCTTCATAAATCGGGAAAAAGAGTGTAACCCTTCCCTTCGCACCATCCTCGATTCCCTGGATACAAATGTCCTGTGTAAAATTGTATATCAGCTGGGCGTCATCATAGTGAAGGGTAACCATAATGTCTTCCCCTTGTGTGTCGAATACCGCAGCCACGTAGGCCCAGGCCGTTTCTCCCGGCGGCAATTTATTCGAATCCACCAGGCCCGGTAACGGATGAATAGGAGAAACATGCAATCGCTCTTTGTGCGAGGTTCTAGTTACTTCAACCGGGTCTAAATGGGTTTGTGCCAGTTGTTCTGCCAGACCATACACCTGGCGAGTCTGCCATACGCGCAGCAGGCCAATGGGAATGAGAATGGCCATGGCCACGAAAAAAACAAAACAAATGCCGTTTCGAAACGGTATCTTCCATTTGCCATCACGTATATAACGGGATATCAAGACACGACGCCGGTCCGCATGGGAACATGTCCATCCCAGCCGTATTGCCCTATCCACGCATAAAATCATGGCCAGAACCGGGAAAAACGCCAAGAAAAAGATATGGCGTGTCTCATACCAGAGCGTCGCATACCCGGCAAAAAACGCAAATAAAGCCATTATGTACACGGCCAGCCAAAAGTGCCGGAAACTGATTACAATAAGAGCTAATCCGGTATAGAGGAGTCCAAAGCACGCCAGATGCTCGGAAAACCAGTCGTGGAAGGTCAGCAAGCCCCCCAACCATCGCGGTGGATTAACCGCAGAGGCCTGCATGTCATCGCACATGACTTCAGGAACGGTATGAATTGAAAATACGGAACGCCAGGCACGCGCCACAATATCAGCGGGATACGTTTTCAACATTTCCCAAATAACTTCGTTGGCATAACGACCATATACCGCGCCTGTAAAATAAATATAGGGATCCCTTAACAACGGAGCGGTGTGGTCGCCTTGTACCCGACGGTATTCAGCGCTTCCCTCGTTTACCATGGACTCATAATTCCCTGATCGGCGCGCATAAACATTTACAATCGCAAACGCGGCAGGGTCAACTGAAATCAGGCTGTCATAGGAAGCGCCTCCAAAATCCAGACGTGCTTCCGATTCCGGGCTTATGCCGTGGAAAAAAGCATGCAGGGGCGCCTGCCCCCCTTCCAGGGCAATACCCTGAATAATAGGATAGGCCGTCAGCCCAAAGAAAACAACAAACAAGCACAAGGCTCCCCCACGCACCATCCACGGGTGCCTTGAGGCTGGTTTTGCCCCAAACAGCACTAGAAATGCGGCTGGGGGCAAACATGCCAGAACATCCTGGCGAAACCCCAATCCAATTCCCAGCCAGCCTCCCAGCAGAGCCGCACTACAGCATAATATCCTCCAGGAAGATTTTCTTTGCATCAACCAGAATGCGACAAGGAGGAAGCCGAGGATAAAAGGCGCTTTTCCGAAATCCCGCAGTTCAATTGCGCTGTCTATCATCATAGGCGCACTGAACAGTATCAATATCCCAAGCATACTTGTAAACCTGCCGAGGACAAGCCGGAATAGACCATAGACGATGGATGCGCTGCAAGCCCGCATCAATCCTGCATAGAGCGCCCCGACCCAGGCGGAAACCCCGAAAATACGCCATAACCAACCCATGGCATACAGAAAATAGATGTGCGTTACTTCAAGAACCGTGTTTAACGGGGTAACTTCAATATCTTCGGGAATATTGGCAGTATCAAACTGCATTTCCTTTTTGTATATGAAGTCGGCAAGTCCTGGAATTTCACGGATGTCCGCGGTTCCCATACCATGGCCGGCAGCGAAAAAGATGGCGGGGTATAAAAGGTTGGTCTGGATAAATAGCGGATGTTCCAGCGGATCTTCTCGCGTACTTGCAACCGCAAGATAAATGGACAAAGACGCTAAGAACACAAAGGCGATACAAAAACTCTCAATGGTTACCTTCCGCCACCCGGAAATCTTCTTACTATAGTCCCGCATTATTCTTTCCGACGGCCAAAATAGAATTTGATATCGCGTACGTTCCGGACAACACTTACTAACAATCGCGTGGGCCGAAGCCACAGACTGAGTTCGGTATAGGCCGTATCCCAACAGGGCGACTGACACGCATGCACCTGCTTCCGTATTTTGTGAAAACCGGGATCATGCCAGATAGCATCAATAGAATAATCTTTAACAGAAAATGGACTGTCAATATCATTACAAGGCGCAACGTAACCAGCGGGATTCACGGCACAAACCGCATACCCGGCATAACACCGAATGTGCCTGGGCTGTTTGTATAAGTCTACTATACCGTCGAAGAAAGCGGCCGAGGTCGTAATCAACCTGCTTTTGTGACATTCCCGAACTGTTCTGCGAACCTCCCGCTCCAGGTCTGGAAGGTCTTCTGAGTGGAACACAAGATTGTCACAGCCAGAAAAATCCTTGTTCCGATGGAGCAGGTTGGTGTGAAGTGGTGCAAACTTAATCTGGCCGGCCCCGAGGGATTCCGCGAAATGAAGCATTTCTATCATGCGCCGATAGTTTTGCTTTGTAATGACAAAGTTAATGCCCATATGTATTTCGGGCGCTATGGTGTGAAATTTCCGAATCGCGCTGACGGTCTTGTCGAAGTTGCCTTCGCCGCGGATATCATCATGTATAAATGCTTCCGGTCCGTCAAGAGAAAAGGAGACCGTGGAAACCCCGGAATCCCGCAACCGTTCCATTTTATCCTCGTTCAACAACAGAGCATTGGTACACAGGTGAACGGATATGCCTTTATTCTCGGCGTAGTGAATAATTTCGAAAACATCTTCGCGTAAAAGCGCCTCACCACCGCTTACCACGGCAAGCGTTGTTCCAAGTTTTTCTGCCGCCGCGCTGATTACCCCCTTCCATTGCTCCGTGCTCAGTTCTTCCTCATCATTATACCCGTGTTCCAAGTCGCATACGCCGCATATCCGGCAGCGCAAATTACATCTTCCCGTAAGAAAAAGCAACATAACCGGACAATATCGGGGCGGCCGGCCTAAATAGCGGTTTATGATTACGTTTGCCGTGCGCCACGCATTTCGTAGTAGTAGTGGCCACATGGGCTGTAACGGTTTCCGTTTCTGGGAGACACTTTTACGCACCATAATAGCTGTGGCCCATCTCATCGCTTTGGTGTGAGATGCGAGAGGGCTTCTCTTGGCTAATTCTAGTCGAAAAAATAATTTCGAAACCTCCTGTACCTAACAAAATCAGAGTTAATGGCCCAAGTCGGCACGTATGGACCTGGAACAAATCTCTTGCTGCCACATAACAAAACACAAGAAAATCAGTTTTATATTCACACTGGAATACTGAATTTTATTTTTTGTAGGTCTGATTCTGCCTGAACCCAGCTATAACACGCCCGCGTCACATCTGCACTTCTTCTAGTTGAAAATACAGACCTATGATACGCTACTTTTTTTACGCTGTGGCACCTGCTTGTACGCGACACAACAAACTTCCAGTATGCTTGAAATATATTATTGATCTTACCGATAACGCACTTCAATTCGCAATTTTTACGTGTCCATACAACCAGGCACATACCTTCGGCTAAAGAACTCTGACCGCTGACCACAACCTTTATATGCATTATTGTAGACGTATTGCATGTTTACGGCAGAACGAAACCCGCCTTCACGTATCTCTTTCATGTTCGTAGATTATCGGCTAGAAGCCGCGATAAAAAACAAGAAGTTGAATAAGTTCGTTCAGAAGAAATGAGCCTGTTCCCGCCGCAACTTACAGGTGATTGTTTGTTGCCAGGGATATATAAATACAGGGTTTAGCCTTTGGGTTTGCGCATACGCAAGCGACGGGAACTGTCCCGTTTTCTTTGGTCTTGTCCAAATATGATCGCAAAAAATTGGGACAGTCTCCGGCGCGGCTCAAGATTAACAACAGCGCTCGTAGTGTTTGCGTGCGCCGGGGGCAGACCCATTTTTTGCTCAGGTGGTGTTATTTTTCTTGGGTTGCGGGCAATGCCCGCGTTGGGTTATTTTCTATGAGGAATGGCGGTCATAATAGCGCTATACCCCTGCGCAAGGAAACTCCTTCCACTACTCAAGCAGTCCAACGCATCTCTGCTGGTGTGTAAACTTGACTGCGCAGGGCAGCTCTCTATACCATTTTAGCATTCTCACTTTCTCGTTTACCAAATAGGCTTGGTAAACCCGGATAACAACGTACACCGGTGGCCTCAACACCCCCATAATTCCTTATCAAACCATTTTTGGAACAAAGGGTCCCCCCGTATCGCATTGTATTGTTTTGAAGATTATGTTACAACCATGAAGATACTTATACTAAACCCGCCAGAAGAAAATGTGGTCCCTGAATTTGCGGATACGCAAGGCAGGGGATTTCTTGAGGCTTCTGATTTCGGAAAATTCCCGCCACTCGGCGCGCTGTATGTCCTGACTTACGCGCAACAAACGCTGCCTCACCATCAGTACTTGTTGCTGGACTGTGTAGGTGAAAATATTTCCCATACGGAATTAGGAAAACGTATTCAGGATTTTTCTCCGGATGTGGTGGGGTTTACCAGCTTTACCATATCGCTCATTGATGTCGTGCTCGCAGCCAAGACTGCCCGCCAAATGGCGCCCAAGGCGCATTTATGTCTGGGAGGACACCATCCTACCGCCTTCCCCGTGGAAAGTGTTTCCCTTTCCCTTTTCGATTCCGTCATTGTCGGTGAAGGTGAACATGCTTTTGCCTCTCTGCTCAAATGTCTTGAAAGCGGCGAAGACTATCACTCCATTACCGGGCTTTACACGGACGAAACCATCCAGCAACATATTGACCCGGACATGCGTGACCCACGGTTTCACGAGTTCTTGCGCGTTCCGGCTGCCTATGTGGAGGATATTGACACATTGCCACCTCCTGACCGGTCACATATCAAGCATACCAGTTATAAAAGTATCGTAGGGGTGAGCAGTAAATTAGCCACCATACTTACGAGCCGTGGCTGTCCGTATAAATGCACTTTTTGCAATGTGCCCTACAAAAAGTATCGGCTTAGAAACCTGGAATTGGTGGTTGACGAGATTGAAGCGTGCTTTGATATGGGCTATGGCGAGTTTCATTTCTACGATGATTTGTTCAACATCACAGCTAAACGGGTGGAAGAGTTTTGCGAAGTGCTGGAACGCCGTAATCTTGACATCGTATGGGATTTCCGGGGCCGTGTGAACGGCATAACCCACGCTTCCCTGGCCCGCGCGAAAGCCGTGGGATTGCGCCTTATATCGTTTGGCGTGGAAACGAGCACCGATGAAGGACTGGCCCGGCTTAACAAAGGGGCTACCATCGCGCAAGTGGAACAGGCATTCCACTGGTGCAGGGAATTGGGTATCAAGTCCCTTGCGGACTACATGATTGGCGTGCCCACTGAAAAATGCGAGGACGATGTTCGCCGAAACATTGACTACCTGATTCAATTGGATCCCGACTATGCCCAGATAGGCATCCTCAATATTTATCCGAACACGGAACTGTATACGGAGGCCGTGTCGCTGGGACTGATTGAGGCCGGGCGTTGGGAGGCATGGTCACGAAATCCCCAGCCCGGCTTTCGTGTGGACCACTGGAATGAATTTCTGTCGGATCAAGAACTCGTACGGCTTCACCGGGAATCGTACCGCCGTTTCTATTTTCGCCCGCGCTATATACTGAAAAGAATTTTCGAATTGAATTCCTTTCATGAGCTCCGTTCGAATATTATCGGCGCCGTAAAGCTACTGACCAAGAAATAAGGCATCAGTGACCCGAAACCTTTTATCCCGGCCGGGTCGTCAATAGCCATAGTAACTTGAGGGCGCGCAGGGGGTGTGCCACAATGGCATAAAAATGCCGCATTAATATCCCGGGACGCATGTAGAACCTGATATAAAGATGGCGTCGGCGTTCTTGCATGGTTTTGGGAACATTCGCGTCTTTATATTCACACCGAAAAGGCAGCAAGTTAAAATATATCTCTTTTTCAACCTGACGAAAGAAAGGGGTTCCCGCATAAGGCACCATGGAATTTACCGTAATAAAATCCAAAGGTGCGGAAAGCATGCCTTGCAGTGTTTCTTGAAATTCTTCTTCTCCTTCAACCGGGGCACCAACCATAAGAAAGCCGAAGGACTCTATTCCCGCCTGTTTTATGAGTGCTACCTGGTCGTTTATGGTCTTGGCATCAACGTTCTTGTTTAGATAATCCAACACTTTCTGGGAATAACTCTCAATACCCACGAGCACTCTTTTACACCCGGCGCGTGCCATCCAATCCAACATTTCACCTTCCAGCGTATCCACACGAGAAAGACATGACCAGGACACCTGGAGCCGCGCGTCCAGAATTCTTTTACATATATCAATAACACGCCGGCGATCACAGGTAAAGGTATCGTCCAGGAAACGAATAAACCGTATCCCTGCTGATTGCAGGTGCGCCATTTCTGAAACGACCGTTTCCGGCGATTTAACCACCAGTCGTTTTCCATAAGTACTGGTGCAATAGTTGCACGAGAAAGGGCATCCCCGCGCGGACAGGATGGCGCCGCAGGGCCCCCCGAAAAAGGCTTCTTCGTATTTCCCCGTATCGACAAGGTCATAGTCCGGAAAAGGGATACCATCCAGGCTCGCAATACGCTGCACCGGGTTGGAATACAACAGGCCCGTTTCACTCCATCCCGCAAGCCCCGAAACGGCGTCCACGCCGGCGCCCCGTGCTAGGGCGGTAAGATAGTGCGAAAGTGATTCTTCGGGTTCACAGCGCAAGACCAAATCCATCTTGCTCTTCCGGAGCGTTTCTTCCGGAAACACGCTGGGATAATAGCCGAATACGGCATGGGTAATTTCAGGAAAAGTTTCTTTGATATGGTCGAGACACGCCATGTCCTCACCAAAAGTCTCTACTCCGGCCAGCGAGACAATCATGTCGGGTGAAAGTTCCTTAACCAAGGTTAAGACCTTTTGCAGAGAATATCCCGAAGCGATGGCGTCAACGATATGGACGTTGACGTGGTTAATTTCTCTGACATAGGTTGCCAGTTGAACAAGGTCATGCGGGGGCAACAGGAACATGGGCGAATAATACGTGCACATGTACCGTCTTGATACCGACAAAGGGTGAGGCGGGTTTAAAAACAGGATTTTATTAACAGGCAACGTCACACACACAACCTTTAACTATGTCGCGTTGAGCACCAGCCTTAACGGGGGCTCCGCCAAAAGAAAATACATGATTAGAGCCGGAGATTCTGTTTACGTTTTGAGCATTATAAGGCAGCTAAAGACATTTGTGATAATCATCAACGACAACAATTTTGCGGTCCCAATAGTACTTATACGACTGAAATGAAAAGCCGTCTTGAAGTTCTCTGCAGGATATATCGGAGCAATAGGTACTTTAAATAAGCGATTGTCCGTCTGTTTGCACAAGTATGGTTACCCTGCTACACTGTGAGGCGCTGTCTTTTTCGGATGATTTCGCCGATGCGTTTCCCGCGCCCCAACCGAAACGGCAGGGTAACCCACGGGAATACCCGGCTGGGCGTCAGCAGCCTTTTGGCCGGAACTTGGCAGCAATGTCGTTAAACCGGTTTGAGGCCCATGCGCCAACATAGGACCCACCCATGAGGAAAGCACAGGAAGTTTTTCTTATCACAATAGTGATGTTTCTTGGCTTCATTATAAACCATGTCTATTTGCACCATATAGAAAAACCTTTAGAAAATCGCTATCAGGCGCAACTGTCTCATCTTTACCCGGCTATTTTCTGGGCGGCGGGTCACGGCCTGGGCACGACGGATGTAGATAAAATACCCGGCTTGTCTGAATTCATTTTTGGAGAGGTTGAGTCTTTTGACGTTTCAACGATTCCACAAGACGTTGGTCTCGTCCCGATAACCTCACCGGTCCGATCCCATTTATATTACGTTTACGCGGTGGGATGGATGTGGCGTCTTTTCGGTGTTTCACAAGATACGTTGATACTTTTCCTGATTTTGTTGCGTACGACAAGCACCGTCCTGATTTACGGCATATTCCGGATTGGGCTAGGCCGCTTGGGCGCGTTTATAACGACATTGATAACAGGCCTTTCTCCGGTATTACTCTGCGAAACCATGCTCATACGGGATTTTGCCCGGGCCCCTTTTCTATTCGCGGTGTTTCTGGTGATTTTATACATGTCCCTGTGCCCCCGTTCCCTCCGGGCCGCTCTCGTTCTCAGTATCCTGCTGGGAATTGTGCTCGGAATTGGCGTGGGATTCCGCTCCGATTTGTTGATAGGCCTGCCCCCGGTCATGCTGACATTGCTTTTTTTTGCACGTATCCGTAGAGAACGCCCGTTCCGGTACCGCGCAGCCTGCCTGATGTTGTTCCTGACCGCCTTTGTGCCCTTGTCGTACCCGATCCTGTTCTCCGGAGGTATGACCAGCGATCAGACACCACTCCACGCGGTGCTGCTGGGTCTGTCCCCGGATATGGAATCCGCCCTGGAATTCGGAGATGCTTCCTATGAAGTGATGCCGCATGCTGTCATTGCGGACTCCGCCAATCTTGGAGCGGTAAACGTGTACGCCCGGCGCAGCGGCATTAAAGAGTCCATGCTCAACAAAAACAGTGCGGAATATCAGCGTTACACGGGTAACAAAGACACCCAGTTATTGCTCGATCCCTACCTTCTCTTTAATGGCAAGGTATACGCGGAGAATGCCGAAAGGCTGGTCCAGGATTTGTTCTTCACGTTTCCGGCGGACTTTGTTGCCCGCGCCTGGAGTGCCGTGGCGGCCATACGAAACCTTCCGGAACGGGCCTGCGAACAGGTGTCCCAATCCGCCGATGCGCTGCCCCGGTGGCTGCAGGTCAATCTCGGATTCCAAAGGATGATCGCACGCCACCTGGCAACATGGGGTCTGCTCTACGTCGTGCTGGTGCTGTTTGCGCTTAGCGCCAAGCGTCTTTCCTCTGCCCTGTTTATTACCGGCATGCTGGCCTGGTTTGGCGGCTACCCTAGCATTATCTATGAATATCGGCATACGTTTTATATGGGAATACTCCCCATCTTCACGTTTATGCTTTGCCTGAATTGGTCGCTGGGGGTTGTGAAGACGCTATCCAAGGAGAAAGACCGTAGGGCTTTTCTTGAGCGCATTCGAAAATTATCCTTTTGGAAGCCGCTCTGTTTCGCCCTTATTGTTGCCTGCGTGATCCTGCTCCCGGTCGCGGTGCTGCGTTCTTGGCAGTCAAAACAAGTTGACCTCCTTGCAGACAGGACAGGCGCCTGCGCCAAAGAGCCCCTTGAGATGTCTGGTGAAATAAAAGACAAGGACGTCTTTCTACAGCCGAAGGCGGTGTTACCGGGATTGTCCAATCCGGATACCGCTGTTCCAGGAGAAACGGGCTGGGAATATTTGGCACTGTCGTTTAACACCCATGGCCACGATATTCCCGTCACATTGCATTACGACCGCAACCGTGTTTTCCATGACTATACACAAACCATTACCCTGCGCGGCGTCAGGGACAATGGCCCGGGAAAAGTGTGGTTCTACTTCCCGGTTTACGAAACCGATCTCACCTACTGCATGGACATGTGGCGGGATTTTCGGCGGGCATATCCATTTCTTTCAGGAAAAATGGAGGATGCACGTCCCCTTGAAGAGCAAGACTGGTGGAAACGGGGAAAGTTCGAGGGCATCTCTATTCCGAAGGACTCTTTGGGATTCTTTGAAGCGGCCTTCCGTGTAAGCGACACAACCGGACTGAAATTATTGCCGTTAATACAGATTCCTGAGGACCGACGCTATTTCCGAACGCATAAAACCGGTCCGCTGGAACGGTTAGTTCTAAAATAGTTGCCCGGATACGGAAGCGTCCTGAAACCACAAGGTCTGCCCCCATCAATAACCATGTATCGACGCAGTAGGATACGCTTTTTTATTGTATCGTAGAAGGACATGCGTCAAGCCTACAAGAAATGGTGACGCACACATTTTCTTTTGGAACAAAGAGACCGATTCCATCGGAATACCAAGGCGGAATCCTTCGGAATCATAGGGCGCTTTCTTCGGAACAAGGAGGCGGAATCGTCGGAATAGGCATATAGGATTCGGCCGACGGGTTTGCACATAACCAAGCGGCGGGCACTGTCCCACATTATTTCGGTCTTGTGCACCACATCCGCAAAAACTCCGGGGCAGCCTCCAGCGCTATTCAGGATTAAACACACCGTTCATGGTTCATAGGCGCGCCGGAGGCAGTCCTGTTTTTTGCCCGGATGCTGTTGTTTTTATGTTGGGTTGCGGGCACCGGACGCGTTGGTTCGGAAGCGACCCTTCTTCAGGAGAACAGTCCTTTAAACATTCTATCCGCCACAATGGGGATGTACAACGGCAAAAGACTCCGTTGCGGGTAGTCTCGAAAAATACGGTAAAGCCTGTTGGGGCGCAAGAAAAAGGTCCGATTTGCTTTGCGTTGGTAATAATACAGTTTTCCATCGGACACAGCAGACAGGTTTGCGCGCATGGCGCAAAAGTCTATGTTGGAATAATTGACCGCCTGAAGTTTTTCCGGATAATGTTCCTGGGCATAGGTATACAGGGGGGTTCCCGGAAAGGGGGTAACGGTGTAGAAAGAACCCGTGTGTAGACGAGACTCGGTAGCCATACGAATTGTGGCCTGCATTTCTTCTTCCGTTTCCTCCGGAAATCCCAGCATCATGAATCCGTTGGTGAAAATTCTTTTGGCGGCGGCAAGATCCACCGCATGCAGAAATTTTTCGAGATTCATATTCTTGTGGGTTAATTTCTGTATACGGGGGGAGGCGCTTTCTAAAGCAAAGCTGCAAAAGTAAGTGCCGGAATCCGCCAGCGCATCCATGGCCGATTCTTCCAGTAGGTCGGCCCGTACACCGTTGGGAAACGCGATTCGAATTTTAAGATTGTTCCTGCCAATCAGGTCCGCAAACTGAAGCACCCGGTCCCGCTTAAGATTGAAACAATCATCCAGAAATTCTATATCGTTGATATGATAACGTTCCGTATATAACTTTATTTCATCAACGACTCGTTCCGGCGAGTGAGCACGGAATCCGCGCCCAAAAATATTATGGCACCACATGCATCCGTAGGGACAACCCCGGCTCGTGACCAAGGACACATAGCGCCGTCTCGGAATGGGAGCAATGGATTGCACATGCCAGTA
>MTKZ01014436.1_pt2 | contig 35949 bp, 31 predicted proteins | sample 1042781 | NCBI WGS metagenome assembly MTKZ01 (sample SAMN06212207, study PRJNA360539) | anaerobic digester metagenome | biome: Wastewater treatment plant; material: sludge; isolation source: anaerobic digester fed with sludge from wastewater treatment plant | place: Denmark: WWTP Viborg ...
CTCCCATCTCTCCTTCACCCTCTTTCTGGCGAGAGTGTGAGCCAGTACGTTCGAATCGTTGAAAGCTCCGTTGCCCCATACATGATCGAAATCCGAGTGCGAATTGAAGACCACAAGGCGCCCTTCGTAACTGCTGTTTCGCAGGTATCGCTTTATCACATCCATCCATCGTGGACCGAGAAAGGTGTCGCAGAGATAGGCCCTCTTCTCTCCCAGCACCAGATATACGGAGGTATCGCAGCCCATTGGGGAGTCTCTGTCTTCAAAGGTGAAAAGCACCCCCCTCTTTCCAATCTTTCGTATTTTCAAATCCGCACCCCCTATTCGCTCTCCTGAACCGCCGCGATCACTCTGGCTATCGAGGAGTCGGCGTGTATCTTTAGAGGGAGCGTCAGGACTTCAAAATTGACAACTCCCTGCAGGGATGCGAGGTTGGTCAGATTCTCGATAATCAACACTCCGTTCGAGAAGAATATTCCGTGCACCGGGTAAGGATACCTATCGGGCGAGGACGAGTCGAAACCTACGGCCTTGACTTTTTTCTCGACCAGAAGTTTCGCAAACTCTTCGGTGATACAGGGATTTTCGACAAAATATTCGCGGTTTCCAAAAATCTCGTCTCTACCCGTCCAGAAGAGTACTATACTACGTTCTGCTATTCTATCGACGTACTCCTCCCTCAGAAGGATCTCACTATGACCCCTCACATCTAGCAACACACCACTGCCCACGAACTTCTCTAGAGGCATCTGGTCGATGTAGAGAGAAGAATTGCTCATGTGCATAGGGCCGTCTATGTGGGTTCCCGAGTGCATCGAGATATGGAGCCTGTGGTTGTTGAAGCCGTCGACAGAAAGATTCCTGGAGCGTTTCAGCGATGTCGCATCGTCTCCCGGATAAACGGCCTGTTCATCGACTATCGTTCTCGTAAGATCTATGTATCTCTTCATAATTTTCACCTCGATTCTCTATTATTCAAGGATACCATCGTTGCGGCACATAACGAAATCCGACCAGAAACGCCTTATGAAAAGAAGTGCAGGGATGCCTATTATCATACCGAATATACCCAGAAGCTCTCCTATGGCGATCACGGCGACCAGTATTACAAACCAGTTGATTTGCAGTCTGTTCGACATCAGCGCGGGCGTCATTACCCATCCGTCGATCACACCAGCGACCAACAGTATCGCGATGACTCCAAAGACACCCCACAGTCCGTGTGCGGCATTTCCCACCAGCAGGAAAGGTATCCCAGTTATAACAACGCCCACGTAGGGTATGTAATTGGTTATCGCTCCAAGTATTGCGAAGAAGAGCGGGTGAGGAATTCCAAGCAGAAAAGCTCCGACACCTATCGTCGCGCCCACCGCCAGGGCTATGAGAGTTCTTTGAAAGACGTAGTTCTGCAGGTCGCGGTTGAACCCTCCTAGAAATTTACGCAGACCCTCCCTGTCGCAACCGGGAAAGACGATCGGCACTATCTTCTCAGAGAAATTCCCTTTGTTTCTCAGCAAATAAGCCGAGCCGATAATTAACAACACCGCGCCGGTCAACCAGGACGAAGCTCCAGCCGCCACTTTTCTGGCCGTATCCAGCGCAAACCCGATCATCATATCGTTCAAGCTTCCGAGAAAATCTTTGACGCTGACGGCAACCGATTCCGGCAGTCTCTCCATGAGTCTGTTGAACCTTTCGCCCTCCAGAATCCTGTCAATTTCATTTCCGAAGGAGCTTATGTTCGAAATTATCATGGGTATCGAGCTGGAAAGGAGATATACCACCAGCACCACCAGACCGACCCCGGTCAGCAGCGTCGCGAGACGCCGTGCCCTTTCGCTTTTGAAAAAACCCGTCGGCACCTCTATCAACATGGCGAGTATGAGAGAGAGCGTGAGAATCCTCGAGGTGAGAGGAAAGAGATAAAGAGAGGCTATGTACAAAGCTATATACGCGAGCAGCCAGTTTCGTGTAGTCTTCATGAGTCACCGCTAATCTTATCGGAGGGCTTCCGGCGGTCCGACGTTTAGTGTGAGCCAGTAATCGCCGATCGCGCGGACGACCTTCACGAATTCACCGAAATCGATCGGTTTTACGAGATAAGAGTTGACTCCGTTGTCATAACAGACGGCCCTGTCGCCTTCCTCGTGCGAGGAGGTTAGCACGACAACCGGGATCCTTTTTGTACGCTCATCGTTCTTCAGTTCCGCCAGTACTTCGTGCCCTGAAATACCGGGCAGTTTCAGGTCGAGCAGAACAAGATCCGGTGTGGGAAAGTTCTTTCTGTCGGCGAATTTTCCCTTTCCGCAGATATAGTTCAGCGCTTCTTCGCCTGTCCTGGCTATGGTTACAGTATTTTTCAGGCCGACCTGAGCGAAGGCGTCCAGCGTAAGTTCGACGTCCATCAGGTTGTCTTCAACCAGCAAAATAACGACAGCACTCATCTCAATTCAAAGCCTCCTTCAATTTTACGGAGAAAACGCTCCCCTCGCCGGGCGTCGATTCTAGAGAGATCTCGCCACCCATAAGATCGACGCATTTTCTCACTATCGCCAGTCCAATACCGGTACCCGGGTAATCCTCGGCCGAGTGCAGGCGCTGAAAGATATCGAAGATTCTCTTGTAAAACTTTCTGTCGATCCCGATCCCGTTGTCTTTTATCGTTAAGAAAACGTACCCGTCTTCTCGCCTGGAGGATATGTTTATTTCGGGCGGTCTTTCAGGTGCGTGGTAGGTGAGCGCGTTTTCTATAAGATTCGCCAGTACTCGATTCAGAAGCGTGATATCGGCCTCTACGAAGTGAAGCGTTCCCTCTACCGTGATCTTTCCTCTTTCCTCGTCAATTTTCGAACGCAGGGTATCGAGCGACTTGTCCATGGCCTGCGAAAGCGACACCGCTTCGATCTTCAAAGCCACTCTACCGAGTCTCGAGTAATCCAGAAGATCCTGAATCAGTATCGACATGTTCTCTCCGGCCTTTACTATGTAATCGAAATATCTGCCTGCCTCCGATGGCAGCGCCCCGGCATAACGTTCCGAAATGATCTGGGCAAAGCCTTTTATGGCCCTCAAAGGAGCCCTGAGGTCGTGCGAAACGGAATAGGCGAAGGATTCGAGCTCTTTGTTGGCCGTCTCCAGTTCGGTCGTTCTCTCTTTGACACGTCTCTCGAGTTCTTCCAGCGTTTTTTCTCTCTGGGTTATGTCTTCGAATATAACGACTATCTCATTCTTCCCGTGACGGTAAACGTAGTTGTCTGTCCAGAAAGCGATTCTGCTGTCTTTGTATTTCTTTAGGGGATAGTGCTGGGACAAACCGCTTTTAAACACCTGTATTATTATGTCGTACAACCCCATTTCGATTACACCGGGAAAGATTTCCTCGACTCTCCGCCCAACGACCTCGTCACGGCTAACTCCGGTTATCCTGCATCCGGCGGGATTCATGTCCAGGAAGACCGCCTCGTCGTTTTCGCCGATCTTGTAAATGGCTACTCCGGTGTTCATATTCGTATAGAGCTCTCTGAAGCGCGTTTCGCTCTCTTTTAGCGCCCGCTCGGCCTCCTGCTGTCTGGTGACATCTTCGAGTATCCCCAGAATACCTTCGGGCTGACCTTCTTCGTTGAAGATCGTGGCGTTGTGCAGTCGAACCACCACCTTTGAGCCGTCCTTTCTCTTTCTCAGCAGCAGCGTCCCCCTCTGGTAATCTCCCGACCGGGTCTTTTCGGTCAAATCTCTGTGGTTTTGGATATCTTCCTCGGGAACAATGGGCAACGGTTTGCCTATCACCTCGGAACGTTTCCAGCCGAAGACTTTTTCGGCGGCCTGATTCCATTCCGTCACGTTGTATCCCATATCCAGACTGACAATCGGCACCGGCGAAGCTTCCACTATCGCGGCAAGCCTTTTTCTGGCCAGAGAGAGTTCATGTACCGCCTCTTCACCCCTGAGCTGCGCTTCCTTGCTGGACATGGCCCAGCCAGTTAGAGCCGTTGCGATAGGATAGACGAGCATCACCGGAACCGCGGCGACCGAGAAGAAGGCGTTCCTCGAATCGGCCGGGAGAAAAAGCATACCGATCATCATAAAAATATGTACGACAATCCCGAAGAGATATAGCTCGACCAGAGTCATCTGGTGTAGAGCTCTCCGCCGTCTGTACCTCCACAGAAGACCCGTTGTGGCCGAACAGATTATCACAGATACGCCTACGGTTGCTCCGGAGCCGCCCATAAGTATCCTGAGGATAGAGGTCATTATCACAGTGATGATGGAGGGAATGAATCCGAAGTAAAGCCCCGTGAGACCGAGGACCACCGAACGCGTATCGAAAACTACTCCGGGAGAGAGCTCCCAGGAGTCTACCATGACTGCCATAGCTATAACTCCGAGCAGGAGGCCTGAGATGATCTTCTGCAGGAGCAGCTTCTCCTTTTTGAATCTTATATACAGCGCACTGTAAATTACCGTGAGCGAGATAAGCAATGCGGCGTTGTTGACCAGTGCCAGTGCGGCCTCCCTACCCAATCCATCCGACCCCCCGAGCCCGAATTATTCGCTCATAAGGCTATTATATCCTCAAGAAGCCTTATTATTGATTCCAAACGTCTCTTTTCCAACAGTTCTAGACTTATATATATGGTAAGCGGGGCAGTTTTCCGTAGGTTTCCGATAGTAATGACCTGCAGAATCTATGCCATTCCTTCGGAAAAGAGCACAATACGTCAGATCTTTATGAAAATATGCGGCTGATAGTACTTGCCCGTGAAGGCATTTTACAAATGCACGGTTTCCACCCAAATGATTTGAACAGAAATAGTTTTGTTTGATGTTGTTTTTGATTTTCTGGTAAAAAGCACTGACGAATAACTTGCACAGCTTCATCAGGAATACAGTTACGAGATCATACAAGACTTGGACTACGGCGGCTGAATTCAGTATAATTAAGATATCTGAAATGGCGATAAGATAAGAATCGTGTCTTTTGCAGATAAAAACGGAACTGATATTGCTGAAGTGAGTGATTCCTTTGACTTTTATCTTTTGAATTTCTTTGCAGATATTGGTATTCATTTCCGTTTTTTACATGAAAACTCACCGGAAAGGTTGGGTCATAAAAATGAAAAAACAACTTTTGATTGTTATTTCCGTGCTGATTTTGGCAATCATAAGCGCCTGTAATTGCGAGAATAGTTGTTCTGAGCAAAATGTGGAAAAAAAGGCGTCCAGTGAAATGAGTATTAGCGAAGAAGTGGAGGGTATTATGGACAATACATATGTAAAACGTGAGGGTGTGGAGGTCATATATCTTGCAGGTGGCTGCTTCTGGGGTACCGAGAAACTTATGCAGACTATACCGGGGGTCATAGAGGCTACCAGTGGATACGCAAACGGAGAAGAAGGTGTCACGCCAAACTATGGCATCGTTTCGGATACTGGATTCAAAGAGACGGTACGTGTTGAATACAAGCCCGCTAAAGTTAGCCTCGACATGATACTGTTTACTTACTTCAGGTCTATCGATCCGACGATAACGAACAAGCAGGGCAATGATCGCGGGCCACAGTATCAAACGGGTATATACTGGGTGGATGATGCCACAAAAGATATAGTTCTCAATATTGCAGAAGTAGAAAAAGGCCGCTTCCCCGATTTTACTGTGGAGATTGAGCCTCTTCGTAACTTCTTCGACGCAGAAGAATACCACCAGAATTATCTTGAAAAAAATTCCGGAGGCTACTGCCATATCTCTTTAGAGGAATTTGAACTCGCCGGTAAAATGATTATTGACCCGGCGAATTACCGGCGTCCGCTACCCGAAGAGATCAAGGCAAAGCTCACGAAGGAGCAATTTGCCGTCACACAAAATGGCGCCACTGAGCCGCCCTTCGACAACGAATATTGGGACAACCATGAGAAGGGAATATATGTCGACATAGTAACCGGTGAACCTTTGTTCTCCTCCAGTCAAAAATTCGACAGCGGGACTGGCTGGCCAAGTTTTACACAAGGTATTGACGAAAATGTCTTTGTGTTTCTGACAGACAATTCTTTGGGTATGAAGCGTATAGAAGTACTCAGTCGTGCAGGCAACTCGCATCTTGGGCACGTATTCTACGGCAAATCCGAGTCGCCGAACGGAGTACGTTTCTGCATAAATAGTGCTGCGTTGCGTTTCATACCATATGATGACATGGAATCCGAGGGTTACGGTTACCTAAAAGAATATGTCCTCTGAAAAAGTTTATCTTGATAATCCATCTTAAATATCCGACAGTATAAATTCTCTCTGGTCGGCGTTTGTAGCAATGACAACAGTTCACTTCGATAGAAAGATAACCTTTATGCTCATAGACGGTACTGTAACCAACGCACACAGCAAAGCGGCCTAGGCCGGGAACATACATAATCGACTCGACACCGATAGAGGAGGAAGGATTCAAGCTTCAAGGAGAAACACTCACAGACATATTCAAAGCGATGGAAGATAGAGAGGCTCTTCCAGAAAATGAAAGAGGTGTTCAGAGTGGAGATTCCCAGAAAAGGTGGCAGAGATGATCTCTTGTCCAGAGTAACGGCACTATTTCTAACGGTTGTTACTCTTGCCTTCTCGAAGTTCGTGCTTAATGACCCTATTCTAGATTACCTCAATTGTTGCTGATTTGTTTATTGGATACGGTATGAATAGTACACGCAATGCAGCGTAGTAAAATATAAAGGCGGCTATTTGCAGACTTTTCAAAATAGAAAACCGCTCTGCCATCAATACTAACTTTGTATCAAAAACAGAGCGGTCTTATGGTGGAGCCGAGGGGATTCGAACCCCCGGCCTCCGCCTTGCGAAGGCGGCGCGCTCCCAGCTGTGCTACGGCCCCACGACAGATGAATTATAGCCTGAATTTAACGAGAATTCAATCACGAATCGGTTAATTCGAGCGCCGAGGGAATTCCCAGCAATTCGCCGAATTTGAACGTGCCCAGATCGCTCGAGTGACAGGTCTTCAAAATGTAGGCAGTATCTATCCCGTGGCCAGTTCCCCCGGCCGAGATTATCCAGTCGTTCACGCTCACCAGGCCCGAATCGGCCGCCATCATAGCTATCTCCACGGCCACCTTGGTCCCCTGACCGAAGAGTCTGAGAGCGGTGGCGAAGACCTGGGGTGGATAAGTTCCGCCGCTGCTTTTGTAAAAAGCTCCGTCTAGCCCCCTGAAGAGATGCGTTGCCGTCAGGATCGTGTGACGCGAGCCAGAGTACATCTCTCTCACCGGTTGATCGAACTCGTCGTGGTCGGGCTTTCTGAAACCGACCGAGTGAGTCACTATCACCAGCCTTAGCGAGGACGGTACCGTTTCGAAGGCCAGCCTCGCCACGTTGCCGAGTGTCGAAGGCAGCACGATATCTCTTATACCACGCTTCAGCGCGCTGGTGAAAATGTGTTCCAGAAGTGTCTTCGTCGTTTCTTCGTCGCTCTTCTTGAAGTAGATGACCATTCCATTCACTCCTTTACCGATCTCAATACTCTATCTATGAGTTCTTGCTCGACCAGATACGGCAGAGTTATGTGTGATTTTCCCCCGGCGGACCTGTTGAATTCGATAGACGTCTCGACGGCCTTCTCGTTTCTGGCCCAGGCCCTCCGGGCGACGCCGCCCATCACGTCCCAGGGTATAGACGTCGAGATTATACCGTCGACTCTCTCGCTGCCGTCCAGCACCAGGCCGAACCCACCGTTAATGGCCTTTCCTATCCCCACGCCACCCCCGTTGTGGAGGGCGACCAGACTCATACCCCTGGCGGCGTTTCCGGCGAAACACTGAGTCGCCATGTCGGCCATCACGTTGCTTCCATCCTTTATATTGGAGGTCTCTCTGAAGGGTGAGTCGGTTCCTCCGGTATCGTGATGGTCCCTGCCCAGCATCACCGGTCCTATCTCTCCCTTTCTGACCATTTCGTTGAACTTGAGCGCTATTTTTTTCCGGCCTTCGGCGTCCTGGTAGAGAATCCTGGCCTGTGTTCCGACCACCAGCCCGTTTCTGTCGGCGTCCCTTATCCAGATGTAGTTGTCCCTGTCCTGACCGCGCCTGTCGGGGTCTATGCACTCCATGGCCGCCCTGTCGGTCTTGAGAAGGTCTTCCCTCAGGCCGCTCAGGCAGACCCATCTGAAAGGACCGTACCCGTAATCGAAGAGCATAGGCCCCATTATATCCTCGACGTAAGAGGGGAAGATGAAGCCTTCGGAAGTGTCGCGGCCGTTTCTGGCAATCTCCTTTGCACCCGCGTCGAAGACGGCCTTCATAAAGGAGTTGCCGTAATCGAAGAAATAGGTCCCCCTCTCCACCAGCGTCTTTATGAGGCCGAAGTGTTTTCTGAGAGAATCATCCACAAGTCTCCTGAACCTCTCTTTGTCGGAGGCCAGCATCTCCGTCCGCTCCTCGAAACTCAGGCCCTGCGGACAGTAGCCACCGTCGTACGGAGCGTGACAGGAAGTCTGGTCCGAGAGCAGCTCTACGGGTATCTTCTCGTCCACCGCGTGCTGAAGGAGATCCACGATGTTTCCGTGGAAGGCCACCGCATGGCTCTCGCCCGAGGCGAGCTTTTCGGCTGCGATCCTGAAAGACTCTTCCGGACTCCGGGCGAGAGAATCGATCCAGCCCTGTTCGAGACGCGTCTTTATCCTGGAGATATCGACCTCCGCTATGATGCCGACTCCTCCGGCGATACGCACCGCCTTTCCCTGCGCGCCGCTCATGCCGCCCAGACCCGACGACACGAAGAGGTGACCCTTCAGGTCGCCGGCGTCGGGTATGCCCAGCTTCATTCTCCCCGCGTTGAGAATGGTGTTGAAAGTGCCGTGGACGATCCCCTGAGGGCCTATGTACATCCAACCGCCGGCCGTCATCTGTCCGTAGTTGGCCACACCGAGCGCCTGAGCACGTATCCACTCCCGCTGATTGTCGAACATCCCGACCATAAGGGCGTTGGTGATAACGACCCTCGGGCTGTGCCTGTGAGACTTGAAGAGACCCAGCGGGTGGCCCGACATGACCACCAGCGTCTGCTCGTCGGTCAGCTCCTCCAGGTATCTCTTTATAAGCCTGTACTGCATCCAGTTCTGGCAGACCTGGCCGGTTTCGCCGTAAGTGACGAGTTCATACGGGTAGAGCGCGACATCGAAGTCCAGGTTGTTGTCTATCATCACCTGGAAGGCCCTCCCCTCTATGCAGTTACCCCTGTATTCCTCTATGGGTTTCCCTTTTATCCTGCCCTGCGGTCTGTATCTGTAACCATAAATTCTGCCCCGTGTAAGAAGCTCCCGCAGGAATTCCGGCGCCAGTCTTTCGTGGAGTTCACCGGGGATGTACCTGAGAGCGTTCTTGAGGGCCAGTTCAATTTCGGCCTCGCCGAGATTCAACTCTCTCTTCGGAGCCCTCCTTATGGACGGCTCGAAGACCGGTTCCGGTGGCAGACGATCGTCAAGCTTTATCGTCATCGCCTCTCCAATGGTGGAATTAAGAGACACGCAAACCCCCCCTTTCCTTTATAGTGACAATTCTATCATTATCCAACTACCAATGAAAAAGTGGACATCGAGCGCTATTTAAAAGGGAAAAGATAGCGATCAGGAAACCGCAACGTTTCGTGTGAAAATCACAACTTAATACCGAACCTGGAAAGGATGAACGAAAAAAACGCGTACCCTGACACCATTGCCCCGCTTGAAATCGCTAGCGCCAAGTAGAAATTCATATCTTTCTTCAGGAGCAGTGGCATAACAACAAAGAAAATCAAGGATGGAATCACAAACAAAAGAATGCTGGTGGAGAGCCCGGCAACTTTGTCGACGTCCTTCGTGTCGTTGTAGAGCCAGAAAAGCGCCAGCATCGATGTGAGAGGCAATGAGGCTATAAGTCCGCCTATGTAGCCGGTCTTTTTGCTGACCTCTGAAACAACGGTTATTATTATCGCCGATATCATGATTTTAATTAAGTATCTCAGCAACCCACTCACCCCGCGATTTATTCTGCCTGTTTTTCGAAAACTTCTCAAATGATCTTAAGAACCGTCACCGCCTCATCCTGTACCGTATTTCCCTGTCAGGGAATCTCTGAACGGCTCCAGTTCGGGTGGCCGGAAGGTGAAAACTACAAAGATCGCTCCAAGAGCTATCAAAAAAATGGTGGCTACAACGGCAGTCGCCACGGTTGCTTTTCCGGCCGAGGCGATTTTGAAAGAGACTGCCTGTCCCAGATAGATGGCGAAGGCCATCAGGAGAAGATCGATGATAAGATTGTGGCGGACGAACAGCGTATATAGGTAAAAGCCGCCCAGGATAGTGCCGCACATTATATATATTCCCAGTGTTTTGCCGGCCAGCAAGGAGCTCCCGGAAATGCCTTTACAGAATCCGATTTCCATAAAAAAGAGAATAACCCCCGGTAGAAAAACGAGCTTGAGGTGCTCCCAGACGCTCTCGTTCACCGGGGTAAGCGCTCCGACGAAAACGTTCTCTCCGCTCAGTTCATACGCGAAGTGGAGCAGTGCGCCCGCGAAGAAGATGAAAAAGAAACCCGCCAGTTCCCATCGCTTCAAACACTCGCCACCCAAATCCATCACCCCGGATCTCTATCTATCGCGAAGACTCCGGAAAACCGCGAGACGACTCCCTGTATGGCAGGTCGGAGCGGACCGGCTTCACTGAGCGGCCACGAATCTCGAGATCAGTTCGTTGAAGCCGTGCTCCCTGAGCAATTGGCCCACCCTTCTCCAGCAGGAGAAACTGTAGGCCCTGTAAGTCATGAAATCCATCCCGGTGTGATCCAGCTCTTCGATGTTTTCCAGCAACGGCTCTTCCCTGCCGACCCATTCGCCCGTGATTGTGCAAACGAGACCCTCCTCCAGCCAGTAGGGGAGGTCAAAGCGTTGAAAAAAGATGTGCGACATCTCGTGAGCCAGTGTCCGGGCCAGGTCGGGAATCAGGCTGAGCGGCTGGAGATATATAGTGTCTCCGTGTGTGGCCGCCACGAACCAGTAACCAAGGCGGGAGAGCCTTGAAAACTCTCCCGCCGAAGAAGCGATAATTACGTTGTAGGTGCCCGCGACCGTTCTGCCCGTCAGTCTCTCCAGAGCGCTCCTGTAAACCGACAGCTCCCGGGAGTCCCACCCGATGTGGGAGCTGGTGTAGCCTGCCAGAAGGATCGATGCACAAAGGAATGAAACGATCACGACTCTCTTCATTCCACTTTCAAAAGGATCGACGACGTGTTGGCCGAGTACTGACCGTCGTACATGGCCCAGGCCTGCACGGCCGGTATGAGGAACTCGCCGGTCGTGAGCACTCTCCAGGTCGTTCTGGTCACGAATTCGCCGCCGTACCTGAAGAAGAAGGCCACCCTGTCGAACCTGTCTTCACGGAAGGTGTAGCCCCACCAGTAATCGAAGTAATAGAACTTCGAGAAGCCCAGCATGTCTCCCTCGGGATTCTCCTCGATCGCGATCCCCGTCGAGGGCAACATATCTTCCACGACTATGTAAGGCGCGTTTTCCGGTATGTTGACGCGTACCTCCGAAATAACGGTCTCCCCGGCCTTCACTGGCGACTGAGGCTTAAGGGTCATGAGATATATCTCCACGCCGCTGAGATAGTAATCGGATTCGACCGTCTTCAACACGAAGCCTTCGGGGGTGCTGCCCATGATCTCGCCCTCGTATATCTTCAGTCCGAGGTGGTACGAACCGAGCATGAGTTCACCATCTACGACGGCCAGCTCCATGCCTTCCAGCTGCCTGGCGACGTCTATCTCGAGTCCTTCGACTTCGTCGGGAGAGAGCAGCTTGAGGGAAGCCACAACGTACGGCGAATCGAGCTGCGGGGTCGTGAGAACATAAGTGTTATCCATCGGGACGCTCAACTTCCTTCTCAGTATCCTTTCCAGCCCGATTCCGCTCTCGGAGGGTTTTACCTCTTCGGCCGGAATCGCACTCTCCCCGTTGATCGAAACGGCGACGAGTCCGGTGGTTTTGATCGTCATGACTCCGGGCACGATGGCGAATGTCAGGGAGGTACCGTTGCTTCCGGCTTCAATAGGCGAACCATTTGCCGTAACGGTAATCTCCGCATCGCTGGATAGAGAAGAGCTGAAAGAGGCCAGCGAGGCTACCGCCAGCGCCGTCGAAGCTGTTCTGTACCAGTAACTGCCATCACCCATCGTGAGAAGCTTTCTGGAAATGGCTCCGATCGCGTCGGGCGAAATCTGGAGATTGACGGCGGCCTTCAACAGGAAGGAGAGCGTCACGGTCTCGTCGAAGAAGTAATTGAAGCTGCTGCCCTTAATCGGTTTATCACTTTCCAGATCCACGTAGCTCATGGCCTCGTCGAAGAGGCTTTTCGCCCTTTCGTTGAGGTTGAACACCTTGGCCGTGAGCGAAGAAAGGATCATGGAGGGGACATCGCTCTTGTAATCGACGATGGCGCTTATCGGATCTCTGAGCTTTCTGCTGAAGAGGGCTATCACGTACTGCAGGAATGGGTCGGGAGAGGAACTGTGCAGATCCTTCATGGCCGAGTAACCCATCCTGATGACATCGCTGTTTATTTCGTAGCCGTTTTCCATGGCCAGATAGAAACCGTACATAACGTAAGCCGTCATGAAGGCGTCGGTCTGGTCGTCTCTCCACCAGCCCCAGCCTCCATCGTAGTGCTGGTAGCCGTACAGTCTCTCCAGACTCTGGTCCGTTACGACCTTCACTCTATCGGCGAAGGCTTCATCGGCGCTTTCGAGAAGCTTCGAAGCGGCGACGGCGGGCAGGAAACGGCTCATGGTCTGCTCTACGCAACCGTACGGATAGTCTACCAGGTAACGTATGGCCTCCAGAAGTATGGGATCTATCGTGGAGGCGACGGTTATCCAGCCGACAGAGTTGGCGGAGAATTCAAGCGTTCTCTCGCCGTTCAGGAAGTCCAGTTCGCCGAACCTCACGTAAGTGAACCTCGGCTTCACGGGTATTTCGTATTCCACGCCGTCCGAGCCTCTGCTCCCTTCAACGACGAACTTCACCGTGAGTTTCTCGTCTTTCTGTGAGGCTTCGAGATCGGGTACATTCACCTCGTATCTGAAAGTCGAGCTCTGGAAGGCCGGCACCGTCGAACCCTTCTCCTCGATAACCTTTCCATCAACGTAGAAACCCGAAAGAACCGGCATCTGCGAGTCGGTGTTGTTCTTGACCGAGAAGACGAGCTGCACCTTGTCGCCGGCTATCAGGAACTCGGGAAGGAAGCTGCTGACAGTCATCGGCTTCCACGTCTCGAAGCTGGATCTGGCGTAGCTGAACCCTCCGCCCATATCGGACGCCAGAGCTCTCACGGTCCAGGTGTCGAGATCTTCGGGAACTACGAACGCGAGTTCCGCCCGGCCAGCCTCATCGGTGAAGGTTCCGACCGACCAGAGGGCGCTGTCGCTGAAGAGTTTTCTTGCTTTCACGTCCGATGTGAGACCTTCTCCCGAACCGCCGCGATCTCCCATTCCGTAGGCCTCGTTGGCCAGCATCTTCGATTCGGCCGCCGGGGGCTGCGATTCGAGGAGGTCGCCCAGTCGCGCTATGGTCGGATACGGGGAGTAGTAGAGATCTACCAGAGTGATCGAGCCGAAACCTCTGTAGAAGGGATTCATGAGCGAACCCTTCCAGTAATCCTGGTCTCCTTCGAAGAGCGAGAGCATGGCCTGCGAGACGACCGCTACCGTCAATCCGACGCTGGCCGGTTTACCGTCGGGATCGGTTACCTCGACCTTCAGGTTAACGTTCTCTCCGGGGGCGTATCTCTCTTCGGTGATCAACTTCACACTGTAGTCCTTCAGGGGAGAATCGACCTCTATCATCCAGCTGTAATTCATCTGGTAGTTCTTGTAACTGACCAGATACAGCACGAAACTCTCGTAGGCGTAGCCTTCGGGTATTTCGACCTCAACCGCGTTTTTGCCGGCGAGCGCGTGATAAGGGAACTGGGAGAATGTGCCGGAGAAATCGGCGATAATCCAGAGGTCGAGCTCGCTGGAGGAGAAGAAGGAGAGGCTCGCTTTCGAACCGGGAGCGGCCGGTGTTATCCTGTCCAGCGTCAGAGACCCGTAGTAGTCGTAGTAAGAGCCTACGTATATGGAGTATCTGTCGGTCACTTCCGCTTCACCGGAGGGCGCGCCGCTCAGCTCTACGTACACCAGATTGTCGTCGGGCACCTCTGCGAGATCTACGGTGAACTCTGCTTTGCCGTCGCTTCCGGTGGTGATCTCCCTTCTGACAACGTTGATCTTGACTTTCTTCTCTACGGCTTTGCCCTGGTCGATCAGCGTTACGCTCTGTTCGTACCAGGCCTTCACCTCAATTGTTTTGGACACCGGCGTGTCGTCGTTCAGCCGTGTCTCTATTTTGGCCATCAGCTGTTTGTTGTTGAGCGTGTATTCTGTGACGAAGCCGAAGGTGCCCTGCACGATCTTGAAATCCACCGTGGTGCGCGACTGCATTCCCGTATCGTCGGACACAGTGACGACCGCGTAGTAGTAACCGGGATCCAGCGGACCGTTGTAGCCTATGACCGTCTCGCCGACACCGTCGAGTCTGGCCGTCCCGTTGTCTATGTACTGGCCGCCTTTGTATATCGTGTAATCGACCTTTCCCAGCGACACCGGATCGCCGAAATAGTACTGGGATTTCACGTCTATGCTGACGGCCTCGCCTTTCTTGAAGACTTTGGCGGTCGCTTCGGCCGTGGTGAAGAAGGTGGGCTTCTTATAATCGGCTATCTGGAAGTAGTAGTAATCTTCGTTCCCCTCCCAGCGCACTATGATTCTGTACGAACCCCTGGTGATCTCCGAATAAGTTTTGAAAGATGAGTCGATAGAACCCAGTTCGTCGGGAGTGAGGTTTTCTTTGTACACCGAGCGGTTGAGAGGATCGGTTATCTCGACCTCTACCGGACCCAGTTTCGGGATCTTATAACCCTCCGGAGTGATCTCCCTTATGAAAGACCTGAAGTTTACGGTCTCTCCGGCTTTGTACGCCGGTCTGTCGGTGAAAGTCATGGATACGTATCTGGAAGGCAGGTAGTAATCGTACTCCCCGGGCTTCCAGAGGAGCGAACCGTAAGGCGACTGAACCAGAACGGCCTCGCCGCTCTCCGGAAGCGAATCGAACACGAAGAGCCCGTCTTCGGCCTTCCCTATTAGAGAGCCGTCCCTGAGTCTGTAAAGAGAGAAATCTTTGATAAAGATGGAATCCTCCCTTGTCCAGAGCCTCAACATCGCTCCTTTTTCGTGTTTGAGCAACTGCGCCCCCACGGTCCGGTAGCTAGTCATCACTTTAGCCGTTTTCGATTCGGAAGTGACCACCAGTAGCCTGAGTCCTTTCATGCTATCTACCGGCAGGGTCAACCTCTGATTCTCTTTAACGGTCTGCCTGATCGCATAGAGCGGATCGCCCGAGATCCTGACATCGCCGATCGTCAGGGCTCCCGTCAGGTCTTCTTGATCGAGGCTGTACACCTTGATGTCGATGTAGCCATCTGTTTTGTCANNTTAAAGCCATCGAATCTGTAGCCATACTGCTGGATCTGAAACGCCTGTACCGCGGTGATCGCGGAAACTAACAGGAGCAGGAGAACGATGATTCTCTTCATTTTCACCCTCCATCACATCCGGGGTAACCACTTGAAGATGTAAACCCCAAGAAAGTATTCGTTGTTGTTTATAGGCAACCATTGATAAGGCATCATTCTCATATAGTCATCCAAACTCCAGACCTTCAAAGAGCCGCTGTCGCCAGGTGAAAGGGGACCCGTGTGGTAGATCAATCCATCGCCGGTGTATATCATGGAGTGAAAAGTAGAAGGTGAGGGGTGATGGAAAAAGATAATATCTCCGGGTCTGGCCGACGCGATGTCTCTGCCCCTATATACCATATTACTCCTGACGAGGTTGTAAGCATCGGCAAAGTAAGTGAATTGCCCTGCCGAATCTATGAAAAGCTTCGGCCCCACGATCGGAATGGCAGGATAGTTGTACCTGGTAACATCGGGAAGGCTCGTCAGGTCTATACCGGTCTTTTCAAACCAAAGACGCGTGTCTATTCCCGTCTCCCCGAACCAGTTATCGTCGTGAACCTTCAACGCCTCTCTCGCCGCGAATCTTATAAGGCCCGAGCAGTCTCTCTCCTGATCGCTCCACCGCCCAGAGAACTGTATGGCCTGATAGGCCGCGATGTTTACGAACCATGCCCTGAAGCACCAGGCGTCGTTCGAATCGAGAACTAGCATATCCGGGAAGCCGTCGGAATTCTCATCCACGAAACCTTCGAAGTCCAGCGAAACGACTTTTCTGGCCTTGAAGAGGCCGTCATATTCGACCACTATCACGGCGTCGGGATCGTCGGCCGTGAAGAGGTAGCTGACCATCCCCTCTCCGGCTTGAAAATCGAGAAGGCTGGCTCCGCGAGAATAAGCCAGCACCGGACGCTCCAGACCGGATACGGGAACCTCCAGAGAAAAACTCTCTCCGCGTCGANNGCATCCAGAGAAAAACTCTCTCCGCGTCGAATAGCCTTTTCCGTGACTGCAATAGCGCTGAAATCGCCCTTCAGAACGAGAAAACCCGAAGAAACGGCGACTGTGACGGAAAAAAGCAAAAAGAGATATAGAATCTCGGTACGTTTCATTGCTATCTCCCCTCAGAAATCGCGATAATCAAAAATCTTCACAGTTTATAAGACTTTCACCGCGCCGATTGGTTCACAACAATTCCGGCGAAGATCCTCCTTAACCTGTCACCTCTAGTCTCTGGTAGCCCTCTAACGTCTAAGAACGCTGTAGAACTCCCGATGACCTTTTCCCACTATCCTTTAAATCTCGCTGTTGTTACGGTGTTTTTTCTGTTCTCTGTGGTCTATCGAGAGTTTCAGGTCCGGTGATTTCAGAGCCTCGTAGAGTCTTTCGGCGATATATACTGACCTGTGTCGGCCGCCGGTGCATCCCACCGCTATTTTGACCGAGTTTCTCCCGCTTCCGGCGAAGCCTTCGATGGTCATTTTACAGAGGTTGAGAACGGCTTGGAAGTACTTTTCGAGTCCGGGAAAGGTCTCCAGATATTCCTGGACCTCCCTGTCCATTCCGGTCAGCTCCGTGAGGTTTTCGTGGTAGTAGGGATTGGGAAGGAACCTGACATCGAAGATTAGGTTTGCGTCGTGCGGTATGCCCTGGTTGTAAGAGAAGCTTTCGATCTCGACCTTCATAGGTGGCAGTTTGTAGCCGCGGTTACGGATGATGGAGATTATGGCTTCCTTCATTTCCTTCATGTCCATGGTTGAGGTGTTAAGAATATAATCGCAGTGGTCTTTCAACTGATTCATGATACTCCGCTCTTTTTGTATCGCCTTTTCCAGTTCCTGTTCCTCCTGGAGGGGATGAGCCCTCCTGGTTTTTTGGTACCGGTAATACAGTACGTCGTCATCCGCGTCGAGAAAGATAGAGAGTATGTTGACTCCCCTATCTTTCAAAGCAAGCAGGCTTTTGCGAAGCTTATCCATCCCCCCGAACTTTTTCGCCGTCCTTATATCCATGACGAAGGCGCTTTTTTCAACCGAGTGTTCGTTTATCATACCTACGAGTTGCTCGATCATAGTCGGGGGAACGTTATCCATGCAGAAGAAGCCGAAATCCTCCAGCACGTCTATGGCCGAAGACTTGCCGGCGCCCGACATGCCGGTTACGATAACAATGCTTGAAGACATTCATACCACTCCCCTGGATAATGTTATAAACAAACAGAAATATACTAAGAATGAAAAAGAGAGCCGATCCCTCGTGTTGATTATACAATGATTAAGGAGATAGAGATCAGAATCGTGGTCGGAAAGACACTCCAATTCCAATTCTTTGAACCCGCAATTCTGTTACACTATAAGCTAGAGGTGAATTGAATGAACAGAAACGATAAAGCTTTTCCGTTCGACCGGATAGCGCAGACATATTCGCAGTTCAGATATCCCAACGAAAAATTGGTCGAGCATATCTTCAACAGAGTGCGTTACGCCGATAACATTCTAGAAGCGGGATGCGGACCTGCAGATTACCTTTCGATACTTTCCGAGCTTCTCAACGCCCGCGGTTACGGCTTCGACATAAGTCAAAACATGATAGAAGAAGCGAAAAGAAAGAACTCGAGCCTTGAGTTTATCGTTAGCGATGCGCAGGAACCGTTTCCTTACGGTGACGGCAGTTTCGACTTCGTCTTCAATATAAACCTGGTCCACTACCTCTCCGAACTGGACAACCTCTTCAGAGAGAGTTACAGAGTCCTTATGTACGACGGCAGCGCCCTAACCGTCACGGACTCCTGTCAGGATATCGAAGACAGAACACTGACACATTACTTCCCCGAGGTGCTGGAAATCGACAGAAAGAGATACCCTGGCAACTCGGCCATAATGAGCGCCATGAAACAGGCGGGCTTCGAGGGGATCTACACGACCAAGGTCAAGACCACTTTCGAGTTCAAAAGCCAGCATTACGAACAGTACAGGGAAAGGGCTTACTCCGCCCTCAGACTGATCTCCGACGAGGCTTTCGAGAGGGGTATGAAGAGAGTCGAGAACGACATGGCCGGAGGGCTTGTGATAGGTAAGAAAAGCTACACGCAAATCTGGGGAATAAAAGTCGAGAAAAGGGAGTTCGATCTTCCTACGATCTTCTCGACGGGTTACCACGAAGGCGGAAACAACTCATTTTGAAGGGGGTTTCGAAGTGAAAAAGTTGCTGCTAATTCCGGTACTGGTACTATCGGCCATGGTGTTTTCTATCGCGTTCAACGTGGGAATAGGTTTCAATCTTGACATGTCCTCAGGTTCGCTGGAGACGCCGGTCTTCGCCGAGCTGTCGGTGGGCACGCCTCTAATCAGGGGAGTGGTGCAGTCCTACATCTTCTCCTTCAACTGGTCCAGCTTCGTGGTGAAGGGGTACAGCATTCTCGACCACTCCTCCATCGGATTGGTCGCCACGCCGGGCGTCTTCAACAACTTCTACGTACGGCTGCAACTGTACTGGTCGCTGAGCCATCTTTTCCAGATAATCGAAGGCTCCAGAAAGCCTCAAGGCACACCTCTCTATTCAAGGATAGGCTTTGGCTCCTATATCGGCAAATTCATGCTGGATGGGGGGTTCGCCGGTTACTGGATACTCGAACCATTCAGCGCGGTTCCCTTCGCCAGGCCATATCTGGCGCTCAATTACAGCTTTTTTACCGGCGTTCAACCGGTGTCGCTCACCGGCGAAGAGTTTTAAGCACACCATTTGAAAAGCTTCCCAAAAACCGAGAAGAGTCCGCCTGTGTGTCGCCGCGGGCTCTTTTTTCAAGATTCAAAAAAGAACCTGCCTCCCTCCATATCGTTCCAAAGACGGCCGTACAGAGCATATATAGAAGAGTTACCACGCCGTGTTTATTCGACGACGATTGGTCTGCTCCCCTAAAACGAGACAAAGTAAATGATAGACTTACTAAAGGAGGCGAACCAAAATGAAAGGGAAAATGTACTCAATCGAGAAGATAATCCAGATTCTCTCGGAAGCAAAGATGACCTCAATAACAGCCGTTTGCAGAAAGTACAACATATGTATGCCTCTTGTATTTAACTCGAAAGGTATAGTTGTACGGCTATCCGTTGAGCAGAACTGTGTAAATTGAATTTATTGAAAGTTTGCACACAGGACTGATTTGGCTTCGATTTTATATAATTGATTGACATATCAACTCCTACACATTCCGGTCGGACTTTGAATAAGTGGAGACTTCAAATTGTTCTTCAAGATCGTCTGATAGTTCTATCTACAACAAAGGGGAGGGATTTTCAATGTCTTCAAAGAGAACAATATTAACCTGCTTGCTTTTGCTGGCGTTAATCTCAACAATCTATTCGTTTCAGCCTGAGCTCACACGTGATCCAGCCGAGGCCCGAGCGATCGCCAGGCAAGCTTACATTTTCGCCTATCCGATGCTCGAGAATTACAGAACTATGTCCACTCAGGTTTTGCAGTTCGGAGGGTTCAACAGGTTCACTCATTTCAATAGGTTGCACGGCCCCCAGAACAGACTAATAGTCCGTCCGAACAACGATACGATATACTCAATGATATGGCTGGAACTCTCTACCGAGCCCATAGTTATCTCTATTCCGGAGATCACCGACTGCTACTATTCCTTCCAGCTGGTTGATATGTACACTCACAACCTGGCGTACGTGGGGACGAGGGCCACCGGTTCCGACGCGAAAACTGTGATGATCGTAAGCCCTTGCTGGGAAGGAGAAACCCCCCCGGGTATAGATGAGGTATTCTACAGCGAGGGAAACTACGTTTATTGCATAGTGAGAACGGGTGTTGACAGCGAACTGCCCGGGGATCTCCAGAGGGTTCTCGAAATACAGCAGCAGTATTTGTTGCAGCCTCTCAGCAATTACTACGGGACTCCGGCCCTTGAGGAGCTTCATGCAGTAAAATTGCCCCCCTTCGATCAGACTGTGGCCGATTCTGCCGGTTTTATCGGTTATTTCAACTTCTTGCTCGGACAGCTCAAGATTCACCCCTCCGAGGAGGCCTTGATCCAGAGCTTCTCGAAAATCGGAATCGGTCCGGACTATCCCTTCGACCCCGATAATCTCACCGAACCGGTGCTGGAGGCAATAGAATCGGCAATTGCTGAAGCTCGCGACGAAATCAGTGCGATGGAAAAAGAGATAGGGATCGTAAAGGACGGCTGGTCCCTGTCGGAGAGGATCTTCGGAAGCAGAGAGAGGATGCATGGCCTGTATCTGATAAGGGCAACGGCTGCCCACATCGGGCTTTACGGAAACGATCTTGAAGAGACTTTCTATCCGAACTGCTTGTATGACAGCGATAGAGAACCACTCGACGCTTCCAGATACAACTATGTGATAAACTTCGCCAAAGAGCAGTTGCCCCCGGTGGATCCGAAAGGCTTCTGGTCGATCACCATGTACGACGAAGAGCAATTCCTGGTCGATAACCCTCTTAACAGATACTCGATCGGCGATCGATCTGAACTGACATATGGCGAGGACGGCTCGCTGGTGCTGTACTTACAGCACGAATCTCCCGGCGAGTCGAAAGAATCCAACTGGCTTCCGGCACCTGATGGGAAATTTAAAATAACGATGCGAATCTACATCCCGCTGCCTGAAGGGCTCGATCCGCTCTACTGTCCGCCCGCGGTGCGGAAGGCGGGGGTAGTTGAATAATTCGATGTTGCTATATTCGATTTGTTAGAACAATAAATATGATTGATACATTTGATTCATTAGTTTCGGGTTGTCTTAAGTTTGAAAATATATTCATGGACATTTGAGCCCATCGGTAGTATATTTATTGCGATGTGATCAACTTGTATGTTTTAAGTGACAAACTCAAAACTTGCAGGAGATGATGAAGCGATGGGCTCTTCAACAGGAACCCCTGATGAGAAAGAAAAAACGAAGGTGGACCTGTATGCCAGAAGCTTTAAGAACAGACTGCTTCTAACGTGGCTCTTTATCTTTGTTGTGATAGCGGTTTTTTTGTCCTTATCCGGGTACTTTCTTTATGACAGCATCCGCGATCTCATTGTTTACGAGCTTGGAAACAATGCCGTGAACATAGCCTTTACCGCAGCCAAATTCATAGAGCAGGATATCGATCCTTTCATCGCGCTGGCGGAAGTCGAGGATTATGATCTGCAGGAATACGATACCGATTATTACAACAGGATGCAATCTCTATTCAGAGAATTGAAGAAAAACACTGGCGCGACCTTCATTTTCGCCGAAAAGAAGCGGTCCGACTCTGAGATTGTTTATTTGATAGACGGTGAAGATCCGCAGGACGAACTCTTCTCTCCCATAGGAACGGTAGATAGCATGGGCGAGTTTGAGCTTAGGGTCTTTAAAGAGTGCATAACGGGGGCCACGGATATCGTAAACTGGGAATTCTGGGGAATGTTCGTGACCGGTTACGCTCCTATAGTGGATCGATCGAAGGACGAAGTGGTCGGGGTCGTGGGGGTAGATTTCTCCTTCGAGTATATAGAGAATTTGCTCAACAGAATCAGACAGCTGATAATCTTCACATTTCTTCTGATCGCGCTGCTGGGAACTTACATATTGAACAGGCTGGTCATAGATAGATCAACCGCCCTGAGTATCGATTACCTCACAGGTCTCCACAGCAAAAGGTATCACGATGCCAGATTGAACTCACTGATCAGAAAGAGTCGTTTTTCCGGGAAACCTCTCTCGTTGATGATAATAGACGTCGATTCATTCAAAGAGATCAACGATGAGTTCGGCCATAATGTGGGCGACGAAACTCTCAAGGTGGCGGCCAGAAAGATCAAGCTCTACACGAGAAGCACCGATATCTGTTCTCGCGTGGGGGGAGATGAGTTTGCTATAATACTTCCAGAGACCGATCTTGAACGGGCCAGACTGGTGGGCGAGAGGATAGTGGAAAGATTTAAAAGAGATCTATCGTCAACGAAAAAAGACGGTGGTCCGAAAATAACTTTGAGTATCGGTGTCGCACAGTGGCGGGAGGGCATGAGCGCCAGAGATCTTAATCAGCTCGCCGACGTCGCCATGTACAGGGCCAAAAGCAAGGGGCGCAACGGAGTTTTTGCACACCAGCATCGCTGATGCGACCGATCTTAAGAAGCGCGAGATAATGGAGGATTGAAATGTCGAAGGTAATCGTTATCGGCGCAGGAATAGGTGGCCTCGCCGCCGGATGCTATGCCAGATTTAACGGTTTTCAGACGACCGTACTTGAAAGCGGCGAAAGGGCGGGCGGGCTCTGTACTTCCTGGAATCGCGACGGCTTCACTTTCGACGGCTGCATCCGCCATCTTGCAGGTCTGAAGCCAGAAACGGCTCTTTACAAAATGTGGAGCGATCTCGGGGCAGCGCCTGCTGAGGCCTTCTTTCCTGAAGAACTGGTGAAGGTGATCGATGAATCGGGAAGAGAGTTCACAGTCTATTACGATACCAATAGGCTGGAAGAAGAGATGAAACGCCTTGCCCCTGAGGACTCGGATACTATCGAGCAGTACATAAAGGGCATAAAGCTTCTTTCCAGGATCGAACTCATGGAAGTTGGTTTCTGGAAATTCCGCGACTGGCTGAAGAATATCCCCACGCTCATGAAAAGCGGCAAGTACTCGAGAGAGAGCATGAATAAGTTCGCCGAAAGGTTCTCCAGCCCAATTCTGAAAAAGTTTTTCCCGGTTATTCAATACGGCTGGAAGAACATCCCGCTCACTCTCCACCTGGCGGTCATGGCCGGTTCCAGCCGGAAAATGTACGGGCGTTACGCTGGAGGGTCTTACGAGTTTTCCAGGGCCGTCGAGAAGCGTTTCCTCTCGCTGGGGGGTGAGCTCAGGTATGGAACCCGGGTCGAGAAGGTGCTCACCGATAACGGTGTGACAACGGGAGTTCAACTCGAGAGCGGAGAGAAAATCACTGCCGATTACGTTATTTCTGACATCTACGGCTACGACACTTTCATGAAGCTCCTGGACGATAGATATCTGACCGACCGGTTACGTTCGATGTACTCCCGGCCGATAGATAGAATGATGATGGCGATCCATGTGTCGCTGGGAGTGGGCATGGACCTCTCTCAGGTGCCGAACTCGATAGCGGTCTTTCCAGACAGACCCCCTGAAATAGCCGGGGAGAAACATGAAATGCTCAGCATCCTTAATTACGGCTACGATCCCTCGATGGCTCCGAAAGGGAAGACTGCCCTTAAGGTCATGTACGACACCAGTTACTCTTACTGGGAAGGGCTTTACAAAGACAGGCAGGCCTACGAAGATGAAAAGAGAAAGATAGCCGGGAAGACCATAGAGATTCTTGAAAGAATCTTTCCGGGTCTTGGCGATGCGGTGGAGGTCATCGACGTGGCCACGCCGATGACTACGAAAAGATACACCGCCAACGGTCAGGGCTTTGGCCGGAAAGAAGACTTCCGCCTCAAAGATACGCTCAGGGGTTTTTTAAACAGGCCTTTGACACTCGAGAGTCTGAAGAACTTCTTTGTGATCGGCCACTCCGTCGGCGGTACGAATCTCTACGGGTGCGCCGCAATGGGGAGGAACACAGTAAAACTCTTGTGTAAAAGAGAAAAGAGGCGATTTCTCGCCTCTGTTAAGTGAAAGCCGTATTGAAGGATTCTTCGGTCGCGAAACGCTCACTTCCTGTGCCTTACCAGACCGATCATTTTGGTCGCTTCAAGTACAGGCAGCGGGACGAAAGCCAGCAGGGCGGCGACCAGATACAGACCATAGCTAAGCGTCGTCAGACCGAAGATGGTCGCCAGGGGCGGCACAAACGAAACAAGAGCTATCATCGTGAACGACACAACCGCGGCCAGAGTGAGGGTTCTGTTGGTGAACGGACCGATTTTGAACAGGGAACTACTGGAACGCATATTGAATGAATGTACCACCTGAGTCAGTGAAAGCACAAGGAAAGCCATGGTACGTCCGGTCGCTATATCGCCTGTCATGCGTCCTATAATGAATCCCATGAGAGTGAGGGCGGAAAACAGCATTCCCTGTAGCAAAACCTGTACGCCGAGCCCGTTCGCAAAGATGTTTTCCCTTCTTCGCCTCGGTCTTCGATTCATCACGTCGCTCTCCACAGGCTCCATACCCAGCGCTATAGCCGGAAGGCTGTCGGTTACCAGATTGATCCAGAGAAGTTGCATCGATAGCAGAGGCGCTTCTCTCCACAGCAACATGGCGAAGAAAACGGTGAGTATCTCCCCGATATTCGTTCCAAGAAGGAAGCCGACCACTTTTCTTATATTGTCGTAAATGCCCCGCCCCTCTTTCACCGCCTCGACTATTGTCGCGAAGTTGTCGTCCGTCAGGGTCATATCGGCCGCCCCTTTGGCCACGTCGGTACCGGTGATACCCATGGCGCAGCCGATATCGGCTGCCTTAAGAGCCGGAGCGTCGTTCACGCCGTCGCCGGTCATTGCGACGATCTCTCCCCGCTCTTGCCAGGCCCGGACTATACGAATTTTGTCGGAGGGTGAGACTCTGGCATACACAGAGATCTTTCCGACTCTCTCTTTGAGTTCGCTTTCGGTCATCGCCGACAACTCGCTTCCGGTTACTGTTTCGTCGCCATCGTCCAGTATTCCCAGTTCCCTGGCTATGGCAGATGCCGTGAGCGAGTGGTCACCGGTTATCATAACCGGTTTTATACCGGCCTTTCTACACAGCGCGACGGCTTCTTTCGCTTCGGGTCGGGCCGGGTCGATCATACCGACCAGTCCCATGAAGGTCAAACCGCTCTCCAGGATTTCGGGTTCCGGTTCGGCCGGTACTTCGTCGATCTCCTTGAAAGCCACCGCAAGAACTCTCAGGGCATCGCGGCCCATCCGATCGACATATTCGCGCGCCTCACGTGTCTTACCTTCGACACATCTGCCGGAGAGAACATCGAAGGCACCCTTGACTATCACGATCTTTTTTCCGTCTATGAGATTCAGCGTGGTCATCATTTTCCGCTCTGAATCGAACGGGATCTCTGCCAGCCTCGGATAGCGGGCGTCAAGTTCTTCCTTCATCATTCCGTTCTCGCGTGCTGCAAGTATTATGGCCGTTTCGGTGGGATCGCCTATATGTTTCTCCATCCCGTCCTCGAACACAACTTTGCCGTCGCAGCAGAGCGCGGCGTAAAGCAAAAGCTTCCTTATAGAAGGAGAGTTGTCGCTTCCAACATCTTCCAGTGTCGACGTCGATCCATCAAAGGCTTTGACGAGAGTCATTCGATTCTGTGTGAGCGTACCGGTCTTGTCGGAGCAGATCACCGATGCGCTTCCAAGAGTCTCGACGGCCGGCAACCTGCGGATGATGGCGTTGCGCTTCACCATTCTTTGAACACCTATGGCAAGCACGATAGTGACGATGGCCGGGAGTCCCTCGGGAATAGCTGAAACTGCGAGCGATACGGAGATCATGAAGATCTCCATCAAAGGAATTCCGTCGATCAGCCCTATGACGAATATCACCGCGCAGACCAGAAGCGCGGCTATTCCCAGGTACTTGCCTAGTGTTGCCAGCTTTCGCTGAAGGGGAGTAGAACTCTCTTCTTCACCGGCCAGAAGACCGGCGATCTTTCCCATCTCCGTATCCATGCCTGTGGCCGTCACCACGGCCTTCGCACGACCGTAAGAGATGCTACAACCGGAGAAGATCATGTTATGACGGTCTCCAAGTGGAGCATCGCCGGGTACAGTCGTCTCTGCGCTTTTTTCCGACGGGATGGATTCGCCGGTGAGTGCCGATTCCTCTACTTTCAAGCTCGCGCAGGATATGAGCCGTCCATCGGCCGGTACGAAATTGCCGGCCTCTACGAGGACTATGTCTCCCGGGACTAGGCCGGTGGACTCGATCATGCTTTCTTCACCATCCCTCAGAACTCTGGCGTGCGGTACAGAGAGTCTTTTTAGGGCCTCCAGAGCCTTTTCGGCTTTGCTTTCCTGAACCACCCCGATTATCGCGTTCAACACAACGATGAGAATGATCAGCACAGGTTCTATGAAGCCTTCTCCTTCGTAGAATGAAACGGCGAAAGATAGGACGGCCGCCGCCATCAGTATGATTATCATGATGTCTTTGAATTGCTCGAGAAAACGCCGGAAATTTCCCTTCTTTTTTTCTTCCCTCAATCTGTTTTCACCGTGACTTTCAAGACGAAGTGCCGCTTCTTCGGCGGAGAGTCCCACTTCCGGATTGACTCCAAGCTGCTTCAATATCTCTGTCAGACTATCGTGGTGCGGTATCATATTCTCTTCTCCTTCCTTCCGTAATGAAATAACTCTGTATCGATCGTTACTGACTGAACGTTCAGTCAATAAGTGAAAAAAACTTACATGTGTCGGCGGCACAGGCTATGATCTAAATACCTCTAGGTTTTGTCGTTGCGCAAGAGTATCTCGCTTCCCGATACGAGCGAGGCGAAGATTATCTTGAAAGAGCGTAGAAAAGAGTCTTTCAATTCCCTGTCGCTCATAGAGCTAATGACTTTGTACTCCTCGTAATGAGCGGCGAAATTGATCAGCGGTACTATGGAGAAGAAAAACTTGAAGACCGACATATCTCCCGAATATGTGAAATCCCTGTCGGCCTCGTATATAGTTTTGAATACGGGGTTGTCTTCACCGTCGCCCGTCAGTTCCATAAGCCTGAACAGGTCGTTGTGATGTTTGCTGTCTTTGAGAGATTCAAGCATGAGTATGCGTATGACGGCCCTTTTTTCCAGCACAAAGTCCAGCGCGCGCTCGTAGTAATCTATAACCTTTCTGGAGAAATCTCGAATCGCTCCCCCGTCGATGAAACGAAGCCTGTCGGTTTCGATGTCTAGTTTCCCATCTCTGATCATCTGAACTATGCCAGTGTGAACGAAATCCATGGCGATAGTAGTCGCATCCTTCATGAGCGAATCGACCAGGTGGTTGAGGATTTCTTCTTTGCTCTCGAAATAGTAGTAAATGAGGCCTTTGGTCACTCCGGCCATCGAGGCGATCTCTCCGGTCGTGGTAGCATCGTATCCTTTCTGTGAGAAAAGCTGTATTGAGGCGTTAATAATTCTTTCTCTCGTTTCCTGGCCATCGTCGTTTTTCAAGCGAAGTCCCCCTGCTGACCGGTCATTTAATTCAATTATATACACTTCATGATATCTGTCAAGTCGCTGGCATCGCTTCACTATGACAGGCTTGATTTCTATAATTAACCGCAGTTTGTGATTGGCTGTCTGCTAATAAAGACCAGGGCTAAACGAGTTGTCTGCATACGATGAAAAAACCTACAACAAGAGGTGGGCCGTAATGTGCTTTCAGTAACGCTTATTGTAGGTATTTGCCGATAGACCTCACGATGATGTTTAGCGGCCTCCGATTTGAAGCATTGCAACTCCCGAGAAGTTGAAACTCTTGAACGCATTCCGCATCATAATTATGAACTCTTTGAGTAGCGTGAAAAACAACGGTTCGCTCTTTTCAAAAATCGGGCGGACGGCAGGCAATGCCACCGTCCGCTCACCGGAATCGAGTTTCCCGCCGCCCGGACCGTCTCCCTGACCGTTTCCCGGAGAACCGTAACCCGCACCATCGTCCGGTCCATCGGAGATGCCGTCGCCTGGACCGTTTCCGTTGTTCGCAAACACCAAACCAAAAACCACCAATAAAAGAAGGGTAAGTGTGATTATTCGCTTCATACTATTGACCTCCTGAGAGAATTTATGAAATAAGTATAGAAGAACATCGATTAAAGAGAGATTAAAAACTATCATCGCATCTCTTCAGTCTCTCCCCTTCTCGCTCTTTCCAGGGATGGGTCCATGCTCCTGGACGAAACGAAGGACGGCTCTTCACTCTCTTTCGCTCTTGCCAGACTCTAGACCCCACACCTCTGACCCCGCTCTCCCTATAAGGGTTTAGCATTTCATAAATCAGTAAAGCTTGATCTGAAAAGCTTTTCATAGTAGTTATTGTACAGATTAGTAAAACTTGACTCAATCCAATTTACGGTGTAGAATTCAAATACGTACGTACATTTGAGATGCGGGGGGCGATCGTCATCACATCCAAATATGGGATCATCGAGCGCTATTTGCTTGAGGAATTGAAGTCCGGAAAGTATTCGGCTGGCGATAAACTCCCAACGGAAAAAGAGTTGATGACGAAGTTCAACGCCAGTAGAGAGACTGTCAGAAAGGCACTGGACAGATTGACTCTGAAAGCCGTCATTGTCCGCAGGCCAGGCCTTGGGACCTTTGTCAGCTATGGAAACGATAATCATCTGGTTGGAATACTCGTTCAGCAGATAACCAGTTATATCTTTCCCTATGTCGTACTAGGTGCGGAGGATTATCTTTTTAGAAATGAATACAAAATGCTTCTGGGAAACGCTTCCGAAGATCCGGTCAAAGAGAGACAGATTCTTGGCGAGTGGATGGAATCCGGCGTCAAGGGGCTGATTATCGACCCTGTCTACAGTGCGACCAAGAGATCGAACAAGGATTTTGTGAAGTCTCTGACGAAATCCGGGATCAAGATAACCCTTGTTCACACCGATTGGAACATTGATCAGGTGAGTTGCGTCATTCTAGACGATGCCAGCGGAGGCGAAAAGGCTGCCGAGATCTTTTACGATTATGGCCACAGAAGGGTTGCAGTCATTTACAAATCCACTCATCTTCCGGGTGTTGTCAGGGCTAGGAGTTTCATCGAGAGGTGCCGGCAGCTGGGAGTCGATAGAATCTACGATAAGGCCTTCAACGTGTCTGAATTCACAGGAGCGCCCATGCAGATCGCCCACGAACTCATGTCTCTCCCCTTGCAGATAAGACCTACCGCGATTTTTTGCTACAACGACGCAACGGCCCTTCAGCTCCAGCTGGTCGCAAAGCGTTTAGCTTTGAGAATACCGGACGACATATCCGTTATCGGTTTTGACGATGGCCCCATCGGTGACTTCAGAGATGTTTTGACTACCTTCGCCCACCCTAAAGAAGAGGTAGGCAGGAGAGCCGTCGAAATTCTTCTCGATATGCTCAACGGCGGCAAACCCCAGAAAGTTGTCTTTAAACCTGAACTCATAGAGAGAAGTTCCATCACTCAGGCGAAATCATAAAGAGCTTAGAACTCTAAAACGGGAAAACCTCTTCGATAATTGTGCCGCCCACGCAGGGCGGTCTTTTTTCTTCGACTTCGTTGAGCGGATTTCATCGAGAAAAACCTGATTAATCTTATTTGTACGGACATTTAAGCATCAGATATTCTGTGAAATCTGAAGAAAACCCTACAATCACGTAAAAGAGAGTACGAATATCATCAATATTCCCCGCAACTCGCTTCTCACAGGTCTCTTTCAAACATAACTGTGTTTGTTCGGGAGGTTTTTCGTTTGGTAGAATCTAGCGTAAGTAGATCACTTCATAGTTTCTTTTTTCATTCTGTTGCTTTGGCGTTTTTTTGGACTGTGTTTTTTAAGTAATTTAAACTTGAAAGGGTTTTGCTTAACACAATAAGGTACGTACATATAAGTATTTCCGGAGTCCATGCCAAACTAACGATCGAAGCCAGCAAATTTCTCCCGGTCATATCCTGTTGTCACAATGATGGAAAAATGATTACGAACAGAGAGTTTTTCTGGTTCCATGGGGGGTGATGTGGCAAGGGAAGAACAAATGTCATCGAGTTATCCTTTTTCTGGTCAATCGGTTATTACCTTTTCTAGGAGGTGAAACTAAATGAAAAAGTTCATGTGTTTGGTTCTTGCGCTGATCGTTTTTGTAGGCTTTTCTTTCGGAGTAACGGTTACGATGATGACACCGCTCACCGGAGCGGACGGGGCTTACATGGATGAAATCGTTGCAAAGTTCAACGCCACGCACCCCGGAATCGAGGTCGTTCATGTCGTGGTCGAATCGTCTCTGGATATGAAGAACAAGCTTTCGATGGGTATTGCATCGAAAACCGCGCCGGAAATAATGTTCATCCGCAAATTCGATATGCCTCTGTACCTGCAGCATTTCAAAGGCTTCACTCCTGATGAATGGCTGAACAATTACGGGATCGATGTAAATGACATCTTCCCCGGTGTTCTCGACGGGCTTGTTATCGACGGTAAAGTCGTGGGAATACCACTGGATATATGGATTTTCTACATGGCTTACAACAAGGCCAACTTCGCAAAAGTGGGCCTGGATCCGGAGAACCCGCCGAAGACGAGGGACGAGTTTATAGCGGCGATGGAAGCTCTGATCCCGATTACCCCTGCCGGATTGACTCCCTACTACGAGAATCCCGCCTGGACATGGATATGGTTCCATCTGCTATGGCAGCACGGCGGCGATCTTCTGACCGATGACTTCAAAAAGCCGGCCTTCGCTAAAGCGGGAATCGAGGCCTGCAAATTGATGCTCACGATGCAGGAAAAGGGCATTCTCCCGATGCAGGTAGCCGATCCTGGCGTATCGTTCCAGTCGGGCGATAGCACTGTTCTGATAACGGGTATCTGGACGATCCAACCCTGGATGGAACAGCTCGGCGAGGCCTTCGGCTACGCGGTATCACCTCAGCTGGGTACGACCAAGGCCGTCTTCGGAGGTTCGCACGTTCTGGCGATGCCGAAGGTAATGGTTGAAGACCCGAAGGTTCTGGACGCCGCAACTACCTTCATGAAATACCTCTGGGACAACGCGATAGACTGGTATGCGGCCGGTCAGACACCAGCCAGAATCTCCATTGCGCAGAGTCAGGAGCTGAAGGAGAGACTGCCACACATTTACGTTGTCTCTCAGGAATCGGAATATGTAAAGCAGTTCCAGATGTTCCCGTTGATATCGGAAATCGAAGCCGAAATCGCTGTATATCTCGACGAAATACTGGTGCTGCACTCCATCTCTCCCGAAGAGGGTATGAAAGAAGCCGAATTTGCGGTGCAGGAGATTCTTGACGATTACTGGTCAAGAGCGAGGTAAGCTTTCATTAATTGGGTGAAGGGAGGAGGAGCAATTGAGACAATCACAATCGAAGTCGCATAGACGTTTCCACAGGGAGGTAGGGTCGTGGTTGTTCCTCCTCCCTCACCTGTTTTTCTTCGTCTTGTTCGTCGCCATTCCTCTGGTCTTTGGGATGGTAATCAGTTTCTTCAACTGGAGTCTGCTCAGCGACAATGTCTTTGTAGGAGCCAGCAACTACGTCCGCACATGGAACGACTCGAGATTCTGGCCTGTTGTTCAGAACACTGTGATATTCGCGATAGTAAGCGTTCCCCTTACAATAATAGTGGCCATACTCTTTGCCCATATCCTCAACAAAAAAAGGTTCGGACAGTTATGGCTGTTAATCGCTTTTGTCTCACCGGCCTTCTTCGGATCGGTGGGCATTCTCAGCTCGTGGAAATGGATATTCGCTTCCTTTCCATCCGGTCTGGCCAATTACTACCTGAACAAAACCGGTTTCATCAATGGTGCCGTTTCATGGTTCGGCAGCACTGGAGTTGCCTGGGGTGTGATAATACTGGTGACCATTTGGTGGATAGTGGGGTTCAGCATTCTGCTCTATATGGGCGCGTTGCAGAGGATCCCTCCCGAGCAGTACGAATCGGCGAAACTGGATGGAGCGGGACCATGGAAGAGGTTTTTGTACATTACCTTGCCCTGGATAAGGAGCGTACTCTTCTTCGATGTGGTCAGACAGGTTATTCTCGCTTTCGGGCTTTTCGACCAGGCTTACATACTATCGGTCGGCGGTCCTGCCGGCACCACGAGAACAATGGTCTATTACCTGTACCTGGTGGGGTTCGAGAGACAGGATTTCGGAAGGGCCGCGTCGATATCCTGGTTTATTTTCGCGATAGTGCTTATCTTTGCGGTAATACAGCTCGTGCTCGTGACGAAGTCGATACGCTCGACAGAGGGGTGAGAGAATGACTTCTACAGTTGCTATAAACAAAAAGAAACTCAGCAAGCGCATAACTGCCGTCGTTGTAACGATACTTCTCTGGGCATTTGCGGCTTTTTGGTTTGCGCCGATTTTCTGGATGCTGTCAACTTCGCTGAAGTCAACGGCAGTGGCTGTCATTCAGACGCCTCCCGAGTGGATACCTGAAAACCCCACCCTGGAGAATTACAAAATCATTTTCGCGCCTTCAGGGGGGCTTTCGCTCATCAGGGCAACTCTGAACAGCGTGATCGTCGCCGTCGGTTCCACGCTGGCAACGCTGGCGCTTTCTATTCCGGCCGCTTATGCTCTCTCGCGTCTGCGATTCAGGGGTCGTATGCTTGTTTTCTGGATCTATGTGGCCGTGCTCGCCTTCCCCGGCGTGCTGTTTTTGGTGCCTCACTTCTTCATAATTCAGGGAATGGGACTGACAAACTCCTATCTAGCCCTGATTCTACCGGGCCTCGGGGGAACTTTCGGCGTCTTTCTCTTTAGACAGTACATGCTCGATATTCCCGGCGAGCTGGAGGATGCCGCCTGGATAGACGGCTGTTCGAAGTTCAGGTTCCTTATAAGCATAGTAATTCCATATGTCAAGCCGGCGATGCTTGTGCTGGGCTTGATGACCTTTCTGGGTTCGTGGAACAGTTTTCTCTGGCCGCTTTTGATACTCAGCAAGTCCGACAAATTCACGCTTCCGATAGCGCTTATAAGATTCAGTGCCGGCTGGGGCGACCCCTACCGCGGGATAGGTCCGATGATGGCCGGGGCCTTCTTTTCGGTTGCACCGTCGCTGATAATCTTCGTTGTCTTCCACAGATACTTGATGAAAGGGATATCTCTGGGATCTCTTGGAAAGGAGTAGGTCTCATGTCGTTTGAGCAGTCTTCTTCGAAGAAGGGATTTGTACTTCCTAACTTTATCGTGCGGACCTGTTGTCTGCTTTTCATAGCCTTGTTCGTAAGCACTTCCGTCTTTGGAGGTAATGTTTTGCCTGAAGTCGACACAAGTCTTTTCGAGGAAAGGATAGAAAACGATAGAAAGATACCGATCAGTATAAGCATCGTGGATGAGCAGGGGAGACCGGTGAGTAAAGCTTTTTTGACTGCAAAACAGCTTTCACACGAGTTTTACTTTGGGAACGCTCCGGAATATCTCCTGTACGCTTATGCCCAGTCAAGTTACAACAGGGGTAGGAGATTCGGAACCAGACCTCTGCCTGAGGAAGACCTCGCGGAGTATATGCGGCTCTATCTGGAGCTCTTCAACTTCGCTACCCTTCCGTCCTTCTACTGGGCCGACTACGAATCCACTCAAGGGCGTCTACGCCTGGTAGATGCTTCAAAAAAGATCGCCGAATGGCTCAAGGAAAACGGTGTTCCCGTGAAAGGTCACACACTCGTCTGGGGAAACCCTCCGAGTGTCGGTGTTCCCGGCTGGGTGGAAAGAATGGGAAAGCTGGAACAGTGGTCGGAGGTTCGCGATCTTCTTTTCAAAAGGGTGGCTAGAGAGGTTGAAGAGTTCAAAGATCTTGTCCAATACTGGGATGTCGTTAACGAACCGATCGTTCAGAACTGGTTCGACTCACTGGGCACGGACTATATCGCTCAATCGTACAGAATAGTTAAGGAGACCGACCCCGATGCAATCACGGTTCTCAACGAATACGGCGTTCTGGTCAACACAGGTACCAGAAGGGCTTTCATTTCTAGAGCCAGGCAGTTGATAAACGAAGGTGTGCAGATAGACGCGATAGGTGCCGAGGCCCATATCTTCACCGCACAGGACCTCCTTGGGCAGTTGGGATCGCTCGAGAGCATTTATCTGGCGATAGACGAACTGGCTCAACTTGGAAAACCCGTACACATTTCGGAGTTTCAGATTCCTCTTCCCGCGGTTATCGATGCCTTCAAAGTGTCTATAAGCGAGGCCGAAGAGATCCAGGCGGAGATCGCGAAGATCTTCTACAAAGTCTTCTTCAGCCATCCGGCAGTAGAAGTCATTACTTACTGGAACTTCTACCGCGCCTGGCAGTCGGGAAGTGGATTCCTGCGCGATGATCTGTCTATCAAACCGCTCTTCTACGAACTGAAGAACTTGATCCATGGAGAATGGAAGACGGACATGAAGATCGACGTCGGTTCCTCCGGAGAAGTCGCTTTCAAAGGATTCGCCGGTAATTATGAAATCAACGTTGCCACTGATGGTTTTTCAAAGACTTTCTCCCTGGATGTGGGCGGCAAAAAGGAAAACAACTTCGTTCTCGTAATCGGAAAGGAACAGGAGGTGCGATGAATGAGACCTTCCATAGCGATTTCGATCGTCCTGTTTATGGCTTTGCTGTTCGTTCCCGCATCCGTTCTGGTGGGCGTCGATCATGTGATGGCAGTGAACCCTATCAACCTCGGCCCTGTAATAAGTCCCTTTCTCTACGGCGTTTTCTTCGAAGATATCAACCATGCGGTTGACGGTGGTCTTTACGCCGAGCTGGTTAGAAACCGCTCCTTTGAACATACCGATCGCATAGAAGGCTGGTCTGTGGTCCTTGAGAAAGGCTGCAAGGCGAGCTTTTCGATTAAATCCGAAAGACCTGTCAACGGTAACAACACTAGTTATCTGAGGTTCGATATAGAATCCGACGATAGGCGCGTGATTCTCTCCAACGATGGTTACGATGGAATTCCTCTCGTCGGGGGCGAGAGTTATATCTTCTCCTCGTTCATCCGTGGCGATGATTACAGCGGAGAAATCGAAATCCGCCTCATGGATTCACAGGGGAACTCAATAATCACCGCCAGCCTGGGATCGAAATTCGCTGATCTGTGGGAGAGATATTCCGTGGTCCTAGAAGTTCCGGAGGACTGTCATGATGGTCGGCTGGCGTTGATCTTGAAGGGCTCCGGTCTGATATGTCTGGATATGATCTCGCTCCTGCCAGAGAGGAACTGGCACGGTATGAGGCCGGATCTTCTGGAAATGCTCAAGGAATTGAAGCCGGGGTTCTTGAGGTTTCCCGGTGGTTGTCTGGTAGAGGGTGACAGCCTTGAAAACTCCTACCGCTGGAAGGACACGATCGGTCCGGTGGAAGAGAGAAAAGCTAACTACAACCTATGGGGCTACAACCAGTCCTATGGAATAGGGTTTTTCGAGTATCTTATTCTGGCTGAATATCTGGGCGCCGAGCCCGTGCCGATATTCAACGCGGGAATCTCCTGCCAGGTTCGCGGGGCCGAGTACTGTTCGATGAATACAATGGACGGGTGGGTTCAGGATGTTCTTGACTTCATTGAGTTCGCCAACGGGCCGACAGAAAGTTCCTGGGGGGCGAAACGCGCCGAACTCGGTCATCCCGAACCTTTCAACGTTACATATATAGGCGTAGGAAACGAGAACTGGGGAAATGAAT
>MTKZ01003931.1_pt1 | contig 35886 bp, 27 predicted proteins | sample 1042781 | NCBI WGS metagenome assembly MTKZ01 (sample SAMN06212207, study PRJNA360539) | anaerobic digester metagenome | biome: Wastewater treatment plant; material: sludge; isolation source: anaerobic digester fed with sludge from wastewater treatment plant | place: Denmark: WWTP Viborg ...
TTCCCGTTATTTAAGTATTTAACCTTAACCTTACTATTCAATTTAATCTCGTTTCGGGAAGAATTTACCAGTTGGGTTCTCTCAGATTCTATATATTTTTTCTTTCGGGCTTCTTCAACAAAACTGAAAGTTCTGCTTTGAGAAATACCTGTTCCAATCTCAACAAAATCATCAGTAAAAGCTAAAGAGGTTCTTGAATAATCTTTTAATCTATAACTCTTTTGGGATTCAATGTTTTTTACAAAGTTGATTAGCTTGAGAGATTCTCTGGTGGAATTACGCCACCAATTTGTACTCCAAATTCTGTGGAATATAAAACCATTATCCTCGAGAATTTTCTGCCTGTGTCTATCATAAAGATATGCCTCTCTACTAGAGTGATATTTTGCTCCATCACATTCTATTGCTACTTTAGGTACTCCCTTTATTTTTGGATCATAAACAATATCGATCCTAAAACCAGCATAATGCAATTGGGGTACTAATTTCTGCTCTCCAAATTCTTTTACCAAAGTCTGGTATACTTCTTCTTCAAATGGAGATTCAAGTTCACCACCTCTCAATGTGTCATAGCTTGAAATTTTTGAGGAGTTTTCGCTGAGGGTATTTAAAACGGACAGTCTTAATTCATCGTTTTCATCACTTATCGCTTTACTATAAGCTAAATAAGCATAAAATACCGCTCTTTTATTATTTGCCGCTTCAATAGTCAGGTACTCCTTATAATTCATAAAGACTGCCTCAGGCACAGAAGTACATACATAAACTTTATATTTAGCCCTTGTAATAATAACATTAAGCAGTTTGTAACCTTTTGAATGATTCAACGGGCCAAATCTTTGTGCAAATTTCCCATCTTTCCCAATGCCATATGTGGTTGACAGTATAATTACATCTTTTTCATCTCCCTGAATGTTTTCCAAATTCTTTATAAACATTCCATTTTCTTCTAAGTCCTGAATTTTGGCATTAAATTTTTCATACTTTGGAAATTTCTGCTTTTCCAAAATTTTGCTTTTAATTAAATTTCTTTGAGCGATGTTAAAAGTAGCTATTCCAACAGTTGGATATTTTCCATCGGGTAACCTGTTTATATTGTTTTCAAGGATGGACAATACCATGTTTGCCTCAATCTCATTTGTATAATCTGAAAATGTACCATCTACTTGTATATATTTAATTGGCACATAATCAAAATTATTTGGCAATGGTTTTAACCTTTGATTATAAAAAGCAAAATTTGAGAAATCAATCAAGTAAGGATGCCTTGATCGATAATGAAAATCAAGATACTTCTTTTCAAAATTTAACTCGGCTCCAAATTCAAGCAACGATTCACAACTTAGTAAGAGATTGTCTCTGTCAACACAGATTTCGTCTTCTTCTTCAATATCATCCTCATCTTCAACTGATCCATCAAAAACCTTGCTGAAGTAATTCGAAGGAGGCATCTGATGCTCGTCTCCAGAGATAACCTTCTGTCTACCTTTAAGAATTGCAGGTAAAGTATCTTCTAATCTTAACTGACTTGCTTCATCAAATAAGACAATATCAAAATAACCCGTCTTTCCTCTAAATAAGTTACTACAAACATCAGGAGTAGTTAATATGATTGGGAAGAAAGTTGTGAAAATGTCAGGATCATATTGAACAATCTGCCTAAGGGTTAATCTTTTAAATCTATAACTACTTCTTTTATTATACAGATTTTCAATTGACAGGTTTCTTTTTTGTTCAAATTCTCTTGCTGAATCAACTTGTCTTGAGAAGCAAGATTCAAGGATATACTTTATCTGCTCCTTACTTATACCCTTTAAGGCATCATCTAATTCCTTTTGCTCACTATCATCTGTAGGAATGTCATTATCCGCGCAGTGAAGAAGTAGAGAATTCAGGTAGTGAATTAGGAAATATTTACGCCAGTTAGACTTCCCTTTTAATTCATCAATTAGCTTTCTTTTCCACTCAGTTAGTCCATAATAAAATCGCCACCATTTGAACTCGATAGATAGACAGTCATGTTCATTATTCAAGTATTGTTCCTTTTGACTTATTAGTAGTTTTACTTCAGTTATAAACTTTTCAACATTAGATAAGCTATATTGTTTATCTGTCCACTTTTCATTATTAATTTTCCCCTCTAAGTCCCCAGCTGCATCTAACAATCTTCCAAGAGCTTGGGTTTGATATTGTTTCTCTATTTTTTCGAATGAATTGAGATTATTAAACTCGGCTTCAATTTTGATTCTAAATTGAGACGCTGCCTCTTCGATGGAACTATTGACCTCTTTTAATTTGATTAATTTTTCATTTATTGACCATGGAAATTTAAATTGAGGTAGATCTTTACATGTTGAAAGGTAATTTTCTAGTTTCTTAAAATGACTTCTTAAAAAGTCTAGATCCTGTATGAGCTTCTTCTTGGATTTTGAGAAAATAGCAGAGACTTTAAAATGAAAACCTTTTATTGCGTTTTCATCTAATAGGTCAAGGGCATCTCTATAGGCCGCTCCTTTATCTTCAATTAACTTAATTATTTTATGAGATTCAGACAACTGATATTTAAGTTCCGATTCTCGGATATTTAAATATTCACACTTAAATCTATTTTTTAGATCATTGATAACATCAAGTTTCTTTATATAATCTTCGAAAGCAGAAACTATGCTCTGTTCTAATATATATGGATTAACGGCCGATAGAAATTTATCAGTGTTCAAAAATGATAATGCTTCAATTGTTTTAAATTGGCTAAATAGGGATTGTCCAATCTGAATAATATCTAGGAATGAATCAAATTCTTGCCTAGAGTATTCATAGTGTTTACCTTCGATATTCAATATACTATCTTTGTCGACACCCTTAATTTCTGTTAATAGATTACCGACAATATAAGTCCAGGATTTATCTCCCAAGAGCTTCTGATCTAACTTTTTGTGTTTTTTATTGATAGTGTCAATTAGATTTTTTGCTCTTGTTATATAGCTGTTTAAGGAATCTTTGGAATAGGGATAATGATAACGCCTGTATGAAGAATTATCAATCCTTTCCCTAACTGAATCTACGACAGATCTTCGATCTTTGACTATGTCCTTGATTAATGCACAATGATAGTTTAATCCTTTCTCAAAAAGGGCAGAATGAATTACCTCTAAGGCTGTTCGTTTTTCACATACAACTATTGTTTTCTTTTGATTCTCCAAAGCATTAACCAGTATTGCAGTTAATGTTTGACTTTTGCCTGTTCCAGGGGGGCCTTGAATTAAAATATTTCTTGCAGTTTCTAAGGAATGTAAAATACTTTGTTGAGATGGATCAGTTTCGACTGATGATATAGATTGAAAGGCGTATTTATCGAAATTTTCGAGATCAATTGATAAATTTTTAATACTTAGTAAATTATCATAATCTTTAATAATACTTTGTTTCTGAACTTCAAAGATTGAGAAGAGCCCACAAAAATCCAAAGCTGAATTCGTTGAGCTTATGGTTTGTTTTTCATAATGCTCTTTGTCTCCAATTGGAGTAATTTTCCCCATTCTAGTCTTTAAGTTCTCTGTTAAATCATATGGGGTAGAAGTGTTTATCGATTTAAGAAGCTTAACACATATTTCAAGAAGTTCGTTTCTGGTGATTAGCCCATCATCGAGCATTTCATCTGGTATAGGTTCAATTTCAATTTTGGAATCATTTAGTAAATGATTGATAAGAACCTCGTTTAAATATATTGGATCATCTTCAGCTCTAAGAATTTCCCAAGTGTTAAACTCTTTTGTGCGCTTGATTCTGAGGGACCAAATTAGAATTGGAGATACTGTTAATTTATTATCTGCTTGATCCCGCCTGATTAATAATGGGAACCCGAAACCAAAAGTGTTAATCCCTTTTTCTAATTCTATCGTTTCCGTCTGGTTTATGAGATTTTCAAATGATTTCGTGATTTTTACCAATTGTAATTGATCCTCCTTTAATAATGAATTAAGATCAGATATGTTTTCTTTCCATGTAACTCTGAATTTGAGTGGCAAGTCAGTAAGTAAAGAATTAATGAAATTATTTGGTAGTTGTCTATCAATATGGGATAATCTATACAAGTCAAATTTATACCTTGATTTCGATGGAATTGCATTGAGATGTACACCTCTATGACTTCCAATTTTAAGCCTTTTCTGTAGTTCAATCAGTAATTTTTGTGTCAGTTCCATTTCTGTTTCTGAATGAGTGACAAAACAGGTATTAATTTATAATGATGAAATTTAGTTAGAGTTTTAATATATTGATATAAATTGTTAAATCTATACCCTTAAAGATAGAGATTTAAGAAATAGTTTTGTAATAAACCGAATCTGTTTCTATCTTAATTTTATGGAAGGTAATTAGTTGTTTTACCAATTAGCGAAAATATAAATAACTATTAATACTACTTATTTATATAAAAATCTGATATTAGTATGATAATGAATGTTTTAGCTTGTATGGCACAATACTTTTCTACTAAGCCAAGACACTAAGAGGTTCGTCAGTAGCTTTTCATACTCTGTTAAGTTTTCTTGTTGGTTTTAGGAATTAAAGTCCATTTACCCTAAATTTAAAGCTACATATCTAAGTATGAATAAGTTTAAAAGAGCCGATATAGATATTCTTGGTAAGGATGCAATAATGCCACAAATCTCCTTACCGTCCTTTCCATCTCAAGGAGCAGAAGTCCGTGTTTCAACGGTGAGTGAACAATTACGAAAACTTCAAAATAAAATAGAAAACGATGCAGCAAATGCAACAGGAGTCTTTATAATACATTCTAAGGCAGACGATATGATTTTTGTTGGAAGTGCCAGTAGGAGTTTCAAATCAAAATGGGCTGAACATAATTCTTTATTGAGAAGGAATATGCATGGAACTTGGATGTTACAGTGGCTCTATCACAGATATGGGATTGACAATTTTTCATATTATATGATTGAAGTTTGCCCCCCAGAAGATTGTCTAAAGAGGAAGAACTATTATGTAAATCTTCTAGAACCCGAGATCAATTTTGGTATACCTCCAGATACAAAATCTCATGGATTACAGCTCAGAGAGGAGATCGAACGGCTTTGGAAAGAATGGGAAAAGACTGAAGAAGGTAAGCAGTATAGAAAAAATACCATCGGGAAAAAAAGAGCTAAGTGGGCAAAAACCAAGGTTGGAAGAGCTACAATTAGAGAAGACATGAGAAATTTGAGAGATAATTTAAATAAAACCAACTTGTCGGAGGAGGAAAAAATCGAAAAATTACTTGAGTACAATGAGTACTTTCCAGAAAAACCATTTAACAATGAGGAAATAAGAAATTTTATTAATAAAAGCAGAACAAAGGGAAGAGATAAATCATATACCGAGCCTAAAGGTGAAGGGGGGAATCATATATCCAGCAAATTTGTTATACCAAGTAAGCCTGTTGAGATCAACAAAACACCCCACATAAAAAAAACTGAATCTCAAAAACATAGAATTGAATATGATAAGCGAATTGAAACAACCAAATACAAAAATCATAAAAGTAAGGCACAACTAAAGAGAGAAGCTAAAGAGCAAATAAACAATACAATGGGGTGTGTCTGGTTAGTAATTATCATACTTATTATCTGGTTTCTAATATGGTTCTTTTAGTCAAGATTTGAATTCCATCTGTTTCCAAATGTATGTTAACTTTTTTCAGCCCTTCTCTTGAAGTGGTCAAAGAAAATAGAATTTCACTAAAACCAGACGCTTATAAGACCATTTGCGGGTGTCCTTTATCTTGAAGCCAAATTCTGTTTAAATTTAAACAAAGGTTGGTGTTGACCACCTTAAAGCTTAAGAAAGACTACCCTTTTTCAGGTAGTTTACATTTGTTGACACACTGCCAGGAACCATAATAATAAAACCCTGACTTCCCGTCTTTCTGCTTAAAAGCAGGGACTAGATTTGCAAAATGGCGAGAGCCACATACCTTACACTGCATTAAACCAGATGAAGGATCGATTAATTTCATTACCTTTTTACTCATTGTTTTATAAGAGCTTAACGATATTTTCTAATATTTTGAAACCACAAAGAATAAGGTTCTTCATTTAACCTGTTCACAGCAAATTCCTTTTTTGCTTTTTCTTCTCTTATAATTTGTTCTTCCTGTTCGTATGGATAGATACTACATCCACATACACCTAAAGGTATAGAATAATGTAAATCATATAAGAGAGATATGAACTCGATATCGTTTTCACTCCAATTCTTAATTCCTTTCTCAAGGATTTTCTGAAAAAGGTTCTTTTCCTTTTTTGAAAGCTGAAAGTCCAGGCTGGATACTTTCTTAACTAAATCAGCTCTTTCTTTATTTGACAATTCTATTGTTTTCATATTTAAACTTACTTTCCAATTACATGAGGTTTGAGATCTACTATCTATGTATTTTTTATAACTACTTAGTTAGCCCCGAATTCAACAGGGACTTGATTCTCCCTTTTAAATGGATCCCTTAATGAGTAATAAACATTAACACACCATTTCGGTCTACTATTACTTTTTGGACCGTATCCCAAGAATGCATCAATCTTAATCTCGAAAAACCTGACTATTCCGTCTTTACAGGTAATACTTATAGGTTTTACAGTTTTCCCGAACTCATTAATCATATTTTCGGAAAATGGACGCCTTTTGGTTCGTAATTGGAAAAATCGGCTTTCTTCTTTCCATGTCAATAGAGATGGATAACACAATCTTATATCCTTGATCGTTCCTTTTATCGCCGCTTTTATTATTGAAGTGGTTGCTTTAATGGTATACTCTTTTTCGAATAATAGGTCATCTATCAGACCTTGGTAGAATTCTTTCGAATGTTCATTGGGAGTATTATCAACCATAATCTTATATCGGGCAATTGCTTTGTCGATGTCCAGATTAGTGATATGTTTCCCTCCTAGTGGTAAACTTTCCGTGTTAGTGTTAATTGTTTTTTTCATTTTCTTAATTTTTAAAATTTGGGCGGCTAACCTAAGCGCATTTTTTGAATGGGCCAAATATTTTTAAGGATTTATTTAGCTGGTCCCCAATATTTTAACATATAAAGACAAAAACTTTTTATTCTGCAACAGAATAGTTTTTTGTGCAACAAAATGAAATATTTGGATAGGAAATAGCCAATCTACTCATGCAACCTTCTCAGAAAAACCGGGAAGGTTTGAATTAACCCTTTTTGCAAGCCCAGACCAAGTATAATATCTGGACGATAAATACCCAAGCTTTATAGTGATCGTGTCTCCAGTGTCAAATTTGACAGGTCTGGTTCAATTTTAATACCCCTTAGACGGTTTCAGTCTCCGCAATCATCAATATGGTCAAAATGTCGGAGGGGACCATCAAATCTGGCTATCCTTATATTAGGCAACTCTCAAACAAAGGCTTATTTTGGCCCGATTATGAAAAACCTGATCATCCATCCCGAAGACCCTACCACAACTTTCCTTTCACCAATCTATGCAACCCTTAATAACAAAACGGTCATTACTGATGGTTTCACAAAATCGGAATTGCAGGAACTTATTGAATACCATGACAGGGTGTTGATGCTTGGCCATGGTTCACCGCATGGATTATTGAATCCTGGGCTATTCCCTGATGCTGGCTTATACATAATTGATGATGTGATGGTTTTACCGTTAAGCAGAAAAACAAACAATATCTTCATTTGGTGTTATGCAAGTAAATTTGTTCAAAAACATGGACTTACAGGGCTGTGTACCGGGATGTTCATCAGTGAGATTAGGGAGGCTAATTCTTATGGTCTAGAAGATATGGATTGGGATGTGATAAACCAATCCAATGAGAGATTCTCATCGATAATCTCAAAGCACTTAAATGAACCGATGGAGATCTTGTATAAAAAATTACTTTATGAGTATGGGGTATTGGCAAGAACTAATCCCATTGTAAAATTTAACCTTGAACGGTTATATTGTACTTGTTCAGGAAACGATTAAAACTCAGTAAGCCTGTTTTTTTGTAAGAGTTCTTTAAGGACTCGGGGAAGCCTTCCTCCCTTCTCTATGGTCCCCCACTAGCTTCTGAAACGACGATACCTCAAAAGGTAAGAAAGCGATTTCCCTGAAATCGGCCCTTCCAAGTTCTGCTAATATGCTTCTCGATCTCCCCTTCTTTTCTTGATGGGATTTATGTAACTTACGCAGGATTATTTCTTTATCGATTATAGTTCCTACTGATTTATAACATTATGACCCAAAAAGAGCTTGAAGATTACCTGTGGGGTGCAGCTAATATACTGAGGGGTATGATAGATGCCGCCGATTTTAAACAATACATTTTCCCTTTATTGTTTTTCAAACGGATAAGCGATTTATGGGACGAGGAATACAAAACCGCTCTGAATGAGAGTAATGGAGACCTTGATTATGCAACATTTGCAGAAAACCATAGGTTCCAGATTCCAAAGGGTTGCCACTGGGAAGATGTCAGAAAGAAAACTGTTGATGTCGGAGCTTCTCTGCAAAAAGCATTGAACGAGATCGAAAAGGCCAATTTTGAAATGCTTCATGATGTTTTTGGTGATGCTCAGTGGACTAATAAAAGGCGAATGAGTGATCAGAAAATGCTTGACCTTATTGAGCATTTCTCGCAAATGAATCTTAGCGTTGAAAATGTGCCGCATGACATTATGGGCGAAGGATATGAATATCTAATCAAGAAGTTTGCTGATGACAGCGGACATACAGCAGCCGAATTCTATACAAATCGGACAGTTGTTAAACTAATGACCCAGATTACCGATCCAAAGCCAGGAGAAAGTATCTATGATCCAACCTGTGGAAGTGGTGGTATACTTTTAAGTAGTGCTCTGCATGTAAAAGAACAAGGTAAAGAGTATAGAACTCTCAAGCTATATGGGCAGGAGCTTAATCTTATTACTTCGGCTATTGCCCGTATAAACATGTTCATGCACAATGTAGATGAGTTCCTTATCGTTCAAGGTGATACACTTGACAATCCTCAGATACTTGAGAATGATGAGTTAAAGAAGTTTGATGTCATTATGGCTAATCCGCCGTATAGTGTCAAAAAGTGGAATCGTGAAAAGTGGATGAATGACCCGTTTGGAAGGAATATCTGGGGTACACCACCGCAGGGATGTGCTGACTATGCGTTCCAACAACATATCATGAAAAGTCTTGATGAAGAAACAGGTCGATGCGTAGTCTTATTTCCTCACGGAGTTTTATTCAGGGATGCCGAGAGAGAAATACGAAAAAAAATGATCGAGAAAGACTATGTTGATGCAGTGATTGGTCTTGGTAAAAACCTCTTTTATAACAGTAGTATGGAAAGCTGTCTGCTGGTATGTATGATGAAAAAACCTGAAAAGCGAAAGGGGAAAATTATCTTTATTGATGCTAGGGAAGAGCTTAGGATAGAACGCACTAATGCGTGGTTGGAGCCACAGCATATAAAGAAAATAAGTGAAGCCTATTGGCAATACAATGATATAACTGGTTTTTCGAAGCTTAAAAGCATTAATGAAGTACTTGAAAACAACGGCAATCTTAGTATTCAAATATATGTTCAAAAAGAGGAGAACAATACGGAACATGGCATAGCCGAACTAATTAATGAAATAAAAGAAAAGAAAGTACAGATTGACGAATCGATGGATAAGTTATTATCTCAGTTTAATAGCATTGGACTTCAGGAATGAAACTAAAAAAAGAAAATTGGGAAAAAGTTAAGCTTGAGGAAGTTTGCACCAAAAGTCAATGCACAAATTATCTCAAACAATCAGGTCTATTCAATTATATAGATATTGGATCAGTTGATTCAAACTTTAAGAGAGTAAAAGAAGTTCAGGAAGTTGATTGGGCTGAAGCGTCATCAAGAGCAAGGCAGATCGTAAAGAAGGGTGATACGCTTTTTTCCACTGTCCGTGTAAATTTGGAGCGGATAGCTTATCTCGACAATGAAATAGAAAGGGGAATTGCTTCAACAGGTTTTACTGTTTTAAGGCCAAATGAGAAAATCCTTTCTGAGTTTTTATTCTATTCTACTATCACACCAAGGTTTATTGAGAAAATCACACAATTACAAAAAGGAACAGCCTACCCAGCTGTAACAGATAAGATAGTGTTTAACGAGGAGATATATCTACCACCAATAGATGAGCAGCAAAAGATTGCTTCTCTTTTCCAGACAATCGAAAACGCTATGGAACAGGTAGAGGGACTGGAGAAAAAGCTAAAAACTCTTTGGCTCAGACTAGTTGATGAATTTGTAAACGAAAAACCCTCATTTGGTTATCTATTAAAGGCCAAAAACCTCAGACTTGTAAGTTATAGTGAAGTGACTGAGAAAGTAATGCGTAAAATTGACCCTATTTCATATGGGATTGAGAGAATCGTTGCTGGAGAAAACCTTGAATCTGAAGATTTTAAAATCAGAACCTGGCAAAGGGTTGGTGAAGGATACCTCGGACCTGCATTTCATGTTCTTTTCAAACCAGGCGATATTCTATATGGGTCGCGCAGGACTTATCTAAAAAAGGTTGCTTTTGCAGATTTTGAAGGAGTTTGTGCTAATACGACTTATGTAATCAGGGCAAAAGAAAACATGCTGTTACAGGATTTGTTAAAACATATTATGCTTTCCGAAAAGTTTACCCAATATTCAATCGGAGTTTCAAAAGGTTCAACAAATCCATATATAAATTGGAAAGACCTTGATAATTTCACATTTCAAATTCCTGACCTTCAGACACAAATAGAAATTGCTAAGGTTTTAGATGATATCGTCAATCTTATTGAAGATTTTAAGACGCAAAAGTCAATTCTGAAGACTCTTAAACAGAACTTATTAAATGAAATATTAGGCTAATGCTATTTAATGAACAAAACAGTGTAGAGTATTTCATTATTCGGCACCTCACAGGAGTGAATCTGAATGCCGTCCAAGACGGAATTACCAGAGAAGATGCCCCGTCCTATGGGGATGACCCAAAATGGAAATATATTGAGCCTGAACTTTTAGTTAGGGATCTCTCAGATGTAATGCTTGAGAAGGAACTTAAATTAGCACTCTGTAAGCTAAATCCCTCTATTGCCTCAAATCCTGAAAGAGCTGACGAGGTGATAAATAAACTAAGGGCAATTCTCATTACAGTAAATAATGTGGGACTTGTCAGAGCCAACGAAGAGTTCTCTCGCTGGCTCAGGAACGAGGTCTCACTACCATTCGGGAAGAATAATCAACATGTGGTTATTCGTCTTATTGATTTTGATAATATCTCAAATAACAGTTATCTTCTTACGAATCAGCTTAAAGTAAGAGCCAGGGAGACAAAAATCCCCGATATTGCTATGTTTGTTAACGGGATACCTCTAATTATTGGAGAAGCAAAGACCCCAGTCCGACCAGCAATAAGCTGGTTCGACGGCGCCCATGATATTAACATTGTTTACGAGAATGCTGTACCACAACTATTTGTGCCTAATGTATTTTCCTTTTCAACTGAGGGTAAAGAGGTATTCATCGGAGCTGTACGAACACCACTTGAATACTGGGCACCTTGGCGAATTGAAGATGGAAAGGAGGAACTAAATCATTTAATCGGTCTACAGGATGTTGCTGGACAACTTACTCACCTTCTTAAACCATCCACGCTACTTGATATTCTTCAGTTCTTCACTGTTTATGCCACTAACAGTAAGAAAAAGAAGATAAAGATTGTAACCCGTTACCAACAGTATGAGGGAGCGAACGCCATTGTCCAGAGGGTAAGGGACGGAAAAATCAGGAAGGGTTTAATCTGGCACTTTCAGGGATCGGGTAAATCATTGCTGATGCTCTTCGCAGCTCAGAAAATGAGAAAACAGGAAGATCTCAATAATCCAACCATATTAATTGTTGTCGACAGGGTTGATCTTGATACACAGCTCACCGCCACCTTCAATACTGCAGAGGTTCCTAATATGGTCACGACTGACAGTATCAGGGAGCTTCATAAACTACTTGAACAGGATACAAGGAAGATAATTATAACGATGGTTCACAAGTTCAGGGATGCCTACCCTGACATGAATAGTAGAGACAACATCATTGTTATGGTTGATGAAGCTCACAGAACTCAGGAAGGTGATTTGGGGAGGAAGATGAGAGCGGCACTACCGAATTCATTCCTGTTTGGGCTTACAGGTACTCCAATTAATAAGGCTGACAGGAACACCTTCTGGGCCTTCGGAGCCGAACAGGATACCGGTGGATATTTGAGCAGATATACATTTCAAGAGAGTATCAGGGACAACGCAACCCTACCACTACACTTTGAACCACGACTACCCGATTACCATATTGACACTGAAGGTCTGGACATTGCCTTCAAGGAACTGGCTAACGACTTGACTGAATCTGATCGGAATAAGTTGAGCCAAAAAGCGGCCAAGATGTCAGTCTTTCTGAAGTCACCTGAACGGGTAAGTAAGATTGTTGCTGATATACTTGAACATTTCAGGTCTCATGTCGAACCTGAAGGACTAAAGGCGATGATTGTCACACCTGACAGACACGCCTGTATACAATACAAGGAGGAACTTGACAAATTGATTGGCGATGAAGCAAGTGTTGTGGTAATAAGTATTTCTGCAAATGATGATTTCGAATTCAAACAGAAATGGTCTCTTGACAAGGATCAGCAGGAAAAGATAATTGAGAAGTTTAATGATCCTGATTCAACGCTTAAGTTTTTAATAGTTACTGCCCGACTTCTGACGGGATTTGATTCTCCGATCCTCCAGACTATGTACCTTGACAAATCCCTGAAAGATCATACACTTTTACAGGCTATATGTCGCACTAATAGGTTATTCCCTAACAAAACATTTGGTCGTATTGTTGACTATTTCGGTGTTTTTGATGATACAGCAAAAGCCCTGTCCTTCGATGAAGAGAGTGTCAAATTAATAATAACAAATCTTCAGGAACTCAAGAACCTCTTACCATCGAGGATGGAAAAGTCTCTATCGTACTTTGAGAGGATTGATAGAACCATTGCTGGATTCGAAGGTTTGCAGGCAGCTCAGGACTGTATTAAAACAAATGAGACTAAGGACGCGTTTGCCAAGGATTATGTAAACCTTTCAAAAGTTTGGGAGGCTGTTTCTCCTGACCCGATTCTAAACCTCTATCAAAAGGATTATAAATGGCTGTCTCAAGTCTATATCTCGGTAAAACCTGGTGGTGATGATGACGGGAGGTTGTTATGGCACGCCTTTGGGGCTCAGACAACTGCACTTATACACGAGCATGTTCATGTTAGTGGCATCAACCATGAAATGGAAGAATTGGTCCTTGACTCTCAGGTTATAGATGATCTCATGAACTCCAAGGACCCAAAACAAGCTCAGAAAGTAATTAAGATCCTTACCAGCAGACTTCTTAAACATGGAAATCATCCATTATTCAAACGGTTAAGTGAAAGACTTGAGGATTTGAGAAGAAGAGCTGAGATTGGATTGATACAATCCGTAGAGTTTATCAAGGAACTCTGTCAAATAGCGAAAGAAACCTTGCAGGCTGAGAAACAGGTTGATACCGTTGACCTTCAGAAGACAGCCAAGGCTGCTCTGACAGAATTATTTCTTGAGCTTAAAACTGATACGACTCCTGCTATTGTCGAAAGAATTGTCAATGATATTGATGAAATCGTAAGGCATGTGAGATTTGAAGGGTGGCAAAACTCTACAGTAGGTGAGCGAGAGGTCAAACGAGAACTCCGTAAAATACTATGGACGAAGTATCAGATAAAGGATGAAGATTTATTTGTCAGAGCTTACGATTATATTAAAGAATACTATTGATTTGGATTAGTTATAGAAGTTTTAGCTAAGTCACTAAGTCAGAAATGCAAACTTTTTAAGGATATTTAAACTGCAGGTTTCAAAAAAATACAAGAATTATGCCATCACTTGGCTGGATACATTTTTCACCTGAATTTAGGGATCGAGTAAATACTATTCTCGATATGATGGATGAGGAGGGTATGGTTGACGAGCTTGGTGTTGGTATTTTCCGTGATGCATTTGCTGATATTTTCTTCCCCGGGATTTCCACTATTCAGACCAGAGCGAAATATTTCTTTATCGTCCCATACATAATGAAAGATTATCTAAATCTTTCGCCTCAAAGGAGAATTGGTCTGGGTGATTATTTGTATGAATCAGAGCATGATATAATGTGGAACTTGGCCGCAAAATATCATAATGATAGAAATTCACATAGTGGGGTGATCGGTATTACAAAAATTTATCCAGACAGAATCGCCAGAAGACCTTCTTCAATTTACTGGAACGGGATTCGTATGTTTGGTTTTATAAGAACTAGCCTTAGTCTAAGCGAATATATCATTAGAGTAGATGAAACTCTTGAAAATAAAATCGCTCGTACTGTTTCGTCAAGATTAGGAGAATCTGACGACCTGGATGTGGATATATCCGAAGGCCATGGTATTAAAATATCGACTTACAGGAATGGGTGGAAAGATGATATTGACTTGCCATTAGACTATGATGAAGCGGATTTTCTTCGCAACAGGATACTTAAATCCGTACCTGGGTCACTGCTATCAACGATCTTATATGATAATAACCTCAGAAAACTATTCTTTAGTTGTCCCAATTTCGAAACATTTGCCAGATCATCAATAAAAATTCTATCAGATGAAAAGTTGAAAGGAGATATAATTTTTGCTCATGACCTTAACGAAGTGGTGAAAGGGATCCACCTCATCTATTCAAATGAAATAAATATACTTCATTACCAAGATGACAGATACTTTTGGAGATGGGAAAAATGGAGGGATGGATTAAAATTACTCGACCCTGCAAACCTTTCTGCTGAAAGATTACTAGAGATAACCCCAAATGCTGGCTATCATACCAGGGAATTTATCCGGGAAGTTCTTAGATTAATTAGGGTGACGGATTTGGATTACAAATCTCTTGCAGAACTCGTACGAAATCAGGAGCAGAATGTTAAAAAGAAAAAATCGAGGTTCAGACAGGGTGCTGAGATTGATTTCAGGAAAGGTGAAAGCAGAAGCCTTTCATTTATGAATTACAGGTATGGTAATGCCAAAACTATTGTAAACGACATTTACGAAGGCTTGAAATGTTAGATCCTAAAACAGACCAGGTTGATTACGGTGAATTGATTATGCCTCCTCCAGGTTATACCCTGAAGAGAGCAATTGGGACAACATATTCTCTTGATCTGCAAGCGTTGCTGGCAATCCCGGTTGCTATGTTCTATGGTAAACCAATTTCAACAGAGCAGAATAAAAGTCGCTATGATTTAGATATTTTTGATTCAGTAACAGGTGCTGCAAGTCTAATTACAATATTCTGCCAGAAAGGAAAAATAAAAGTACCAAATAAATATAATAAACTTCTAAGCTTCACAGAAGACTGCATTATCCAGATTAAACCCTCAGGAGTATTCAGTTCGTTTCATCCGAAAATCTGGTGCTTATGGTTTCAGAAAGAGGATAGTTCTGAAAGAATTGTTCGATTTGCAGTTTTGAGCCGTAATTTGACTTTCGACAGGAGTTGGGATATTTCATTTTGCTTTGACGGTTATGTTGTAAATGAAAAACAAATAAAGAACAAGCCTATAATTGACTTCCTCTCTTATCTGGAGAAGGAATCAGGTATGAAAATTGACATTAAACTAAAAAGAGATCTTGAAAGAACTGAGTTTAAATCACAACTTCCAATAAAATCATGGACTTTTCATCCGATTGGTATAAGTGACGCATATGTCAATCCTTTGTCCGGTAATTACTTTCGGTCAGACACATTGTTAATAATGTCCCCATTTGTCGATAATGATTCTGTTATCAAAACATCATACCTGGCAACCGGGAAAAGATGGCTCTTTTCTAGAAAACTTGAGCTTCAGAAGCTAAGTCTTGAATCTCATTCTGTATTGACAAAATCATTTTGTATTCCAGATACAATAGTCAATGGCGAATGGAATGAGAACATTGATGAGATCAATCCTGAATACGAACCTGAACCGTTGGATCTTCATGCAAAACTTTATATAGGTAGCAAAGCAGGCCATTATACATGGCTGATTGGATCCGCTAATCTTACAAAACCAGCATTCGACAGGAATATTGAATGCCTGTTTGAAATAAAAACAGATGACTATCATTACAGCCCATCATCAGTTTTTGGTGAATTGGTTACAGATGAATATGAAAACAAACTTTTCGAAGAATTTAATGTTGAATCTTCTGAACAAAAAGCCACTGATGAAACTCTCTCCCGACTTTTAAGAAAACTTGAATTTGAAATCATTAATTGTCCTTTTAGTGGAAAAATAATTCCGGATGGAACCGATCATTACTTTAGATATGAAATGTATTTTGACGCAACCGGATTTAGGGCCCCAGATAATTTTACAGTTTACATTCAGATAATAAATGTCCCCCTTTCATCAGGATATGGTTTAGTAATAAAACCAAATTGTGTTAATGTACTTCCTTATAGCGATCTTCTTAAAGAGAGCCAGCTTTCAAGGTACTTTGTTATAAGCATAATTCACAAAGGTACACCTGAAAGAAGTTTTATAATAAAAGCAGAAATTGATTTGCCTGAAACACGATATGGCAGGATCATTTCAGAGATTATCGATTCACGGGAGAAATTCATGCAATATCTGCGTCTTCTTCTGAGCGAAAATGGAATAGTGGACACCGAAACTGTAGATAGAAATACTGTTAGAATTGAATACTCATCTGGTGATGAAGTTCCAATATGGGAGAAATATAATTTCCCCCTGTTTGAGGAGTTACTTAAAGCTACTGCCAGACATCCGGATAAACTTAAAAGAATTGATGAGACAATCAGAAAGCTAAGTGCTGATAAAGAATCAGTAACTATTTTAACACCTGAATTCTTAAAACTCTGGGAGGTTTTTAACCAGTATCTGGGAAAATGAAGAGCAAACAGGAATATAATCAGTATATTGATAATACATGGAAAGAATTAAAGGATTTCCAAAGAGATACCGTTACATATGTATTTAATAAATTCTATAAGGAGAAAAAGGATAAATTTCTTGTCGCTGATGAGGTTGGACTCGGAAAAACAATTGTTGCAAAGGGGCTTATTGCAAAGGCTTTTGAAAGCTTTAGACCATCAAAATCAAATCCTTCGTTCAATGTAATTTATATCTGTTCAAACCAAGCACTTGCACAAGAAAACCTCAAAAAACTCAACTTTACAAGAGATGGTAAAGTAATTGATGATCCTTTAAACAGGTTGGTTTATCTGGCTCTTAACAGGAAAAAGGAACAAGAATTACTTAAATTCGATTCACTTACACCTTCAACTTCATTTACTATCTCCAATAGATCAGGAACAATGAAGGAAAGGGCGATAATTTTCACATTATTATCTCATTATGCTCCTTTCGAAAATAGAAAGAATGGTTTAAAATGGCTATTAAAAGGTGGTGCAAGAAGTACTAATTGGGGTATTGAGACTAGGTATTATTCATCTAGAAAAGAATTCTTCAGGGCTGAGACTTTCAAAAATTTCAGAAGAATACTTTTTGAAACTAAAGTTACAAGGCAAAACATGCCACGCTTATTTAAATACCGTAATTCAGATCGTATAGTTTCTGTCTGGACTGCGTTATTGGATATTTGCAGCGAAATATCACATACAAATTTTCAAAAATTCAATTTTAAGAATGAGATAATAGTATGCCTCAGGCATTTACTTACAAAGGTTTGCCTAGAATATCTAAGTGCAGATTTGATAATTCTTGATGAATTCCAGCGTTATGCCGAAATTTTAGAGACTACAGAAGACACACTGAATCCAGCTGTGGAGCTAGCACAGGCAGTCTTTGAATTGAGAGGAACAAAAGTTCTGATGCTTTCTGCTACTCCATTTAAACCATATACAACTATAGCTGAACAAGATAAACAGGATGGTGGTGAAGCACATTATAAAGAGCTGAAAAGAGTTCTGGAGTTCCTGATGAAGGATAAATCAGTGGAATTCTGGAACGATTTTGAAGAAAGCAGGCGAATGTTTTTTTCCAAGATCTCAAATCCAATTGAAACATTGAATGACCTTCCTCAAGCAAAAAAAATAAAAACTTGTTTACAGAATAAGTACAAGGAAGGGATTGTGCGGACTGAAAGGAATAAAGTATCAGATGACCAGAATATACTTGTTAAATCATCAATGAATAACGCTCTGGACTTGAAATTGTCTGATATTGAAAATTATTTAGCTATTGACAAGGTTTTTCAGGAGTTAAAAGAAAAAGGAAAATTCAAACTCCCAACACCGATCGATTATAGTAAATCATCTCCTTACCCACTTTCATTTTCAGAAGGGTATCAATTTAGAATAAACCTGGACGAATTGAGCGAGGATAGTGATTTAAGAAAAAGGTTATTTAAAGTAAAAAATGCATGGATCAATTTAAACCAAATAAGTCACTATAAACCTCTAGGAAGTTCGGGCAGTAAGAGCATTGTACCCAATGCTAAAATGCAGTTATTGATTGATGACCTAAATGAATCAGGTGCATGGAAGTGGCTTTGGGTTCCTCCTACAATAACATACTATAAGCCTGAACATATATTCCCCGAATATTCTAGCTTCAGTAAAACACTTATTTTCTCGTCCTGGAAAATGGTGCCACGAGCTATCTCCTCAATCATCTCTTACGAAGCTGAACGCCTCGCAATGAATAGATACTTCAAAGAAAACGGTGAAAAGCAAGAATCTTACTTTTCAGAACGAGAAGAGGGGAGAAAAAGAAAGCCAACGCCTTTACTTACTTTTAAAAAGAAGGCGGGGAAAGATTTATCTGCTGCAATGTCTCTTTTCACACTGCTTTACCCGTCTAAGTATTTAATAGAATTATATGATCCGGAATGGAATATTAAGGAACAACAAACTGAAAAAGAAATCCTGAAACATCTATCAACAGAAATTGAAAAGGAATTCAACAGGCTTGGTATAAATAAGTTAACCTCTAGTTCAGGAGTTTCGGAAAAATGGTATTGGGCTGCTCCATTGTTGATAGACAAGTACAAATATGCTAATAATATTGACTTCGATGCACTAATAAAAGATTTGACCTATAATGTAAATACTATTAGTACAAGAGGTTATAACCGAGGAGAGGAAGTGACTGGGAGGAATGAAAAGAAACATATTGAAGATTTATTATCCTGTTTTAGAAATCCCGACGACATAAATCTAGGCAAAGTACCAACCGATCTTTTTGATATTCTAGCACTTATCTGTTTAGGCTCACCTTCCGTATGTTTTTCAAGAAGCATTCTTAAGCAGTTTAGAAAATCTGAAAATTATGAAGGGATTTTCAATAGTGCATATTCATTTGCTATTTCTAAAATGCATTTCTTCAATAAACCTGAAAATATAGCAGTAGTAAAATCTTTTTATCCTTCTGGAAGTTATTGGGAATCCGTCTTTAGATATTGTATCGAAGGCAATCTTCAATCCTCGCTTGATGAATTTATTCATCTTCTATCCGATTCAGGTTTCAAAACATATGAAATACAGGAATTCTATAGCGATATCTTATCACTAAGGACATCAACGAATAAGGTTGATGACTATAACACTTTTGTGGGTACTAAGACCAGGAAATTAAGAACACACTATGCTATTGATTTTGGAACACAAGATCTTCAGACCGATTCAGGGACTGGAAGGATAATTAATGTCAGGCAGGCGTTTAATTCACCTTATCGGCCGTTTATACTTGCATCAACCTCAATTGGCCAAGAAGGTTTGGACTTTCACTATTATTGTGGAAAGGTAATTCATTGGAACCTGCCTTCAAATGCAATTGATATTGAACAGAGAGAAGGAAGAATAAACCGTTACAAGGGTTTGATAATTAGGAGAATTACTGTATGTAAGTATTTATCGGCCCTAAATTCATCTAACTCCGGTTTACCCATCTGGGAAGCACTATTTAATGAGGCTTTGAAGCAAGAAGGGAAATCGAGATGCAAATGTGAATTAGTGCCTTTTTGGCATGTAGAACCGGTTAATGATTTGAAAATTGAGAGGATTGTGCCTTTGTACCCATTCAGTAAGGATATTAAGAAATTCAGGTTGCTGACTGAAACACTCACCTATTATCGGCTTACTTTCGGGCAGCCAAGGCAGGAAGAACTAGTTGAGACTTTGTATGAAGCAGGTTTGACTTCTGAAGAAATAGATAAACTCCGCACACATCTATTAATTGATCTTTCTCCTTGAAATTTTTATTTCACCAAAAAACCAAGAACTGTAATATATCATTAAATATGAATGATCCACTATACAATGAATTTTATGATCCATCAAATGATTTCCTTGATGAACCAAGGGCATTTTGTTATGAAATATCTTCTCAACTTATAGAAAAGGCTAAACAGGATTATGGAGAATTCTGGTATGAAAGTAGACTTACAATAGAAGGAATACTGCTGTTACTTTATACTTGGAATTTTGCAGCCCCAATTACTAAGAAACTAAATTTTGAAAATATTACCCATTTGATGGGAAAAACAAAGGAACAACTTTTATTTCTTGAGAGATTTAATATCAACAATGCTGATGAAAATGCTTGGGATGTTATAAAAAACATATTTGATCAATTTAGACTATTATTCGGACAGACTGGAGCAAGTAAAGCTTTGAGTTTACTTAATCCTGGGCTATTCGTCATGTGGGACACAAAAATTAGAAAACGATTGAACCGTAGACTGATTATGGGAATAGGCAATGGAGAAAGTGGTGATGCTTATGTTACCTTTTTAATAGGAATTCAAGGGATTATAAGAGATTACAGAATTGAAGACAAAATCCCTCACAATTCTATTGTTGCCAAGAAAATCGACGAATATCACTATGTCCGCATTATAATGAATAAAAAAGTGAAAAAGCTAGAACGACAGTCTGATATTCCAATACTTTCTTCTAAGAAAATAATATTGCTAAGCAATTTAAGGGGAAGAAGCATTTATGAAAAGGTTATACCGACGGTTTGTAATCTACGAAACACCTTGGAGAAACTTACTATTATTAATGGAGATGTCAACCTTCTAAAGCCATGGGAGAAGAGAAGTTACGAAGCTTACCTTCTTGATAAAATCAAACCTATACTACTAGCTTCAAAAAAAGAAAATTGGAAAGGAATAATGAGAAATCATATTTTAATGGAGGATCCATCAGAATTGGGAGCAAGTTGCATTGATATTTATCTTGTTGCATATGTGGCAGAAAACTACGGTCCAGGTAAAAAAAGGTTCTTTCAATTCATAAAGAAGGAGGGTATATCAAAAAATGATAACTCGGCTCAAGCTATTTGGCAGGTAGGCAAAGGGGATGGTGTATTTTTAGACCTATTAGAACCTGATGGAAGGATTAAGGATATGAAGTTTTTTAAAGATTGGACTGAGGGTTTGAATAGATGAAGAGTCGTATTTTCCTCTGGATTCATTTTGATCCAGACTGGGACTGATAATTGCCACTGTTTTCTCATCTTTTTCCTAATTTTTACATTTTTGGGCCAGAATTTTTTTTTGTGTTTCTCATAAGGCTCAATTTTGCAGCTTTTTTGGCCAAAATTTTTAATAAGTTATTGACCTTATTTTCAGAACATCATATTTCCCCTATTATGGAGGGGGGATACCCAGAAGGGAGGGGGGCTATGATCCGGGAAGGGGGACTGTCTGCCCCGGGAGAGATTGGTAATTCAATCTGCAATATTCGGAGGGGAATGACTTTATATTCTATCTATCGCCATATTCATAGCTACTCTACATGTTTAGTTATTAGGGATTTAGTGGTTAAAATCAATTCAATGAACTGCAGATTGATTTTTAATGGTCCGAAAATTCACCCAACGGCCAAATCACATGTCTATTTGGATCAGTAATTAAGAATCCGTTTGATGATCTTATAATGCTATTCTACGGGACTCCCAGGTTCTTTGGCAGTAATAAATCGGTTCCATATTTTAGCCAGGATATTATCCTCTGAGCATGACATTATTGATTGTTTCGATCATTTTCCTGGCATTAGGACTTCTGTTACACATCGTCCAGCCGCATTCAGGATTAAAAGTTTGTGATTTAAAAATATCAAAGCGAAAATTTGTATTGTTAGTCCTAGATTGGTGTTCCATCAATCTTGGGGATTCTAAGAAACATTACAATGTAAAAATCTATCATTATCAAAACAATAAATTTCAAGGCAGTTACCAATATTGGAATGGACAGATATCAATCTATGTCTATAAAGACTTGAGATTGATCGATCTTGTCACTATCTTAATACATGAGTATGCTCACCACCTTCAATTCTCAAAAAGTCGAATCCCCCAAAGGAATGTAGAGAAAGATTACTTTAAGAAATTAGAAGAAAAGGGATATAGGAAGAATCCTTATGAAGCCTCTGCCAGAAGAACAGCACATAAATTTAGAAATCAGTGTTTTGAGTGGACTATGAGTGAAATTGAGAGAATCAGACAAAGAATTTTGAATTAAAAAGCCAATCTTCCCCAGTTATTCAGGAACTCAGTATAGTCGGAATCTGTATTATCAGCCATTCTACCGTTCAATCCCTTACTCAGGTAATACCATTCCCCCTCTATCCCAATATTTGTTGTCTCATAAAGACAGTTGTCAGGTATTAGCCAAAAGACTATTTGCTGGTTCTTAGTTGAATATCGATTTCCCTCAATGAGCTTCCTTGTTAACTCTTTGATAGGGATAATGATAAATTCAGCTCGGTTCTTAAAAGTATTTTGGAAAGCAAAGATCCATAGGTCAGGTTCTTGCCCTTTTAGAGAATGTTGAAATTTAAATATCCCGATACCCTGAATTCCATTCCCATTTTTACTACCATTTACTTGATTGTTAGAGGGTAATGATGATATCAATCGGACAATAATGCGGTTTCCACCAATCGGCTGGCTTGAAATGGTATAAAAGTCATCATAATTAAGACTGTATGACAATCCGAGCTCGACTAACTTCTTCTCAAATTCAATCTGCATGGAATTGATCATAGTCTGGGTATTACAGCCGTAGGCTATCGTAGACATCCAGTATTTCCTTCTCCCTAAGCCCAAGATACCTTCGGGTAATAGCTGGACTGCTGTGTGAAAACAATTCCATCAATAGTATTACCGCCTCGTTACTGTAATTATTGAGCTTTAGAACACGGTTGCCCAAGGTCTTTCGGAACATGTGGGAGGAAACATTACTTTCGATATTGATATCATACCGTTTAAAGATTTCCTTCAATTTTACATTTGCGTAACTTCGATCGAAAGGTTTTGTCCCATACTTATTGAGGAAAATGTATTGTTTTGAATCACTAATTCTCATTTTACCCTTGATCCTTTGAACTATTTCTTGAAGGTCAGAGTTAATTTTAATCCTGCGTAACTTCTTTGTTTTCTTCTCCTGTATGGTCAGGATATCCGTGTTCTCGAATTGGATGAATCGAAGTTGGAGTAAGTCACTAATCCGTAATCCCGTGAAAACCCCAATCGTAATTAATAGACAGAATTTATAGTCACGATCTCTTTCAAGTTTTGAGATTAGTGAGCGGAAATCATCCCAGCTCATAGCTGAAGTCGTAGTTCTTTGGCCTGGTAAACTCATTGGTTTAAAATTTTAATGGGCGCAAACATAACGCTAAAACTTATACTTCGCAGCATTTTTCAATAAAAATATAAGCTGAATTTCAGCATCTTACAGGATATTTTTGTAAACCGTTGCATATCAATGGGGATTAAGGAAATGGAACCTTCCTCTTTTGTACAAAGTGTAATGTTCAGGTGAATCAAATTGGCGAAATAGCTCGATCTGATCCGGACTCTGGGAAAATGTAATCTCAATCTGCAAGCTATTCCTTAACCTACTTTAAATTGAAACAAAAATTTATCTTTTACAAAATAAATGCAGATTGAGTTATTCCTCTCCCGGGAGGGAAATTTACATCCATCTCACTTCCTTGGATAGAAAGTTTCGTAGTCGCATAAAATTAGATAGAGAAAGTACTTAAATGTCTTGACATCCAAAGGCCCAATTTGAATTTTATCGGTATCTGAGAGCTTTAAATTAGTAATATAATCTTCAACATATTTCAGTTTTGTCAGCTCGTCATGGTTCATATATGACAATAGCCATTCCATCAATTCTAGATCTATATCACTTTCAAGTTTTTTGACCTTCATTTGTTTGTGTTTCATTATATTTCAGACTCTTATCTATATGGATATTTTCCACCAAATATTGATTAATTGCCGACCGAATGATTTGCGATTTAGTTTTCTGCTCTTGAATTAAAGCCTGAGCCAACAGTCTCAATTGTGAACCGGTAATTCGAACCCTGATATGTTGCGACAACTTTCCCATACACATATAAATATGCAGTTGTGGTACAAATTCACATTTCTTTAATGAATAATTTTAAAAGAAAAATTGGTCTTATCTGTCGAATAGGTCAATACTTTCAGCCAATTCTCTATCCCATTTGGTTATCACTTTTCAATCAATATTTGTCAATTGTGTGAATACAGAGTGAATTATATTCTCTAATCTATTGGTAGAGTGTTCTCAAGATCTTGATATTGGCCTACGACAATAAAAGTGGCTAACTTACTAATCATTTTAATTTTGAGTGTATTACAAATATGGGCTAGTCTGCTGTAATGGTTTCAAATGACAATTCGCTTACCTGCTCCTGTGAAAGTGAATCATTGACCATCTGAACCAGTTCATCAATATCAATCAGATTTGAATGCAAATGAGTACGAATGGTCTTAGGTGAAAGTCTTGTTATTGAATAAATTCGTTTCTGAGTGACTTTCTGTCCATGGTTTTCCAGCATCTGTTTGGCGTTGATAATTTTCTGAATGGTCTTATTCTTCCTTCTAGCTCCATTTAAAACATTGGAGATTTCTATCTTTTTAACTTTTGGCAGTCTGAAACCAGGATTGAAATGGACATACTTTATTTCCTTGTTTACATAGGTTTTGCCAGTGTTCTTTATACCTTCATATACAGTGTTGAATAACCTGATAAGCTCCCGTTTATCCATTTTGGGTTTGGCGTGCTGCTCATTGATAAAGTATAGGTATGAGAAGATGTACTGCCTTTCTACCTCTGGGTTAAGATATACCAGTGTATGTATCATGGATGTATAGGTTCGGTGCTTAGTACCATCTGGAATATTTTTCTGGAAGAACACCTCTGTATATTCCAGTGGCATGAAATCTACAACTGGGCTAGGATTATCAACCAGGGTTCTAGTTCTAATCTTACCCAGAACAACATCTATTGCTAGGACAGAAGAGGTGGAATTCAGTCTAAAATTGTTATGATTGCAGGTTTTATACTGATTTCCCTTTTTTTCAGTCTGGCCCTGATTGGTTGTACTTGTTGTAACTTCAATCTCATTATCGAAATTACAATATACTTCCGGGTCATGCGAAATATACATTGCACGGCCAAGATCCACACATTTTTTGTCTGTGGTCTCACCTGACAAGATTGTGTTTCTTATGGCAAGCCAGACTTCTTTGTAATTATCAATAGTAATGATATTTTTCACTTTAAAAAGAACGGAAAGACCACCACAGCTCGAGGAAAGGCTGATCAAAGTAGCTTGGTGTCCATATCTATCTATAAAGTAGCTTTTGTATTCATACGGATTACTCCTTACATCAATGTCGTAATACATGTACTGGGAAAACTGTACAAAGTTCCTTTCAAAGTTGTCACCGTCTAAATTCCGTTCTCTTACAATACAATTTGGGGTTATATACGGAAGCTCTTCTTTTAACCGCACATATTTTTTATCTCCATTCTTCCGAAGGTCTCTAATCCTGGCTATCTTTTCGGCGTTTGGATTATTGCGAATCAAACGCCTTAATTCTGGCAGATCGATGGTTGTTTTACATTTAGTATTCCTAATACCACCTTCAAATAAGCTGAACATCAGAAAAAAAGTCCTCCCTGATGTCTCTGATGGTGGCAGATAATCAAGGAGGCTTTAGAATATCTTATGAACTTCAGCCAATGCCACCATTAATTGACTATGTTCATAAAAAATATAACGAAAATATTTCTTAAAATCAAGTCTAATTGAGAATTCCTTAAAAAATACTGGTTCCACTCTTTCCATTTTTCACTTACTGAATAGATTATCATTTAAAAAAGATGAATATTTTTTTTACATTTAACCTTCTCAGGTTTCCGAGAAAGTTAAATCGACTATGTTATGAAGAAAAAGAGTGAGGTTATTCTGGTGGATATCAATACAATTCATCCCAATAAAAAGAAGCTTGAAATGTACCAGACTCCTGAAAATTATAACAACATCAAATTGAGCATTGAGAATGAGGGTATCATTGAGCCTCTATTGGTGAATGAGCAAACAAAGGAGATTATCTCAGGTAATATAAGATACAAGGTAGCACTAGATATTGGAATAACGGAAGTTCCTGTTCTTTTTCAAAATATAGAGCAGGAAGAAATGGATATTAAATCAATTTCAACTAATCAGCAGCGGAAAAAGTCATATTCTGAAATTTTAAAGGAGATTCAATTTTTTGAAGATTATTACAAAATAAAAAAGGGCCAGAGAACCGATCTTAATAAAGAATATAAAGAGATCAAAGAAAAAAGAGATGAATTTCTAAAAACCATACCAAGAGATAAATTAGATAAGTTAAAGAGTATAGATAAGATAGCGACTGACCTGTATGGCAAAGAATCAAAAAAGTACAAGAGCATATTCAGATCCCTTGATAATTATAAAACCACAGTTAATAGTCAACATCAGACATTAGTTAATATAGTCAAACGCAAACACAATGAATCACTTATCCCACAGAAATATGACATAAAGAGTAACTGGACAACTATCTATAATAAATCTTCGGAGGATATGTCGGAGATTGAAAGCGGTACGATAAAATGCATAATAACCTCACCACCCTATTTTCAAATGAGAGACTATGGAACTGGAGATGAACAGCTTGGGATGGAGCAAACAGTCGAAATATATCTCAATAATTTGATGAAAATATTTAAAGAGTGTTATAGAGTTCTGCGAGATGATGGTAGTTGTTTCGTGAATATTAATGATTGCGTAATTGGAGGGAAATATCAGGCAGTGCCACAGAAATTCTTATTAAGAATGTTGGATCTTGGTTTCATTTTTAACGATGAATTGTTATGGATTAAAAGAAATCCAACCTATACAAGAGGGAAAAGAAGTGTCCGAAGCCATGAGCCAGTATTTCACTTTACAAAGTCAGAAGATTTTTATTATAATGATGAGTGGCTTCATAATCTTGAAGATCCTAAGAGTTCGATTTCTTATGGTACTGGTAAAATTGATCCCAAGGTAATATCAGGACTTGATTTTAGGGATGGAGTTTTAAAAACAAATGTATCCAGTACCGCTGAACTGAGAAAAGAAGCTAAAGACAAAAGAGGATTTCATTTGACCCATAGTGCCACATTTCCCGTATTTGTTCCAACAATATGTGCACTTCTAACAACAAAAGAAGAAGATATCATACTCGATCCTTTTTCGGGAACATCCGTTGTGGGGGAATTTGCTAGGCAAACCTATAGGTATTATATTGGCTATGAGTGTAAACCAGAATTTGTGTTGGCTGCCGAATCCCGATTAATAAAAGTCGCATTGCCAGGATCATTTTTTACCGATAAATTACATCAAGAGTACCTGAATGAGTATGTATATCCAAAATGGGAAGAAGAAAAGGAGAAGGGCAAAATAGAGTATAATCCTCCAAAGGAGATGTTTACACCTAAGCAAAAAGCAAATTGGAAAAAAATAAAACACCGGATTAAAAGACCTGGTAAGAACAAATGACTTTATGATAAGATTCTATACCAATCTGCAAAAGCTGGTCGGCTTGACTACATTACTAAAAAAGGTATCTATTTTTCAAGTAATATATCCAGTCTGATTCTTGTGGTGAGTTAAAGTATTTTCCCATTAAGCAGAATAAATCTTCATAGGTCAGTCCAATGAAACTATCCTTACCTTTCTTTGTTAACAAGTTAATGTATTGAGGGATAGCATTTTTAGCAAAATGGGTATTCTTTTGTGGATACAAATGAATGCAGTGAAATATATCAAGATCCCCGTCAATAATCATTGCTGCCCCAAGAATATGGTTTCTCCAAATCTGTCGAAGATGGTCTCCTTTGAATGTCTGAGGGTTTGGATCAAGAAAGTAACCACTGGTCTTAGTCACCTTGGTGTAAGGATGAGAAGGATTTCCCATGACTTTCTCTTCTGTTACCCCAATTTTGTAACCTTCCTCTGTGTACTTAACTTCAATGCCGACTCCCCCTCTCAGTCCAGAATGGGTTGTGTAAGAAATAAATGTGTCAAAGGATGTCCTGTCATGCAAGTATTTATTTGGATCATATTTTTCTGGGTATTCTATCCTAATTTTAATGTCGCTTCCAATGTCGCCTGAAATGATCTCGGTGAATAGCTCTTTCACTTTATCAATATCCAACTCCATAGGTGCAAAAATATTCAATGGGATATGCTCACTACGAAGGAGATTCGCATAACGAGCAGTTCCATTGATTTTCTTGTATCTTTTAACAGCTACATCCATGATATGATCTCGGTATCCCTCATAGAAAATCAATCCTTTCTTGGCTGCTTCTTTTGGCAACAGGTTTCCATATATTGCCCGTTTATCTGAAGCGTCAAAGTCAATAGCTAAGACCTTTTCCCTGAATTCGGATTGATGTCTACGAGCATCAGCCCTAAAGGCATTATCACCTTCATATGGTATAGCTTTATTCATCTTAGTATGCTAATGAGATTTAATCCTATACGAAAAAATTTGAAAATTATCGATCCGACTTTTCTCTTAAAAATTATGATTGACTGTTCAGTTCAGTTAATGAATTAAGGTCTAAAACCCTTTATTTCTTTCCATGATCTCTTCTCAATTGGGCACTTTTCTACAATCTCAGCATAGAGTAGTGTAAGTCTTTCCTGGTAATATTCAAAATAAGTTTCGGATACTTCATTTACAAAGTTGAGATACATGTTACATTCAATTCTAATTTTAGCTGGGAGGTCTATAAAATCATTAATATTGACATTCTTCTTATCTTCTAAGGCTTCGATTATTCGATTTCTTGTATCTTGTGCAATTCTACTCAAATCAGCATTAGTGAATAATTTCATTTTTTTGATCAAAGGATACCAAAAACTTGCCTGATTTAGGCCGTTGGTTTCTAGATAATTTTGAATAACAGAATCATCTGTAAAATCATTCATTAATAGTCTATGAAAAATTTGAATTCTCTCTTCATAATTTGGAGGGAATATGGGTAATTTCAATCCAAATCTTCCTGGTCTTGTTGCGGCATCGTCGAGCTTCCTTATGAAATTTGTTGCAGCTATTACAAGATTATTATTTATTGTTATTTTCTCAATCTCCTGCAATAATGTATTTACAACTTTTAAGTTCTCCTGATTGATGTCAGATTTATCCCTATTGGCTGCAACAGAATCAAATTCATCAAAGAAGATAACTCTGCCACTTTTCTGATTTAATTCTTCAATCCTCTTCTTTAATCTTATTGAACTCTCGTTTATATACTTGCTACCAAATTCACTGAGTTTTATTTCATGATATTCATATCCGATAAGATTTGCGATCCACCTAGAAAAAAAGGTTTTTCCACATCCTGGTAATCCATATAGTAATATCCCATCTGGATTTTTTTCCTTAATGTATTTCTTCCGAGTTGGTTTAAGGATTAATTGTAAATGTTCCCGAATTTGATCCTTTATATCATTGTATCCGAACAAGAATTCCTTATTTCCTATAGATTTGATTGGATTGGGGATGGGTTGAGAGAGCGCTTTAACCATTCTTGTACTCTCCCTTAATACCTGCATCCTTTTTTCTCTACCATGGATGAAGTGTTCTATAAGCTTATTATACAATTCATTAGAAACATATGAGTTATAGAGGTATGTTTCACTTAGGTCTTTACTTTCAAAATCAAGCTGGGTTCTGATATAATTCGTTATGTCAGCAATTGGAGCGAAGTAACCATCTTTAAAATGATTATAATACTCCATATTAAATTGTTTTGGTGTTTTAAACCTTGAGAAATTCAATATTTCGGAAATCTTGTCGATTTCAGAATTTAGCTCTACTAGTTTCGTCTCCTGCTTTTCATTAAGGAAATCCGGAAGACTATAAGTTGAACGAAAATTACGGTTTAAGATTCCTTTTAATAAAGTCTGAGTTAGTAATAATGAATTACTTTTCTTATCCCAAGGAACTGAATCCCAAGAGAATTTATCATTGTATAAATTGAAAATATATTCATTATTGAATGTTACACAAAAATCAGACAGCTCAATTTTTTTCAAGAACATCCAATTAAGATTCAGAATTTTCAATACTTTTTGATAACATTCATTTGGAAGGATTTCCCGAATTCCATCAACGACAGTTGTAGCTACATTATATATTCTATCCGGTAAGTAGATTTCAGAAATATAATTCGCATTATATGCCTGTAAATATGACTCCTTACAGTATCTTCTATAATGTAGAACTTTATCATTCAGACTGTATAGAATATTGGAGGCCCACATTACAGAAATGGGTCTTACCGTTTTGAATGTATCATTTGGAAGGAATCCGGGATACCATGTACTTTGCAAAATTTTTGAATATAGTTTTTCAACCAAATTGAAAAGACTGAATAACCTAGTTTGATTTTTACAGTTATTAAATACAAGCTCCCAGAAGATGGATGAGATTTCAGCCGAAAATAAACCTAATTCATTATGGACTTGGATTATTACTTCAAGGTAGAATTTAAGTTCATCTTCACCTAGGTTTAAATTATGGGGGTCTTGAAGGTGTAAATTTGGAAATAATTGATCGATATTCTCGGCATTGTAATTAGACAGATCTACTTTAATATTCGATTTCTCCTGAATTTTATTAATTTCAAGCACAATTTGGTCAAATTTGCCTTCTATTTTAATTGAAAGATCTCTTTGTGCTAACCTGTACCTAACTTCCCGAGATTGTAATTCTTCGTTACAAAACTTAGAATGCCTGTTATTATCAAACAATAGCTTAATGTTGGGAGCACTTGAATGTTTTCTGAGATACTCTCGGATTTTAATTATATATGAAAATTCTTTTATGCTCTGAGCTAAAAGTTTATCAGACTCTTTTGGATCGAAATGTGGAATATATTCATTTGATTTCCTAAGCCCCAGCATTTTTATCAATCCATCTATCTCTTTGTCGCTTAGCCTTTCTTTAGATGAAGTTATATTTCTGATTTTTGATCCGAGGTTTGAAATATCCAAGACATGGAACCACATAGATATGTTCTTAGGGATTTCATTTCTATTCAGCTCAACCTTACGGTGAAAAAGAATGCATGCATTAATATGTTTAAATTCATTGGTGTTATTCGTGGATAGAAACTGCGTTTTTCTTTCAGTCAAGTAGCTTCTCAGAGTATATCTATAATCAAATACTTGTTTGTATGGATTATCCTTGGAGCTTCCCTTTACTTCAACACCATCAATGAACCAGGGGCCATTTTCTGAAAATGACAATTTACCGCCATAATTCTTAAAGTCTATGATAATGATTGCATCCTTCTTGACAATCAAAACATCTAACTCTCTGCCGTTTACACTAATATTCCCTGCGATAATAATTCTTTCATTAGAGCCCGCCCAGCTTTCCTGAAGATTTTTACAAAAGAAATCAAAGAATTCCCGTTCATGCTGAGTGCTAAATTTTTCAGGTAGGTAAATTTCCATGAGTCCAATTATTGAATATTTTAGAAATTAATGCAAAATAGTAAAATTAACTATCGTAAAAGAACTATCTATTCACTTTATAATTGGATGGAAAGCTTTTGGCATAAACGATATGTATTAGAAGTAGTTGTTTATCATGCCAGCCGGGTTGTTAATAAAATTTGATGAGCTATATGATTGGATTTTTTGCCAGTAGACCATTGCAAGATTAATGGCACAAAGAATAATAATTACAATGAGTATTTTTAACAGTTCCGTGACCTCTTGTTTAAAATCAAAATTCTATTCAGAGTTAAGCATAGTAATGGCCATCAAAATAATATAATAATATAATAATCCACCTCTCTTAATTAATAACAGACACAAAATGAAAGAAACCTCAAATAATCCAGAAGATATTAATGATCCTTCTCCTGATATGCTTACCATTGAGGAGCTTAGGTCATTTCCTGGGTATGAAAATATGAATGATGAAGAGGCTTTAAAGGCAGTAACTTCTTTATATCAGCTTAGCCAAGTTGCTTTTCAAGTATTCATTGAAGAACAAAGATCTAAGTCTTCAAAAAAGGATAAAAGCTGAAACCTTAGCTATTAATCACCCGACCTAAGCCTTTTTAGCCATCTTTTGTGATCTTCATACTCTTCTTTCATTTTTTCCCACTTATAGTAAATGCTTTCCCTTGGATGCACCTGGATTACAACTTCCTGAGTAGTACCTCTGATAAAATGATAAACATCGTGAACATACCCATAGCTAAACTTATCATCCGAACTGAAGCCAGAATTGAATCTCGTAAATGGCAATTCAATAAAATCCCCGATCCGTGGCGTGACTGGTAAAACTACCTGAACTGAAACTGATCTTTCTGATTGCATCTGAATCCACTCTTCATTCTTCTCTTCTGGATCAGTGTAAGGTGAAATCTGAATTATATGAACTGCCTTTTCTATCCTCAGGGGGTGGTCATTGAAATCATCAAGTATCTTTTTCAGTAAATCTTTGAGAATCTGATTCATTTTCCCCTGTTTATAACCGAGTTTTTCAGCCAATTGAACATGGTCAGGAAGATGATCATTATCTGAGTTGGGATAAATCTGATAATCAGATAATTCTTTAATTACGGTTTGGAATTTCACGTCTTCAATAAACTGAAACTGACATTTCAGACTCACTAAGTTGTAAATTATCAGAGGATAACTTGCATGTGCTCCCATAAATACTATTATTAAGGTTACATTCAATATTTTAAATGACAATGAGTACTTATCTTTTTAAACTTAACTTGCGTGCGATTAATTACTTTAAATGATTTTTGTAAAGTATTGCAAATTGACCTCATTGTACCAGAATGAGCAGACCACAAAAAGCTTATGTTAAATGCCAATAATAGTCTTTTAATAAAATTAAACTGCTCGACTAAATTAGGTCAATGATGCCGGATTTTATGGATTAAACATACTTCATTGATATAATAATTTTTGCCAAGCCCGGAATTTCATATATTTTTAACATCTTAATCTATTTATTTTCAGAATTGTTTAACTTATGCTTATTCTTTAAAGTCATCAATTTATGATTGAAATTAACGAAATAAAACATCTAGTCGCTGTTGGAGCTTGGAACAATGCCATTTTTACGCCAGAATGGATGAAGAAATTTATACTCTCAGATTATTCAAATATCAATGTGGAAGTTCCGATTGCTTTTAATAATTCTTTGCGCTTTACCACAGAGGACTTTGTATTTGCAATTGTAAATTCAAGACTAGAGATAATGATTAAAAACAATCCTCAAAATGCTATCTCATGCCTACGGGGTATACTTCAAAAATTAATACATACTCCAATAATCGGTTTTGGTATTAATTTTAAATTCCATACAAATAAATCAGAATTGAATGATGAGCTATGGAAAAGTTTCTTTGTGGATAGTCCTCTTTTAAAATTAAATAAGGAATTCAGTCCACTAGAAAATAGCACCACAGCATTATTTAAGATTTCCGACAACAACAAACTCAGATTAAACATTATTAAAAATCAAGATGAATCTGTTTCTTTCGATTTTAACTATGATTATCTAGTGAGGTCTGCTCAAGAGTTAATGGATGTCTTAGGACCGGATGATAATCTGTTCATTAATCTACATGAGAAAACGACATCATTATTGAATAACTATTTCGATCTTAAATTATAAGTATGGATTCAAATATTTCATATCGCCCTTATTATCATCTTAGCCAGGATTTCAGTTCCCCAGAGGGATCGGATTCTCACAGCAGTGGCTTTCAATCTTATCGAGAACCAAACTCCCAAACAATTAAAAATGACAAGATTGAAACCACAGTATCTGTATTTGATGCTGCCCATTACATTCTGAGTAGACTTTCTGATAAGTCCTGCACTACAATGAAACTCCATAAACTTCTTTATTACTGCCAAGCCTGGTCAATGGTTTGGACTGAGAAACCTATTTTTAACGAGAAAATTGAAGCCTGGTCGAGTGGTCCAGTAGTCAAAGATTTGTTTTATTTCCATAAAGGATCTTACTCGATACATTACAGTGACATCACAAACGGGAATGAAAAGCTTTTATCTTATGACCAGAAAGGAGTTATTGATGATGTTATAAATTTTTATGGTGATAAAGATCCACAATGGTTGATTGATTTGACACACTCAGAAGATCCTTGGATTGCAGCAAGGAAAGGATTAAGTTCAAATGAACGAGGCAATAGAGAAATCACACTCGATTCAATGCAAGTTTACTATTCAAGCCTGAAATGAGCAACCGAACTCCAAAGGCTAATTCAGTTAGAACGGTAACTGAGAGAAAGCCCGTTGCAACAATAACAGAAAACTATAAAGCTCTGCCTATTTCATGGAGAATTGGGAATATTGATTTTGAATATGAATGGGGATGGAAGGCAATAAAGGGAGATGTAAAATTTACCTACTCGGATTCTCTTTTAGAGGAAGTAATAGAATCTAACAATGATGAAATTGACAAAAAGCTAAGTTCACTTAACGGAAGATCATTTGATGATCTGCACGCTTTTATGACTTCACTGCATAAAGGATTAAGTGGTCCTATTCCCAATGATATTTCTCGCAGCATTGTTAAAGAGGTGGCTTACAATTATTTCTGGGAAACAATACTTCCAAAGATTCGAACAGTTGAAAAAGCCACATGGCATTCAATTGAAAGTGCAACACATGGGGGACAAAAAGGGAAATCAAACAGCCATTATGTAAGTATTGGTGATTTACCAAGGGAAGCCCAAAAAAGACTTCAAGAAATAGGATTTATAGGTTGGGACCAAATTTATTCTTTAAGACCAGGCGGTGGTAAATTCCGAATTTTTGGATTCGTGGAATTTAACTGCCTCAATATTATTTGGATTACTCCAGATCATGATGCATGGAAATGAGGTAAGAATTCCAACATAAATCGTTTACATTAGATTTTAATACATGAGGTCTATTAGGATTGACAACATCAAAATAATTAGTAAACAGGTTGCAACTTTTAACCGTTCGGGATCCCGAACGGGACAAACTGTCGGCTTCCTAAAAATCCGGTCCAATTAAAATTACAATTTTGAAAACCGTTTTTTATCATTAAAAGGTCTTTAATCCAGTTGCAACTTTGAGCAGTCAGGGGAGCCAAAGTAGACAAGAGGTTGAGTTCAACCTCTTTTTTATTTTTTGACTCTTGTAACGCCTTGGAAATCTTAAATAATACATGGACGGGTTCCGTGAAGGACACGGTTGCAACTCTTCCCTTCTCCAAAACGAGTTTTTCCGAAAAGATGCAACTGAGGATCTTCCTTTTTGTCTGACCATCAGCTTGCTTATAAAAGCCAGTGAGGTTTTCCAACATCGGTAGTGTTTTTGAAATGTAGGTTTTATAAGGTGAAGGTTCATC
>MTKZ01086957.1_pt1 | contig 35682 bp, 46 predicted proteins | sample 1042781 | NCBI WGS metagenome assembly MTKZ01 (sample SAMN06212207, study PRJNA360539) | anaerobic digester metagenome | biome: Wastewater treatment plant; material: sludge; isolation source: anaerobic digester fed with sludge from wastewater treatment plant | place: Denmark: WWTP Viborg ...
CCCCCAGGCGGGCGGCCAGTTCCGCCTGTGTCAGTCCGAGGCGGGCGCGGTATTGCTTAATCCGGGCGGCGTAGTCAGCCGGAAGGGGCGAGGATGTCGGATCGTAACCCATGCTTCCCTCGATTCCGAACGCAGGAAAGCATAGCACATGTTATATCGGCGTCAACAGAAATCACGCGACAGCATCATAGCGATGGGGAGTGGGCACATACCTCGGACGGCGTATTGTAGTGTAACAACTTGAAATACTGGAACTTACGAGATGTTCCGCAATCGCAGATCACAGGACTTAATTGATCCGGCGGGCCCATCAGTGGTGTGGAGTTCCGAGGGGGATCAAGCTCGGCTGCCACACCGCGTGTGGTGGGCGTGAACGCCATGACGTCCATGATCTGCGGCAAGGGCTGGATATGGACACCTGACATTTCGCCCTGGCCGCACGACCAATCTGGAGACGCTGTGCTCGTCGACCGCCCGATGCGCACGTTCTCATTGAGCAGCTCTACGGGCCTCCGCCAGTTGGGTCTGGAGCTTCTGCCAGTCGGGCATCACCCCTTGTGTCTGGTATGCCTTCCGCGCCACACGAACCGCTTCGTGCAACGCCGGCCACTGCTGGCTTTCATCCTCGGCCTCGTGGAGGTGGCCGATAGCGCGGAGCCGGTGGGCATAACCGTCGCGGGTTTCGGTCAGCAGGACGTAGGCAGCACCGAGATGCTTTTCCACGCATTCGACGCACGATGCGCGTGTCACCATCGGGCCACCCAGACCGGAGCGCCCACGGCAGCCGCAGTTGCCCATGGGCTGAGTGGCGAGGGGTTGGACCTGGCCCGCCTGGCGGCGGATGGCGCTGGCGACACTGCGCCGGGCGATGGACCTGGCGGCAGTGACGCGACGATGTTCGAATTGTTCGCCGATTCGCTGGGCGTAGAGCATCTGGTCGCCCAGGATCGTGCACTTGTAGGCCGGCTGGCCGTCACACTCGATCAGGTTCTGCTGGCCCGTGGCCAGGTCGTACTCGAGGGTGAAGACATCGTCCTCGGTCTGCCACTGGCCGCTGATCAGCAGTGTGTCGGGGCGATCGGCGCGGTAGGCCACACGGTAGATGAATGCCCCAGGCAATTCGATGTCGAAGTCGCCGGCCAAGTCGCGCACGTGGATCAGGTTGTCCATGTCAGCGTGGACGACCCGGTTGCGGAAGACGAACCCCGCCCGTGTGGCCCGCAGCGCTACGGGCGTGCTGAGTCGATCCAGCGCCGGGCCATCCATGCGATAGAGACGGTGGAGCGGATTGGGCTTGCCGCCGCCGGCGATAAAGCTCACATGCCAGCCTACTTCATCACGCCAGGCAGTGGGCGAGCATTCGCACACATCCTCCGGTAATCCGGTCGCCAAGCGAAGGATGCTGCCATCGGGTAACTGGGCATACAGCTTCCAGATTCGGGAAGCGTCGGCTTGGCAGAACAGCAGCACGGGCTTGCCGTTCTCATCGGGCGTCAGGAACGGCATGTGGGTCATCAAACCGGTTTCGTGAAGCTCGTTCAGCATGAGTACCTCGCGGTTAGCGACTGGCAGGTCCCCGGCCAATGGATGCGATTGTCCGTCGGGTCGTAGCAGCCGATCTGGAGTTCCATGTAGCCGTCGTAGTAGTAGCTTGAGCAGAACTGGCTCGGCAGGCCCACCAGCCGGCCTTCACTGTTAACACACCCCGCTCCGTACCACGGATAGCTGTAGGGATAGCACATACCGATCTCGATCAACCGCCAGTACGATCCCGGCGGCGCTTGCCCCGGTCCCTGATACGGCGTCAGGTCCCAGCACGGGTTGTAGTAGCGGTTGGTGGTGAACGATCCGAGAACGAACGGCTCGCACTGGCAGCACCCTGGGCACTCGCCATCGGCGTTGAAGACGGCGGCTTTGCCGCCGGGGCGCAGGCCGCGCTTGCCGCCCGCCAGGATTACGGCCATTCCAGCGCCGGCCATCATCCACCTCCACTGTCCGGGCAGGCTTCCTGGTCGACCATCTCGTTGATCCAGCCCAACACCAGTTCCATCTCCCCGGCGTCATTGGGCTGGTAATGGGCATATCCGAATGTCGCGGCGATCATCTGGCCCACACTGGGTCGCTGCCACTTGTGCGGAGAGGCGACCGGATCGACTCCACTGGCCAGCGTTTCACTGGTCACCACGTCCAGCACGTCGTAGGTCCATGTCGCCGGATTCTCTTCGTCGCCTTGCTCGCCGCCGACCTGGGTCAGTTCCACCGGGAAGACATGCATCGGCACCGGCTGGCCCAGGCGAATGACTGCCCACTGCACGCCGGTGCCGCCGGCACGCCAGAGGATGGTGGCTGAGCCTTGCATGCTTACCTTCAGGTTGCCGGTGATGCCGTCGGCGATTTCGGCGTAGCGCCACTCGTGCTCCTCGTCGGGTACGTCGATCTTCACGGGGCAGACCCCGGCGGCGTAGGCGCGTCCGATCTTGCCGTTGGCGATGGGTTCGGCCAATACGACGAACTTGCCCTCGTGCGTATCGGCGGCGGGCGTGATGCAGGAAAGGGCCACGCGGTTCCGGAACTCTTCCTCGTTGGCGGATGGATCGATGATCGGGACCTCGACGCCCAGGACCGCCATCCGGTTCTGATTCGAACCACTGTCGTTGCGCACCAGCACGATGCTGGCCTGCGAGAACGAGGGTTGCGCCCCATGTCCCAGGTGGGCGGTGCGCTGCCGAAAGTCCAGCGCCGCATCGATGAAGGCGTTGTAGGCGGCTGCGGGGATGACCAGCGGGTCGCCAGAGCGAACTTTTTTCAAGGCGCTGCTCATGTGCCGATCCCCAGGGCCGCGAAGTTGCCGTCCTCATAGACCTTCTCGACGTAGGCCGCGACAGGCTGTTTGACCAGCGTGTTCGAGCCGGTGTCTTCCGCGTCGGCATAGCGCACCCAGAGGTACTCCCAGCCCTTCTTGCTAATGCCGGTGATGGGACCCACGGAGATGCCCGTGCGGTTGGGGCTGCCGGCGAAGCGGAAGGTGATCTCCCAATCGTCATCGGGGCCGGTGCCGCGGCGCGAACCGGAGGCTCCCAGGAACAGACATTCCCCGGCCGCTAGACCCCGGAACGGGGCGTTATTAACCTTGCCGGTGAGCTGGAAGAGCGTGCCCTTGTAGGCATTCGTCACCTGGCTGGCAGGCAGGTAGTGCGTCTCGGAAAAGTTGTAGACCGGCACGGTGATGTCGACACCTTCGACGTTGTCGTGGGTGACGCCGATGGCCCCGCCAAAGTCCGGCGCGGTGCCACTGGCGGCGTAGCGGCCGACGGTCTGCAGGGACTGGGTGATGTGCTGCGTGCCGCCGCCGGTGTCGAAGGCGAAAGATGAGTCGCCGGTCTGGGGCGGGTCGGGGTACTCGAAAGGCGCATAGNNCATTGTGCAACACCGTCGGTGCGGTCGCCTTGAGCGTGGCGATAGCGGCCGCCTCGTCGGCAGTGCCGGTGATCGTGTAGATCAGTTCCGCTGACTGACCTTCTGTAATCTGACGGGAGTCGATGTTTTCGGTGCAGGTGATGGCCATCCGTGGCCTCCTGTAATCAAGCGAACGTCAGACCGCCGGTTTGCGCAGCCTGCAGGAGCTTCTTGGTGTTCTTGGCCGTCTCCTCGGTCGCCTTGGCGGTGCGATCGGCGGCGTCCCCGGCGGCCAGACCCTGGATAGCGGCGGCGTTGAACGTGCCCCGCACGCCAATCTTCTCCGCTTCCTGGTGGACCAGGTCGCCCAGACCGGCCAGCGCCTGGCGGGCCTTATTGATCAAGTCATCGGGACCTTCCAGGCCTTCCGGAGCGGCTTCGGCTTCCTTGGCCTCGCGCTTCTTGCGAGCGGCTTCAATGGCTTCGCGCCACTCCTGCCGGGCCTTGGCCAGGTCGGCCTCGTTTTCGGCCATGCGCTGGGCATATTCGGTATCCAGTTCGCGGTGCTTGGCGAGGTTCTCGCGGCCGATCTCGGCCAGCGTCGCTTCGTGAATGGCCGCCGCTCGACGACGTTCCGCTTCGCGCTGGGCTTCACGCTGGGCGAGCTTGCGCTGCTGCTCATCCTCGATGCGCGCGATGGCTTCCTGCTTCTTCTGCTCGACCAGCTTGTTCTCGGCCTCCAGGTCAATGGAGTCATCGAACAGCGACTTGATCCAGTTCCACGCCTTCTGCGCCCCGGCTTTGATGTTCTCCCAAGTCCGGGCGAAGAACGATGTAAAATCCGTCCAGAGCTTGGAGAAGAAGGCGGTCGTCTCGATCCAGCCGACCTCCAGGGCGTGCCACACGATCTCGGCGACCGCCAGCAGACCGCGCCAGGCGTCATAGCCGATCTTGATGAAGAAGTTGCGGAAGTTCAGCCACGCCTTCTCCAGGACGTTCACGCCCCGGGTCCACTCCATCTTGAGGGTCAGCCACAAGACCTTCACCGCCAGCGAGATGTCGCCGGCCGCCAGCGCGTCGGCGATCCCCTGGTAGGCCGACAGCGCATCGTCCTTGAGCACGTTGAACTTCTCGCCCAGCCAGGTAAGGGCTTTGCCGCCGGCACCCGTCGCATGAATGAGGTATGCGCCCAATGCGGCCACGGCCGAGATGACCAGGCCGATCGGCGAGACCACGAAGGCGATCACCGCCCCCAGCAGCTTGAATACCGTGCCTACGCTCGTGACGATGGTCGCCAGCACGCCAAGCGCGCTGCCCAGCCCGCTAATGACCGTGCCCAGCGCCGCCAGCGCCAGTCCGCCGGCGATCACGACCGCGGCGACCTTGAACATCGTGGCCACCAATTGTTGATTACGGCTGATCCACTCCCCCAGCCAGCGCACCATCTCGGCGGCTTTCTGCACCAAGGGCGTGACCACCGGCAAGAGCGCCTGGCCGATGGACACGGAGGTGTCGCGCAATAGGCCGCGCAGGCGTTTCATCTGGTTGGCCAACGACCCGGCCGTCTTGACCGCGTCGCCGATCGCGCCCTGGTCGCCCATGGCGCGGGCGATGATGTTCAGCCGCGCCAGGGCCTTTTCCTGCTCGGTCACCTCCGTCCAGCTCTTGCGCACGCCCATGGCCAGAAGTTCCTGCTCCAGGGCGGCCTGCTTGATGTTGATGCCGAAGCGGTCCAGTACTTCCGACGAGCCGGACAGCGCGCTGATGAAGCGCCCGATGGCCTCGTCGTCAGATAAGTTGTGGAAGCTGGCGAAGTCCAACGCCAACGACTGCATGGTCTGGCTCAAGTCCCGCGCTGCCTCACCGCTAAAGCCCAGGCCCACGAAGAAGGATTGGAACGTGGCCAGGGCATCGCGAATCTCGATCTTGGACCGGCCGACACTGTGGGCCAGGGCGTCGGCGAACTGACCCGCCGCTTTGGCCTGGTCCTTGAAGACCGCCTCGAAGCGGCTGAGCGACTCCTGGGCATCCGAAGCGGCCTTGATGGACAAGGCTGCCAGCGGCGCGGTCACGGCGCTGACGGCCCCGGCGATCTTCAATCCGAAGTTGCGGATCGAATCGCCAAAAGCCTTGAGCTTCTTTTCCGCGCGGCGCAGACCGCGCACGAGTCTGGAGTCGTCAGCGAACAGCTCGACAAAGGCGCGACCGGCTCGAATGCCCTGTGCGGTTGCCACGTGCGCTACTCCTCGTCATCTACCGGCAAGCAATACCAGCCCTCCGGTAGGTTCATTTCCCCGGCAATGACCTGACCATCCGCATCCTTCACCCAGACCTTGGCGTCCTGAATGGTTTCCCGCAGACGCACGGGCGTGCCGTGCGGCACATAGACCGTGCGCACGCCGCACCCGGTGATCAGCAGGATCGGCAGCACGAAGGCGACTACAGGAAAGTGCTTGCGAACCTTAGCACGTAGCTTGTCCCTGGTCTGCTGGTCCGGGGCGGCGTCTTGGGCCGTGGGCCGCGACTGCTTCGCGACCCACGGCAGAAGAGCCTGGAAGAAGGCGGTCAGCACGGCGATCAGCCACTTCATCACGCCGCCTCCTTGGGCTTGGAGAGGCCGCCCCAGCGATCCAGCTCGCTGTGCTTGATCTGGATACCCTGCTTGATCTGCTCAATCAGGGCAGCCGAAGGCTGCTTGCCGTTATTGGCCTCGGCATAGGCGTTCAAGACAAACCGCAGAGCCGCATCGAGCTTGGCCAGACCGGCGTTGAGCGTGTCGTCGGGGATCTGCTTCTCGGCCAGCCTGATGCCGGTGATGATACTGCCCTCGTACTGCTTCCAGTTCTCCTGCAGCGGGTTGAACTTGCTGGCCAGAAAGAGAAACAAGCCCACCGTGCCGGCCCAAATGAGCGCCAGGCCAGGAGCGGAGTTGAGGAACGTCCAGATTCCGTTCAGGATCGTATTGCCGTCCATGTTCAGGTGCCTTTCCGGGCCTCGAGGGCCTCTCGAAGAATTGCCAGCGACTGTTTGTCGGCGGCCATCCGTAGCCGCCGATCCTGCTTCGCGTAGGGATCAAAATCCGTGGGTTTGAAGGGCCGATGGCGCTTGGGGTCGCGGTTGGCGTTGGCGATCAGGGCGCAGATCNNGACATCGGCCCAGGGGTCAGGGCGCTGTTGATCGTCGCCTCGATGTCCAGAGCGTCGATCCGCGTCTCCACCGCTGTTACCGCCGCCTCGATCATGGCCATCTGCTTGGCGACCGCCTTGGCCCGGTCGTTGCGGCCGCGCGACCGGAAAAAACCGATCAGCTCCTCGTAGAAGGCCTTCTGCGCTGCCAGGAGCGTCTGGCCGTCGAAGGCGGCCCGCACGTCGTCGGCGGTGACCTTGTGCGTCTCGAACTGCCCCTCGAGCAGGGCGCAGAGCACCTCGCCCAGGAGCAACTCGTCGGTGCCCAGGCGCGTCAGCAGCGGTGGATCGCCCGCTTCGGGCTGAAGCAGGTCGACATCTAGCTTGGCCTTGACCTTCATGGCCGTGCCAGGGTTGAGTGTAATGGTCCAGGTCCGACCCGCTGCATCCGTAAACGTCTTCATCAGGCCACCTCCACCCATTCATCGAAGACCGCGAGCTTGGCCGTCACCGAGACGGTCACACCCTCCTCCAGCGGCTCGTTGCGGCTGAAGTTGGTGATGGAAAAGTCGCCCAGCGGACCTTCCGTGCCCGAGGCCGACCGATCGCCGGTGAGCACCGCCAGGCGGATCGTGCCGGCGGTCAGAAATGCGTTCTTGATCGCCTCGAATCCGGTATCGCCCGGCTTCCAGAGCATCTCGAACTCGGCGGTGCATTCGCGGAGCGTCGGTGCGGTCGCCCGCCAGCCCTGGTTGGCGCGGGTAGTCACATCCGCCTCACCGGCTTCCAGGGTAAGCGTCACGTCCTTGACGTTGCCCATCTCGGTCAGCGAGGACAACTCCGATCCTGCCGGCCCCTGGTAAATCTTGGCGTTCATGCCCAACAGGAACTCTTGTGCCATGTGTCGATCTCCTTATCGAACGCTGCCTCGCCACATGGCGGGCAGTTGAGGTTTTTCTTTCTCGAAGGCCGGTCCCATGTAGGGCCGGGCTTGGTACGTCACGCGTCGCTTTTTGCCGCCACGCTTGAGTGTCGTCTTGCCGCCGTACTCCAAGAGCGGCGGCGCTTCGCCGCGTCCCTTCTGGTTGAGTCGCGTCGGGCCGATCACCACGCTGCGACGGTCCGCGTCGTAGCCGAAGAAGATGAACTTCTTCAGCAGCCCCGTGTGCGAACTGGGTGGCTGCCCCGGCGGCGCTGCCTTCTTGCGCTTGCGGATGCTGCTTTTGGCCGAGCGCCGCACGAAGGCCCCGAACCTGCTGAGCACCCGCCGGGTGGCGGCGTCCACCTTCGAGATCACCGCCTGGCGGTCGAAGAACATCCGCTTGATCTCAAAGCCGATCATGACTGCTTGGCAGCATCCGCGAGTCTCTGGCGAACCATCTGCACCTTCGCCTGCACGTCGGCTGTCGCCGGTTGCGGCCCCAGTTCCTTGGGCCAGGTAATCCGCTCAATCCGCCCTTCGGCGTCGTAGTCCACATAGGTCTGGCGGCGCTTGGCGAAGGAGGCGTCGCGCTCGATGGCCAGCTCCCGCAGTGCCGTGGCCAGTTCCGGTTGCTCAAACTCACGCATGGCTTCAACTCCAGTAGGCCGTGATGTCGAAGAACGTGCGCGTCGGATCGACGGTGACGATGTTGATCAGGTGGCCCTCGATCAGCCCGAACCGTGCCTGCACCTGGTCGCCGGGCTGCAGGATCGGCGTGGCCTCGACTTGGAGCGGCAGGGCCAGTTCGCCGCCTTCCACCAGGTGGTACAGGGCATCGCAGATGCCGACGGTGGTGATGACGCCGGATCGGATCACCTCCAGTTGCAAGAATACATCTACCAGTTGTCCTTGGTTGGACTGCTTGTAGATGACGAACTGCGCCGAGAGACGGTGGCGGCCGGGACGGGCCGGACTGAAGCGTCCAGCAGTCCAGGTGCCCAGGCGCGGGTCGATCATCTGGTTGTAGAGCCCGCGTGAGACCGGATCGGGCACGGCCGTCTCGCTAAAGTGCGCGAAGGCGTACGGCACCACGAACGTTGCGTACGGCGGCAGGTTCTGCCAGGACAGGCTCCCGGAAAAGACAGCCCGGCTGGTTCTGTCGATCGGCGTGTAGGGCATTACCAGGTCCCTCCGACGATGCTGATCGTGTCGCCGGGCGTGCCCTTGACGAAGACCGCGCCCAGGTCGATGGATCGGAAGCTGTGCCACTCGCCGGCGATCCAGGGCACTTCCGAGCCGTCGTCGCCCTTGAAGATCACCGGTCCGGCATTGCCCGACGAGCAGGAGATGGTCACCGATCCCACCAGCCGCTGACTGGCCAGCGGCTGATAGTCGGCGGTGACGGTAATCGTGCGCATGATGGTGTTGTTCATGGCTTCCTCTACTTCAGCGCCCGGTAGCTGACTGTCAGCACGCTGGTGAAGACCCGCTGTTCGGCCAGGTGCTCGGGGGCATAGACCGGCTCGTTGCTGATCGATACCCAAGAGGCGAACGGTGCGGCACCCAGCGGCCGGCGACGCAGGTAGTCGGCAATCTGGTCAACGAGAGTGCTCAATGCTGCCACCTCTGAGTCGAGGTCCTTGCCGAGCTTCTTCTGGATGCCGATGTCGACTGCGATCTCGTACTGGCTCGCCGTTCGTGTCGAGCCGGTGATCTCCACGCGCTTGGGCACGACGGAGACTTTGAGTTCGGCCAACTCGGCCAGGTCGAACTCGGGCAACACCCGCCGCATGGCGGTGAAGCTCGGCGTGAACGTGCCTGGCGGTGCCGCATTCAGTTCGGCAGTCACGGCGTCGGCGATGTCGATGACCAGGCTCATGCGTCACCCCGTAATCCAGGTGATGATTCCCGACGTGGCGGCGGTGATACCCGCACCCACGATCAGCCAGATCAGCCTCGCCTGGCGCTTGGCATCCTGCTCCAGGCGGTCCAGCCGCAAGTTGATGCCGGGATGGCCATTGCCGCGAATGGCTTCATCCAGCCGGTCCAGCTTGCGATGCAGTTCTGCAAACTGGCGCTCGCAGGCGCTTCGGAAGTCGCTGCTGACCGTCGAGTCGCTCACGTGTCCGCTCCGATGTCCTTGGTGTGAATGCGGTAGGTTTGGCGGTACGGATCGCTCCAGCGCCAGCAGCCTTCGCCGCCCAGGTTCACGACCTCGTATCTCCGCCCGTTGGCCGCGATCACGTCGCCGGGTTCCGGCTCGACCCCCGGCAGCGCGTCGGCGAGGATCAGAAAGTCCCACACCTGAGAGGTGATGGTCAGGCCCGACTCGTCGGCGACCTCAAAGCCGGTCTTCCCGAAGGTCGCATTGACGGTCCAGATCTCCGGCGGTCTGCGGTACTCGACCGGACTGGAGCAATGCGCCGTGCGCATCTGCTCCAGCCACTGCGAACCTTGGCGAAGCAGGTCGGTCACGGTCACTGCTCCAGCCGCACACGGACCGTCGCGTCTGCGTCGGCGGCGGCACGGACAGCCTTGCCCAGGTACTTGTTGTCGTCCGCCGTGGTGGTGGCCTGTTGACTCAGGGCGTCCCAGTACACCTTCGCCCCGGCGGCGATGGCCGCGCCAACGCCACGCGCCTTGGGCAGATCGAACACGCCCACCACCGCCAAGGCTCCCAGCGTGCCGGCGGGAATCGGCACCTTGGCAATGCCCACCAGATCGCCTTGCACCACCACGTCACCGGCCGCCACGTCCGTCGTGGGCGTGTAGTCGATTGCCTTGCCGTCATGAATGAACCGTGCTACTGCCATGTCTCGTTGCTCCTGTTCGTGATAAGAGAGTCCCTGATACCCGATGAATGGACGAGGCTTACGCCTCGCCCTTCATCATCAGCGCCCCGCGGTGGTCCTGTTCCTTGACGCCAAAATCGATGTACCCGCGGAACATCACGCCCAGGGTGTTGAAGTCCGCATCCGTCTTTTCCACCGTAGGCCGGTCCACGCCGTTGAGGAATGCCACCTCGATGGCCGGCAGGCGGTTGGGGTCGGCCAGCAGGTACCAGGCCTTGTCCGACGCGCCCGTGAAGGTGGGGTTGGACAGGTAGACACTGGAGACGACGGTGAACTTGCCCACGTGTGGATTGGCGCTGGGCTTGGGCTTGTTGGCTGTCGTGGTCTCGTTGAGCGTGACGCTCTTCATGAGCATCTCGGCCGGCACCTTCAAAGCCGTAGGCACCAGCAGGATGCTCGGGCGGATGCCCAGCGGCTTGCCGTTGGGCTTGACCTGCTTGCCGAAGGCGACCTCCGCCTCCGTCAGACCATCGACGGTCAGCGCGGTATCCGCGCCGGCCATGTAGTTCTTGTGGTCGGTGTGGAAGAAGGCCTTGCCGTCCGCCTGGGTGGGGTTAGAAAGCCACAGGCCCCACACCGCGTCGGCGATGGCCTCGGCCGCGCCCATGCCGATCTGGCGCGGGATGTCCGTGAATGCACCCAGATCGTCGTTGATGATCATCTGCCGCGTCAGGGCGAACATGATCCCGTGGGTGTCGGCCTTCTGCCGGAAGGTCTGCTCGCCCAGCTGGCCGTGCTTGAGCTCTCCATCCGGCCCCACCTGCTGGAACTGGAAGCGGCCGGTCATGCGGTAGCGGGTGTGCTCCTTGAAGTCATTGACGGAGGCGATCTTGGCGATCTGCCGCCAGGCGTCTTCAACGTAGCTGTAGCCCTCCAGCAGCATCTTGTTGGCGATGTTCGACAGGATGCCCGGCAGCGACGCGGTGCTGAAGGCGGCCTGGAGCCAGCCGGAAGCGTCGCGACGGAAGCGCGGCAGCTGCTAGCCACAGGCCAGTTCGCAGAACTCCTGGATGCCCACGCCGCGCAGCTTGTCGGCGGCTTCCAGGATTGGCTCGGCGTACATCGCCTCGATGCGGCTGTTGGGCAGGCCGCTAGCCATCAAAGCCACGGCTTCGAACACTTGGGGACTGGCGTTGCGCGGTCGGCTGGCGACCGCCGGTACCTGCGGGCGGCTGGCGCGCAGCACGTGCAACTCGGTGCGATTCTCGTCCCAACCTTCCTCGATGGCCTTGGCCTCGATGTCCGGATGCTTGCCGGCGCAGATTCGGCGGATCGCCTCGATACGCCGAGTCTCGGCCGCCATCTGCTGGCGCAACCGGGTTACCGGGTCATCCGCACAGGCGGAGGCATTGAGGGTGTCCGACGTCGCGGGTGCTTGAGCCGTCTGCGTCTGGGACTGCGAGGGCGAATCCGTTTGTGCGGTGGGCTGGCCTTGCGCATCCGCAGTGGTGCCAGTCGCGTCCTGCGTCTGTCCCGCATCCGTCTGGGCGGGGTTCTGATTGGTCGTGCTGACCGTCGTGGTGTCATCCATGACTGCTTGCTCCTTGTGCTGGGCGGCGATGCGGGCCGAAGTGGCCGGGTCTGCGCCGCTGTCCACGAATGAGATCTCCTTGAGAATCGCCTGGCGGACCACGTGCAGCGGCCCGCTGAATGTTCGGCCGTTGACGGTGACGCTCTGGCCGCTGGGGACAAACTCGGCATCCACCACGGCCGCTCCGATGCTGGCCTGCCAGGGAAAGCCGTTGACGGCGCTTTTGGCCACATCCCTGGCCCAGGACGTATCGCGGCTGATCAGGCCCTCGGCGATAATCTGGCCGTTCTCGATGGCGACGCGCTGCGTGTGGCCCACCCCCTGGCGCGGGTTGTGGTCGAGGCGGACCGGGATGTCTTGGCGCTCGATGGCCAGGCCTTCGAGGTCCACCACGACTGGGTGCGGGAACCCAGCGATCCGCATGGTTCCGCCGGTGTAGGCCACCATGCGGAAGCGCGGCATGGGCTTGTCGGCGTCACCTGCCGCCTCGACGGCAATCGGGCAGCGGAAAGTGAAATAGTCAGGCTGCCTGCTGGACATCCGTGTCGCTCTCCTCTTGGTCATCGATGGCCGGGCGGGGCTCCTCCGTGAGCCCCAACTCGGCCATCAGCTTCTTCTCCTTGGCACGCTGGTGGAGTTCCGTCTCCCAGTCCTTGCCCTGGCGGGCATACTCGGCGGCGAGTGTGGTGGTGTTGCTGGCCAGACGCGTCGCCTGGGCACTGGCTTCCTTGGCCGGATCGACATGCTCGGTGCCGTCGAAGTACCACTGGTGGGCCGCCCCGCGCAGGTCGGGCAGGCCAAGGGCCAGCTGGGCCTCATCCAGCCAGGCAGCAAAGATTCGGTCCAGCACCGCCTCGGCCAGGTGGGCCTGCTCAACCCGGATCGACTTGTAGTAGGTCTGGTGATCCAGACGCCCCGAGGCGTAGTTGTAGCCCGAGCTGTTGCAGGCGGCGATGTTGTAGGGCAGATTCAGACAGCGTGCGATCTCGTTGAGGATCTCCCGCTTGAACTCGGCGTAACTGGTCGTGGGCTGCTGGGCCTCGATCTGCCCCAGACGCCAGCCGTCAGGCAACACCGTGGCCATGCGCTTTTCCAGCTCGACCACGTCCATCGGCTCCAGCGCCTGGGCCTCGCCGTTGGCCGGGGCATCGGTGAAGAGCACGGCGGCAAAGTCGGCGGCTGTTTCCGCTGCCGCAATGACCGCCAGGGTGTAGCGGCGCAACTGCGCAAACAGCGGCAGCGCCGGCGTGATCTCCGGGATGCCCCGGTGCTGACCCGGCCGGTCGGCCCGGAACCAGTGGATCACCGCCTCCGCCGGCACCAGGTCATACTGCGTCTTCCATGCCGAAAGATCGCCCGGGTGCTGGCGGAGGATGCTATAGGTCTGCGGATTGCCCCAGGCGTCGAGCGTGATGCCGTCAATGTCGCCATCGGTGGGCAACACCGACAAGATTGGCGAGGCGACGCGGTCGGCTTCGACCAGTTGCACATCCAGCGTCACCGGGGAATCGACTTTCGGATTGGCGCTAAGCACAGCAAAGGCTTCGCCGTCGGTGGTCTTGGCCATGCGCATGGTGCGCAGCTTCTCAGCCAGTTTCACCGCCTTGGCCCACTGCCCAAAGGCCGCTTCCACCTTCCGGTTGGCTTCGGGATTGTCCGTCAGCAGCTGCAGGCGTGGGCAGGTGCCGACGCAGTCGTTGGCGATGGTCAGAACAATGCCCTTGGCGTAGCTGTTGTTGGCCACTTCGTAGCGGGCGCGCTCCCGCAGCTTCTTGCGCACGTCCGCCGAGGCGGCGGCGTCGGCCGACAGCGAATCGGCCATCGCCCAGTGCCGGGCGTTCTCGGCGGTGGTCTGCGCCGCGTCGAACCGCGCCCGCACCCAGCCCGGAATCCTCGGCCAGGCCGGGAGGGACCGCCGGGCCTTCCTGTCTTTGCGGAACGGCCACATCAGACGGTCCCCCCCGGCGAAATCTTGGCGAGCTTGACCCCCAGACCTTTAGCACGACTGGCCTTCTTCGACTCCAGGTACTTGTCGGCGGCAATCTGGTCCTGGAGGCTGTGCTGTTCGACCGACCCCGAATCACCGCTGACTTTCCGTGGCCCGGCGGCGTTTTGAGCAATTGACTTGTCCAGAGAATCCGTCACGGCCAAGCTCCACGGGCATTGCTTCGCCCGTAGTGCTTATTGCCGCAGAGCCCCAAAACTGCGCGCGGAAATCGGCTGGGATATGAAGATTGTTCCAATACTGGAACTTCTTATGCGCCGATGCGCTCGCGCGTAATCACTTCGTGGCCACAGTGCCGGCAGACGCGCTTGCGGAGAATGCAGTCGCGTTTGGCTCGCGTGTAGTAGGCGCGGAGGTCGCGGCACCCGCACTTCGGGCAGGATAATCCTGTCTTTCGCAGTGATTGCCTGATCACGGCATGCATGACCTGTTCCTCTGCAGTTCCGACAGTCGCAGACGTGGTCTTGGACTTGCCGCGCGAATTTCCACGCCGGGCAAGGCTGCGCCCAGAATGGACGCCGCTACGGCGCAGCCGACCACGCAGTCCAGCCAGTGGTTATCCGGGCGCGTCGCCCGCAACTTCCATTCGTCGACCGTTCGCCCCTGCGCCACCGACTTGACGCGGTACTCGGCCGTCAGATGGTCGGCCAGCAGGCGGTGGGCCTTCTCATCTCGGCCATAGAGCGACAGGCAGCCCGGATCGCCCATCGCCACGGCCAAGCGCGCGTGAACGAAGCTCTTCCAGTAGTTGGTGTCGATCAGCACGTGCCGCACCTGGCGCTTGCCGATGGTGTTGGGGATGCGCCAGTGCAGACCCACGCGGTCGCCGCGCTTGCGCCGGTATTCACTGAACGGGATGCTTGACGCGCCCACATACTTGCCGTGGCTGGGCAGCAGGACGCCGGCGAAGCTGCTCTGCCGACAGAACTGATAGACCACGTCGGTCGACTGGCCCCAGTTGGCGTCGATCAGGCAGCGGTCAATCCGCATCTCGGCCCCATCCTCGCGACGGTACACGCGGCCGAGTCGCTCGGCGCAGAGCTTATCCAGCGCGGCATAGACCTGGCCCTCCAGGCCGGCCCCGGGCGCAGCCCGCTGGATCGTGGNNAAGCGACGCTGATCGGGCCAGGTGTCGTAGTCCACGATGTAGCCGGTGAAATTGTCCTCCCAGCCGCAGAGCATCCAGAAGAGCACCTTCTGCTGGACATCGATGAACATCGTCAGGTGATTGCAGCCCAGCGGAATCTCGCCGGGTCGATAGCCATTGAGCTTGCCGGCGATCTGCTCGGCCGTGAGCATCTCTTCGCCAATATCCATCGCGATTGGCTCGTGCTGGTATTCGGCGAAGAACGCGGCCTCGTCGCGGAACTTCAGGTTCATCGCGTGCTGTATGGCCGACAGCTCATCGGCGTTGTACCGCTGGGGCCAGGCGATGATTGCGCCGGCGTCCATTGCCTCGCGGTTGGCGCGGTAGAACTCGGTGGCCTCGCTGCCATCGCCGTCGTTGCGAAGCGAGTCGGCCCGAATCTCGGCGTACTTGGCCCAGAGCTTCTCGTTGGTCGGGAAGGCGTAGACCATCTTCGTCCGCTCGCCTTGCCATTCCGGGTGCTTCTCGCGGTCGAGGAGACGATCGGCCATGTCGCCGGGTCGAATAACGGTGCAGGCCATCAGCCCGGCAATCTTCTTGCCCGGCCCGGCCATGCCCAGCACGTCGCCGGCAAGAATCGCCTCGCGGCGCTGGCTCTGCGATGGCGACCAGGCCGACTCGGTCGTCTGCGGGTCATCCACCAAGACCAGCTGCGGCCGCACCACCTGACCGTCCGGGCGAGCGTAGTTCTGTCCGCGAATGTCCGAGCCCTTCATGCCGCTGCACGAGATCACCACCCCGGAAGCCTTGCTGCCGGCAATGGTGGGTAACACGATGCGGTCGGACGCCCAGTCGATGCGTGTCGGCTCGCCCCTGTGCTTCTGGCCCTTCTGGCGATTGGTGATCCGCTCCAAACACTGGATGGGGTAGGTCACTTCGGGATAGTCTTCCGCCAGCAGCGGGTTGGTCTCCAGCCAGATCTTGATGTTCTCCAGGAGGTCCCGCGCCCGCTCGGCGCTGGCGGCGATCAAACACACAAACGGCGTCGCCCCGATCAGAGCCGACCAGAGCACCGCCGTCTGGCACAGCACCGTTTTCCCCGATCCACGCGGCATCGCCATGGCAAACAGCCCACCGGTGCGTACCGCCTTTTCGATCTTGTCGATCACCCGCAGGTGGTCGTCCGACCAGGGCAGATAAAACACCTCCGGGAAGTAGGTCTCGCAGAACAGCCGAAACGACTCTTCACCGCGTGCCTTCCGCTGCGGATCGACCACCGCCGGAATCTCGCCGATCTCTTGGGCGGCGCGGACCAGCTCCGCATTGCGCTCGGCCTGGCGGACCTTCTGCTCCTCGTAGCTCAGCGGCGCTCGCTTGGGCTTGAAATACTCCAACGTCAGCCAGGCGGCATAGCGGAACAGGTCCACCGTCCGCGCGTCGCCGATGGTGTAGCCGGCCTGGTTCCGGTGGCGGCGAAGCTGGAATTCCGTCAGCACGCTGCCGAAATCCGCAGCGTTCACCAGGCGCAGCAGATCGGCCGGGCGGAGCTTGCGCGGGTCAATCCTCGTGGCCACCGGTCACCTCCTGGGCCAGGAAGGCCACGTAATCGATCAGGCTGAAGGTCCCATCCGACCGCAGCAACTGCCCATCCTCGGCCACCTGGCGCACCTGCTCGGCGTCGATCCGTCGCTTGTAGGCGCTAGCCAGAATCCGGGCGGCCTGCTCCGGCGTCAGGGCGGTGATTTTCAGAGTCTGCTTGGTCATATCTCTAGATGCGGGGCCTAGTTGCGAAAATCTGTAAGTTCTGTTGCCACAGCGGGTTAATTGCCTTGATGTCCTGGCGAAAGCATGGCTGAATGTGGCTGTTGAAACGAATCTAACGCCAGTAACCACAAGGAGATAGGCCATGCGGAAGCAGCGTAGAACGCACGCGATACCCGACGGGACGCCGACCACCCAGCGCCCTTGGCATGACCTCAAACCCGGCGACGTGATCTGGTTCGCCACCGGCTTCTACGAGGTCTTCGACGCCTGCCCGGTCAGCCAAGACACCGTTTGGGTGAAGCTGGTCGTCGATGGCCGCATCGAGAGCTACCGCGTCCGCGTGTGGCCGGAAAGCATGGCCACCTGCCGGATTTGAAACCGCAAACCCCAACCAAGGAGAACTGCCATGACAACCATCGACAGCACCCTCGCCCGGATCGCCAAGGAGCACATGCAGATCGAGACGCTCGAGACCCGCAAGCTTGACGCCCTGGACTTCCACACCGTCGCGGTATGGGAGGCCAAGAGCGCCCTGCAGGCCGCCTACGACGCGGGTCGTGCCGAGGCCCTCGGAGGCGCAGACGCCAAGGTCGCGTTGGTCAATGCTCTCCGCGAGAACCTCTCGCCCGAGGCCGTCGCCACCATCGCCCACCTTCTGACGCCCACCCCCAAGAGTGGCCATCGCGAGCTGGACGCGGAGGTGGCCTGGTTCGCCACGCTGCTGGCCGAAACCCTCGGCGGCTGGAATCAGCAGGAACGGATCGTCCAAGAACTCGGCTTGTAAGACCCCTACATGGGCCTGGCCAGCCCGAACTCGGCCAAAGGAGAACCTGCCATGAAGAACAGCGATGTTCAGATCGGTGCGACGTACCTGGTGAAGGTCGCCGACAACCTCGTCCCGGTGAAGCTCGTCCGCGAGCACCCCAGCGGCGGCTGGGAAGGCACCAGCGAAAAAACCGGCAAGACCATCCGCATCAAGAGCGCCCAGCGCCTGCGGAAACGTCTGGCCGACGCGGCCCCTGGGGCGGCCAAGGTCCCGGAGGCGACCCAGGACGCCAACGCAGAACCTGGACGCGACACGGGCGAATGTGGCGCAAACGTCGGCCAACTGGGGGGCGACGCCGCCACGACCGGCAAGGCCATGAGCCTGCTGGACGCCGCCGCCCACATCCTGTCCTTGGGCACCGGCAACCCGATGCGCTGCAAGGACATTGTCGACCTGGCGGTGAAGCGCCAGCTCTGGACACCTCGCAAGGGCAAGACGCCCGCCAGCACGCTGTACGCCGCGATCCTGCGTGAGATCACCACCAAGGGCGAAGCCAGCCGGTTCGTGAAGACCGAGCGCGGCAGGTTCGCCCTCAAGGACAGCCAGTACATCCGCGAGCAACCTGTCACCGCGTGAGTGCTCGCTACCGTCTTTCGCCCCGGCTGCGGCTAGCCTCAAGCGCGCCGGGGTCTTTCTCTTGCCTTTGCTAGTTAAGTATGCTTTACTAGTTGACGATGCTGGTAACGTAGACTTTACTAGCGACAAGCCGTAGTCAAGGAAGCTTAACCAGCCATGAAGCGCGTCACAGGCACATACCGGGTGACCAAGTGGGATGGGGAAGAGGTTCGCGCGTTCATCCCCGCGCCGCTGCCCCCGGCCAATCCGCCGCTGAAGCTGGACGAGCAGGCTGCGGCAGCGCTGGCCCAGGCCATGGCCGCACTGAGTCGGCTTGCCGTCGCCGCCGACATGGTTCCCAGCGCCGACTGGTTCCTCTACGGTTTCGTGCGCAAAGAGGCCCTGATCACGTCGCAGATCGAAGGCACGCAAGCGACACTTCAGGAGGTGCTGGCCTTCGAGGCCGGCCAGCAGGTCGAGCGTTCCGACGATGTGCGCGAGGTGTGCAATTACGTTGATGCCCTGACCTATGCTCGGCGGGAGTTGGCTCGGCCCAAAGGACTTCCGCTGGCGACGCGTCTGCTCTGCGAGGTCCACAAGCGCCTGATGCGAGGCGCTCGCGGCAGCGAAAAGCAGCCCGGTGAAATCCGCCGCAGCCAGANNCGGCAACGCCCGATTCGTTCCGCCTCCCCCGCAGGAGGTGCCCGAGGCTCTGTCGGCTCTGGAGAAGTGGATTCACAGCCACGACCCACTGCCGCCGCTGGTGCGCGTGGGCCTGGCGCACGTTCAGTTCGAGACCATCCATCCATTCCTCGACGGCAACGGCCGCATCGGGCGACTGCTGATCACTTTGCTCGTCGAGCATTGGGGCTTGCTCAAAGCGCCATTGCTTTACCTGAGCGTGGCCTTCAAACGGCATCAGCAGGAGTATTACCAGCGGCTCAATGCGGTTCGTATCGAGGGCGATTGGGAAGGCTGGGTGCGTTTCTTTCTGGCGTGCGTGACCGAAGCCGCCGATGACGCGGTCGGCAGCGCCCAGAAACTCTTCGCCATTACCAGCAGTGACCGCAGCAAGGTTGCCGCAGATGGCAAGACGACGGTGCCTGCTATCCGCCTGGTGGAGCTGTTGCCGTCCAACCCGGTCATCACGCTGCCACTGGCCATCAGACTGCTGGACGTCAGCAAGCCGACAGCCGCCAAGACCATCGAATTCCTGCAGAACATAAACATCCTGCGGGAAACGACCGGCAAACGTCGGGATCGTGTTTACACATACCATCGTTACCTCCAGGCCCTGATGCCGGATACCGAGTGAGTCAGGCGGAAGTGATGGCGGTCGCCTTGATCCGCTGGGCTTTCCGCCCCGTGAACTCCTCCCAGCGCTTGACGATCACGTCGCAATAGAGCGGATCGAGCTCCATCAGAAACGCCCGCCGACCGGTCTGTTCGGCCGCGATCAGCGTTGATCCCGAGCCGCCGAACAGGTCCAGGACGTTCTCGCCCGGCAGCGACGAATACTGGATGGCCCGCACCGCCAGTTCCACCGGCTTCTCGGTCAGGTGGACCATGTTCTGCGGATTGACCTTCTTGACGTGCCAGAGGTCCGTGGCATTGTTCGGCCCGTAGAAGTTGTGGCCCGCGCCTTCCTTCCAGCCGTAGAAGCACAGTTCAAATGCGCCCATGAAATCCTTGCGGGTCAAGACGGGATGCTGCTTGTCCCAGACGATGCCCTGGCTGAAGTACAGATCCGCCTTCTCCAGCGGCTTGGGATAGTTGCCCAGGTTGGCATACCCGCCCCAGATATAGAACGAGCCGCCGGGCTTGAGCACGCGCGAGGCATTGGAGAACCAGGCCAGCAGCATCTGATCGAACGCCTCATCGCTGACGAAGTCGTTCTCCAACGGCCGATCCTTGGCCCGCATTTTCCTGGTGGTGGGCTTGGACTTGGTCTTGTCGCGAGCCAGATCGAAGCCCTGGTGGTGCATGCCGCGTGCGTCGGCTGCGTCGATGGCATCTCGCTTGGTGGCAGCCTTGAAGCTGGACAAACCGGCGGCGATGGCGTTGTTCGAACGCGGCTCGACGCGGACGTTGTACGGCGGGTCCATATTCACCAGGTCGATGACCGCGCCGTCCAGGAGCCGATCGAGATCTTCCACGCTGCCGCTGTCGCCGCACATCAAGCGGTGGTTGCCGAGCACCCAGATATCGCCACGCTGGGTGATCGGCTCATCGGGTGGTTCGGGGATGGCGTCCGGATCGGTCAGGCCCTCGGTGACACCTTGGGCACTGCTGAGCAGCTTGGCCAGTTCCTCGTCATCGAAGGCCAGCACTTCCAGGTCGAATCCGCTCTCACGCAGCTCATTGAGCTCGATAGGCAAGATGTCAAGATCCCACTCGGCCAGCTCGCCCGTCTTGTTGTCCGCGATGCGGTACGCTTTCACCTGCTCGGGCGTCAGGTCGGTGGCGACGTGGACCGGCACCCTGGCCAGCCCCAGCTTTTTCGCAGCTTTCCATCTCGTGTGGCCGGCGATGATTACACCGTCGGAATCAATCACGATCGGCTGGCGGAAGCCGAACTGCCGCAGCGACTCGACCACGGCGTCCACTGCCTGGTCGTTGATGCGGGGGTTCCGCTCGTACGGGCGAATGTCGTCGATCTTGCGCAGTTCGACCGCGAATTTCTGCGTGGTTGCATCCTGGGTAGCGTTCATGAAAGCACCTCCCTGTGCCTTGGGGTTGTGCGCCAACGATTCGGCGCGTTGCCAACAAACTCTGTCACGAAAGCCGACGCGTTCCCGTGACCTCTCCTGGCCAGGTTCCCGGGAGGACCCGCGGACAAGCCCCTGCGACCAGGGGAGCATCGCGGGGCGTCTGGGACGCCCGCGTGCTCCCCCGTAGGGGGAGGGCTGTGTCCAGTTCCGCTCCCAGTTCCGCGTCGAGATTTCGTAAGCCGTTGAATATCAGCCACTTGCATTTGCGAGCCTCGCGGAACTGCGGCGCGTTTTGCGGCGCGTCTCACGAACTGTCCAGTTCCGCCACTGCCGTGGTTCCTAAGTGCTTGTTGGTTCATGTGTTGCAAACTTGATTTGCGGAACTGAGGGCGGAACCGAGTTCCGTCAGTTCCGCGTCCAGTTCCGCCGTTAGCCCTTTGTTTTCGTTCGCCGATCCTGCGTCAGTTCCGCCCATCGCATTGCGGATTTGGCGCACGTACCGCTCGGAGATGTCCGCCCGCCCGGCGATGTCCTGCACACTGGCCTGCGGGTTGTGGGCCAGTAGCGCCGCCGCCCATAGCGCCTTGTCGCCGGTCACGCCGTAGCGGTTCTTCACGTAGACCATGACCGAACCTGCCCGGATACGCGACGCCAGGCCGCGCTCCATCGCCAGGTCGAGCATCTCTTCGGCTTTGCGCTCGGATAGGCCCAGCCGCCGGTTGGCCTCGTAAATGACCGAGCGCTTCGAGCATGGGTCGCTGGCCGCAATGCACTGCTCGACAAAATCCTCGAGCGGCACCGACCTGGGCTTGCCGGACTTTTCCATGCCCAGTAGCGCCGACGTGTCCACCTCGTCGGTGGGCGTGAACAGGGGCCACTCCCACTTCAGCGCACGCGGAGCCATGGGCGGCCAACTGCGGACGGCCGACTCCAGCACGACGATGCCGTCTTCTTCGTGCGGACGCAGGATCAGGTGCGTGTCGGCAGCGCGGGACTGACTACCCGCCCCGGCCCCCACGTCGGTCACGGCTTTGCCCGACTGATTGCCCTTGGAGGTGTGGTGGATCAGGACAAACGCGCACTGCAACCGGATCGCGTAGTGGTCGATCAGGTTGTAGAGGTTGGCGATCGCGCCATTGTCGTTTTCGTCGGTGTCGCGCGGCAGCGTTCGGTAGAAGGCATCGAGAATGACGATCTTGTACTGACCCGGTTCGATCCGCTCGAACAGGCGGGCCAGACTGTACAGGTCGCGTAGCCGGCCGCGCAGGGAAACCATGTCGATGTTGCCGCTGTAGAGGTGGTGCGGGAAGTCCATGGCCTCGCTGATCACTCGGTAGCGGTAGGCGATGGTGTTCTGGTGCAGCTCATTGTCGATGTGCAGCACTCGCCCTGGCTCGACCGTCAGGCCCAGCCAATCCAGGCCCGAGGCGACGGAGATGGCAAGGCGGGAGACGAACCACGACTTGCCGATTTTCGGACTGGCGATGACATTCATGGTCTCGCATTCCCGCAGCAACTCGTGGATGATTGGGCGATTGAGGCCCGTGAATCCGTTGATCAGGGCCTTGAGCCCCTGAATCTCCGGCACAGAATCGGTGTTATCTGCAACTCCATGGCCGATGGGTGGACTGTCCGTCGGACATGCGCCGGGTGCAGCGGACAATCGGCATAGGGCCGAGATGTCCGCGCCATCGGCGTCCTGCGTCGAACAATGGCCACCGAAGCCCATGGACCGCAGAGATCGGGCGGCTTGTTCGAAATCCCCGCCATGTTCGAGCAGTGCGTAGACCGCGAACGGCGCATAGCCGGTCTGCGGTTCGAAGGGCGCGGCGTTCGAGCTGAAGACGTAAAAAACCGGTCCGTCGGCACACTCCTTCAGCGTGGCCGACCAGCCTCCTTCGCGCGGATCTTTGCCGGGGCGACGCCAGTATTCGTTGCCGTTTGCGCCCTGACGGTCAGTCTNNAGTCAGCGGCACCCAGCCGTGCTTCTGGAGCACGGACCGCACATCTCCCCGACGGTTGAAGTCATCGCCCGGCCTGTCGTCATTGTGGGCCGACGCGAGCCGATGGTGCGAAGGCTCGGCAGACGTCGGCGTGAGGTGGTCGTTGTGCGCCCCATCGCGGCGAATGTCCGCCTCGTCGGCCGACAATTCGCAGATGTACGAAATGTCCACCGACGTAGACCGAGCAAGGCCGTTGTCCGACGGACCGTCACACATCTGGCGGTTCTCTGGTGAACAGCCGCCATGGTTCGAATTGTCTGCCGAGACTTCGCCTTGTCCGACGGACAGTGCGCTTCTCTGGCCGACATTCGCGCTGTGCGGCGGCCACTCGTTCAGATTCCACGCCGCCTGGAGCAGAATGTCACGATCGGCCTCGGTCAAGACGGGCAGGTGGCACAGATCGCCCTGGGTGATTTCGTATCCGGCCGTTGGGGCACAAAGGAATAGACCGCCTTCGCCCCGAGTCTCGATCAGCGTGACTACCTTCTCGCCCATGCGACGCTGGGCCAGTTTCAAATTGCCGCAGACGGCCACAGCGCAGCGGTAGATCACGTGCTGGCCGCCCGATGGGGTGCACTCGACGACCAGCCGCTGGCGAAGGTTGGCCGGAATTCGATCCCACCAGGCCGAGAACAGCTCGCCGCCGCCGTCGAAGTCGATGATCTCGACGTTGCCCGAAACCGCGCCGCAGAGAATGCAGACGGCATCGGGACTGTTCACCATCCAGGCGAACAACTCGGCCGGGGTGGGCAGTCTCTTCTGATATTGTTTCCACCGGCCCACAGCAGGGCGCTTCTCGGCTCGGATGGCCGAGAGCACACACAGACCCGCCGACAGGTATGTCTGCGCGACGTCTAGGATGGACGGTCGATCAGCCATGCGCCGGCGTCACCTCCACCGCTTCGAGATTGCAGCGAAAGTGCCAGAACATCCGCAGCGCCTGCCGCGTCACGGGGAACGGCTCGGAGGGATCATCCATCTGGTGCGCATCGCACTGGTGAGCCTGTTGGACGAGTCGCTCCAGCTCATGGTTACCGATGCGTTTGACCGCATCGAGCAGGTGGGCCACACGGTCGACCGTGCTGGGATTATTGCGACATGCGGCGTAGAGCATGAGTTTTTCCTTCAGAACGGGATGTCATCTTCGGGCCAGACCGGCTCGGGCAAGTTGTCGTCGATACGTTCATCGCTTCCATCGAGGCGCGGTGGAATCGTGCCCAGTTGGTAGTCGATGATGCGGTCGAACTTCTCTCCCGCTACCGATCGCACGGTGATGGCCAGCGTCGTCGCGAGCGCCCCAGCCTCGGCCAGCGCCACCGCTTCCTCGGCCGAGTTGGGGAATGGCTCATTCGACCTGGCTCGCCACCAGGCCTCGAACTTCTGCCGCGCGTAGCCGGTGTGCTCGGGGCAGACCCATTCGCTGTGGTAGTCATTGAATCCGCAGCGGTAGTCGATCCGCATCGTGCGCGGATGCTCCGGCGGCGCGTCGCGCTTGTGGTGGACGCTGTAGTAGACCTCGCTGACGGCGTACTGCGTTTCGGTGACCTTGCCAGAGAGGATGCCTGCGGTGCTTGCCTCTCGCTCGTGCTTCTCACGTTCGCGAGGCGGGAACTCATAGCCACACTCGGGACAGACGCTATAGGCGGCATGGATCACCGCCTGGCACTGCGGGCACTCCTTGGCCGGCGCGTCACCGCTGCCCGCGGCGCGATCGTCGACCTGCAGCGCATCGACGGGGCCATGTCGCAGTATGTTGCCGCCAAAATCCAGCACCAAGCAGTTGGCCTTTGACGGATGGAGGCGAAAGCCCCGTCCCACCATCTGGTAGTACAGGCCAGGGGACATCGTCGGCCGCAGCAGGGCCACGCAGTCAATGTTGGGCGCGTCGAAGCCCGTGGTCAGCACGTTGACGTTGACCAGGTACTTGAGCGTGCCGCTCTTGAACCGCCTGAGCGTCTCGGACCGCTCGAAGGGCAATGTTTCACCGCAAACGAACCCGCACTCATGACCCATTTCGCCCAGCACCCGCTGCACGTGAAGCGCGTGGTTCACACCGCTGGCGAAAATCAGGACCGAATGCCGCTCGCGCGTGTGATCGACGATCTCCCGACAGGCCGACCGCACCAGGGAATCGTCGTCCATCAAGGCTTCGACCTCACCGGCGATGAACTCGCCGCCCCTGATATGCAGGCCCGAGGTGTCCACCTTTCGCCGGCCCGCCTTGGTTTTCAACGGGCACAGATAGCCCTGCACGATCAACTCACGGACACCCACCTCGTAGCAGATATGGTTCAGAAGATTCTCCGGACCACAGATCATCCCCGTGGACATCCGGTAAGGCGTGGCCGTCAGGCCGATCAGGCGAACGTTGGGATTTGCTTCCTTCGCGTCCGCCAGGAACGTGCGGTACATCCCCTCGCCGTCCGGCGGGAGCATATGACATTCATCCACAAGGATGATGTCGAAGCTGTCGAGTTCCTTCGCCCGTCGGTACACGCTCTGGATGCCAGCCACGATGATCGGATGGTCGGTGTCCCGGCTGCCCAGCCCGGCCGAGTAGATGCCGATTTGGTGCCACAGGTCCGGTGCCATCGCGTGGAGCTTGTCCACCGCCTGCTCGAGCAACTCCTTCACGTGGGCCAGGATCAACACCCGTCCGTCCCACTGCTGGACGGCATCGCGGCAGATCGTGGCCATCACCGGCGTCTTGCCACCGGCCGTCGGGATGACCACGCAGGGATTGTCATCCCGACGGCGCAGGTGGTCATAGACGGCTTCGACCGCTTCGGCCTGNNCCTGGTACGGACGCAGCGTGATCGCGGGCGCTTCCGGAGGCGGCAGAAGCGACTGGCTCAAGCCCTGACCTCCTCGGGAAGCGGGAACTGCTCGCTGCTGGCCGGGTAGATACGGCTGGGATTCTCGCCCTTGAGCCAAGCGGCCAGCACGCGCTGAACCTTGCCGTAGCGCTGCACGCGCTGGCTGTAGGAGCCGCCGCGATTCTCCTGCAGATGCTGACGCAGCAGAACGATGATGCCCTCGTCGCCGGAGGTCACGATACCGGTGGTTAGCTTGCGGCAAAAGTCTTTGAGCATCGCCCGATCGACCGAGTAGTACGCACGGGCGACTACCGCCCTCGTGATGGCGGTGTTGACGCCGCGGGCCGAGGTGACGGTCGGTAGGTTTGCCACGGCAAACGCGATGGCGTCGTGGTGCCTGCGCAGCGTCTCGGATGCCTCAGCTGGCGAGAGGATCGGCGGGTTGCTGAAACCGCCCAGCATCGCCCGCAACGTCGCCAGATCGTTCTTGCTGACATCGCCGTTTTCGCCGGCGATGTTGAGGATGTCCGCCAGCGAGCGAGACTTGCCCGAATTGATGGCCATCATCGACTGCGGGTCCACGTCGCGCCAGACGAACATTTCAACCGGAACGCCGGACATGCAGATGGCCCACAGACGGTGCTGCCCGTCCAGCAGCGTGCCGTCGGGACCAAAGGCGATACCCTCGTGTGTCAGCTTCCACTTGCCTTCGGCCATGTCGCGGGCCAGACGGTCCACATGCTTCTGGGACAACTTGCGGTTGTTGGTGTTGGCCTGTTCCAGCCACTTGATCGCCTGGTCGGGCGTGATGAGGATGCGCTCGACGATAGGGCCGGTGCCTGCCATTGCGAGGTTGGTATGCGCGGCACTCATGCGTCACCTTCTTTCTTGTCACGGAGATAGGAGGTCAGGGAATCGATCAACCGGAGAGCGTAGTCCTCGCCCATGGCGGCCACGATGGCCCTAGCGCCATAGGCTGGGTCATGCGGCAGGTTGAGATTGGTTTGGGCCAGGGCCGGGCGCGCTTGGCGGGTCGGCAGCGCAGCGTTGGGCGAGATGCCTCCTGGTTGGCGTTTCTTTCTCTCCGCTCGGCCGATGTTGGCGGTGTTGTAGAGCTTGCCATCGGTTCCCTTGCGGGTGGCGCAGCTATGGATTTGCATAGCTGACCGGACGGATGCGACAGTGTGAGGACTGACCTGACAATGCCTCGCAATGGCGTTGTCAGACCAGGGAGTGCCTTCGCCGTCGAGGCTGACCAGGGGATTGGTCAGCATGGTCAACACGGCCTTGCGTTTATCAGCGTTGGTCCGGCGAAGCCCATGGGTGGCGTTGGCACCCACCGAGTAGAGGATGGCATCGCGCTGGGTACCCTGGTGAACGTGAGCGAAGATGTAGTCGCTCTTGATTTTCCTGTTGGCCCAGTACCGGTGGAATCCATCGGCCAGCCAGTAGTTCGCGCCGTCGTAGAAGACGGTGACCGGTGTAAGGTCGACACCGGCGCTGTACTGTTGGGCGTATTCATCGACGATGCTCTGATCGATAGCCACGCGAGGCTGCGTGACGCCGTCGATGCGGATTTCGTCAAGTCGCAGAGTCTTGAGATTATCAGTTGTCATGGAGGTACTCACTTTCCATTTGGGAATACCTGGCCCCGCACAGCGGGCAGCGACGCAGCGGCATCTCAGCGACCCGAACCACGACCATCCCGCCGCCAAGCACCTCGCATCGCCGCACGGCCAGCAGGTCGATCTGGCCGTCGTCCTCGAACACGCCCGCATGGGCGAGGGCGTCTTGGGTGCATTTGAGGAGGTTGTCCAGGTCGCGCCGCCGCCTGTCGGGCGGGAAGGCATCCATCGCCAGGGCGATGCGTCCGCCCGCAGGCGGCTTGCGGATTCCGCTTCCGCCGCCCGGAGCCAGGAGCCTGCACACTTGGGTGCGGANNGCACACTTGGGTGCGGTACTCTCGACCCTCGCGGCTGATCAATGTGCGAGGCCCGACACGGCGGTAGTAGTGGTTCGCGCTGGGGGGCCAGGGCAGCGTCAGTTCCATCGCATCTGCCCTCATCGCTTCCACGGCGGAGTGGTGTCATGGATCGGGGACTGCTGCGGACGACCGGCGGCAGCCGCCTTCGCCTCGTAGCCCTTGACCTCGTTGGTGATCTCGCCGGTATCCTCGCGTTTCTTGCACTTGACCGAGATCACCAGCGGGATGTTGTGCAGCTCGACGCTGTCCTTGGGTTGCATCACGCCGACGGCGCGGCAGACGGCCGAGAGGTTGCCGCGGGCGATCTTCTGCGTCAGTTCGTTGGGATGGTTGATGCACAACCGGTCCCACACCTTGCGGCCCTTGCAGTCGCCTTCAAGGACGGTGAACTCCAACTGCAGATAGCTGCCATCGCCACGCTTGGTGGCCTTCATCTCGCTGGCGGTGATCGCCACGAGGTACTTGCCGGCAGGCAATGCCTCAAACGTGGTGGTCGGTTCGACTTCGTTGGCGTTGAATCCGTTCAAATTTGCCATGGGTCAGCTCTCCTTGCTGTTGATGGTGTTGCTGGACATGGCCTGCATCAGCGCGGGCCACGAGAGGGGAAGCTCCGCCGGCAGGCCGTAACGGTTCTTGGCCAGGATCACATTGGTGCCCTCGGTCAGCAGCAGGCGCTGGTCGCCCTGGCGGTGGGCGTAGAGCACGCAGTCGGCCCACTCGATGAAGGGCGGCGCGATCCAGTGCGGCAGGTCAGGCGAGGCCAAACGCTGGTCGTAGCCCTCGGGCGTGGTCATCTTCGTGTTGGCCGCGTGGGCCAGGAGGATGATGGCCGCCCCGGTGGCGCTGACGGCGTTGAGCAGCGGCAGCAAGTCGCGATAGACGATGTTCTGCACGATCTCCCGGGCCTTGAAATACCCGCCGTGAGCGGTGGCCAAGGTTCCGGTCAGGTTGGCCCCGGCCTTCGGATCGAGATCGTGCACGACGTGTTCGACGATGCGCTGGACCATCCAGTCGATGGTGTCGATGGCCACCGCCGGCGGGGCATCGGCATGCGCCAGGCTCGCCAGCTCGATGAGCCATTTGCGCATCTCCGGCCAGGTGTGCAGATACGGCGTGCGCATCAGGCCGGGCACCGCGCCGGCTCCGTTCTCGCAGTCGAGCAGAATCGCATTGGCCGTTGCGGCGAAGGTGGTCTTGCCGACGCCTGGTTGGCCGTAGACGATCATCTTGGGCGGAGCGGGCGTCGTGGTCCTGATCAGCGAATCCATCATGCTCATGTGTCGTTCTCCTTGGGATCAGTTGAGGTACTCCTGCGGATGCCAGGTCATGGCCAGGCGGCCGCTGACGGTGCAGATGCGCGGCCTGCCGTTGCGGACGCATCCGGCCTGCCGCAGCTCCGGCAAACGCTTGTGTGCCTTGATGCCCAGACGCTCTTCGAGTTCACGGGACGTCAGTCCCGGCGTTCGCCGCACGGCATGAAGGCACAGCGCCCGGTGCCGCCGGGCCGCGCCGCCCATCTCGACATTCCGCCCGGCAAGCATCGAGGACAGCGGGTCTGACTTGCGATAGTTCCGTTTCACGTGTCGCTCCTCATGGTTCGAGTTCGCTTGCTCACATGCCGGCTGAGCACAATGGCAGGTGCGGGAGTCGAACCCGCCTCTCTGGGCTTATGAGGCCCAGGCAGCCCGGCCCTGCCGAAAGTGCGCCCGGGTGGGCGTAGGGAGTCCGGCCGCGCTCCACCGTGATGGCATCCATGCCACTGCGGCACGCCGTCCCACCCGGACGCGAGAGGTGTCAGACAATCTCGAGCACGCGGACCTCCTCGTAGCCGGTCGGGAAGGCGTCGATCTCCCACGCCCGGCGCAGACGGCGGATCGCTTCCTCGTTCTCCTGCCGCGCGATGGCCAGCGTGCTGTCGCTGACGCGCCACACGCCACAGCGGAACGGTTCGACCTTCTCGACGGCAATGAGGTAGACGGGAATTAGCTGGCCGATCACCTGGGCCAGGACGGCCTGGTAGAAGGCGACCTGGTTGTGGTAGCGCCGTCGCCTGGTCTCGTTCTCGAACCAGGTCAGGTCGGCGGTGGTCTTGAGGTCCACGATGCCCCTGTGCGGATGCACCCAATCCAGCCGCACCTGGCATGGGGTGTCGCAGTAGGTCGTGCGGATGACCCCCTCGGCCCGGCCATAGAGAAGCAGGTCCACCGCCTCGTCGTTCATGGCCACACCGGCCGCCATTTGTTCGATCAGCTCGACCTGCTCATGTGAGAGGACCGGCTTGCCCTGGACCTCGGCCCACTCGGCGAAGGCCTTGGTGTTCGAGCCGAAGGGCTTGCCGGTGCGGGGATTGATCGGACCGCCGATGGCGAACTGCGATTCGTATGCGTCGCGCCCTTCGAGAATGCGAACGTGCGTGGCGCGGCCCAGCAGCAGCGCCGGCGCATCCTCATCCCGAACCAGGCCAAGCTGCTTCTTGCGGTACAACCAGGGGCAGGCCATGAAGTCCAGCAGTTGATGGCTGGAGAGATACTCGCCGGCCTTGGCGTGGTACTCCTCGGCCGGTTCGGCGCTGAGCACGCCCAAGTCGATCACCGGATTGTCGTTTTCGGTCTGCGGCATTGTTGGACTCCCTTACGTGGAGCAGCCCTCGCTGCCCGCGTCGTAGTGCCTATTGCCGCAGAGGCCGAAAACTTCGCGGTGCCATGCACAATCACATGAGCGCTCACATTCCGATCATGTGAGCGCATTTGGCACCGGTGACACGTCACATGACGGTCACATGATGCTCATGTGATTTTCGCCATTCACATCCACGGCCAGATACGTGGCACCGGCTCGCCCGGGACCATCGCTTCCGTCGCTGCGGGAGCGTCCCCCAGCGCATGACGACGCCCTGGTTCCGGAGAGACGAGCCATGAAAAAGAATCGAGTTCGCGAGTTGTATCAGCAGTATGTCGGCGGGATGGAAGAGTGGCAGATCAGGCTGGCCATCGCACGCATGATGCACTTCCGCGTGCCGCAGGAGGCCTGGCAGGACACGATGCAGGAGCTGGCCATCGTGATCCACAAGTTCGCCTTCGATGCCGACAAGGCCCACGCGGCTAGCAAAGAAACCATTCTTTGTCGTTTGATCGATAACCGCATCCGCGCGCTGGCGCGAGCCAATGCCCGTCGCCAGGCGCTGGTCGAGCGGATCGGTCGGATGAGCCAGGACGAAGAGGATCGCCAGATGCCCGACGGCACCGCATCTCACAGCGAGGTGTGCCAACTGGTGGCCGCGATGCCGCCGCTGCAGCGGCAGATCTGCCAGGGATTGATGGATGGCCTCAGCAAGTCGCAGATCGCCGCGCTTACCGGCCGGCATTACACGACGATCTGCCGCCATATTGACCGGATTCGCCAGGCCTTCGCCGATCGGGGGTTCGACACATGGTCAGTCTGAATGCCGACCGCCGCGTGCCGTCCTCCGCGGATGAGCGCTTGGACGAACTGGCCGAAATCCTCGCCCGGGCCATGCTTCGCCTGGTGACGAAAAAGACCGGTTCGCGTCGCGACAAAGGCCTTGAGCTTTCCGCCGAAACGAGGCTCAGTGTCACCACTTCCGACGCACGCAACGATTACGAGGTGACATGATGCAACAGACCGTCTTGAAGCAGCTTGATGAATTGAACCGGATGTCGATGGCCCAGCTCCGCAAGCGATGGGTGGACTTGATGGGCAGCGACCCGGGAAGGCTGGGCCGGCAATACCTGATGCGCCGTCTGGCCTACCGCATCCAGGAACTGGCCTATGGGGGCCTGAGCCCACAGGCCCGCAAGCAACTTGACGCCATCGCCAACGGCAAGAGTGGCCGCGACAGGCCCTCGGAGTCGAAGAAGACGATCCTCGTGCCGGGCACGCGTCTTCTTCGCGAATGGCGCGGCAATCGCTACGAGGTGATCGTCGAAGTNNCGAAGCCGATGGCTATCGCTACAACGGCAGGCTTTATCGCAGCCTGACGGCCGTCGCCTACGCCATCACCGGCTCGCATCGAAGCGGCCACCTCTTCTTCGGTATCCGGCGCAAGGAGGATGCCGCATGAACAGGCCCACCCGGGAGGTGCGCTGCGCGATCTATACGCGCAAGAGCCACGAGGAAGGGCTCGACCAGGAGTTCAACTCCCTCGACGCCCAGCGCCAGTCGGCCGAGGCTTACATCGAATCGCAGCGCCACGAAGGCTGGAAGCTCATCCGCAAACGGTACGACGACGCGGCCTACTCCGGCGGCACGCTCAACCGTCCGGCCCTCCAGGAGCTGCTGGCCGATATTCGGGCCGGGTACATCGACTGCGTGGTGGTCTACAAGGTGGACCGCCTCAGCCGGTCGCTGCTGGATTTCGCCAAGCTGATCAACCTGTTCGAAGAACACGGCGTGAGCTTCGTGTCGGTGACGCAGCAGTTCAACACGACCACGTCGATGGGCCGGTTGACACTGAACATCCTGCTGTCGTTCGCCCAGTTCGAGCGGGAGATCGCCGGCGAACGCATCCGCGACAAGAAGCTGGCCACCGCCCAACAGGGCAAGTACGTCGGCGGCGGGCCGATCCTCGGCCTGGACGTGGTGGACAAGAAGTACGTGGTCAACCCCGAGGAGGCCAAGCTCGTCCGGGAGATCTTCAACCGCTTCGAGAAGCTCGAATCCTGCCGCAAGGTCGCCAACTCCCTCAACGCCGAGGGCTACCGCACCAAGGCCATAATCGGAAGCAAGAGCGGCAAACAGCGCGGGGGCAAGCCCTGGCGACAGCGGAGCGTCTACGAGGTGCTCATCAACCGCAAATACACCGGCCAGATGGTTCACAAGGGCAAGGTCTACCCCGGCGAGCATGAGGCCATCGTCTCGGTCGAGCAGTTCGAGCGGGTCCAGAAGCTCTTGAGCGCCAACCAGACGTACACGCACAAGCACCAGGTGCGCCGGTTCGTCCTGCTGCGGCGGATGATCCGCTGCGGCGAGTGCGGTGGGCGCGTTCAGCCCTCCTGGACGCGCAAAGACGGTCGGGAATATCGCTACTACGCCTGCCGGAAAAAGATCAAGGAGGGCTATGGCCAATGCCCGCTGCCCAACCTGCCGGCCGGCGAGATCGAGACGGTGGTGGTGGATCAGTTGCGGGCGCTGCTACGCCATCCCGACGTGATCGCCCGGACGTACCGCGAGATCTGCAAGACCGCCGGNNTGGCCAGGCTGGAGGAACTGCGGATACGGCGCGAGCAGACGCAGAAGTCCATCCGCACGCTGCTGAGCGTCGCCGAACAGGATGGAGGTTTCCTGGCCGAGGAGCTCAAGCGGCTCAGCGCCGAGCTCAAGTCGCTGGATCAGGCCATCCGCGACCTCGAAGCCACGTCCACGCGGGGTGCGGCGGTGGAACTCGACCGCGTCAGCCAAGCGTTGCGGGCCATCGACCCGATCTGGAATGTGCTGCTGGCCGAGGAACAGCGGCGGATCGCGCAACTGCTGATCGAGGAGATCGTCGTCAGCACCCGCGGCATCGACATCCGCTTCCGCACCAACGGCATCGAGCAGATCGTTGCGGAACTTCAGCCCATTGAGGAACGCCATGCATGAGGGAACCTTGAGCTTGCCCAGCGCAGCCACGCCCATCGAGGAGCAGCAGAAGAATCGCTATCCCGGTCTGCGCGTTCGCCGGGACGGCGACGCCATCGTGGTCCACATCCCCATGCGGTTTCAGCGGCGCAACGGCCGCTCCATGGTCCTGCCCGAAGGCGCGGCGACGCTCGTCTCAGCCGCCCAGCACCTCGATGACATGAGCCGTGTCAACCGGCCGCTGGTCGAGGCCATCGCCAAGGCCCACCGCTGGCAGGCCCAGCTCGAATCCGGCGAATACGCCAGCCTCGAGGACCTAGCCAAAGACGTCGGCTGCGACCGCACCTACGTCGGCCGCATCCTCCACCTGACCAGCCTCGCGCCGGACATCGTCGAGGCGATCCTGCGGGGTGATGAACCCAATGGCATGAGCCTGGAGAAGTTGCGGAAGAATTTGCCGGTGAGGTGGGATGACCAGCGCAAGGCATACACTTCTGACCGCTGATCACATCCGATTACTCACTGCCAACAACACGCAGCGGAGACCGCGCCGTCTGGTGCACATATTCCTTCACGCTGCCAAGCAATCGCAGTATCTCATTGGTGGCCCTCTGTCGAGACAGGCCTGGTTGGACAATGTCAATCGACATCGCCAGGCGAGCACGGCGTGAGAATTTTTCCAACTGCTGCAGACAAGCCCAATCTCCCTTCCTGAAACGTGTGTGGCCTTCGTTCTGCCATGATGATTCTCGTCGTCGCAGATGAGCCCCAATCTTCGAGATGCCCATTGATTTCCATTTCACACACCGCATAGCCTGACCGCATACCTCGTATATGTCCTGCAACCGAGCGCCCGGTGTGTTTTCTGCGGAGTACTTGCAGTGCACCAAATGCAGATGGATCGTTTCGTCATTCTCTCTGCGAATCGCAACTATATCAGCGATCTCGCCCTTCCCATCGTCATTGAACACTACATCGTAGTCGTTGACTATCTCTTCGATCATCCGGTACTGGATTGAGGTCGCATCTCGCGTCGGGCCTTCTGATTCAATCCGTATATTCACCCCTGCTGCAAGCCACTCGAAGACTTCCACTTCCTCGACAGGAAACAGCACGTCAACCGGTGCCTCAACGAAGAAGTGATTGTACGAGAACGAGTTGTTGGCATAGGTTACGATCAATGGGTCCCGTTCCAAATATTCGTGGAACGGCACAGCCTGTCCTCTGCTTCGTTTCACCATGATCTCGGGCCCTGAGATATGGTGATATGCCGAATGCCTCCCTTGCCCCCCAACGTTCTCATCAATCACAAGTTCGTATATCGACTCTGCATAATCCGAGGCGATCATGAACCTGATAGGCCCGGCGTCGCTCCGCTCCACAAGACGAAGGTCCAGGTCAGCAATGGTGTACTCATCATCTCCTTGGAGTATCGCTATGCTGCCGCTCACGTCCTCTATGAGCCGCTCTCCCCATTCGATCATCAATGGGACGAGGCTGGGCCGCTTGCTGACCTCGGTCGGACGCAGGAAGCCACGGAATACAGCATCACCATCGATGCTGTCATTGCAAAGCCGCTGCCCGAGGTGCTGGCACCACCCGAGCCAATGATCGATTGGCCCACCGCCCAACGCCCAAAGCTTGCCTTTTTTGACCGAGCACCCAAGAGTCTTTCGCTCGCCGTCCTCGTAGCCCCATGCGAACACGTTACTAAGAATCGCAGTTTCGCGGTCGACCTGACTCAGTCCCTCGGTAACATCCGGGCCGAAGTACATCGTAAAACGGATGCTACCAGCCTTCGATGCCCCGACCGTACGTGCCATCGGACGCTCGAAATCATGAAACGCCCGGAACACCCGCGAACCGCTCACAAGCACTCCGTCTGCTCCGGTGAGGCTTTTCACGAAGTGGCTCGGACTGATAGCGCCGTAGTCGCTTACATAGACAAACAAGAGGTTAGTGCTCTGATCCCAGTGCGCGATAGCGATATGCCATGTCCGGTCCTTGACGTTGTGGTAACGACCCCATTTCACCTCCTCTTCGACAGGCCAGACAGCGATTGCCACTTTGCGCTCATTACTTACAGCACAAAGCGTGTCGGCGTCCTCGCGCCGAACCCCGGTGAGCAAGCGTGCTTTTGTCCATGCTTGAGAGGAGGACAGATGATACACAATCGTGGAGTTGGCCGGGCGGAGATTCCACAGCGGCAATTCTTGGGGGAGGCCTCCCTCCCTGAACGAATCGATCAATTCCTGGAGCCTCACTTCACGTCCAATTCGCGACTCACTGCTGCGCCGGAGCAGATCGTTCCAATCAGCGTTCTGGGCATAGAGCTCGATTACTTCCGCATTAACGGCATCGTCACCAACGTTCAGTATGAGCGAGGCGTCACCGATGCGTGGGCCTCGCGATGAACGGGTGAACCGTCCAATGAACTGCAAGGTCACTGGCAGACTCTGATGCTTGGGCTCTGTTGCAAAGATTGGCGGCAGTCAGAGGTAGGCTGTCGCTCTGCGCCGATCAGGCGG
>MTKZ01003629.1_pt1 | contig 35577 bp, 26 predicted proteins | sample 1042781 | NCBI WGS metagenome assembly MTKZ01 (sample SAMN06212207, study PRJNA360539) | anaerobic digester metagenome | biome: Wastewater treatment plant; material: sludge; isolation source: anaerobic digester fed with sludge from wastewater treatment plant | place: Denmark: WWTP Viborg ...
AAAAAGGATTAACCCGGATTTGCCGGAAGGATTACTCTGGATATGCGGCTTGCTGTAAATCCGACACGCATGGAAATGTTGAAGGTTCGCAAACGTCTCGTGGTGGCGCAACGCGGCCATAAACTCCTCAAAGACAAACTTGACGGTCTTATGAAGGACTTTGGTGAAATTGCCAAAGAATACAAGCAGTATCGGTTGTCTGTGGATAAAGAACTTCCCGAGGTACTGAAACTCTTTGTTTTGGCCGAGGCTACGTCGTCGCGCCTAATTCTGGAAGATGCCCTCGAGGTTACCCGCCAGGAACTTATCATCGAAGAAGCGCACAAGCGCGTCATGAGCGTGCTGATTCCGCACCTGGAAATCACCTTTGGCCAAAGCCAGGGCGGATATTCTATGGTCCATACCTCCGGCGAACTGGACAAGGCCATTTCCGGGCTTAAGGCGTTCCTGCCTAAGTTGCTCAAAATGGCCGAACTCGAGGAAACTGTCCGGCGCATGTGTCAGGAAATCGAAAAGACACGCCGCAGGGTGAATGCCCTCGAACACACCATGATTCCCCGCATGAAGGAAACCATCAAGTACATCAACAACAAGCTTGATGAGATGGAACGTTCCACCACCAGCCGCCTGATGAAAATCAAGGCCCAGCGCCTCGCCATGGAACAACAATAATGGGCGGAAATAGGTGTCCCCGTCAAGGGACGCCATTACGTGCACCCCATTCAGTTTCTAAATCTGATTTCTCCCCTCCAAAAAAAAACGTTTATGGCTGCGTACCTTTCTGGGTGCGCCATAAACCGTAAAAGTATGTACAATGAGTACAGCGCATCTGGAAGGTACGCCTGCCATATAGAAAAAGGGAGGGTTTCCTGCTGTGTATGGAAAATAGAGGGTAAGCGATGAACAACAGGTTGGCCAGGAAGATGTTGGTGGGGGCAGCAGCCCTCCTCTTTTTCCTGCTGATTATTCCCTTCCTGCCGCAGCAGAACCAGCCCACATCGATTTCCGCCACCCCAACAACCCCGGCTACCAGCCTGCCGCAATCTCCGGGCGCATTTGAAACGCCATCCATTCCTGCACCCGCTCAAGCCGACCTCGTCCAATCCTCTGGTGCTATTGAAAATGCCTATCGGAATCGCACCAGTAATCTTCCGGTAACGGAAACGGGTATCGTGACAAAGATCCTTGCCGATGACAACAAAGGTTCCCGGCACCAGCGGTTTATTCTGCGTCTTCAATCCGGCCATACAGTACTGATCGCTCACAATATTGATCTTGCGCCAAGAGTAAACCCCTTGCGTCAGGGCGATGAAATCACTTTCTCTGGCCGGTATGAATGGAATAACCAGGGTGGCGTGGTCCACTGGACCCACCATGACCCATCCGGGCGGGACACCGGAGGTTATCTTTTGCACAACGGCAGATATTATCAGTAACGCGTACTATGACGTACGACAGTTACCTCGGCTTGTCTCTCCCTGCAACCTCGTCAGAAAACGTTCCCAGCCGTTCTTGCTCTTTCCATTCCATGGGCGCCAAATACCAGCGCCTCTATTTCTTCCAGAGTGCGCCCCTTGGTCTCCACCAGATATCTCCAGAAGAAGAAGAAACTGCCGAAGGTAACCAGCGCATAAAAGATAAAGATGGGACCGATATCGATTTTAGCCTTGAGCACAGGGAACAGGAAGGCGTTGAGCGCGCAGGCGACCCACAGGGCGAAGCTGGACATGGCGCTGGCCCGGGCGCGAATCCGGTTTGGGAACATTTCGGAAAGGATGACCCAGATGACAATGCCCTGAGTCGTGCAGAAAAACATTACATAAGCCAGAGTACAGGCCACCAGGAAGAACCCGGGGATTTCCCGAATATACCCGTAAGCGAACAGGCTCAAGAACAAGGGCATGGTAATACCGCCCAGCATGAGGAGTTTCTTCCGGCCCACCTTGTCGATGACGGCCATGCCCACAAAGGTAAACACAAGATTCGTCGTGCCGATAACCACGGTTTGCAGCAACGCCGAATCCTGGCCGAATCCGGCAGCCTTGAAAATCATCGGTGCGTAATACATGATGGCGTTGATGCCCGTGCATTGGTTAAGCACGCCCACGACCATGCCGATCAGCACCAGGCGCAGGTAGGGCGCGTGGAACAGGCGGATATGCTTTGACGCCTCCTCATCAGCAAGGGAGAGGGCGACCTCATGGAGCACCTGTTCGGGATTCTCCTCCGGATTCGTCTCCCGGATTACGGCGAGAGCCTCTTCCTTCCGTCCCACCCGCACCAGCCAGCGCGGACTTTCGTCCACGAAGAATAGCATGGCGAAGTAGACTACCGCGGGAATGGCCTCGGCCCAGAACATGAAACGCCAGCTGGCTTCGCCGATGGAGGCCAGAAGATAATTGGAAAAAAAAGAAATCACTATACCAAGGACGATTGCCAGCTGGGCTGTGGAAACCAGCAGGCCCCGCCGCCGCGCCGGTGCAATCTCCGCAATATACATGGGCGCCATCACCGACGCGCCGCCGACGCCGAAACCGCCCAGCACACGGGCCATCCAGAATTCCGTGTAGCTGCGGGCCGCGCCCGTCCACACCGCCGAAGCGAATAACAACACCGCCGTGACGATGAGCATGTTGCGCCGCCCGTAACGGTCGCCGGGACGGCCGATGCCTACCGCGCCGACCACGCACCCCACCAGCGCCGAACTCACCGCCCAGCCTAATTGCGCGTCCGTCATCCGGAACACCGACTGGATCATTTCCGTCGTACCGGAAATGACCGCTGTATCAAAGCCAAAGAGCAGACCGCCCAATGCCGCCGTAAAGGCGAACCGGAGCATTTTTCCTTCTTTCATAAACCGCAGGTGTCCTTTCCTGTTTATTTTGTATCAGTGTACAAGGCTGGTTCTTCAATATCAACTTATGTTCCGGTCAACCGGGCACGTCTTCATTATCTGTCGCTTACGAGCTGGACCCTCCCCAAAGATTTACGGTTGTTGTGTCACCCAAAACCGTAGAGGGGACTGGAATCGGTTTTCGTAAACGGACCATTATTCCTGTCAATGAAATCCATATTGCTGAATGCCGGCCTCCGGCGCGGTTGCGAGATGGATTAAAAGCATTCAATGGGCAACTCATTTACCTGCCGCGTCAATCTATCAATATCAGGACACGCAGAGGTTATTGAACACAATCCTGCCGGAACAGACGGACACTCGTGCAGAGGTGAAGAATGGGCAAGCCACCTCCCCTTTGTTATTGTGGAAGCGCCTTCTTTTTTTCTGGTATGGTATGCATGGGTGGCCGATACTGTCGTCAATCGGCAGCGCACCTATTGTCAGTCTTAGCGGGTACAATATTTGTTTACCACTAGAAAGCATACCGGATTTATCTATGCAGGCATCACTTGAACAGCAACTGAACAGTATCGACAGGCAGGAACGTGAAGAGGCATTCAAACGATTAACAGCGCTTTTCGCATCCGGAGCGATTGTGCTTCCGGACTCGGGCCATGCGTTTAACCTTCACTGCCATTCCTTTTTTTCATTTAACGGATATGGCTATTCCCCGACGGGGTTGGCGTGGTGCGGGCGAAAACTGGGGTTGCGCGCCATGGCGCTGGTGGATTTCGATGTGCTGGATGGTGTGGATGAATTTTTGGAAACCGCCGCGTCGATGGGCCTTCGCTCGGGGGCCGGCATGGAAACCCGCGTGTTTGTGCCTGAGTTTGCCGAGGATGAAATCAATTCCCCCGGAGAACCGGGTGTTGCCTATCATGTGGGGATTGGCTTTGTGTCTTCAACGGTGAAAGACCCGGTATTACTGCATTACCTGAAGGCGCTGGCCCAGAACCGTACCCAGACCATTATTGAACGGGTAAATACCCTGCTGCATGAAATCCGGCTGGACTACCAGCGGGATGTGCTTTCCCTGACACCGAACGGCAATCCCACCGAGCGGCATGTGTGCGCCGCCTATGACAACAAAGCCCGCGCTTTATTCCCGGACCAGGCAGCGCTTGCTAATTATTGGAGTTCCAAACTGGGGGTACCGGCGGACGTGCTGGAAAAACCGATAGACAGTCCACCCGTGCTGCAGGGCATGATCCGCGCCAAGACCATGAAGTCGGGCGGGGTGGGCTATATTCCCGCGCGTGGCGAGGACTTTCCGCGTTTGGCGGACGTGAACCGCTTCATTCTGGAAAACGGGGCCATACCGACCTTCGCTTTCCTGGATGGCACCTCCTCCGGGGAACAGCGCATGGAGGAACTGCTCGATGTGATGGTTGCCTCGGGTGTGGCCGCCGTGAATATCATCCCGGACCGGAACTGGAACATTGCCAATCCGGAAATCCGCGCCCTGAAGGTGCGCAAACTCGGGGAATTCATTCAACAGGCCCGGGACCGCGACCTGCCTATCCTGGTAGGAACGGAGATGAACGCCCACGGACAGCGCCTGGTGGATGATTTTGACGCGCAGGAACTGAAACCTTTTGCGGCGGTTTTTGAGGAAGGAATGTATATCCTGAACGGTCATACCGTGTTGGAACGCGCCGGAGGCCGGGGCTATATGAGCGCGTGGGCGAAAGATACCTTCAACACAGTGCGGGACAAAAATGCCTTTTATCGGGAGGCAGGGAAACGGGCGGTGCCGGGTGTAAAACTGCAACTCGGGGATGGCGATACGCCGGAAGCATTGCTGGGGCGGCTCACGGGCGGATGATGCGCACTTCCTCTTCGAGCCTGATCCCGAAGCGGGCATAGACGGTATCTTTTACCAGTTGTATAAGGCCCAGCACATCTTCAAAAGAGGCATTATCCTCATTCATAATGAAATTGGCGTGCTTCTCGCTGATGACGGCGCCGCCCCGTCGCGTGCCCTTGAGTCCGCAGGTTTCGATGAGCCGTCCCGCGTGATTATCCGGCGGATTCTTGAATACGCTGCCGCAGCACCAGCCTTGGGGCTGCGTTTCACGACGCCGCTGGATATAATGGTTGTAAACTGCCACTTCGTCCTTGTCAGAGACGCTAAAGGTCAATTGCGCATCCAGAATAACCTCATGTTTCCCGCAAAACAGCTGGCTCCGATATCGGTACAATGCCGGTTCCATGGGTACTGTTTTCACCCCTTCCGGCGTAAGCAGGGTGACCGCTTCCGTAAACTGGCAGATGCTGCCATTGATGGTCCCTGCGTTCATATACAGAGCGCCTCCGAGGGTGCCCGGGATGCCTGTCAATGCACCCACCCCGGCATAATTGTTCGGAAGCATTACGGAAGAGACGATATCTGCCAGCGGCACACCGGCGCCACTTCGATACCGACCGGCACCAAGCGTTTCAACGCCTCGCAATCGGGTGGTAAACAGAACGCCCCCGGGGAAGCCCCGGTCGTCTATGAGCATGTTCGAGCCTCCTCCCAGGATAAGAACAGGCATTTCCCTGTCGACCATCCAGGTATAGGCTGCTTTTGCCTCGTTGGCTGTTCTGGGCAGAAATGCCCAGCGTGCGGGTCCCCCGATTCTGTAAAGGGTGTGCGGCGCCAGGGGATACTGTTCACGCACGAAATCGAAAGGGGGGGAAGATGTGTCCATCAGCGGTTCCCCATTGTTCTGGGGCATGATATCCAGGACTTCATAGCTGACTGCGCTTCAATGCCGAAAACACTTTCGTACCGCACCGTTCCCAAGTGTGGTCGACTATCAGGCTGTGCGCCATCTGGCGGCGCTTTTCCCGCTCTTTGGGAGATTCGTCCAGCATGCGATGCAGCACTTGGAGCAACGAATAGGAGTTGTCGGGTTCGCAGTAGAAGGGAACCATACCGGCCACTTCGAAATTCGCGCCCAATTTGGTGGTTACCAACATGGCGCCCGCGGTCATGGCCTGCAGTACGGTCATACCCGACCCTTCCCCTTTGGACAGATAAATGCACATGCGCGCGTGTTGCATCAATGATGCCGTCATGGCGTCCGGACACTGCTCAATACGTACCACGGGCAGACCCCAATTGTCCGGTTCGTTTCCTCGCGCATTTCCCAGCACCACCAGGCTGGGGGGGAACAACTCCCGGTTCTTTTCAATGGCGGCCAGTAAGGTGGGAATGCCCGATTCCGTATAGCGGTTCAGGATGTACAGCGCGAAAGGCCCATCAATGATGGACCCTTGGGGTTCCTTGAAAACAGGGTTGACGCCGGGACGCGCAACAACCGCCTTTTCCAGGCCCATTCCGAGGCGCGAGGAACAGGTCTTGTGCACATACTCGCTTGGGCAGAGAATGCTCTTCGCTTCGGTGCAGGCCTGCTTGATTTTTCGGTGAAGGGGCGGTGCGGGCGTGCGAATGAGTTGCGCTTCTCCCTGAAAATACATGTCAAGGAGGAACAGGACCTTGGGAACGGTTTTCGGCAAGGGTTGAGGCGCGTCTATACGGGTCAGAAGCACATCCACCTGGCGATTGGCCACCGCTTCTTCCAGTGTCGGGGCGCTCCCATGGGACAGTGTAAACAAGGACGCGGGCCGGCGTATTGCTTCGCAAGGCACTTCCTGAACCGGCGGTTCCTCTCCTTCCTCATAGAACCACACAAATTGCGTGTCCGTATTGGTTTTCGAGCCCGCTATCCCTTGAATAGCGTGACGCAAAAAATAAATTTCCAGCCCGTCCACCGGAGGCAAAGCCCCGCGCTGGACGGTTCCGGCAGGCATGTAAATTCCAACGAGCATACGTATCCACACTTAACTGGGAGCGTCAACGACCTGATGGTAATCCCGGATAGCACCGACCATCAGTAATGGCGCCCCGCGCGTTATACTTCTTTTATAAAGAACACTTCGGCACAGGCAAGACAAAAAAAAACAGCGTATGCGGCGCACACGGTTCGCCACGCTTAGGCTGGTTTTGCGTCATCAACGGTTAAAACCGCTTCATTGCCGGCCGGTTGCCCACTTGATTAAAATTTCGGCCACTTCGGGCCGCGTGAATTCCGGGGGCGGCGCTTCGCCACGGGCGAGCATCTCGCGGACTTTCGTGCCGCTCAGAAAAACATGTTCCGCATCGGACCCGGGACACGTCTTTTTCGTTGCCATGCCGTTTGTCCGTTTTGAAAAGAAGGCATGGTCGAAGAAGAGCGGCGTAATCGCCAGGGCTGCGGGGTCTATTTCGTCAAATATATAATGGGCGTCATAACTTCCGTAGTAATTGCCCACGCCCGCGTGATCACGGCCCACGATAAAATGGGTACATCCATAGTTTTTCCGGATAATGGCGTGCATGATGGCTTCGCGCGGGCCTGCGTAGCGCATGTTCACCGGCATGATGGAAAGCATGACGTGATCTTTGGGATAGTAGTATTCCATCAGGGCGTGGTAACATGCCATACGCACATCCCCGGGGATGTCGTCACTTTTTGTGGTGCCCATTAACGGGTGAATAAGCAGGCCATCGCACATTTCCAAGGCGCATTTGGTCAGATACTCGTGGGCACGGTGAATGGGATTGCGCGTTTGAAACGCCACAATACGTTTCCAACCGTGCGACTTAAAAGCGGCCCGTGTTTCCGCCGGGGTCAGGTTGTATTCCTGATGTTCCACTTTGCGGTCCGCCAGCACGGCCAAGGGTCCAGCGAGGTAAACATCGCCTGTGGACATTGTGTAGGCCACGCCCGGGTGGGCCGTATCGTCCGTCCTGTATATCTGCTTTACGAGGTGTTGCTTGTCCAGCCTGAACTTTTCCCGCAATGTGAGCACCGCGATAGGGGAGCCCAGGTCGTCCTTTATGACGATTTCAGCGCCGACTTCGAGTTTATCCGCAATGACGTCGCTCACAGGAAGCAGGTTTGGAATGGTCCAGGGAACTCCGGAGGACAGACACATTTTATCCAGTACACTATGTGTGTCCCCTTCGCCCATGAATCCGGTAAGCGGGCTGAGAATACCTTTCGCAATGCCGTCAATATCGAATGCGGCATAGGCATCCACTTGTATTTGGGGCAGTTTATCTACTTTCTGAAGCAGGGCGGCTTTTGCGTCTTCCGTGACAAAACAATTTACCAGAGCACCGCCGTGGGGCGTTATTGCCATGAGTATGCTTCCTTTACTGCTATTTATTACTCCGGCTAAGTCCGGATTCTGGAACGTATCTGATTCACGCATCATGCCCGCGCGGCGTATACAAGCGTTTCCACGCTCAGGGGCCTTGAATAACTCCGGATACCGATGAAAGCGTTCAAAAAATGCCCCGTTTGTCAGCATGCATCGCACTGAAAGTATAGCAGACGTGACAGGATGTCACAAAACCGGGGGCAATGGGACCTGGATTGCTCATGTGTATGGATTTTACGCCGTCCCACGGTGTCTGGCTTGTCATTCCCTGACCTCACGGGCGAGAAATTCGCGCAGGTAGTCGGCGTAGGCGCTGGCGCCCATACGGCCACAGGCTTTTTCTATTTCCGCAGCGCCTATCCACCCGTTGCGCCAGGCAATTTCCTCCAGACAGGCGATTTTCAGGCTTTGGCGTTCTTCAATGACTTGTACGAACTGCCCGGCCTCCATAAGGCCGCGATTGGTGCCGGTATCGAGCCAGGCAAGTCCCCGGCTGAGGACGCTCACGCGTAACCGTCCCTCTTTCAGATAGGCCAGGTTAAGGTCCGTAATTTCAAGTTCATCCCGGGCGCTGGGCCGCAGGGTTTTGGTCATGTCGACTACATCGGGACCATAAAAATACAGGCCGGGGACGGCATAATTGCTTTTCGGCAGTGTGGGTTTCTCTTCGAGGCTGGCTATCTGTCCTTCCGCATTTAGTTCCACCACGCCGTATCGTTCGGGGCTGCGGACATAATAGGCAAAAATCATGGCACCATCCCGCAGGCGGGCGCCTTCATATAACTTATCCACGAGTCCGCGGCCGTAAAAGATGTTGTCGCCGAGTATTAAACCCACAGGTGTGTCGCTGATAAAGTCCTCCCCAATCAGGAATGCCTCGGCGATCCCTTTGGGAGCCGGCTGCTCCGCATAAGACAAACTAATGCCCAACTGAGCCCCGTCTCCAAGAAGATGCTTGAACAGCGGAATATCCCGGGGCGTGGAAATCAGGAGGATGTCACGAATCCCCGCCAGCATCAATACGCTGAGCGGATAATATACCATCGGCTTATCGTAGACGGGCAGGAGTTGTTTACTGACCGCCACCGTGAGCGGATGCAGCCGTGTGCCGGCGCCGCCCGCAAGAACAATACCCTTCATGAGAGACCTTTCTTCCTGATTTTCAAACATCTTTGCATGTTTTATCCCAAGTCCATACGGTCAAATCATGCAGGTCCTTTCCGCGCCGGGGCAGCATCCGTGCCAGCGCATATCCCAGGAAAAGCATGACCACATTGCCGACGATGCCCGTATAATAGCCTTCGAAATGGCCCCGGATAAAGAGGGCCCACGCCTGAGGCAGCCAACCCAGTCCGGCAGCGGAAATGACGGCGGAGAAGGCCACGGCAAAAAGGATGCCTGCTGCGACGGTGCGACCGTCACCTCGTGTAGTGAAAATACCCAGCAGGAACATGCCCAACAGGCCGCCGGCCACGATGGATTGAAATTCCGCCCACAAATCCTGCAGTGTAAGGGTGTCCGCTTTAAATAAAAGATAGGCGCCTCCAATCATGATACAGGAGGCGGCGAAGGTGACTATCCGGGCAGCCCGCATGCAATGTTGGTCTGAAGCCTCCGGACGAAGGTGTCTCTTGTAGATGTCTGTGACCGCCACGGCGGAGATACTGTTCAGTGCTGCACCCAGACTCGATGTTGCCGCTCCGAGCACACCGGCTAGGACCAGTCCAATGGTGCCCCGTGGCAGCTGGGTGGTAACAAAGTAGGGAAGTATTTCTTCCGCCTTGCGTGAACCCGAGAGCATCTCCGAGACAGAAGGGTCCGGAAATACCTTGTAAAAGGTATAGAATGCCGTTCCCAGAAACATGAAATAGCCCCAGGTGGGTACGCAAAACAGGCAATTCAGCCACATGGCGCGCCGGGCCTCCCGAATGCTCTTGGCGGCGCAGTATTTCTGGACAACTTCCTGATTGGCGCAATATTCATGCAGCCATTGGAACAGGCCGACCAACAGCAGCATGAGGACCGTCTTTCGGCTCAGGGAAATCCCCCAGGAAATGGGCGTCAACCTGCCGTCCACCATCTCGTTGAACAGGAATTTTCCGTCTTGAACGCCGACGGCAATGATGTGTCCCATGCCGCCGGGTATTTTCCAGACTACCATGAACAAGATGAGCAGTGCGCCGCCGATTAAGACGGCGCTTTCAAACAGGTCTGTCCAGATGACCGCACGGATGCCTCCCGCAATCGTGTAATAGGCGGTAAACACGCCTCCGAGTAGGATACAGGTTACCACGCTCCATCCGGTCACATTATGAATTAGAAGCGCGACAAGAAATTGTACCAGGCTGATGCGGAAACACTGGGAAAGCATGAATACACAGGCCCCGTATGCGCGGACGCGCGGACCAAAACGGTCTTCCAGGTATTCAAAGACGGTTACAATGCGCCGCCTGCGGAACAGGGGAATAAAAAAACGCGATACAATTAAAAGCGCGAAAGGAAAGGTGATGCAAATGATATAGCGCAGGTAACCTGTACGGAAGGCATCCGCCGGATAGGCCACAAAGCTTATAGAACTGATGGTCGCCCCGAACAGGGATATGCCGAGCAGCCAGCCCGGATAGGAACGCCCCGCGACAAAATACTGTTCCGTGTTTTGGGAACGGCGGGTGGCGAACCATGAACCGATGCCCGTTAAAACGGCAAAATAGGCTACAATCACAACAATATCTACAAGGTTGAACTTTTCCATGAGCGTATCCCGACGTGTTGAAAAACGGTGTTGGGGGGATTATGATACCCTCGCTCCAAGTCTGTTATCATATACTACTTGAATCGACTTCGATTTGTAAACAACATAAGGAGTCTGCCATGCGCGATACTTGCATCGTCGGCCTTATTCCGGCGCGTTACGCTTCCAGCCGGTTGCCGGGCAAACCTTTGGCATTGATTGCCGGGAAACCCATGATTCAGCGGGTGTATGAACGCTGTCTCGCCTCCACGGCGCTTCTGTCGGTATGCGTGGCCACGGATGACGTGCGTATCGCCGAAGCGGTGGAACGTTTTGGCGGCCGTGTGGTTATGACCCGGCCGGACCATCCCAGCGGTACGGACCGGGTGGCCGAGGCAGCGCAAAAAATAGAGGCGGATATTATCGTCAACATTCAGGGGGACCAGCCTTTTATGGCCGCCTCCATGATTGACGAGGCGGTGGCCCCCTTGTTGAACGATACCAACGTCGATGTGTCTACGCTCATGTTTCCGATTGTGAATGAAGATGACTTGTATAATCCCAGCGTGGTGAAGGTCGTCACGGATTTGACCGGAAAGGCGCTTTACTTTTCCCGGTCCCTGATTCCTTATCCGCGCGAATCGATTTCCCACAGCGTCTTTGAGCATGTGGGCTTGTATGTCTACCGGAAAGAGACACTACTGCGGCTGACTCGCTTACCCGCCACTACTCTGGAAAAAGTGGAGTCCCTCGAACAACTGCGATGGCTCGAGCATGGCTTGCGCATCCAGGTTACCGAGTCCGCCGTAAAAGATAAAGAATATCATGGTTTCAGTGTCGATACCCGGGAAGATATCGAACGGGCGGAACAAATGCTGCGTGAACGGGAATAACGAAGGAGCTAATCCATGCCTGTGCAACCGGAAGCGCTAAAGGAAGTTGAAGCCCGGCTGGATGAAACGGGTCTTGCCCGGGTTACTGCGGCGATAGACCGCATCGTCGCAACCAAGGAGCGGGGCGGCAGGGTGGTGGTGATTACCGGCAGCGGCCCGAATGTGCATGAAGGCGTTACCACGCTCATCGCGGAATTAATGCGCATTGGCATTGTGGATGGCGTGTCCACCAGTTCCGCTGTGGTAGCCCATGAAATGGGCGGGACTCTCGATGAAGTCAAGCGGTGCCCCGGGGAGCCCTTGGGAATAGAACCGTCATTATTGCCCAGGGGCGGCGAGTTTGAACTGTCGCTGGTAAGCGGTGAAATCCTTGATGCTATTGAACAGTACATGCCCCTGGACAGGGAACTCATTGCAAGACTTCGGGCCTCGGAGGGGAAAACGATCATCAAAGCGGCCGGAAACCTGGGATACCCCATGGGATTGTATCTGGAACGGTTGGCCTCGGAAATAAGCGCGTTGGCACGTTCCAGGGGCCTCTCCTTCGAGGAGGTGGCGGGTTTGGGCTCCGATGAACGCACCATGATCGGCATGGGCGCCCGAAAAAAAGTGCCGGTTCTGGTGACCATACCGCAATTGGTAGGCGGCGGGGTGGTGGGATTGTATATAGGAGATACCATCAGTTTGCATGAGCGTGCGGCGCGACTGGCCCGTATGCTTGAAAGGGCTGATGTCATTATAGAGTCCGCAGTTGCATTGACACAGGAGATCCACGACGGTCCCTTGGAACGGTATACTGGTCACGGGATGTGGTCCGCGTGGATGGGGCATCACACCTACTCTCTTGAGGGCAAGACACTGGTGCGCATTGATCTGGACCCGGCGCTGGAGAAAGTGTGGAATGCCGAACAAGGCGGGGGAGAAGTGCAACGCGCTATCGCGGAAGGACTGCCCAAGACCAAATTGTTCAAGGTGCCCTTCCGCATGGAAATGTCAGGCTTTGCCCGGCATGAAGGCAGTGTTCCCATTATCGGGGATATTGGTGTGGTTTGGCCGCTTATCGCTTCCCGTGTCGCGGAACGACTGGGGATTTGCCTGGATTTTCTGTCTTATCCACAGGATACGGAAGCCGGAAAGATAATGCGACGTGACATTGTGCAGAACGTGCATCCCATGGACAGAAGCCTGATGCTCCAGAGACTTCAAAAGTAATGTGCGTTAAAGAAACAACGTTGCCATTCTCCGGAGCGCGATGTGTATAATACGTAGAGGTCCGGTGCCATGTTTTCTGAGCGTCCGGTTCTCACCTGTCCAGGGTGGTCCGCTATATAGACGTTTTTAGTGAGTGGCGGGTGGAGTGCAGTCTGGCATTCCGGAGCCGGTGCATACGGCCAAAGTAGAATATTCTTGACAGAAGTGATAGAATTGTGTGGTTAACTGTTCAGTCGTTTTAGGATGGCTGCACCCGGTTTGTGTTGCTCTCCGCTAAACAGTGTGGGTCTGCATCATAAATGGCGTGCCTGCCATCGGGGTGGAAACAGGATGCCCGTGACAAGGTAAATTCTTGGCAAGGTAGCAATGACATCGCGTACTAGAATAGAGGGCATGGATATAATCGCCCAGATTATCCGTGAACATTATGATCTAGGCGAGATGGCCATGCCGTATCAATTGGCGACGACCCATCAGCGCCGCCACCGCAAAATGGTGGTGGAATCCGATGCGGGAAAATTCCTGGCGAAGACGTATAAGAATGACCCCGTAACGCTTGATGCTCTTTATTTTCAACATAATCTTGTCGGTCATCTTGTCAATAATAATCTTCCGGTGGCAGGAATACAAAAGACGCGGGATGGTCATACCTTTGTCACTATGGATACCTGGGCGCTCGAGTTGCAGGCGTTTATCGAGGGAGGGCAAATGCCTGTTACCGAGAACACCCTGAAAATCTCGGGCGAGGCGCTGGGGCGTTTTCACCACGTTTGCCAGGATATGCCGGCCCCTCCTCGGGATGCACGGAAGTGGCGGTTTAGTGAAGTGCCGCGTCAGACATTCAGAACCTTTTATGAACATGCCGTCAAGGAGCGCAATGATCAGGAAGTCCACGCCCACTGCAATAATATCGTGAAGTTTCTGAAGGATGCCAAGACAATGCTGGACATTGACAAACGGTATGCCTTTGAAACGGGGGTGATTCACGGCGACTGGCACGGAGGAAATCTGTTGTTTGTCGGAGAAAAACTCAATGGTATCATCGACATGGAATTTGCCGGAGACGGTTGTTATCTTGAGGATATCGCTTATGCCGTTTCCAACCTTTGTGTCCGTACGTCCGTTAACAGCGAAAAACTGCTGTATAGAACCAACATGCTTTTAAATGCTTACGAAATACACCGTACCCTGTCTTATGCTGAACGTGTCGCTCTGTATTACGCTGTCGGTGTCAAGCACATTACTACCGTTTCTTACCAGCTTCCCCAGCAGAATGGCCGCGTGGCGGGTTATACACCCCGTCAATGGATGGCGATTCTGGATTACCAGACCCGCTGGCTCGCGCAACAATCCCATAAAGCCCGCTGGGGCGAATAACAGGGGCTTGTGCGAAAGATTGGCTGAAGCGGGGGGCAACACCGTATACTACTATCCAATGAAAGGAGTTTCTCTATGAAGATCAATGCTTTCACCACGGTATCCCGTCGTTCGTTTCTGGCGTATTGCGGAGGTACGGCCGTTGCTGCAGCCATCACCATGCCGTCCGTCATGGCGCGGGGCGATGACGCTCCTTTCCGGGCCGGCATCGCCTGTGTGGATATTACTCCGGAATTGCCGGTTTCAATGGTCGGTGGATTCCGTGATCGGACGGCCACCGGCGTACACGACCCCCTTCATGCGCGTTGCATTGTCCTGGATAATGGAGAAGCACAATTGGCCTTGGTTATGGTGGACAACTGCCTGATACAGCGTCCGGTTTTCGAGGCCGCAAAGAAACGGATTCAAGAAAAGACAGGGTTGTCGCCGGACCGGGTATTGGCTGCGGCGACCCATACCCACACGGGCGTGACTGTCACTTCCGTATTTCAAAGCGACCCGGTCCCGGGATATGCCGATTTCCTGGCGGAACGTATCGCCGAGGCCGTAGACACCGCGGTTAAAGCGCTGGAACCCGCGCAAATCGCCTGGGGTTCCGGGGCCGTGCCCGGGGAAGTATTCAACCGCCGCTGGTATATGAAAGACGGCACAATTCCTCCAAATCCCTTTGGTGCCACCACGGACAAGGTCCAGATGAATCCGCCCCGCGCCAGTGAGAACCTTGTCGAGCCTTCCGGGCCCACGGACCCGACCGTCTCCATTCTTGCACTGCGAAGGCCGGATGGTACCCCGTTGGCGGTTCTGGCGAACTATTCGCTCCATTATGTGGGCGATACGGAAGCCGCGGTGTTATCCGCGGATTATTACGGCTTTTTCGCCGACAAACTTGCCTCGCTGATGGCCCCCGCTGCGAGTGGAAAACCGTTCCTTGCCATGATGTCCAACGGCACAAGCGGCAATATCAACAATGTCAATTTCGGGGAGGCCGGTGTAGCCGGACCGCCCTATTCAAGAATGAGTGCCGTGGCGGAGAGCGTGGCGAACGAAGTATTTCAGCGGTATCAGCAATTGGAATTTCAGGATACGGCCGTTCTTGCCTCGGCAATGCGTGAGATTACCCTGGGCGTCCGGAAGCCGGCTGGCGAAGATTTGGAACGCGCCCGTGCCATTGTGGCGGCGGCCGAAGGACCGGACATGAAAACTTCCGAAGAGGTGTTTGCCCGGGAAAGCATTTTGCTGGCGGACTTTCCTGATGCCGTTCCCGTTCCCTTGCAGGCGTTGCGCATCGGTGAATTGGGAATTGCCGCCATCCCCTGCGAGGTCTTTGTGGAAATCGGACTGGCCCTGCGGAACGAAAGTCCTTTCAAAAATACATTTACCATAGAACTCGCCAACGGGTATAACGGTTACTTGCCTACGGCGGAACATCATGCGTTGGGCGGGTATGAAACGTGGCGCGCGAGATCGAGTTACCTAGAAGTGGCCGCAGCCGAAAAGATACAGGAAACGATGCAGGCACTGCTTGCCCAGGTTAAATCCTGAACCGGCGCGAGAAGGTCGGAATCCGCGTGTGCGCATCGCGGTCGAAAGGGGTGGATGAACCTCCTGTTTTGCCTCGGGACAAGTAATCATTCGATCTTATCCCCGCATAAAACGAACGGAAGCACCTTGTAAAACAAACAGAATCTGGAGCGATACGTCATGAGTGAGTTGGGAAAAGCCACGCGGCTGAACCGTATTCTTGCATTTCGGAAGCGGCGGGTTCTCACCGTGGCCGTGGACCATATGATTAATTATCCCCTCGGATTTCCAGGGGGACTGCGGCACATGGGACCCACCCTTGAAAAAATCGTTGAAGGCGAAGCGGACGCGCTGACCATGAACAAGGGTATCGCCATGCGGTATATGCCGCCCTACGCCGGAGCGATTCCGCTAATCATCCAGAGCATGGCCCTGCGCCCCGGCGAACCCGATTTTGCCGATACCGCTACAGTGGAAGAGGTGTTGGGCCTGGGGGCGGATGCCATCGCCGTCGCCATGTTCGTCTACTGCAAGGAAGAAATACGGTATATACGCCACCTATCTGAAGTGGTCAGGCAGGCTTCTCTTTATGGCCTGCCGGTGATCCCGCATATCTATCCGCTCGCCGGAGGTGATGAACGCCATACGGTGCTTCATGACCCGGAACATATTTTTTATGCCGCTCGTGTCGGCATGGAAATGGGCGCGGATATCATCAAAGTGCCGTATACGGGGGACGTCGCTTCCTTCAGGGATATAGTCGGGGCCTTTTCCGCGCCGGTCGTGGCTGCGGGGGGGCCTCGTTGCGCCACGCTGGATGATGCGGAGAACATGGCCTGTGCCATCGGGAAGACCGGCGCCGCCGGCGCCACCGTAGGACGCAATGTCTGGGAATTTGAAGATATCCCCCAGGCCATCCGGACGTTGAAACGTGCGATCAATGAAGGATAGACGGAAGAGCATCGGAGAGAATTAGCTGCATCACCCATGGTGATGGCGTTTTTAATTTTCTATGTCAGGGAGAGATGACAACATGACAGTAACAGTAGCCATAGGTCCTTCCAGTTTCGCTGAAGAAAATGATGCGCCCCGCCGGTTGTTGGAAGCTGCGGGCATTACCATCAAGGACAACCCCTATGGCCGGCGCCTTACGGAAGCGGAGGTCATCACGCATCTGCAGGGGTGTGATGGCTTGATTGCAGGTCTCGAACCATTGAACCGTACGGTTATAGCATTGGCCTCACCGCGCCTCAAAGCCATTGCGCGCGTCGGCATCGGCGTCGCCAATGTGGACTTCGAAGCTGCCGCCCAGTATAACGTGAAGGTCTCAAGCACCCCGGAAGGGCCCATCGACGCTGTGGCGGAGATGACGGTTTCCGCCTTGCTGGCAATCAACCGCCGTCTGTTTTCAACCAGTGAAGCCCTGCGCCAGGGCAAGTGGAAAAAGGAAATCGGCGCCGGGCTCAAGGGTGCGCAGGTTTTGCTTATCGGCTATGGCCGCATCGGTCGGCGCACGGCGGAACTGCTTGCCGCATTCGGCGCAGAAATCCTGGTGTGCGACCCGTATATCAATGCGTCAAGCCTCAAAAACGGAGAGAAATGGGTCTCCATGGAAGAGGGACTTCGTGAAGCCGATGCTATTTCGTTGCATGCCGCAGGAGAATCCTGCATTCTTGGTGCGCCGGAATTTTTGCGAATGAAGCATGGGGTGACGCTCCTCAATTCCGCACGGGGCAACCTGGTCGATGAGAAAGCCTTGTTGCACGCCCTGGATACCGGTATTGTGGGGCAAGTCTGGTTTGACGCGCTGTGGCAGGAACCGTACACCGGGCCGTTGACCCAGTATCCCCAGGCGCTTTTAACGCCGCATATTGCCACCTATACCCGGCAATGCCGGCTCGAAATGGAAAGCGCTGCCGTGTGCAATCTTCTGCGCGATTTGGGTATCGGCTGAGTATCGCGAAACACGATGTTGCGAAAGGAAGCGGAAGGCCTTGCCCGAGATCAGGCGGTTTCCAACGCCCATTCAAGTCCCAGTTCCATGAGTTTTCCAGGAGTGGGATTGCCTGAACGCGTATCCCATCCCATGACCGCATAATAGTCGCGAAGCATTTTGGGGAAAACCACCCGGTCTACGCTCATTCCTTTTGAAGGGCCGTCGGGGATGGGTTCATACAGGCGCTCGGGCAGGATATCATCCTGGGCGGTGAACCCGCGACGGGCGTTAATCTGACGCATCATGGTTGTCTTCCGTTCTCCCGCCTTCAGCAACTCCCAGAACGTGCAGTCCCAGCCTGTCGCATTCCGGACCAGTTCCACCAGTTCATGATAGGTGAACAGATTGCCTGGACCCCAGCAGAACATGCATAGCGTCAATGTGTCAAGCAGGCTGTAAAGGTGCTGACTGTAGGCTGTCATGCGGACTTTCGGCAGGTCCATGGACGCCCGGGTGGGCTGGCCGATGACGCCCAGGCTTTTGAGAAGTTCTCCGCCTACGGCGAGCCAGTCATGCTCGCAGGACATGTGGTCACCGCCGATGGGCACGGCGGCGTACATGAGCGCCTGGGTCGGTTTGAACTGGGCCATATGCGCGGGCAGGCCCTGCCCCTTGCAATGGATGGCGAAAGGCGCGGTTTCCGGACCGAAGTGCGCTATCGCGGCTTGGAACCCCTCGGCAAGCACCGCGCCGGGGCCTTCACGGCGTCCCACCCGTTCGATCAGCCAGAACAAATCTTCCGGCTGGCCGAACCGAAGTGTCTTTCCCTCCATTTGGCTTGGGGTGAGACAACCCTGCTCCATGGATTCAAAAACATAGGCGGCCAAAGCGCCCATGGTGATGGTATCCATGCCGTATTCGTTGCATAGTTCGTTGGCCCGGGCCACGGCGGTAATCTCCACAATATCGAGGTTTGTGCCCAGGGTGCTCAAGGTCTCAAACTCCGGTCCGCCCAAGGCATCGGAAACCGGATAGGGGGCATCCGCCTTCATTTTTTTGCGGCAACCGATGGCGCACCCGTAGCAGGTCGTAAAACCCGCTCCCAGTGTTTCGTCATAAGTGTCTCCAGCCAGTTTCATGTGTTCGGGATGGAATCCGGTGCGGTAATTATAAGAAGCCATATTGCCGCATCCGGATTGGAAGCCTACAATTCCCGGGGTACCATGAGCTTTTAATGTCGTGGGAAACTCAGCGGTTTTCAGCCGCTCCACACCCAACGAAGCAAGCCGTTTAAGTCCTTCCGGGTCGGCGAAGGCCACTTTATCCGTATTTCTTGCGCGTACTACAATGGCGCGGAGGTTCTTGCTGCCCATTACCGCACCCATGCCCGTCCGGCCGACGGCGTCATTCCGGTCTGAAAGCAAGCAAGCAAACCGGACCTGTCTCTCGCCTGCCGGCCCGCATTGGAGGATACTGAGACTCCAACCTTTTTCGGTGTGCTTTTGCTCAAGAAGTGTGCATACCTCGCTGACCGGGCGTTCCGCAAGATGCTGCGCATCGGTTATAGTGACCTTGTCCGGCTCCACCACTAAATAGGACAGGCGGTCCGCCCGACCGGTGACGACAATCGCGTCATATCCGGCCCGTTTAATAAGGGGACCAGTCTTTCCGCCTGCCTGTCCTTCACCGACAGCGCCCGTAAGAGGCGACAAGGATACAGCGCTGCATCTGCTGACCCCCGATATGGCGGCGCCCGTGGTTATACTGGGGGCAATGGTAAGGATATTCGCGGGATCAAGCGGGTCAAGGCCGGGAACCGTCTCGGTGAGTAAAAAATAGGCGCCCAAGGCACCGCCGCCCATATAGGTCCGGTAGAAATCTTCCGGCATCTCCTGCCGTTTGATTTCTCCGGTGGAGAGGTCTACCCGTAAAATAACGCCTGTAAATCCGTTTGGCATTAGTATGTATCTCCAAAAGTTATTGATGAATTCTTCGAAACGGCTTGAGTATGCGCACATTATACGTAGGAAGGGTCGGAAAAACAAACATCCGAAAATTTACACTGCCGTCCGTTGTATCCTGTACTTATACAATTGTGCCTTAACTATATGTTCATGTTGTTTCGACAGCCGCCGTGTACATTTGCGACACCCTGTCGGGCAGGGACGATAGCCTCAGGTACGCTTCACAGGGGTAGTAAATCCGGGGAGATGAGTATCACGCTTTTTCTCGCGCGAGGGACATTTCGTCTCGGTGTGAAGAGGGTTTGGGTTTACGGATAGGCCGCCAGTATAATGAACACGATCATCACGAAAATACTGGAGTTACGTAATGCAGCCGGTAATGGCACGTCGGATATTACAATGGCACACAAATCAACAATCGCCACCGTGGGAACTCATGGTGTGTCCGACCCATCGTTGCAATCTGCGCTGCGGGATTTGCGCGCGAAGCTGGGAGGGTCCCACTGCGGAATCCTTGTTAGATGAACTGCCGGAAGAACGATGGCTGCGCCTGGTGGAGGAAGCGTCGGCGCTGGGGGTGCGCTATCTGAATATCGGGGGCGGGGGAGAACCCACCTTGCGCCGTGAACTGGTGCTGCGCATGTGCGCCAAGGCGAAGGCTTCCGGCATAGAGGTTCACCTGCAGACCAACGGCACAACGTTAACGCAGGACGACTTGGACCGCCTCATCGCTCTTCGGCTGGACTATATTACGGTCAGTGTTGACGGACCGACAGCGGAAATCAATGATGCCATTCGTTTTAAAAATGCGTTCGCCGAAACCGTCAAACGTATTGAGTGGCTGTATACATTAAAAAAACGGCACCGGTCGCCTGTCCCGCATCTGCAGGTCAATATGGTCGTGACGGCCCTAAATTATAACGTTCTGCACGCTATGGTTGATTTTTGTGTCGGCCATGGCGTGGAATATCTGTCCGCCAAAACCCTGCTGGAATATAGTCCGAATATGAAGGCGTATATTTTATCCGCTGACCAACAGTCCGTTCTGCCCGGGGAGGTTGAAAGAGCGCTGGCGAAAGCGCGAGATGCCGGGCTGTCGAATAACCTTGACAGTCTGTTGCCCGTGTCAGGGGAACGGAAAGGGATCGGGGAACCGGCCACGGGGGATGTTGTGGAGAAGAGGCCGGCGCCGTTCACGCAGGTCCGATGCCTGGAACCTTGGCGGGGCATCGTCATCTCTTCCTCCGGGCATGCGGCGCCGTGCTGCTTCTTTTGGGATGGAACCGCGGACAGTATTCGGGATCACAGTCTTGAAGCGGTGTGGCTTGGACCCTATTTGACCTCATTCAGACAGCGCGTGCAATGTGGCGATCTGCCGGCGCCCTGTAAAACCTGCGGCTTCCCGGACAGCAGTGAGCACCTCCAGTTGGCACACTGCCTCGCCCAGGTGATGGAATCAGTGGGAAACGCGTATCCGGGTCCGGCGGGGTTATTGAGGAAGGTGTGGAACAGTCTGTGGCACCATGGACTACGTACAAGCCTGCGACGGTATCGGGAATGGCGGGCGATACGGCGTGCCCTCAAAAATGAGTCCCAATGACCCGACCCCATGCTATTATTGGCGCGGATGAAAGTTTCTGTTATGCGTGATAACCGGGAAGAAATAAAGTTAATTGCCAAACGCCTGATTCACTGGAGGCAGCAGCAGTCTCAAGGCCCATGGTGCCTGCTTGCCATTCCGACCTTTCGTTGCAATGTTGAGTGCGGGGTGTGTTTCCGGAATTGGTATCCCATTCCACCCTTTCTGTTTGACGAATTGCCGGACGACCGATGGTTGCGCCTGGTGGATGAAGCCAAGGATATGGGTGTGCGTTTTTTTGTCATTGGCGGGGGTGGGGAACCCATGTTGCGCGGTAAACTGGTGACGGCAATGTGTGTAAAGGCAAAGCGACTTGGATTGGAGGGGCGTCTGCAGACGAATGGCACCCGTATGCCCCCGGAAACCATGGAAGCCCTGATTACGTCAGGGTGGGACTGCATTAGCATCAGCCTGGACGGACCGGATGAATCTGTAAATGACGCTGTTCGTTTTGAGGGTTCTTTCAGAAAAGTCGCTGCCACCCTTCAGGCCTTGAAGGAGATGAAGGCGAAACTGCAAAGTGTTTATCCGTCAGTTTGCATCAATATGACGCTCACTTCCCAAAACTACAACCGTCTGGAGGACATGGTAAAATTCTGTGCCGATATAGGGGTGGATATGCTTTCCGTCAACGCGCTTATTGAAAGCAGCGTTTCAGATACGAGTTATCCCCTGAACCCGAAACAGCGGGAACAATTGCCGGTGCATGTTCAGAATGCGGTTACAAAGGCCGATGCCCTGGGATTGACGCATAATCTCAATAACCTGCTTTTTCTTCCGGAAGCCTCGAAGAACGGCAAGTCGCCCAAGAATCCTGAACCTTCGAAATTTTCCATGATGCTTGCCGGGGCGCATTGCCTGGAACCGTGGGCCGGCCTATCTGTCGTTTCCAGTGGGCATATCAGCCCTTGTTGCTTCTTCTGGGATGAAAGTTCGGAATGTATTCGCAACATGACCCTGGCGGAAGCGTGGGAGGGTTCATATATGACTTCGTTCAGGATACGCATGCTGGAAGGTAATTTTCGCGGAGAATGCGTGACCTGTTCGTTTCCTCACAGTGGAGAATATCAACTGCTTAAAGAAACGTTGAAAAATAACGCTCAGGTGGCTACACAGGTTGGATTGCGCGGATTGGCATATAAATTTATCAATAGCCTTGGAACGCATGGTGTTTACGGAAGTTATCAACGATTTAAGGAATGGCGGGCCATCCGGCGCGCGCTGCACAATGAATCCCAATGACCCGTTGGTCGGTTATCACAACTATGGACAAGAAAGTCTTCACTTTTAGAACGAGAAAAAATAAATGACATTAGTACCCCTGATTTCCAATCGTCTTGTGCAGTGGCAGCATCAGCGACCACAGGGGCCTTGGCGTCTGCTGGCGCTTCCCACCTATCGCTGCAATGTCAAATGCGGGATATGTGTGCGGAACTGGTATCCCATGCCGGACTTTTTGTTTGAGGAATTGCCGGACGAACGCTGGTTGCGCCTCGTGGATGAAGCGGGGGGCCTCGGTGTGCATTCCTTCGTTATTGGCGGGGGCGGGGAACCGATGTTGCGCGGGAAACTGGTGACGGAAATGTGCGTCAAGGCGAAGGCGTGGGGGATGGAGGGACGGCTCCAGACCAACGGCACGCGTATGCCTCCGGAAACCATCGAAGCGCTTATCAAGGTGGGTTGGGATTGCCTCAGTATCAGCTTGGACGGACCGGATGCGGCGGTAAACGATGCTGTTCGTTTCGAAGGCGCTTTTGATAAAATTGTTGCGACGCTCCAGGACTTGCGGAACATGAAGGCCAAGTACAAAAGCAGCCTGCCCACCGTATCCATCCATATGACCGTTACGGCCCAGAATCATACCCGCTTGGCGGACATGGTAGCCTTTTGCCTTGATACGGGCGTGGATATGCTTGCGGCCAGTCCGTTGATAGAACGCGGCATGGAGGATACCGGATACCCGTTAAATCGGGAAGAACAAGCGGCGCTGCCGTCTTACATACGGGGCGCCATTAAAAAGGCGGACGCCGCCGAACTGCCCCATACGCTTCACAACCTGCTGATGCTGGTGGAAGAAACGGAAAGCGATACTGCCACAGAGAAACCGGTGTGCCCGGAAGCCGTGAATATGCTTGCCGGGGCGCACTGCCTGGAACCCTGGTCCGGCGTGTCCATCGTTTCCAGCGGCCATATCAGCCCGTGTTGTTTTTTTTGGGATGAACAGGCGGAAAGTGTTCGAGACATGACCCTGGCCGAGGCCTGGAACGGACGTTATATGACTGCGTTCAGGGAAAGAATGCTGCGGGGAAGGCTGCGCGGGGAGTGCATCCATTGCCCCTTCCCGCACAGTGAAGATCATGTCGCGCTCAAGGAAGCGCTGCAAAAGACTTCCAGTTCGGGCAGGTACACCGGAGTGCCGCGGCGCATTTTCAGCAGCCTCAGGAACCATGGTATTCGTGGCAGTTTTAAGCGTTTTAAAGAGTGGCGTGTTATCAGGCGTGCCGCCCGGGAGGAGCATAAACACCGGCCCTAAGACATCACAGATCGGATATTTACCTGAAAACTTGATATGACTATAATGAAGGCAGAAGCGGCTTTCAGCCGCTTTCCTGCGGTTATGACTTACATGTAAATGGTACTGGAAAAAGAATGAGCGACCTGCCCGGCAGCAAAAAGAATTACGACGGAGAAGAACCCCATACACACATGGATGGGGCTGCAGGTTTACCGTCAGCACCGCTGGACTTGCTCCCTCGCCGGGGATTGATTCTAGCCCATAACCGGCGGCTACAATACTTTCTGGAAAGGGACTATCACCGCTGGGCTGCCTATTGCGGCCGGGTATGCCAATGCCCCAAGATGGACCTGTTGGCATGGGGGCCCATTCCGCAGGGGCTGCTGTCCACCATCGCGTACGTGCGGGAGTTTGACGGTGCGGTATCACTGCGCGTGGACGGAACCGTCCCGCCGGATGGCCTCGAAACGGCAGTTCAAGAAGGGCTCGGCGATGTTTTCCTCTGTCCGCCGGATGTGACGGTCCCCCCTTTCCAACAATGGCTGGAGGCGTGTTCCCGTCTGAAGGTGCCGATACGGCTGCAACTACAAGTGCCTCGGATGGATCCCGTGCGTGCGGAAGGCCTGATTTCGAGCTTGCCGGGCGCTGGAGTGCGCATGGTAACGGTAGTGCTGGAGGACCCGTTTCAGCCTGGTTCCACCTGTCAGACTCCGGACGAGGGAAAACAGGTTATAGAATTTTGTAATCTCGCGGCGGCATATCTTCCTGAAGCGGGCGTGGAACTTCACCTGGTTGGACTGCCGCCTTGCTTGCTGAACCCTGCCGCAGCGCCCTATGCCGTGACCGCGCGAGGATACCGGTACAACCATCATACTTACGACCGGCAGGCGTATTTGTTTGCCCGGCGCCTCTTATCCGTACCTCCCATGGCCGGGAGAAGCATGCTGCTGCTTGCGTTGAAGCGGCATACCGTTTCCCTTAATGTGACGGACCGCTGGCTGACGGAGAAATTGTATATTCACAGTACGCCGCTGCATAACGCGTATATGTATGCCGCGAAGCGCTGGCGCGCAAGGCACGGTACGGCCCTGGTGCGTACGTTGCATGACGGTAAAGGGAGCGTACTTCACGCTCCGGACCGTGGTATTCCCGGACACGCGGAGCAGGAGCGTGCCGTGCATCTGTTACGGTTGGAAGGGCGTGTTCTGACGGATGCGCCCGGGGCGGCGGTACAGAGGGAAGTTCTGCAGCCAAGGTATTATGACCGTTTTGATGAAGAGCGACTCCGTCAGGCGGCATTATGGTGTGAACTGGCCCGTGAAGCGCGCGAACTGGAGCGGACCGTGGCGCCGTCCCGTATCTGTGATGAGAAGGAATGGGCTACTTATGAGGCATTTGTCATCCCCGAGTACGGCGCCACCGCCTGGCTGACTTCCCTGTCCGGGAAAAAAGTATCCACCCAGATTGATATGTTGAACCTGCCGTTTATGGTATCGGTGACCATAGGCGGCGGCATTGCGGAACTGGCGGGATTTCAACTGACTCCGTCCTGCAAAATTCTTTGCCCCATGGTAGAAACCCGCCATACGCTTACCCTGTATGTCCGGGAGGACGGACGGTATGTTTTATTACGCGACGGTGTGCCTATGGACCCGGTGCCCATCCCCGGAGAATACCCAGCCCCGCGACGTGCGCCGTGCGTGGTGCGTCTTCGTTTCATCGCATGGGACATCGAAGAACGTGTTTCGTTTTCCCCCCTGCGCTTGTGGAAGCAACCGGCATCTGAACCCGTACCCAAGGCGAAACCGGCGTATTCCGTGGTCATATTCTGCACGCGTTTTGCACGAAGGCTTTCCGCCGTGCTGCAATCGCTGGCGCATCAGACGGACTTCGACCTGTCAAAACTGGAAGTGGTCGTGGGATATGTTCCCGGATTGGATTCCACTGAAGACGTGCTGGAATCCCTGCGCTTGACCCATCCCCATCTCCGGGTGGTGCATGCCACATTCCCGTATCAAAATGTGCGATCGAAGGGGTATGTACTCAACCAATGCATGGAAATGACGTCTGGAGCGCATATCCTGCTTCTCGATGCCGATACGCTTCTTCCCCCGATGCTTTTCGCCGCGCTGGAGCGTGAGTGCCCCGGGCATCCTTTTGTTTTTCCAAAAGGCCGTGCCATGATTGGTCCGGAAATGACCGCAAGAATCCTGCAGGGTGATAAGCGGCCGTGGGAAGACTGGAACGGGTTGATGGCGTCGGCTGACGAAATACGTGAAAACGAAGCGCTGGGCGTTCCCATCGGCTATTTCCAATGTTTTAAACGGGAGTGTCTGGAAACCCTGCGTTACCCGGAGTACGAACACTTCCAGAGCGCGGACTATGAATTCGCCCTGGGGCTTCGGGCCTGTTTCGGAACCGAATACCGGCTGCCCTTTCATGTGGCGCACCTGGACCACGCCGGCAGCCAGTGGCTGGGCGCGGAACGTCATTTTTAGCAACCCCCGCAATGGTAGAAGGAAATTAAACGCATGCGGTTGGCATTTATAGACTTGGTATTTTCCTGGCCGCCCCTGGGCGGTGCCCCGCTGGATTTGTATTATACCGCGTCCGGGTTAAAGGATCTCGGCCATGAGGTGCGCTTATTCTATGCGTCTCAAACCGAGAACTGGCTGCTTGATCCCGTTCAGGAGGAGCGCCTTCCCTTCGAGGCCCAGGGCGTGCCGTTATCACGCGCGGAAACCACGCCGGAGCGCATGGGCGCCCGGTTTCGGGAAGCCGTGGACGCCTGGCGCCCCGATGTGGTGTTTCAGTGTTTTGGGTTCTTCATGAAACCTTATGTATCGCTGGCATTGTCCCATTACCCCCAGGTCGCGCGGTACTATGCCTATGAACCTTTTTGCCCCCGTGATTACCGGCTTTATTGGAAAAAGAAGGCCTGTCCCAAGAACTACCTGCAAACGCCCAATGTGTGTCGCCGGTGTGCCTTGCGGGATATCGGGCCCGCGTTTAAAAACGGGGTGGTCGCCGGATATCCCCTGGAATACGAACAAACCCGTGCGTGGTCAAGGCAATATTATCGCGATATGACGGACAGTATCCGTTCTTATAAGGCCATCATCGTTTACAATCATTTCACGAAAGGGTTGTTGCGGGGCTTCAATGATCACGTCCATGTTATTGGCGGCGGGGTGCACCTGGAAGATTTTACCTATACGCCCCTGAAGGAAAAAGCGCCGGAAGAAAAGAGTATCATTCTCATGTCCGGACGCGCCGATGACCCCACCAAAGGCTTGGATGTTTTATGGGAAGCAGGGAAATTGCTCTGGCGTGAACGCCAGGATTTTGAGATACAGGCCACCTTGAACACGGACGTCTCAAAATATCCTTTTTTTAAATCGTTGGGATGGAATGATGTTGAAAAAAGCAGGCAGTTTTACCGGGAGTCGGATATCTGTGTGATTCCCTCCAAGTGGGAGGAACCCTTCGGACTCGTGGCCACGGAGGCCATGGCCTGCGGCCGGCCCTGTGTCGTTTCCGACGTGGGCGGGCTCCAGGAGATTGTGGTTTCCGGTGAAACGGGCTATATCTACCGGCGCAACCGGCCCAAGGAACTGGCCGATTGCTTGCGCAAACTCCTTGATGATTCAGCGTTGCGGCGGCGCATGGGCGATGCCGGACGCAAACGAGTGGAAAATATGTACGACTGGAAACAGGTTATACGCCGACACTACCCGTCCCTGCTGGAGGAGGTGCTTCAATGACAGCCTCTAATAAAATAGGTATCTTATTCAATGAGACGGAGAGGTCCATTTCTTTGATTCAAGGGGTGCGCCGGCGTTATCCGGAAGTCTATATCGTGGCCGTTGTGTCTGAACGCATGTTGGCACCGCCGGAAACGATGGCGGGCGCCGATGAACTGCTGCGCCTTGAATTGTCGCCCTTGCGCCTGCTTTCACAAAGAACCTTGTTTTCCATGGCAGCGTGCCTGCGGGAAGAAAAGTTTGACCTGTTCATTTTGCGATTTGGCACGCTGAAGTTGCGCCTCCTGGCCGCATTGGTAAGGCCCGCCCGGTGCGAGCTATGGCTCATCGGCGGGATTATTGCGCCCGTGGAAGCCGGAGGGGTTATTCCGGCATTGAAGGAGTTCTTCCGATGCTGGTGGGCGGGGCGTAAAACCGTGCTCAGCGCCTGGTACAGCACTCGTTTCCGACGCATCCGTCCCTATCGTGCCGAGAAGTAAGTAAAGAGTATTGTTGTAGGACGGGCGGAGCGGAGTGCGGGAGAGTGCCTGCAACCCTGAAAACGGCAGCTATGCCTGGAAAAACAGGTTTGAAGAGAGGACTGAAAGGACTTAAGGGACTCAAAGGACACACCCATCAGGAGTGCGTTATAGGGTCCTTTTGGTCCTTTGAGTTGTCTCCCTACAAACATTACACTTTTATTACGACTCGAAGAACGCCTGATCGAAATCCTTCCAGACCGGGTCATACCCGGCCCTCGAAATCATCTTCACCACTTCGGCGGGGCTGCGCGTGTCCTCGATTTCAAACTGGGCTAGATGATGGTCTTCCGGCCGTGCATAGCCGCCCGGGCGTGTGCTCGATCCCGCGCTCATGTGCGTAACCCCCAGGGGAACCAGGCGGTCGCGCAGATATGACGGTTCCCGTGTGGAGAGGTTAAACCCCGCCTCGGGAAACATAAGCCGTAATGCTACCATCATTTGGGCGAGCTCCGCGTCCGAAACGGGAGTGGGAACCGCGAAGCCGCCGGGCACATGACGCAGGCGCGGAAATGAAATAGAGAGGGCACTTTGCCAGCATTGTTTTTGAAGATGCTGCATGTGCAGGGCGAGCCACACGGCGTCAATACGCCAATCATACAATCCCAGTAAGATGCCCGTACTCAAACGGCGCACCCCCGCCTTGCCGGCGCGGTCCAGTGTACTCAGGCGGTAAAGATAGTTTTTTTTTCGGCCTGTACGGTGCATGGCGGCATAGGTGGCCTCGTCATAGGTCTCCATGTACAAGGTAACACCGTCCAGGCCATTGCGGCATAACAGCGCGTAGTCCTCCTCCTCCATGGAATACACCTCCACCCCCACAGACGAAAACCAGTGTCGCGCAATCGCGCAGGCCCTGGCAATATACTGCGGGGAGGCTATGGCTGGAGCGTCGCCGGTCAACAGTAATACGCTCTTGTATCCCATCCCGGCCAACGCTTCGCATTCCGCCGCGATGGCGTCTTCGGACAGGGTTACCCGGGGCTGGGTGGTGTCGGCGCAGGCCGAAAACCCGCAATAGACACAATTTGCCGCGCAAACGTTTGACAGGTAGATGGGCGCGTACAGGCTGATGGTACGGCCGAACTGGCGGAGTGTGATTCTATGGGCTTCCCTGGCCATGGCTTCCAGGAACGGAACGGCTTGAGGAGAGAGCAGGGCAATAAGGTCCTGTATCGTACGATAGTCCCGGGAAAGGGCCGAATCCACCTGTTCCGGCGTCACGACACCATACAGGTCTTCCAGGCGTGTTCGAGGCCAGTTTTGCAGGATATCAAGCATGGACATGAATACACTAGACCGGGCAGCGGACAACATCATCGGCCCGGGGCAATACCTTGAAGCCTTCAGCCGCGATGTTGCTGCTTTTGTTTGGTAGCCACACCCGGAGAATTGAAGCAGGATACTGGCTGCGCGCGCTCTTTTTGAGTGCGGTCCTTTCCGTGATGCGGACAGGGGTTATTATCAATGATACCAGATCAGGCCCACACACTGAAAACAGACCCCGTTTTTCCTCGCAGACGCGGTTATCTTAGCGGTGCTTTCTGGATATTTAAGGAAATCACCCGTCTTGAAAGGAATGTCTATATGCGCACAGGTGGGTTACAGGACTCATTTATGGAATCGTTCTGGTAAAATGACTTCGTTTGAGTCACCCTCTAGTTAACCGGCACCAAATCCCGGGAGTGATATAACTATGAAGATTGTTGTGCGCTTCTTCTTCCTATTTATGGCAATGTGCTTTTGTATACAAGCCCTCCCTGGTAAGGATATCGCAATAGAGTTGGGAACAGGCACACTGAAAATCGACACCGGGGGGCGGGCCGTTCTTGAAATGCACGGAACGGGCATCTTCCAGGCCGCAGTGGAACCTTTTTGCATGGTGGAGACAAGACAGGGGAAACTGCATCCGGAGGAACTTGTTTTTGAAGAGGGTTGTTTGAAACTTCGCTTTCCCGGAGGCGGTACTTGTAGTTATGTCGTGGGTAGAGGTGACGGTTTTGCTGTTTTTGAACTCGCATCCCTTGAATTCAGAGAATCGGTCGTGCGATTGACGCACTTTTCCCTACCCGTGCCGGGAAATGCGGCCATTCTTGGTACGCTGAATGCCGCCAGTGCCGGACCCTATACTGTGGCTCTGTCCGCAGCGGAACCGAATGTTCATGCCCTGACCCGTGCCTTTGGCCGCCATGAAGCCGACCGTGACGGGTGCAGCCATACCATGGCGGTGACAGACAGACCAAAGATGGACACCGGTGCCGCCGTGTTCACCGCCACCTGTAATGATACGCCGGGCGGCTGGTCGGTATCCTCGCGAGAACTTCCGTATCCGCTCGACCTCACCGGACTGAGGGCGATACGGGCCTGGGTGCACGGAGACGGGAAAGGCGAGTTGCTCAAAATTCAATTGACAGACGGGAGGGGCGGGGCGCGGGATACCTATATCCCCGTTACTTTTGAGGGGTGGAAGCACATCACTATCAGTGAAGCTCCCTATGATACCCTTTCCTGGGAAATGGTTACCGGGTTGAACCTTTACTATAACGGTCTTCCCCCGGAGACGACGGTTACCTGTCTGGTGGACCATATCGAAGCGGTGCTGGAACAGGAGGGGCGGGAAGAGACGGTCTTGCTCGAGGATTTTGAACCGGCCTCATCCTGGTGGTCGGACCCTGTCACTACGCTGCAGGTCGAAACAGTCGCCGATACAGGGCTGGAGCCCGCCCGGTTTGGCCTGGTTGCGGCGCCCCGGGAAAGGTTTATGGAGGTCATGGAGCGCTTTGAAGAGGCCGCCGGGCTGCCCTGTCCCAAGCCGGGCGGCGTATGGAACAAGCGCTCCCCCTGGATTAAGCGTTCCTATTTGTTCATCACAAGCTTCAAAGAGTCCCAATTCGAACCGGTACTCGCAATGGCGCGTCGCGGCGGATTCGACATGATTCTCATGGGACAGGAGTCCTGGGCCGAAGCGACCGGCCACTATGACATCAACCTGAACCATTTCCCGGGCGGACTGGAGGCACTGGCCCGGACGTTCCGGCGGTTCAGGGAGGCCGGATTTCACGCCGGACTGCATTTCCTGGGACCGTCCATTTATCCGCCCGACCCGTACCTGACACCCGTACCCGACCCGAGGCTGGTCCGCGACGCCGAAGTGCCGCTCGCGGCCGATGTGGACGATAACACGGGCATCCTGCTCACTGAGGCCCCGCCCTTGGCGTTTCCCGCCGAGGATGGCGGGTATATGGGCGAAGGCGCCGTGGTGCAGGTGGACGACGAACTGATTTCCTATGGAGAGCGGTCCGTGCAGGAACCGTTAGGCCTGTTCAACTGCAAACGGGGCCTGCTGGGTACCGCAGCCGCATCCCACGGCGAAGGCAGTCCTATACGCCACCTGAAACGTTCCTACGGGTATTTCCTGTTCGACATGGATACCTCGCTCTTGGACGAGGTGTCTTCCAATTTCGCCCGAGTCGCCAATGCCTGCGATATCGACATGATTTATTTCGACGGGTCCGAACGCCTGCAGGGCGACCACTGGTATTATAATGGCAAATTGCACAAGGCCTTCTTCGACAAACTCGCCCGGAAGGACATCCTTATCCAGGCGAGCAGTTTCAGTCATTTTTCCTGGCACATTCTGGCGCGGAGCGCATCGGCAGACGGGCACGGCGATCTCAAAGGCTATCTAGACGAACGTTCCCCGGCGTTTGATTCGTTTAAACAAAATGGCATGCCGCTGGATATCGGCTGGTATTACGGCTATGACACGAGTTGCACGCCCGACATGTACGAGTACATCCTGGGAGCGACCATCGGGTATGATTCGTCCATGTCGTTCCAGGTATCGCTGGAAGCCGCTTCGCGGCATCCCTTTACCGGGGAAATCCTGGACCTGATTGCGCGCTACGAACGGCTGCGGCTTTCGGGACGCGTCCCGGAAGACATGCGTGCCCGCCTCCGTGTAGATCCGGTGCTGGCGGGACAGAAAACGCCGGAGGAACGCGCCGGGCTCGCGGGTGCCCGCCGGGAATACCGTCTCCTCGGCGGGAATGGAAAGGAAACGTTTCAGCGGGTGGTCTACGAATCCTGGCATGAAATCAACACGCCCGAAGAGCGGGCCTGGTCCGTCCGGGTAATATCCGGCCCTGCCCTGACGGGGTTTCAAGTCCACGTACAATCCGGTCCCTGGCGGGAGGCAGGTCCGTCTTACCACGCACCTGAAGCGGTATCCTTGGAATCTTTTGACGACCTGGCTCCCTACGTGAAAAAACCACCCAGCGGGGAAGGAATCCCGGACCTCCCGAACGGTATGTTCGGCGCCACGCTGGAAGGTGTGACGCATCACATCCGCTTGAGCGAAGAGAATGCCCAGGAGGGGGGACGCTGCGCCGTGTATACCGCCGAAAGCGCCCGTAATGACGCCGGCGGCTGGTCCGTGTTAGGCAAGGCCTTCAACCCTCCTCTGGATTTATCAGGGCACCGGGCCATAGGCTTCTGGCTGCGCGGGGACGGAAAAGGCGGCCAGTTCAAACTCCAACTGCTGGACGGAGCTGCGGCCGCAGACTTCTATATCGCCAATGATTACGAGGGCTGGAGGTACCAGCAACTCACCCGGTCCGATCCCGACCCGATTGATTATGGACACGTGTGTACGCTGAATTTCTATTACAACGGCCTTCCCGGCAACACGACTGTCACCTGCGCCATAGACGGAGTCAAGGCGTTGCCCGCCGCCGACATCCAGGCCATAGTGGACCCCTGGTTTGAGGTCGAAGGCAGTCGTCTGGAGTGGAAGGGGACACTGACCGCAGGCCAATACCTCTTCCTCTGGCCGGGGGAACCCGCCCGCTGTTACGGCCCCGGTTTCGTAGAACCCGTATTGGACAAGGTCAACATGACTGCCGTTTCACTCGCCGAAGGGGAGCATACGGTCCGTTTCGGGTGTGCGAATACGCCCCTTGCACCGGTCCGCGTCCGCGCCACGCTGCAACCCCGGGAATCCTATACAATACCTTCTTTACCGAGATCCTAGGGTATAAGATTACGACTTTTTATAAAGAATGTTTGGCACGATCGAATCCAAACCATGCTGCAACAAGATGAAAGAGATACTTTCGTGAAAAAAAAAGGAGACTAACATGATGATGAAACGCTTGTTTATGCTCTGCGTTGTGGGCGTATTCTATTTTCACGTTTTCTGTCCGGGAGAGTCCGTCACGGGGGGAGAGGCGGCACCTCGAGGATTTACCGGCCCTGAGGTTCCCGCTCTGACGCCGTTGCTGGGGGATTATGTCAATGTCGGGGTACGCACGGCGGAGAACCGCACGGATATAAAACGGTTGTTGGAGGTACTTAAAGAAATGGGCGTGAAAGACTACATGCACCTGGTATGGCAGGAGAAACATTACCCGGGCGCGTGGCAGGATTTTCAGCTGATGGTCCCCGAATTCCAGAAGGCGGGCATCAACCTATGGCTGTATCTGACACCACCATCGGAGGGGGTGCCCGAGCCTTTTGGCGACGATTACCTCCGGTGGGCCATAGAATGCGCGACCCTGGCAAAACAGTATCCTGTCGTGAAGGGCATCTGCATAGACGACTTCAATGGCAATGTCAACAAGTTTACGCCCGAATATTGCAGGACGATGATGGGGGAAGCCCACAAGATTGCGCCGCACCTGGCGTTCCTGGTGGTGTGCTATTACGGATACCAGGAGACGATAACGGAGCATGTCAAGGCAGGCGCCATTGACGGCGTCATCTTCCCCTATTTCTATCCCCATAAAAACCTGTCGGACACGGCGCCGTTGCTGCCCCAGATGGAAAGTTATCGCACCTGGCTGGATGAACATACAGCGGCGGGCGGGTTGAACGGCAAAATGCCCCTGGTGCTTATGGTGTATGGGACCAAACATTCCGCGTCGCCCGATGAACCAACCCTGGCCTATATAGGGAAGTGCCTGGAGATTGGATTGGAAGCCACCGACAAAGGAATGGTATCGGGGGTGGTGACGTATTGCCTGCCCAAAGACAAGCCTGACTTTGTGAAAAGCGTGGCTGTGGTTTATAAGGCCAGGAAGTAAGCGGAACGCAGAGACGCAGAGGTTCGCAAAGAAGAAGAGAATTGAATTGGAACACAGTTTTTGAAAAAAGTGTTTGGGCAGCGCTGTAAATAGTTGAGGTATCGCTAAACCTATAACGCGGGCGTTGCCCGCAACCCAGGAAAAATAACAACATCTGAGCAAAAAATGGGACTGCCTCCGGCGCACGAGAAAACCGTGAGCGAAGTGCTTAATTCTGAATCGCGCAGGAGGCTGTCCCAGATTTTTTGCGGGCGTGACGAACAAGACCGAAAAAATGTGGGACAGTTTCCGCCACTTGGTTATACGCAAACCCAAAGGCTAAATCATGTATCAATGCGCTCCTATAAACAAACGAACGCGTATAATTTGCGGCGGAAACAGTCCCATTTTTCTCCTCCTATGTATTCAACTTCTTGTTTTTTATGAGGGTACTTGAGCGATAATCTACTAAAATATTTCCTCCGCGATCCTCTGCGGATCTCTGCGACCTCTGCGTTGAAACGGAACTCAACGTCATCATCAAACGAATCAGACACAAGGAGCCCGATAAGATGAAATGTATACCGTATTTCTTTTGCCTCTTTACCGTAGTGGTGGCGCCAGCCGTGGCGGTTGCCCAATCCCCGGCGTCAGTCCCGGAAGGGGAGGCGGCTACGCTTCTACATCTGCCGCAATCCGGCAGTCCCCTCGCGGAACGATTTAAACAGCCTCCAGCCGATGCGCGCATCCTCAAGATAGTGCACAATCTGCCTGATGCGCCCGAAGAACAGGATCGCTTGCTCGGCAGATTGATTGAACAGGGGTTTGGGGGTATGGTTGTGAATGTGTCGTTTAATGAATACATGGAGAGCGAAATCAAATGGGAAGCCTTTATCCGGGGCGTTAACGAGGCGAAGCGGATAGGCATGTCCCTGTGGCTGTATGATGAATGTGGTTATCCTTCCGGATCGGCGGGGGGCATCACCCTTCGGGATCATCCCGAATATGAAGCGCATGGCTTGAACGTTTTGGATGCGCCGGTAGTTAACGGCTCCATATCCCTTGACCTGCCTCCCGGCGATCTTTACCGCGCGGTTGCGGTACCCGTAAAAGACGGTGTCGCCTCGCTGGAGGGAGCGGCGGATATTACCACTTCCGTTCAGGGGAACACCCTTACCTGGAATGCGCCGGAAGGGGACTGGCATGTGTTTCTCTTCACGGAAGGCGTGTTATATGAGGGCACCCATGCGGCCCTCAGCCTGGCCTATAAGCTGCCCTATATCAACCTGCTAACGCCCGAACCGACGGCCCGATTCATCGAAGTTACCCATGATGCCTATGCGCGGCGCCTTGGCG
>MTKZ01000155.1_pt2 | contig 35549 bp, 24 predicted proteins | sample 1042781 | NCBI WGS metagenome assembly MTKZ01 (sample SAMN06212207, study PRJNA360539) | anaerobic digester metagenome | biome: Wastewater treatment plant; material: sludge; isolation source: anaerobic digester fed with sludge from wastewater treatment plant | place: Denmark: WWTP Viborg ...
CGGAACGCTTCGGAGAACGCCCTCTACCAGGGCATGCAGACCCTGTGGATGCAGCACATGGAGTGGACGTACGCAGCCGTCGCCGCCTTTGCGGTCGACTCGCCCGGGTTCCCGGCCACCGCCGACCGGCTCCTGCAGAACCAGGTGGATATCGGCAACGCCGTGAGGCCCTTTTACGGTGACGCCGCTGCCGACCAGCTGACGACCCTGCTCCAGGAGCACATCTCGGGAGCCGTGGCCGTGTTGACCGCCGCCAAGGCCGGTGACTCGGACGCCCTCAACCAGGCCGTGACCGCTGAGTACGCCAACGCCACAGCGATCGGCGACTTCCTGGCCGACGCCAACCCGGCCAACTGGGATAAGACGGACATGGAGGAAATGATGACCATGCACATCGACCAGACCTTGGTCTATGCCACCGACATGCTCCAGGGTGACTACGCCCAGGCCATCGCCAACTACGGCCTTGCCGAGGCGCACATGGTGGAGATGGCCGACATGCTGAGCGCCGGGGTGATCGCCCAGTTCCCGGACCAGTTCAAGGCGTAGCAGCCACAGCTTTCCCCGACGACTCAGGCCGACCGGCGAGCAACCCGCTCCCAGGTCGGCCTGAGGCGCGTACCGACCGCATCCGCCGGTTTGTCGCCGGCCCGCTGGCAACACCCGCCACCAGAGTCACCATCGGCCGCAGTGAAGACACCCGCGGTCGAACTGGGTGTGATCGCTGTGGCCCGCTCCGCAGTGATCACACCCAGGTCGAGCATGGGTGCGGTTACTGCGGCGTGGCAGTCAGGCCGGCAACACGGCGGTAGCGATTGAGGCGGCGATGGCGTCGGGCACCTGCATGGGGCCGAAGTGGCCCAGGTCGGGGTGCGGTTCGAGCACGGCGCCCGGGATGTGATCGGCGATGTGGCCGGCGAAGCCCGACGGGGTGAAGGTCTCGACCCGCCCCAGCGCCACGGTGACCGGACGGCCGATTGAGGGCACCTCGTGCCAGAAGGAGTGCCGAGACCCTTCCACGTAGGTGCGGGACTCCACCTCGGGTGCACAGCGAAGCGTGATCGGCCCGTCGGCGTCGTCCGAGCCGGGGTCGGCCGGGGCGAACCCCCAGTTGAGGTAGGCCTCCATTGCAGCCGCCGAGAACACATTGAGCGGCGCCTTGGTGGAGAAGTTGGTGCGGGCCACGACGCGACTGTCGAAGGTTGAGCGGCGGCGCAGGGCGCCGACCGCCAGCGGGTTGTCCTCGGGGTCGGGCAGGTCGGCTCCCGGGGGGAAGCCAAGCTCCTCGGCAGGCGGAAAGATGATCGGCTCGTAAGCCCAGATCGCCGTGAACAGCTCAGGGCGTCGGGCGGCCGCCGCCAGCGCTGCGGCGCCGCCCATCGAGTGCCCGGCGGCGCCCACCGGGGTGCCGGTGGCCTCGACGATGTACTCGGCGGCGGCGATGGCGTCCTCGGCGACCCGGGTCCACACCATGTCGTCCGGCTTGGCGGGGGAGTGGCCGTGACCACGAAAATCGACCGCCCAAACCGAGGCCCGGCCGGTCAGGTGAGCGGCGACCGGCTGCCACAGCCCACCGGCAAACCCGGTGGCGTGCGCCAGCAGCAGCGGCGGTCCCTCGCCGCCGAGGTGCCACAGCGCCAGCTCCAGACCATCGGCCGACGTAATCGTGGCGGTCGGGTGGCCGGGCTGGGGAGGTCCGGCGGTGGTGGTGTTGCTCACGAGAAGGCCGCCTGGCCGGTGATGGCCTGGCCGAGGATCAACGTGTGGATCTCATTGGTCCCCTCGTAGGTGTACACCGACTCGAGGTTGTTCAAGTGGCGCATCACCGGATACTCCAGCGTGATGCCGTTGGCGCCCAGCACGGAGCGTGCGGTGCTGGCCACTTCCCGAGCCATGGCCACGTTGTCCATCTTGCCGAAGCTGACGTGCGGGGTGGCCAGGGTGCCGGCGTCCTTCATGCGCCCCAGGTGCATCGCCACCAACGTGCCCCGCTGCACCGCCACCATCATCTCGACCAGCTTGCGCTGGGTGAGCTGGAACGACGAGATCGGTCGATCGAACTGCACCCGATCGTTGGCGTAGTCCAACGCCGCCTCGTAACAGGCCCGGGCGGCGCCGCAGGCACCGAAGAGGATGCCGAAGCGGGCCTCGTTGAGACACGACAGCGGCCCCTTCATGCCTCGGACGCCGGGGAGGACTGCGTCGGCCGGCAGCCGCACGTTCTCCATGACCAACTCGGAGGTGATCGACGCCCGCAGCGACAGCTTCTTGTGGATCTCCGGCGCCGAGAAGCCCGGCGTGTCGGTGGGGACGACGAAGCCCCGCACGCCGTCGTCGGTGGCTGCCCACACGACGGCCACGTCGGCGACCGAGCCGTTGGTGATCCACATCTTGGTCCCGTCGAGGATCCAGTCGCCGCCCTCGACCTGGCGGGCGACTGTGCGCATCGACGACGGGTCCGACCCCGAGTCCGGCTCGGTCAGCCCGAAGCAGCCGATCGCCTCGCCGGCCGCCATCGCCGGCAGCCAGCGCTGCTTCTGCTCCTCGGAACCAAAAGCCCAGATGGGAAACATCGCCAGGCTGCCCTGCACCGACACGAAGCTGCGAGCCCCCGAATCGCCTGCCTCCAGCTCCAGGCAGGCCAGGCCGTAGGCGGTGGCGCTGGTGCCGGCACAGCCGTAGCCCTCGAGGTGCATGCCGAGCAGGCCGAGCTTCCCGAACTCGGTGGCCATCTCCTTGGGAAAGGTGCCCCGCTCGTACCAATCGGCGACGTCGGGCAGGATCTGGTCGCCGACGAAGCGCCGCACGGTGTCGCGCAACAGCACCTCGTCGTCGTCGAGCAGGGCGTCCAACGCCAACACGTCGCTCGGGTTCACCTCATGGGACAGCGGTTGGTGGCTCATAGGTCGCAGCGTACCGGCGACCCCGAGCCCGGGTCGGCCTCCCGACAGACACTGGGTAACCCAGATCGCGACGACGGGGCCGACCCCTGCTGGAACCGGTCCCGTGGTCGCTTCGTGGATCCCGCCACGATCTTGTTGGGGACGATAATGCGGGTTGTTGGGGCGTGTGCATCGGGGACCTGCTGACCGAACACGTCCGTCGGTGTGCGGCTCAGGTGACGGTGAACTCGGCCTTCATGCCCTGAACGAAGTGCGGCGGCCCGTCGCCCTGCGTCTCCTGACCGTCCTGCATCATTGTGCCGGTGGGGATGAAGCACAGTGCGGCGTAGTCGCCGGGCTCGAAGTCCGCGACGAGCAACCCCTGGTCACCCTTGGCTGGAGCGAAGGCGGCACCCATCATGTTGATCTTCTCCATCGCCTCCTCCTCGGGCAACTTGAGCAGCTCGTCGAAGTTCTCGGTCACCCCGTCCTTCTTGGAAGCGACGACGATTTCATGGGATTCCATGCCGTCGTTGGTGAAGAGGATGGCCGTTTTCCCGGTCGGCATGGTGTCGGAGAGTCCCTCGAAGGCGTACTCCTTGCCCGACACCTCGACCTTGTTGTCAAAGTCGCAGTTGTTGAACATGTACGGATCGACCGTGCCCTGGGCCTTGGCAAACTCCGGTGCTTCGAACGCCGACATGTCACCGGTCTCGCCGGCCTTCGTCGCCGCTGCGACCATCGTGTCGACCTCGCCTTCGACCTCGGCAGGCTTGTTGGCGTCGAGTTTCTTGACCAGCGGCATGACTGTCTCCTTGAGGTAGACGGCCGGATCGCGCTCAGGCATTTCCCCCATGGCCTTGGAGATGTCGGTGTAGGCGTCGCATGCGCTCTGGATGCCGGCGTCCTCGGCCGACGCCGTCGTCGCCGTGTCGTCCTTGGCCTCGTCGTCGCCGTCGTCGCCACAGCCGGCCAGCAGGAGGGCGCCGCTGAGCGCCACGACAGAGAGCCGTCGCATGGTTCGAGGTGAGCTGTGGTGGTTCATGTCGGGTCCTTCGCTGGTGCTGATGGGTTGGTCGATGCGTCCTCCACCAACGACTCGAGCAGCCGCAACAGATCCAGACGCCCGCTGAACGGGGTTGGGACCGCTACGACATCAGGGCCGGGTTCGGGCAGGATCGCTCCGGCCCACCGGCCCTGCGCCCTGTCGAAGTCGATGACTAAACGCATGGGAGCACCGTAGAAAGACGGCCGTGCGGCTCGCATCGGGGAGAACCCTGATTACGACCCGGACTCGGCCGTCGACGTCTGCTCGGTCCAGCGTCGAGCGAGCGCGGTGCGGTTGCGCACGTCGAGCTTGGTGAAGCACCGAGCCACATGGGTCTCAACCGTTTTGACGCTGATGAACAGACGCGCCGCCGCCTCCCGGTTGGTCAGCCCAACGGCTACCAGCTCGGCCACCTGGCGTTCCGCCGGCGACAGCGGCGCTGGTCCCACGCCGTGACGCGAGCGGGGGGTGAGGCCGCACGCCTCCAGCTCGGTGCGGGCATGATGGGCGTAGGGGGCGGCCCCCAGCGTTTCGAATCGCTTGAGAGCGCCGGTGAGCAGATCGGACGCCTGACGGCGCTTGCTTCGACGGCGGGCAAAGGCGCCGGCCGCCAACTCCAGCCTGGCCCGAAGGAAGGGGTCGCCGTCATCAGCCGGACCGCTGTCGCCCTGGGGTGAGGGCTCGCTCGGCGGTGGCTCCGGCTGTGATGTCGGTGTCAACCCGGCGGCAAACGCCGCCTCGGCGGCCTCGTCGTCACCGGTCGCAGCGGCGAGCAGCCCGCGCGCCCGGGCCGCGCCGATCCGGGCCTGGGCGCCGCCGGAAACGATCCGTTCGTCGAGCTCGGCCAGTGCTCGGGCGGCGTCCTCCAGGCGGCCGAGGCCGACGAGACCCTCGACCAGATCGGCACGCCACGGCTGGACACCCTCGCCCAACCGGGATCCTCGGAGCAGGTCGGCGAGCGGGCCCAGATGGTCGACCGCTCGTTGGTGATCGCCGGCGGACAACCCGATCCGTGCTTCGCCGACCATCAGCCACAGCAGGCCGCTGACGTTGTCGCTTCTGGACTGCGCCGCACGTCCGTCGGCCAGGTGGGCCTCTGCCGCTGCTGTGGCACCCCGACCGGCGTGGACGAATGCCGCTACCCCGTGGGCCATCGGCCGGGTGAGGTCGTGGTCGCCCGCCTCCATCAGCCCCACGAGCCGTTCGGCTTCGATCACGGCGGCATCCCAGGAACCCTGGCGGTACCGGCAGTCCGCACGGGAGTAGCCGGCGGTGACCCTGGTGAGCCAGGGACCGAGGTTGCCGCGTGATTCGAGAAGCTCGCCCAGCGTCCTCTCGGCCTCGCTCAGACGCCCCGACCACATCAGCAGCAGTCCCCGCGCCAGCAGAGCGTCTTCGTGGCCGGGCTGGGTTTCCAGCTGTGCCAGCCAACGATCGACCTCGGACAGGCCGCGCTCGAGTTCGCCGTCCAAGGCCCAGCCGGAAGCCAACATGACGAACGCGTTTCCCAGCTCTGCTCCACCTTGGGAAGCCCGCTCCAACGCAGCGCCGGCCCAGCCGATCGCTTCCGTGCCGCGGCCGGAGTTGGCTGACAACGTGGCTAACAACCCCGCAACCTGGCCGGCCACCTGCGCATCGGATGCCTGCTCCCACGCCGCAGTCAACGCTGTGTGCGCCCCGTCGGGGTCGCCGCGATGCAGCAGGTCCTGGCCCCGAACAAGCAGCTCGAGCGCCCCGCCGTCGCCGTCGACGGTGGAGAGCAGCCGCCGGGCCGCATGGAACTCTCCGGTAGTGAACAGCCTGTTGGCAGCGAGGAGCTGAGCCTCGGCCCGGGCCGAGCCATCGGGGGTCACCCTCGCCGCTTCGGCCAGCAGCTCGAGGGCTGTCAGGTCCCAGCCGGTGTCGAGCAGATCGCGTGCGAAGTTGACCGCTCGCGCGCCGAGGTCGGCGTCGTGGACGATCGTGGAGCGCAGCCGGTGAACCATGGCGCGGTGCGGGTCGTCAATGATGTCGGCGGCCTTGGCGTGCAGCTCGGAGCGGACCCCCGGTGGCAGGTCGGCGAGAACGGCGGACAGCAACAGCGGGTGGGCGACCTTGACCATGGGACGACCGGCGTGTTCCACGAACACCAGATGGCCACCGATCACAGCCTCGTCGAGCGGGGTTGAGAGCTCGCCGACGTCGGACAGGCCGAGCATGTCCACCAACGGACCGACCTCCATCGGGGTGCCAAGCACGGCGACCGCGGCGACGAGACGTTCGGTCTCGGGGCGGCAGCCGGCGAGGCGGGACAGTGCGAGCGTGGCATAGGACCGTGGAGCGGGAAGTGGCCCGATCCCCGACGACAGCGCGTGTGCGCCGAGCTCGTCGGCCAGGGTGAGCGCTTCGAGCGGGTTACCGGCGGTGTGTTCGTGGAGTCGCTGCGCAGCCCACTGCGGAATGGTGATGTTCCGGCTCTTGCGGAGCAGCGCATCGAGGTGCTCAGGCTCCAGACCATCGAGCCGCACCAACGTGGCCAGTTCGTCCTGGCACAGCCGCAACAGCGGGGCGAGGGCCGGAACCTCCGGGCGTTGGGCGATCACCATCAACAGGCGCTGTTTTCGGAAGCGGCGTAGCGCGTAGGTAAGCGCCTGCAGCGAGGCCCGGTCGCCCCATTGGGCATCATCGATCAGGGCGACGATCGGCCGGATGGATGAGGCCTCGGACGAGACCCGCACCACGTCGGCGCCGACGTCGAGCGGGTCGGGCCGAGGCCCGGTTCGTCCGAACATGGTCCGCACCGGCAGATCGCTGGCCTCCCCGTCGGCGTGGAGCTGTTCGATCAAGCCGTAATCCAGGTGCTGTTCGGCCTTGTCGCCGCTGGCTCGCATGATGATCACTCGGTCGTCGACCGATTGAGCGAACCCGCGCAGGAGCGCCGACTTTCCCACTCCGGCAGCGCCCTCGACGATCACGAGCTGCGGGCGACGCTCCATCGCCGCGTCAAGCGCGCGATGCAGCACGGCCAGCTGATCATCGCGCCCAACCAACGAGTGCGCTTGGCGGCGCTCGTCGGAGATTGACATCGACGGCACCCCCCGGTCCACGACGTTGTGTTTCACATTAGCCATGTGTGAGTTCGGCTGAGACGCCCGCTGTTGACGGGTGTCTCACCCGGTCGGGCCAAGCGATCCCCACCTCAAGCTGCCGGTAGGGTCGACCCCATGAGCGATGCCTCCGCCGAGCCCCCCACGACCCCCCCGAGCGAGGCTCGGCTTCGGTCGGAGGCCGAGCTGTACGTCGACGGGCGGCGGACAGCGGCGACCTCGGGCGAGCGGTTTCCGACGTTCAACCCCGCCACCGGCGCGGTGCTGGCACAGGTGCACCAGAGCAACGACGCCGATGTCGACGCAGCCGTCGCCTCGGCCAAGGCGGCGTTCCCCGGCTGGGCCGCCCTCACCGGGGCCGAACGGGGCAGGATCCTCAACCGGGCGGCTTCCCTGCTGCGCGAGCGCAACGACGAGCTGGCCCGTATCGAGGTGGCCGACACCGGCAAGCCCATCGCCGAGGCGTCGACCGTCGACGTGATCTCGGGTGCCGAGGCGGTCGAGTACTTCGCCGGCGCCGCCGCCACGCTGACCGGCGAACACGTGACGCTGGGCGACAACTTCGCCTACGTGCGGCGCGAGCCGCTGGGTGTGTGCGCCGGCATTGGCGCCTGGAACTACCCGATCCAGATCGCCTGCTGGAAGTCGGCCCCGGCGCTGGCCGCCGGCAACACGATGGTGTTCAAGCCCGCCGAGCTGACCCCGCTGACCGCGCTGGAGCTGGCCGAGATCTACACCGAGGCCGGCGTGCCGCCCGGGGTGTTCAACGTGGTGCAGGGCGATGCCCGCACCGGCCGTGCGCTGGTGGCCCACCCCGACGTGGCCAAGGTGAGCCTCACCGGCGAGGTGGGGACCGGTAAGGCGGTGATGGCCGCCGCCGCCGAGACGCTGAAGGCGGTCACCCTGGAGCTGGGTGGCAAGTCGCCGCTGATCGTCTTCGACGACGCCGACGTCGACAACGCCGTGTCCGGCGCGCTGATGGGCAACTTCTACACCCAGGGCGAGGTGTGCTCCAACGGCACCCGGGTGTTCGTGCAGGCCGGCATCCACGACGAGTTCGTCGCCAAGCTGGTCGAGCGCACCGCCAGGATGGTGGTCGGCGACCCGATGGACCCGGCGACCGACGTTGGCGCCCTGATCAGCGCCGACCACCTGGCCAAGGTGAGCGGCTACCTCGACGCCGGGCGGGATGCCGGCGCCACCGTCGCCATCGGCGGCAGCCGGGTGACCGACGGTGCGCTGGGCGACGGCTACTTCGTCGAGCCGACCGTGTTCACCGGCTGTTCGGACGACATGACGGTCATCGCGGAGGAGATCTTCGGCCCGGTGATGGGCGTGCTCGCCTTCGACACGGAGGACGAGGTGGTGGCCCGGGCCAACGCCACGCCCTACGGCCTGGCCGCCGGCGTCTTCACCCAGCAGCTGGCCCGCGGCCACCGGGTTGCGGCGGCGCTTCAGGCCGGCACCGTGTGGATCAACAACTACAACCTGACGCCGATCGAGATGCCCTTCGGCGGCGTGAAGTGGTCGGGCATCGGCCGGGAGAACTCGATGGCGGCCTTCGAGCACTACACCCAGCGCAAGGCGGTGTACGTCGAGACCGGCGACGTGGATGCGCCGTACTGATCACTCGCAAGCACCCGAACCAAACCCCCTGAACGGAATGAAGATGAACGACGTCGAGACGACGAATTGGGACTACGTGATCGTCGGAGGCGGCTCGGCCGGCTCGGCGTTGGCCAACCGGCTGTCGGCCGATCCGGCCACCAAGGTGCTGGTGCTCGAGGCCGGACGCAACGACTCCAAGTGGGACGTGTTCATCCACATGCCCGCCGCCTTCTCGTTTCCGATCGGCAGCCGCTTCTACGACTGGAAGTACGAGACCGAGCCCGAGCCCCACATGGGCGGCCGCCGGGTGTACCACGCCCGCGGCAAGGTGCTGGGCGGGTCGTCGTCGATCAACGGCATGATCTTCCAGCGGGGCAACCCGATGGACTACGAGCGCTGGGCGGCCGACCCGGGCATGGAGACGTGGGACTACGCCCACTGCCTGCCCTACTTCAAGCGCATGGAGACCACGCTGGCGGGCGGTGACGAGTACCGGGGCGACGACGGACCGCTGATCCTCGAACGGGCCGACGCCGACAACCCGCTGTGCCAGGCGTTTCTCGAGGCGACCGCCCAGGCGGGTTACCCCCGCACCAGCGACGTCAACGGCTACCAGCAGGAGGGTTTCGCCGAGTTTGACCGCAACGTGCACCGCGGTCGGCGCCTGTCCGCTGCGCGGGCCTACCTGCATCCGGTGATGCACCGGCCCAACCTCACCGTGGTGACCCGGGCGATGGCGACCGGGATCAACTTCGACGGCACCCGGGCCACCGGTGTGAACTACACCGCCGGGCGCAAACGCCACACCGCCAACGCAACCGAGGTGATCCTGTGCGGCGGCGCCTTCAACTCGCCCCAGCTGCTGCAGCTGTCCGGCGTGGGCGAGGCCGACCACCTGAGGGGCCTGGGCATCGACGTGGTGGCCGACGTGCCCGGCGTGGGCGCCAACATGCAGGACCACCTCGAGGTGTACATCCAGCACAGCTCGACCCAGCCGGTGTCGATGCAGCCGAACCTGGCCAAGTGGCGCCGACCGTGGATCGGCCTGCAGTGGCTGTTCCGCAAGGGCCCGGCCACGTCCAACCAGTTCGAGGCCGGCGGCTTCGTCCGCAGCAACGACGACGTTGCGTACCCCAACCTGATGTACCACTTCCTGCCGCTGGCGGTCCGCTACGACGGCACCACCCCGACCAGCGGTCACGGCTACCAGGTGCACGTCGGGCCGATGTACTCCGACGTGCGTGGGACGGTGAGGATCACCTCCACCGACCCCAAGAAGCACCCGGCGATCCGTTTCAACTACCTGTCGACCGAACAGGACCGGCGGGAGTGGGTGGAGGCCATCCGGGTGACCCGCAACATCCTGGGCCAGGAGGCGTTTGGGCCGTTCGACGGCGGGGAGCTGTCGCCAGGACCCGAGGTGGAGACCGACGAGCAGATACTCGACTGGGTGGCCAAGGACGCCGAAACCGCACTGCACCCGTCGTGCACCGCCCGCATCGGCACCGACGAGATGTCGGTGCTCGACCCCGACACGCTGCGGGTGCGGGGCACCCAGGGCCTGCGGGTGGTCGATGCGTCGTCCATGCCGTACGTGACCAACGGCAACATCTATGCGCCGGTGATGATGCTGGCCGAGAAGGCGGCCGACCTGATCCTGGGCAACGAGGGTCTGGCCCCGATGACCGACGTCGACTGGTATCGGGCAGGCTGAGGCGGCGGCCACACGACGAGGGGACCCAGCATGAGGCGATCGGGCAGCGGCGGCACCGCAGGGTGAGGCCGTCGCTGCGTCGTGCCGCCACCGTCGCGGCGGTGACGCTCGGGGCGCTGACGCTTGGTGCGTCGGGGCTTGGTGCGCCCTCGCTCGGCGCCGCCGGGCCGTCGGGCACCGCCGGGGCGCAGGCGGAGCGGGTGACCAGCGAGCAGGTCGAGGAGGACCTGGCCTGGCTGATCAACCAGCGCCGGGCCCAGGCGGGGCTGGCCCCCCTGCTGTTGGCGCCGACGGTGCGGGCCCCGGCGCGGCGCTGGGCCGAAGCGCAGGCGGCCGCCGGCAAGATCTCGCACCGTGCGGACCTCAGCCCGTACCCGGCGACCGTGCCCGGGCTTGCCTGGTCGCTCACCGGCGAAAACGTCGGCCATGCGGGCTCGGCCCGCTCGGGCGGCCCGGCGATCATGACCGCCCTCGACCAGGCCTTCTACGACTCGCCGACCCATCGCGACAACGTGCTGGGGCCCTACACCCACCTGGCGGTCGGGGCGGTCGACGACGGCCGGGACCTGTACGTCACCGTGGCCTTCGTCGATTGGAACGGTGCGTCGGTCGACGGCCAGCGCCTGCCCACCTCCGCGCTGCACGACACGGTCGGAGCGCTGGACTCGGTCGGCGGCGAGGAGGGCGGCGTGCGGCTGGTCGGCTGGGTGGCCGACCCCGACGCTGCGCCCACCGCCGAGGTGACGATCGATGGTCGCGCCCGAACGGTCGCGCCGACGGAGGTCAGGCCCGACCTGGCATCGGTGGCGGGCGCCGCTCCCGACCTGGCCAACGGGCTGAACACCCTCCTGCCGGCGCCGCCCGGGCCAACCGAGGTGTGCGTCGACGGCCCGCCGGTCGGCTTCGGCGCCGGATTGTCGCTTGGCTGTCGCAACGTGTTGGTTCCCCAGGGGTGGGACGGCCTGGTCGGCGCAGGTGACGACGCCGCAACGGTCGGCTACGTGGCCTCTGGGTTGCTCCCCGGCGCCGAGCGCCCGGCCAAGCCGACCGGGGAACCGGGGACGACCGCTCAGCCGGGGACGTCCGCGAAACCGGCGGGTGAACCCGAGCCGGCCGATCGGCCGACCTGGGGCACCATTTTTCCGGCCACCCTGCAGCGCTACCGGGCAGATGGCGGCGGCGGCGCCTCGCCGGTGTTCGCCGATCCGTTCGGTCGCCTGCACTGGCGGGGGCCCGATGGCGCCGAGCGGGTGGCCCGGCCGCCCGCCGGGCAGTTGGCACCGGGTCGTCCACCGGTCGACCTGGGCGATGTCGACGGCGACGGCGTCGACGACCTGGTCATGTTGGTCAGGCTGGGATCCAGCTGGGCGTTGACGGGCTTCGCGGATGCGGACCCGGCCAAGCCGCTGCCGGTGACCAAACGTCCCGACCTGGACGGCTGGACGGCGGTCCAGCTCTCGGTGGCGCCCCAGCGCCGCATCGATGGGAGGCCGACCGTGCGCTCCGGGCCGCTGCGGGTCACCGCAGGGACGATCGTCGCGGGGCATCGGAAGGGCGATGGGCCGCTCGTCGCAAGCATCGGGGGAAGGGAAGCGGTGGAGATCGGCCCGACAGTCGCGCCGGCGGGGGCGGTCAGCGACGTCGAGTGGGTGGAGTTGGACGGCGACGCCCTGCCCGACGCCGTCGTTGTTGATCGTCAGCCCGACGGCGACGGCTCACGGGTGCGGCTCCTCATGGGGGTCGACAGCCACCGGAGCGCCGCCCAGACCGTCACGGTTCCCGGCCAACCGGTCGACCTCGAACCGCGGTAGCCGCTCCCAAAAACGTTTGTGAGCATGAAAAGTGCCCACCTCGGGCACTTCCCATGCTCACAACGTGAACGGCTCGGGCGCTACACCTGATTAGTCCTCGGACGGGCTGAACAGCGCCAGCAGCTTGCCCAGCTCGCCGGAGGGGTCGGTGAAGATGTCGTAGTTGGAGGCGTCGCGGATGGCCTCGAAGTTGTCGCGCACGTCCTCGCTGGTGTGCCCGGGGGAGAACCAGCCCTCGGTCAGGCCGATGAAGTAGCGGGCGACGTAGCCGCCGGCCACCGAGAACACCTCGCCGGACACCGGCACGTCCTCGTGGGCCAGGTAGGCGACCGTCGGCGAGATCGCCTCGGGGGCCATCAGGTCGCCAGCGGCACCGAAGAGTTCCTCGGTCATGCGGGTCTTGGCGACCGGTGCGATGGCGTTCACCTTGATGTTGCGCTTGGCGCCCTCGTTGGCCAGCACGCGGGTGAAGCCGACCAGGCCCAGCTTGGCGGCGCCGTAGTTGCTCTGGCCGAAGTTGCCGAGCAGGCCCGAGTTGGAGGAGGTGTTGACGATGCGGCCGTAGTTCTTCTCCCGCATGATCTTGTAGGCGGGCAGCGTCACGTAGAACGCGCCCCGCAGGTGCACGTCGATCACGGCGTCGATCAGCTCGGGCGTCATGTTGTGGAACGTCTTGTCCCGCAGGATGCCGGCGTTGTTGATGACGATGTCGACGGTGCCGAACGCCTCGACGGCGGAGGCGACGATCGCCTCGCCGCCCTCGGGGGTGGCGACCGAGTCGGTGTTGGCGATCGCCTCGCCGCCCAGGGCCTCGATCTCGGCGACCACCTGGTCGGCGGGCCCGTCGGCATGGCCGTGGCCATCGAGGGATCCGCCCAGGTCGTTGACGACGATGCGGGCGCCGCGTCGGGCCAGCTCGAGGGCGTGCTGACGGCCGAGACCGCCGCCGGCGCCGGTGATGATCGCCACCTTGTTGTCGAAACCGAGATCAGCCATGTGTTGCTCCAAGTGGGTAGAGGGGGCACGTTGCGGGCCACACCCTACCGAGAGCACCACCGGCGCTCGGAAGTCGGCGGGCGTTCAGCCGTCGGGGAGCGCCGCTGGGTCGATCACGTCGACCAGCAGGTAGACGTCCGCCGGCTTGGTCACGACGAACACCGAGGAAAACGCTGCGCCGTCGGCGCTGCCGTCCGCCCGCACCGCCAGGCTGGGCAGCGCCTGGGGGCTGTCGCTGGTGCGCACGATGGCCACCTCGGCGGCGGTCAACGTCACCCGCTGGCCCGGGGCCGGGGTGACCGTTGCCGGTTCCTCGCCGCCGGGAAGCTCCCCCGGGCTGGTCGCTGCGCCCGGCGCCGGTGAGGTCGCCGACGACGGGACAAGGGCGGGGTCGATGGCCGCCGTCGCCGCCTCAAGCCGGGGCCCGACCAATGCGGAGGAGAGGACGGCGTGGTCGCCCGCCTCGATCGCCTCGGCCTCGATCGTCAGGTCGGCGGCCACGTCGGCGACCACCGCGTCGGCCTGCGCCTGATCGAATCCGGGGATCAGCCCGGCGACCGCAGGCTCCATTGTCACCTCGGGCAGGTCGCCGACCAGGGCGGCCACGTCGGGCCGCTCGACCTCGGCACCGGGGGGCGCGGCGCGCTGGCCCGTGCCAGCGCCGACCAGGGCTGCGCCTGCCGCCAGCAGCGCCACCCCGGCAACGGCTGCGAAGGCCGGTCGGGGGTGGGCCGGGCTCAGCCGTCGGGCGACGTTGCGCGAGGCGGTCGACAGCCCGTCGTCGGCGTCGCCGGGGGCGGGCGCCAGGCGCTCGATCAGGGGGCGGAACACGCACACCAGCGTCAGGGCGCCCAGCAGGGCCACCTTGGTGGCGAACTCCGTGCCCTGGGCGGCCATCAGGACGGCGGCGGTCAACCCAACCGCCGTGCCGTACACCGCGCCGCCAACCCGACCCTTGGCGGCGGTCGGCGGGTCGGTGATCATGAAGAACAGAAAGATCAACAACTCGGGCGAGGTGACCACCACCCACCACCAGCTCCAGCCGGTCACCGGGCCGACGTGCCAACGGGCGGTCATCGAGTGGCCGGTGGCGGCCACCACCGCCGTCGCAGCCGCGTAGGTGATGAGGAACGGCCACACGATGCGGTGCAGGCTCAGGCGTCTGGTCATCGTCAGCCCGCCCACGACGATCACCGCGTAGGTGAGCGCCAGGCCGAGCGACCACGGGCCCCACCACAGGTCCTGAGGGTCGGCCAGGTCGGACCCGAAGACGAGAAACGCCACCACCAGCGCCCCGTTGGAGGGGTTGAGCAGTGGGCGCCCACCCACCCGGGTGACGTACTTGGACAGCACTGCCACGGCTGCGGTGGCGGCGAAGATGGGCCAGCCGCGGGTGCTCCACCAGTCGCCGTGCTCGGTTCCCGGCACCCGCATGATGAGCGCCACGCCGTTGCCGGTGAGCAGCGCCGAGGCCGGCCAGGCGATCACGCCCCGCTCCCAGGCGGTCAGCACCAGGTCGAGCCCGCCGGCGACGCCGAGCGCTATGAGGATCTGGGCGATCGACAGGTCGAAGCCGAGGGCCACCTGGCCGAGCACCTGCACGCTGATGATCACCGCAGCGACCATCAGGCGGGGGTCGCCCCACCGGGGCAGCACGATGGGATAGGTGCGCCCGAACAGCCCGACCGACGGGCCTCGATGGTCGCCCACCCCCACCTGGGCGGTCACCGCAGTTTGGCCAGCCGCGAGTACATCTTCGCTTCGATCTTGTGCAGCTTGACGAACTCGGCGTACACGCCATCGTAGATGCGACGGGTCTCCGGGTCGGGCCGGAACACCCGCTCGACGGGCACCGACGACGCAATGTCCCCCTCGCCGATGAGCCCCAGCGACACCCCGGCAAACAGCGCTGCGCCGCGCACGGTTGCCATCAGCGGTTGCTCGATGCGGTGGATCGGCCGGTTCATCACGTCGGCGTGGATCTGGCACCACAGGTCGGACACGGCGCCGCCGCCGACGCCCCGCAGCTCGCCCAACGACTCGCCGAGGAAGTCCTCCGACGCCTCGAGCAGCCAACGGGCGTTGTGGGCGACGCCCTCGAGCACCGAGCGAACCAGGTCGCAACGGGTGGTGGCCAGCGACAGGCCGTGGAAGCCGCCGCGCAGGTTGGCGTCGGCCACCGGCGAGCGTTCACCGTTGAGCCACGGCGCAAACAGGACGCCGCCGCTGCCGGGCTTGGCGGTCGCCGCGGCGTTGACCAGCTCGGTAAACGAGTCGACGTTTGGGCTGGTCAGGCCGTCGTCGGCGTCGACGAGCACGCCCTTGACCCACTCCAGGCACACCCCGGCGGTGTCGTGGTTGTTGGCCAGCACGTAGCGCCCCGGCAGTGCGGCCGGGATGGTGGCCATCATCTTGAACAGCGATGTCTTTTTGGTGGGGGCATGGCAGCCGATCCAGGCCGACGTCGAGATCGACACGTGGCCCTCGTAGTTGCCGACCGCCCCGGACCCGAGCGTCACCGCATGCAAGTCGGGGATCGCCGTCAACACCGGCAGAGCCTTGGGCAGCCCCATCGCCGAGGCGACCTCGGGGAGCACCGTGCCGACGATCGAGCCCATCGGCACCATCGGCGGCAGCTTGGACGGGGGAGTGCCGGCCAGCTTGACCAGCCGGTCGTCGTAGCCGGCCTCGTCCTTGCGGTTGTCGGTCAGCCACGACAGGGCCATCGACGGGCGGGACGCCGCCACCCGTCCGGTGAAGCGGGCGTTGAGGTAGTCGAGCGGCTCGACGAAGGCGTGGGTTCGCTCGTACAGGTCCCTCTGGTGGGCCTCGATGAAGAGGCGGTGGCCCAGCGGGTCGTTGCCTTCGGTGCTGGGCGCTCCGCCGGACCGCCTGATCCAGGAGGCCACCTTGGTGGCGCCGAAGCCCTCGATCGGCACGCGACCGCCCACCTGCGCGGCGGCCAGCTCGGCACCGCGGGTGTCCATCCACAGCATGCAGTCGCCGACAGCGTTGCCGTGAGCGTCGACCGGCACGGTGGAGCCCCACTGGCCGGTGACCGCCACCGCCACCAGCGCGGCGGTGGCGTCGGGGTGGGCCCGGGTCAGCTCGGCGGCACCGTCGGTGACGGCGGTCCACCAGACGTCGGGGTTCTGCACGGCGGTGCCGTCGGCGGCCACCTTCGGCTCGACGCGCCGGTAGACCGATCCGACGATCTCGCCGCCGAGAGAGATCAACGCCACCTTGGGGCCGCCGGTGCCCAAATCGACCGCCAGCACCACCGGGTCGGTTGTGGGGCCGGCCGGTCTCGCCTGGGGATCGGGGCTCGCTTCGGTCACGTTTCTGCTCCGTTTCGCCGCTCGCGTTGCGGGGATGGTGTGGTCATTCCGGCGAGTCGCCGGCCTGGTCGGCGGCGTAGGCCTTCCAGCGCTTGTAGTCCACCTTGGCGTTGGGGGCCCGGCCGATCGTGTCGACGCTCAGCACCGCCCGGGGTGCCTTGTAGCCGGCCAGGTGTTGCTTGGTGTGGGCGACCAACTCGTCGGTCGAGATCTCGGCGCCTTCGACCGGCTGAACCACCGCGGCGATCGTCTCGCCGAAGCGTTCATCGGGCACGCCGACGACGACGGCGTCGTACACGCTGGGGTGGGTCTTCAGCGCCTCCTCCACCTCCTCGGGAAACACCTTCTCGCCGGCGGTGTTGATGCACACCGAGCCCCGGCCCAACAGCGTGATCGTGCCGTCGGCCTCCACGCTGGCCCAGTCGCCGGGACAGCTGAAGCGCTTGCCGTCGATCATGATGAACGTGCTGGCCGACTTGGCCTCGTCCTTGTAGTAGCCGAGCGGCACGTGGCCGCCGACGGCCACCCGCCCGATCTCCCCCGAGCCGGGCTCGACGTCGCGACCGTCCTCGGTGACCACCCGGGCGTTGGGGCCGAGCGTAAACGAGGCGGTGCTGGTGGCCGAGTCGCCGGCGGACACCGACTGGCCCAGCCCGATCGCCTCCGACGAGCTGAAACTGTCGACCAGCAACATGCCGGGGTGATGGGCGAGCAGCCCCTTTTTGGCGGACTCGGACCACATCACGCCCGACGAGGTGATCAGCACCACCGAGCTGATGTCCCAGCGGTCGGGCTCGGCGTCGAGCGCCGACACCATCGGCTTGGCGAAGGCGTCGCCGACGATGGTGAGCGCGCCCACCTTCTCGGCCTCGGTGACGTCGAGCAGTTCCTCGACATCAAAGTGGCGGCTGGGCAGCGACACGACCGACCCGCCGTTGGTCAGGTACATGTTGGCGGTGAACCAACCGGTGCCGTGCATCAGCGGGCAGGCGAGCAGGCCGGGCGCGGCGTTGGCGCCGATGTTCTCGAGGGCGGCGTCGTAGCCCGCCGTCTCGCACTCCTCGCCGAGCACCGGGTTGCCGGTGGAGCACAGCGCCCGGATCAGGTCGTCCTGGCGCCACATCGTGCCCTTGGGCATGCCAGTGGTGCCGCCGGTGTAGATCATCAGGATGTCATCGCCGCTGCGACCCCACTCGGCGACGGTGTGGCCGCCCGACCCCGACCCCGATGTCGCAGTTGGCGTGGCGGCCGCGTCCTCGTACGGCGTCGCCCAGGCCGGGCACGGCCCGGAGCCGTCATCGACCCACAGCCAGGTGGTCACGGTGGGCACCCGGGTGCGCACCGCGTCGACCCGGTCGGCGAAGGTGCCGTGAAACACGACCGCCATGGCGTCGGCGTTGTCCCACAGGTAGGCGAGCTCGTCCTCGACGTAGCGGTAGTTGGTGTTCACCGGAACCAGCCCGGCCTTGTAGCAAGCGAAGGAGGTCTCGAGGTACTCGGGACAGTTGTGGACGTAGATCGCCACCTTGTCCTGATGGGTGGCGCCCCGGTCGAGCAGGAAGCGCGCCAGCCCGTCCGCCCGTCGGTCGAACTCGCCCCACGAGATGCGGCGGTCGCCCTGCACCTGTGCGTCGGCATCGGGCTGCTCGGCTGCGATGCGTTCCCACAGCTCGGCGAAGTTCCATCCGGCCATCGTTGTCCCCCAACAGTTTTCGGCGTCTGAGCGGGCCAGCATAGATCCGTGCGCCGGGTGCACCAGATGCCGCAACCCGGGCCTGAGCGAGCGGTCCGGCGGACCCGGGGTGCCGCTACGGTTCGGTGATGGACTTTGCGCTTCCGGGGGAGGACGACGAGCGACGCCGGGCGGTGCGGGCCTTTCTGGCCGAGCATCCAACGCCGAGCGGAGCCCAGCTGGGCGAGGCCGGGCTGATGGTGCCGCACTGGCCCAAGCCCTGGGGCCTGGGCGCCGACCCGATCCACCAGCTGATCATCGACGAGGAGTTTCGGGCTGCCGGCGTCAGGCGGCCCTCCAACCCGATTGGGCTGGGCTGGGCCGGCCCCACGCTGATCGAGGCGGGCACCGACGAGCAACAGCGGCGCTGGATGCCCGGTCTGGTCTCGGGCGAGGACCTGTGGTGCCAGCTGTTCTCCGAGCCGGGCGCCGGATCCGACCTGGCTGCGCTGTCCACCGCTGCGGTGCGCGACGGCGACGAGTGGGTGATCAACGGCCAGAAGGTGTGGACCAGCCTGGCCCACCACGCCCGCTGGGGCATCCTGATCGCCCGAACGGGGCCGCAACCCGGGGCGGAGGCGTCAAGCGAGGGTGGCGCATCAAAGCATACCGGCATCACCTACTTCGTGTGCCCGATGGATGCCGACGGCATCGAGATCCGGCCGATCCTCGAGATGACCGGCGCCCACACGTTCAACGAGGTGTTCCTCACCGATGTCCGGCTGCCCGACGCCTACCGGGTGGGCGACGTGGGCCAGGGCTGGTCGCTCGCCAAGATCACGCTGGCCAACGAGCGGGTGTCGCTGTCGGCCGGCGGCGTGCTGTGGGGCCAGGGCCCGCAGACCGAGGTGCTCTACGACGAGGTGCGGGCCGCCGGCGGCACCGACGACCCCGTGATGCGCCAGCGGCTGGCGCAGACCTGGATCGAGGGCGAGGTGCTGCGGCTGATCCGCATGCGCACGATCTCGGCGGTCGTCGCCGGGAAGAGCCCCGGGCCGGAGGCGTCGGTGCGCAAGATCCTCGCCGACGAGCACGGGCAGGCGGTGATGGAGCTGGCCAAGGACCTGGCCGGCCCGGCGGGCATGCTGACCGACGGGGGACCGCTGGGTCGTCCGGTGGCGCTGTGGCACTACGGCTACCTGTTCGCCCGGGCCCTGACCGTGGGCGGCGGCACCGGCGAGGCGCAACGAAACATCCTGGGCGAGCGGGTGCTGGGCCTGCCCCACGAACCCTCGACCACCTAGGTCCGCGCCGGTGTCCGCCGCCTCGAAGGAGCGTCTCAGCATGGGTTCGGGACGGTGGGGGTCGGGTCGGCTCGCCCTCATGGTGGGGGTTGCAGCGCTGGTCGCGGGCGCCGTCGTGCTCGCGTTGAACGTCGTCGGCGACACACCTGCGCCAGGGGTGGTCGAAGACGTGACGCCCCTTGGGATTCGGGTCGACCCCCGGGTTGCCAAGGCGCCCGGGACCGAACTGTTTGGCGACGTCACCGTTCAGCCGGGATCCCGCTTGGTGGGCACCACCTTCCCCTCGGGCTGGTTGGGATCGGGGGAGCCCCGGCGGGCGACCGCCGACGAAGCGCTCTTGGTGCTCGATGGCGATCCCCTCGAGGTGTGGGGGCGATACACAAGCGAGTTGGGCATGGACGAGCAGCTTGCGGCCAGGCGATCGTGCGTGGCGCGCGCCGTCACGCCGTCATCGCAGCCGCCGACGTCGAGCGATGTCACCACGCCGCCCGGTCCCCCTGCTCGGGTCAGGCTGCTGACGGAGGACCCGCTTCCCGGCGAAAACGAACTGGAGTGCACCGCGGAGTTTCGTGACGGCAGCCTGTGGCTCGAGGCCGGGGTCAGCCGGTATTCGGGTCTCCCCGTGGGGCACCTCTGGATCCAGAGGATCACCGACTCCAGCGTGTCGTACCTCGAGCCCGGGACGTTCCAGCTGGGGGTGGACGAGATCGTCTTTGAGCGCAATGGTTTTGAGGGGATGGGTGATCAGCGAGACCCGGCGAGAGATCAAGTGCTCGGTGATGCACCGCTGCAACCGCCCGACCTCCCCAGGAACGCTGTGCCGAGACCGCTTCCGCAGCCCGGTGACCGCCTGGACGCTGGCATCGACTACTACCTCGATCGCACCGATCTGGTGATGTTGCCTGACGGCCTCTCCTCGGCGGTGACGCCGAGCCTCAGCAACCGGTGCAACAGCGGGCTGATGGCCGTGCTGGTGTCGAACCGCAAACCGAAGGCGGCGATCGATCAGATTTTGAGAAACGACGACGAGGACCGGCAGGTGACGAGAGCCGAGTTCGTCGACGGCGAAGGGCGGGCAGTTGATGGGGCCAATCTCAGCGAGGCGGGGGGCTTTCACCTGGACCTGACGGCGCTGGAGGCGGGACCTCGGCGCTCGCTGGTGTACGTCGTCGAGTGTGGCGACTGACGGTGCAGTGCCGACCGACGGGTCACCCGTCTCGAAGTCGCAACGCCCCGCTGGTTAGAGTTGGGCAGGCCCCCGGGCCAGTGACAGCCCATCGAGTCCGAGCGGAGCCCCCGTGGCAGCACCCAGAATCATCACCCCGGCAGACGAGGCCCGCGACATCGCCAAGAGCGATGTCGTCGAGTTGATCGAGGACCTCCCCGGGGTCCCGTCGGGAACGCTGGGCAAGGTGCTGATGGTCACCGGGTTCACCTGGGTGCGCTTCAACGTGCTGTTCACCAACGGGGTCAACGTCGGCCAGATCGATCGAGCCAAGCTTCGACTGCTGACCAAGGCCGAGGCCAAGGCGGCCCGCAAGGCCGCCCGCGCAGCCTGACAGGCGCACGACCCGGCGCAGCGGTCAGGGCCCCTTCGGGCGCACGTAGACCTCAAAGGGCGGGTGGGTCAGCCCGAGCCCGAGCGGCACCCACTGGCCGCAGCGCGTCCACTCGGCGGCGACCCGGGCGGCGGCGGTGCGCTCGTAGCTGACCAGCAGCGGTGAGCTGAAAATCACCACGTCGACGTCGGAGTCGGTCAGGGCCTTGAAGGGCGCCGTACGAACCTTTCGGGGCAGCGACGTGACCCAGTACGAGTCGGCGTTGGCGGGTGCAGCGATGCCCGGCACCATGTCGTACAGCCCCGGCATGAAGGGAACGACCGCCACCGTGTCGCCCTCGACGATGCACTGCGACGGGGCGTCGCCGCCGTGCCCGGCGTGTCCGCCGGCGACTTCGTCGTTGATGAAGGAGGCCAGCACCCCGACCTGTCGCCGCGTCCAGGCGTTGTTCAGGCGGGGTTCGGTCGTATGGTCGACGGCCACCACCTGGACGGCGAGCATGAGCGTCACAGCCAGCGTGAGCGCCATCTTTGGCAGCTTCGTCGCGTAGCGGTTCCAGAGCTGGTCGGTGGTCATGGCGACCGCCCCGAACATGAACGGCACGACCGGCAACAGATACCGGGTGTTGGTCGACGACAGGGCCAGGCCGCGCAGCCCGCCCTGGAGGAACAGCAGCAGGGCGCCGGCGACGATCGCCCCCAGTGCGCTGCGGGCCAGGCGCGCCGGCTCGCGATCGCCCCGGCGAAACACCCCAAGGGCCACCACGACGGTGCCCCAGAGCACGACGGCCTCCAGCGCGGTCATCGCCACCAGCCCGTAGCTGGGGTCCATCCAGCTGATCGGCCGCTCGTCAGCGAGCGGGTTCTGCAACATGTTGGCGATGACCTTGAGGTAATCGGCCTGAAAGATGCGGCTGTTGTAGTAGTTGGAGAGCTCCTTGGTGCCGGGGACGACGCGACCGACCCACACCTGAAAAGCGACGAGGCCCGCGACCAGCCCCGCACCGACGGCCCCGATCGGGGCGAGGCGGTGAGCGGTGCTTCGCCCGTAGGCGACCAGGCCAGCGCGGCTGGGCCGACCGGTGAGGTCCCGCAGGCGGGTGTCGGTGGGTTCGAGCCGCTGGGACAGGTAGAACACGCAGGCCAGGTGTCCGGGCAAAAAGGTCGGCTTGATGATGGCGACGACGAAGGACACGGCCAACAACAGCCAGGCCGCCGACCGGCCGTCCACCACCCGCCGCGCGGCCAGCAGTAGGGCCACGCCCGCCGGGATGGCGAGCGCATCGTTGGTGACGAACGAGTGGGCGCTCAGAAACCCGGAGGTGCCGACGATCGCCAGCGTCGTCGCTGCGGCGATCAGGGGGGCCACCCGAAGCCGGGCGCCGAGCCAGAGCAGCGAAGCGGCGGCCAGGACCGCGAACATCAGTCCGGCGACGCGGTAGGTGTCGACCAGCGGGTCGAGGTCGGTCACCTTGTCCACCACCTTGGTCACCAGCGCCATCGGCAGGTAGTAGATCGGCGTGTGCTGGGCCTGCTGGGCCCGAAACTCGCCGTCCAGCTCGGCAAGGCGCTGGGGAGAGAAACACTCGTAGCGAGATGCGGTGGGGTAACCGGGGTTCAGGGCGCTGCCGAAGACCCGGTAGCGGCCGCAGCGGATGGCCGACGACAGCTCGGGGCTCACCAGGTCGTCGTGGGAGGCCAGCCGACCCTGTCGCAGTTTCTCGACATGGGTGATGTGGGCTTCCTCGTCCAGGCCCATACCCGGCACCTGGAGCGCGACAAATCCGGTGAAGGCAATGACGACCAGCACCGTGCCGATCCACACCACCCACGACCGCCAGTGCCGCACGCCGTGAGCTGTCATTCGGTCCCGCACACGCGTTTCTCCACTCTCGACGGCTGGCGGGCCTTGCTGCCCGGACGAGCGGTCGCCACGGTAGCCGCACCATGGAGGGAGGGCGCGCGGCGCGGTTGACTGTCCGGCAGGTTGGGGCGTTAGCGTGAGGCCGTGTCACGGCTGCTCTCACGCTCGGCGTGGCGTTCCAGGTTGGAGAGCGTGGCCGCTCGGGTACTTGCACTGTTGGGTGAGTGGTCGCGACGCATGGCCGGCATCCCCGGGCTTCGTCCCGTCGCCGCAACGCTCGGCACCCTGCTGGTGGTGTTCGTCTCGTGGCGGGCCTGGCAGGGAGCCGAGTTCGGCGACGTGTCGGTGCTCGCACTCATGGCGGTGGGGGTGCTCACCGTCCCGCTGTTGCTGGCGGCGGACGCCGCCGAGTTCGCCCTCCAGGGGGCGATGGTGGGGGTACATCTGCCCCCGGTCGAATCCGTGCGCCAGGTCAGCCGAGCCAACGTGGCCAACCTGTTGCCGCTGCCGGGCGGACCGGTGCTGCGCCAGCGCGTCCTGTCCACCCGGGGTGCCGGCCAGCGAAGCGCCGCCAGGGCCCAGCTGATCACGGGGATCTGGTGGCTCGCCTGTGGCCTGACCGTGTCGGGCCTGGCCCTGATGGCGGCCGCCGACCGATGGTGGATCGGTGGCCTGGCGTTGCTCGGCGGGCTGGGATTCGGTGGGATCGGCTGGACGGTTCGCCCCCGGGCGGCGACCTCCGTGCAGCTGGGTTCGCTCGCGTTGGTCGAGCTGGCCAAGGTGGTGATCGGTACCACCCGGTTTTGGCTGGTCGCACTGTTGATCGGTGCCGAGTTGAGCTGGTTGGGTGCGTTGTCGACGGCGTTCTCGGGCCCGGCCGCCGCTGCCCTGGGAATCTTCCCGTCGGGCATCGGCGCCCGCGAGGCGCTGGTCGGCGGCGTCGCCGGGCTGATCGGCGCCGACGCTGCGCTGCTGTTTCTTGCCGCCACGATCGAGCGGGTGGTGGCGACGGTGTCGATGCTGCCGGTGCTCGTCTGGGCGATGTGGGGCAGAGGCCGCGAGGCGGTCGCCCAGTGACGCCCGTAGCCCACGGTCGGACACCCCGGGTTGCCGTCGCAGGCTGGATCGGTTCGACCAACCTGGGAGACGAGCTGATCGCCCGGGCCGTGTGCGGCCGGCTCACCAACCTCGGGGCCGAGCCGTTGGCGATCACGATCGACCCGCAGCGCACGGCCGCCCTGCTCGGCGCCGCCGGGGTGGAGCACCACCGAATTCGAGATACCCCCGGCCTGATCCGGGCGCTGCGAAGCGTCGACGGCGTGGTCTTCGGGGGCGGAGGGCTGGTCCAGGACGAGACCGGACCGCTCAACCTGCCCTTCCACGTGGGTCGTCTTGGCCTGGGGCGGTTGCTGCGCCGGCCGTGGGCCGGGGTCGGCCTCGGGGTGGGCACCGTCAGCCGCCGCACCGGCCGCCAGTTGGTGCGGCGCGTGATGTCCGGTGCGCAGGCCATCACGGTTCGAGACCCGGCATCCCAGCAACGCCTGCGGGCATTGGGTGTCGAGTCGGTGCTCGCCGCCGACCCGGTCGTCGCCTGGCCGGAGGCCGAGGAAGCACCGCACACCGATGACGTTCTGGCGGTCTCGGTGCGCCGTCCCAACCTGCCCGGCCAACGGACGCTGTCGAGCGCGCCGGCGCTCGACGAGGAGTGGCTCGGCCGGATGTCGAGTGCGATCGAGGCGGTGGCCACCGACCTGGGGATCGGGGTGAGGTTCGTTGCGTTCGAGGCGGACCAGGACGGGGAACTCCACCGGCGACTCGCCGAGCGGCTCGCGGTCGACTGCGAGCTGGTCGAGCCGACCGTCGACAGCGTCCTGGGTGCGGTCGGGCGGGCCAGGGCGGTGTTCACCATGCGCTACCACGGCGCGATCGCGGCGCTGCGGCAGGGCCGCCCGGCCATCCTGGTCGATTACTCGCCCAAGATGGCCGACCTCTCGGCCGACCTGGCGGAGGCCATGCCGGCCCTGCCGGTCGGGCTGCCCGATGCCGGCCAGGCGGTTGCGGCCATGAACCGGGCGATCGCCCGAGCCGGGGAGCTGCCGGATCACCTGGAGCGCCTCACCTCCCGCGAGGCCGCCAACGCAGCCGCCCTCGAGCGCCTGGTGGCGGCCGGGGGCGGGTAGCCCGGCTCGTCAGCTCAGCTCGATCAGCCGGTCGACCACGATGTTGCTCGGCGTCACCTCGGGCCGCATGGCGGGGCGTCGGTATCGCTCCGGGTCGGCGGTCACCTCATCGATCAGGGCGGCGTCATAGTTGGTGAGCACCACGTTCTGGTCGAGGCCCTCCTCCCGCTCGGTCGCCGCCCGCCACAGCAGCGTCGGCACCCCGAGGACCGCGCACTCCTCCTGGCTCGATCCACCGTCGGTCATCACCCACGGTGCGACGGCGGTGGCCGCGATGAACTCGTCGTGGGGGATCAGGGGACCGACGTCGGCGCCGCTGCGCTGGGCGCGCTCCCACAGGCCGGCGTCGCGAAGGGCGTTCTCGGTGGGTTGGTGGACGAGAAACCGCACGGGTTCCCGGCGCGCCAGGCGTTCGATCGTGGTGACCAGGTCGACCAGCCGGGCCCGCCGATGCAGGTTTTCGACGCGGTGGACGGTGATGAGGGCGGGTCCGTTGACCTCGGTCTCGTCCGGCCACACGTGGCCGACGGCCTCGAAGGACGTGTTGTGGCCGGTCGGGACGATGTCCCGCCCGCCAAAGCGGGATCGCAGGTTGGCCTCGGCGGCGCCGTTGGGTGGAAAGTAGGTCGAGGTCAGGCCCATGACCGCCCGTCGCGTCAGTTCCTCGGGAAACGGGTGAAGCACCGATTTGGACCGCAGCCCGGATTCGAGATGCGCAACCGGAATGCCGGCCCGGCGGCCCATCAGCGTGGCGATGACCGTCGACGGTGTATCGCCATGCACCAGGCAGACGCCGCCCAACCCGGCGAACACGTGCGTGCGGGTGTGCTTCCGGGAACGCAGGTGGCTCATCAGGCGACCGGCCCACTTGACCGCGTCGCCGATCGAGGCTGCGTCGGTTTGGCTGTCGAGGCGAAGGTCGGGTTCGCGCACGCCCAACTGGGTGCGAAACGACACCGACAGGTTGCTGTGTTGCCCGAGATCGACCAGCCGATATGGGACGCCGCGGCGGTCGAGTTCCCGCATCACCGGCGCCGTTTTGATGTATTCGGCCTTGGTGCCGATCAGCACGTGGATCACAGCGGCGTGCCGCCACCCTGTGGGCCTGGTGGCGTCGAGGCCAGGTAGAGCAACCGGGCCATCTCGAGACGGAGGCGGGTGATGCGGTCGAGGATCATGCCCGTCGCCACCAGCCCGAACCCGAGCGCAATGGCGGCGCCGGCGACGATGAGCGTCGGCTGACGCTCGATCAGCCCGGTCTCCGCGTACTCCACAAACACCGGGATGAGGGCGACGAGGGCGACGAGGATCGTCAGCAGCCCGGCGACCGAGAAGGTGAGCAGCGGCCGCCAGTCTCGAAACAGCCGGAGCAGCCGTCGCAGGATGCGCCAACCGTCGCCGAACGTGCTCAGCTTGCTCATCGATCCATCCGGTCGCTCCGAAAAGCGCACGTTGATCTCGGCGTATGGAAGGTGCATGGATGCGGCGTGGGCATTCATGTCGGCCTCGACCTCAAAACCTGCGGTCATGCTCGGGAACGTCTTGACGAAGCGGCGGCTGAACGCGCGGTACCCGCTGAGGGTGTCGTTGAGGTGCAGGGCGAACAGCGTGCGGAACGTCCAGGACAGCATCCGGTTGCCGGTCTCGTGGCCCCGGCGGTGCGCCCCGGGTTCGGCCTGGCGGCATCCCACCACCATGTCGGCACCCTGGTCGACCAACTCGCTGATCAGTGCCGGTGCGGCCTCGGGGTCGTAGGTGCCGTCGCCGTCCACCAGAAGAAAGATGTCGGCGTCCACGTCGGCGAAAAGTCGCCTGACCGCGTACCCCTTGCCCAAGCGGGGCTCGATGATCACCTTGGCTCCGTGCGCCCGGGCCACGGCGGCGGTTCCGTCGGTGCTGGCGTTGTCTGCGACGTAGATCGAAGCTTCGGGAATCTCGGCTCGGAGGCTTGAGATCACGCCACCGATCGTGGCCGCCTCGTCGTGGCAGGGAATGATCACCGCAATCGTGCCGGTCGGCGATTGTCGGGCGACACGCTGGACGTTGGAATCCTCCGCAGTGAGCACCACGCACGCAAGTCTACCAGCCCAGGCCTCCCTGCCCCCGTTCGACGTCACCTGGAGGAGTGCCGCCGCCGTTCCTTCCAGAGATAGCCCAGGCGCATGGGCAGCCTGAGCAGCGACTCGACGGCCTGAAAGGCGAACCGACGGATCATCCCGAAGTCTGAGCTGAGTGCGATGGCCGGCTTCATTGCGCCGAGATCCATCGACCGTTCAACATCGTCATCGAGGGAATCGAATGCCCAGTTGAGGCCCCGCTTGTTGACGATCGGGTCCCCCGTCCTGGTTGCGCGGACAAGGCATCGGCCCGGACGGTAGAAACGAATGTCAATCTTGGAAAACCCGGCGGCTTCGAGCATGTCCTGAATCGCCAGGGCAGTTGGCTGCCACCACATTCCGCCGACATAGCGTCCGTAGTTTGCATACGAACGCTCCCAGTCTTCAACCGCATTGGTCTCGAGGATCAGGGTTCCTCCGTCCTGCAGCGCCTCACGCAGTTCCAACAGACCCACCAGCATGTCCGAGAGGTGGTAGAGCAGTCCGCCGGCAAAGATGACGTCGACGGTGCCGGGAGGGACGTGATGGTTCATTCCATACAGCGAGGCGCGCACGGGCTCGACAGCGTCCAAACCAAAAGTCTTTGCAACCAAAAGGCACTGATCGACATGCGCCTCCAACTCATCGACCGCGTACACGCGCTCGGCGCCTCGGCCGGCCAGCAGCGACGCAACTCCGCCGGTGAAGCAGCCGACGTCGGCGACAACCCGCCCCGAGAGGTCCTGAGGCCACCAGCCCCACTCGTCGCAGGCTCCGACCATTCGAAGCCACGCATCGCCCAGAATACCTACCTTTTCGTAGGCGCCAAAATTAATTGTGTGGCCCCAGCCGTACTGTGCTGTCTCGCCCAATTTGTCAGCAAGTCGTGACAGTTCCTCAAGATCCGTTCCCGCTACGGGGCGTAAGCTCCATTGAGCTGGTGGAATAGATGGGTACGATGACAAAGAGGCCATCTAAGCACTCTAGCCCAACCGAACTTATGACCAAAAGACGCCGTTCGGGCGTTCGAGGCGCTACGTCGGGTTCGAGAAGACCTCGACCGAGACGCGGTCAAATCGAAGGGTCTGGCGCTTCCAGCCCTTGAACGATGTCCTGATATCGGCAGCGAGCGGGCGATGGGCGTTGCGGACGACGAAAACCCTCGGGGCGCGGTTCAGGCGGTCGGTGATGTCGTCGAGGTCGGCCTCGACGGGATAGAGCTCCCTGTCGACCGGTTGGGCGGGCAGGGTGGGAACGAGGTCGGTTCGTTGCCCGAGGTAGTGATAGAGCGGCATGTGCTCCTGGTCCGACGCAATGACGAGGTCGCCCGGTTGGAGCTCGGCGGTGATCGTGGCGACTGCGGAGCGCATCCCGTCCCGGTAGGGCGAATTGTCTGTGAATGGCCCCGCCATGACCAGGGTTGCTATCGCGGCCAACCCGATGAGCGCTGCGCCGAAGTTGTTGGTGAACCGGGCGCCGGGGGCGCGGGCGCTGAGCCGGCGCCAACTCCCGGACACCCCCGCGACGGCTGCGACCGCCGCCAGCGGAAATGTGGGGGCGAGGTACCTGGGGATCCAGAGCGAGTGGACGATCGAGATCAGGGCGAGGAGCGCCGGTGTCAGGAGCGTTCCGCACAACAGCACCGTCCTCTGCCACCGGGACGCACGGCTGGCGCCGAGGCCGAAGGCCAGCAGCCCGCCAGCCGCACACGCCGCCCACCAGCCCTCGCCGTAGAGCCGCTCGACGATGGGCTCCAGGTTTGACGGCGTGATGGGGGCGATCCAATCGAGCTGCCCGGTGCGAGCGAGGATGGCCGGCACCGAGAAGGCGAAAATCGCCGCGCTGATCGCCCCGATGACCAGGGATCTCCGATTCCACCAGAGGTCCTTGTTCGTCGTTGCGGCCACGGCGACGGCGACGGCCGCCAGAAACGGGACGGCCGCCACGTGAAGTGCCGCGAGCAGGCCGGCGGTGACCCCGACCCCGGCGGTCAAGGCCGGCGTGGGGTTCTGCCGCCAACGATCGACGACCCACACCAGGGCGATCCCAAACGCCATCATCCAGGCGTAGGTCCGGGCCTCCACCAGATAGCGGAGCGCAAACGGGTTGGCGATCAGCACCGCCGAGACGGCGACGGCTTCCCCGCTGCCGAACCAGCGCCACGTCAGGTCGAATGCAAAGCCGACGGCGACGGCGATGCCGACCACGCTGAACATGCGGAGGCCGGCGTCGGTCCCGAACACTCGGCTCCACGCCCAGAGCGCGGCGTAGTACGGGCCCATTCCCGCCTCCTGGGACCAGAGGACGCGCACGAGGCCGCCCAGCGGGCGACGGACGATCGCCGCCGTGACCGCCTCGTCACCCCAGTAGGCCTGATCCCGCACCCGGCCAGCACCAACGAGCAGCACCGAGCCGACCGAGAGTGCGAGCAGGCCGATGTAGGCCGCGCCAAAGTCGCTCTGTCGCGCTTCGGCGCTCGTCGTCGTCACTCCGCGCTGGACCGCGTCCTCGGGAGCGAAGGTCCAGCGATGGCACCGATGGACCTGCGACTCATGAACCTCAAACTAGCAGGTCACTGCCTCCGGAAATCGTTGACCGAGAGATGCTCAACCCGTCGCCAAAGTTGCGAGCGAGTGAGTAGGGTTCGCGCCCATGAACCATCGGCATGGTGTGACAGCGCAGCGGCCAAGGGTTGCGGCCCGTCTCTTGATGGGACTGTTTCTCGTGCTGGGTGTCACCACCCAGCTGCTGTCGACATCGGCGGCAGGCGCCGCCGACCCGAAGGAGGCTCCGGCGGATCCGCCGATGGCTGCACCGGGCGGTGCCGATGCGGCGCAGCGGTCCGAACCGATCCCACCGGAGCTTGTCGGTACCGAACCGGCGCCGGTGCCGGCCGCCCGGGCGGACGGCGCCCTGGCCGACATCGCCTGCATCGGCAACGGCACGTCGGGCAAACGCGTGCAGCTCGTCTACGCCTATCGGGCCGGAACCAGCAACCGCTCGGGCGCCTATGCGGCATCGATCCGGACGTGGGCGGCGCAGTTCGATGAGTATCTCGCCGGCGAGGCGGCAGCAACCGGCGGAAACCGACGGGTGCGCTTCGTGCACGACGGCGCCTGCCAGCCGACGGTCACGGTGGTTCAGGTTCCGTCGTCCGCCACCGAGTACGGCGCCGCGGTCGATGCGCTGGAGGCGGCCGGGCTGGCCAGCAACGACCGGAAATACCTGGTGTACGCCGACTGGAACGTCTCGGGCCTGTGTGGCATCGCGACGTTCTACTCCGACGAGGACCCCAGCGCGAACAACTACAACAACATCCTGGGGGGCCACGCGTTCACCTACCTGTCCTGCTGGGACTGGAACACCTCCCGCACCGCGTTGCACGAGCTGTTCCACAACCTCGGTGCGGTGCAGGACAATTCGCCCAACGGCAACGGCGGGCACTGCATCGACGGAACCCTCGGGGGCGCCGACGTCATGTGTTACGGCAGCGGCTCGATGGACGTCTGCGACCCGGGCGGGCCGCGCATCATGGACTGCGGACGGGACGACTACTTCAACGTCAGCCCGGTGGCGGGCTCCTACCTGGCCAACAATTGGAACCCGGCGAACAGCTCCTATCTCGTTGCGGCCTCGGGATGCGCGCCGCAGGACAACTTTGCGAAGAGCTACCCGATCGGTGGCAACCGTGGATGGGTCAAGGGGTCGAACGCGGGCTGCGGCGTCGAGGCCGGTGAGCCCACGCATGCCGGGGCGCGTTCCCGGTCGGTGTGGTGGACCTACACCGCGCCGTCGGCCGGCCTGGTCACCGTCGACACGTTCGGGTCGGCCTTCGACACCGCGCTGGCGGTGTACACCGGCAACGCCGTCGGTTCGTTGAGCCTGGTCGGCAGCAACGATGACACCGCCCCGGGTACCCAGAGCCGGGTGAGCTTCACCGCTTCGGCGGGTCAGAAGTACCGCATCGCCGTCGACGGCTGGAGCGGCACCACCGGCGCCATCCGGCTGAACTGGAAGCACGCTGCCTCGCCGGCCAACGACAACCTGGTCGACGCCACGACGGTCTCGGGCAACTTCGGTTCAACGAGCGGCACCAGTGTTGGCGCCACCAGGGAGACCGGCGAGCCGATGCACCGACGCCGTGGGTTCCCCTCGGTGTGGTGGTCGTGGACCGCCCCCAGCACCGGCAACCTGCGGCTGAGCACAGGCGGTTCAAACTTCGACACGGTGCTCGCCGCGTACACCGGCAACGACGCCGGTGCGCTGGCGGCGAAGGCCCAAAACGACGATGGTTCGCCGTTCGATTACACCAGCGAGGTGCTGATGCCCGTCAAGGCAGGGGTCACCTACCGCTGGGCGGTCAGCGGCTACGCGGGCGATACCGGTGCGATATCGCTCAACTGGAACCTCCAACCGGTGCAGTGCGCGGGCGGTGGAACCAACCCGTTCAACGATGTCCCCAACTCGGCCTGGTACCGCAACCCGGTGCTGTGGCTGGTGCAGCGGGGCATCACGACGGGTACCGCCCCCGGTAAGTACTCGCCCAACTCGTCGGTGACCCGCGGGCAGATGGCGGTGTTTCTGTGGCGCACGGCGGGCGAGCCGGTAGCGAACTATCCCCACGATTTCGGGGATGTGCCGCCCGACCACTTCGCGAACGACGCCGTGGCATGGCTGTCCGAACAGGGAATCACCGGGGGGACCGCGCCCGGCGTCTACTCGCCGAACCAAAAGGTGACCCGCGCCGAGATGGCGGTGTTCCTGTGGCGCATGACCGGTTCGGTCTACCCCGGGTCCAACCACGGGTTTGATGATGTGCCCTCGTCTTCCTTCGCCGACCGGGCGGTCTCTTGGTTGGTGCGCGAGGGCATCACATCGGGCACGTCTCAATGGGAGTTCTCCCCGAACCAAAGGATCTCGCGGGCGCAGATGGCGGTGTTCCTCAGGAACCGAGCCTGCGCTTAGCCAAATAAAGGAGTGCTTGACAGCCTGTGGTTCACCAGCCTCGGTAAACACCTGTTTCAATCTGCAGGAGGGTGCTCACGCCCGGTTTTCTGGGGACGCTCCAATCTCGCCGAAGGCATGCTCCCGCGAACTCGGCGGCAACCCATGGTCAATGTGGGCGCAGCTTCGGCGTGCTGAACTGGCACCAAGTTCGGCCTCGGTAGACAGGTGTACCGCCGTTGACCCGTCACGATTTTCTCTCATTGATCCAATCGGTCATTGTTCATAGTCGCAGACCAACGAAGGGGATATGAGCAATCTTATGACCAAGAAGTTAGCAATCTCACAATGGCTTTCTCGGCTGGTAGCCGTATTAATGCTGGGCTCAATGGTGAGCCTCGCATCGGCCGGTTCGGCGGGTGCCCAGGATGCAGCCCCGGAGGCACCTGAGGCCTCGGAAGCGGCGGCTAACGTCGCTTCGGTGTCCTGTTTCTCACCGCCGCCTCACAGCTTTAGCGATGTGTCGGCGACCTCGTTCGCCGACACGGCGGTGTCGTGGTTGGTCGCCATGGGAATCACCCAGGGCGCCACCGCGGACTTGTACATCCCTCAGGGCAACGTGACGCGGGCCGAGATGGCCGTGTTCCTGCATCGGGCTGCCGGAACCCCGGCCCCGAGCCAGCCGCACACCTTCAGCGATGTTCCAGTCACGTCGTTCGCCAACACGGCGGTGTCGTGGTTGGTCGGCGAGGGAATCACCGGCGGTGTCACGGCGAGTGAATACCAGCCGCAGGGCAAGGTGACGCGGGCCGAGATGGCCGTGTTCCTGCACCGGGCCGCCGGAAGCCCGGCTCCGGCCGTCGATCACAGTTTCACGGATGTTTCGCAGAACTCGTTCGCCAACACGGCGGTGTCGTGGTTGGTCGGCGAGGGAATCACCAGCGGCGTCACGGCGACTCTGTACAAGCCACAGGGCAACGTGACGCGGGCCGAGATGGCAGTGTTCCTGCACCGCAACGCGTGCGGCAACAAGCCGGTTTCGGTTGACGGTGGCGAGCGCCACAACTGCGCCTTGAAGGCTGACGGAACGGTTGCATGCTGGGGACACAACAGCGATGGTCAGATGGGCATCGGCTCCAGCAACAACCAGCAGTGGACCCCCGTGGTCGTTCGTGGAATTCGCGGTGCGACCGACATCGCCACCGGCTCGTTCCACACCTGCGCAGTCGAAGCTGACAGCACGGTTTCCTGCTGGGGCAACAACCGCAACGGTCAGTTGGGTGACGGTTCCACGACCAATCGCAGCCTCCCGGTTGCGGTTTCGGGCCTGAGTGGCGTCACCAGTGTTTCCGCCGGCTCGTACCACACCTGTGCCACCAAGAACGACGGCACGGTCGCCTGCTGGGGACTCAACAACAACGGTCAGCTCGGCGACGGCACCAACACCCAGCGGCGGACCCCCGTCACCGTGGGTGCAGGGTTGAGCGGAGTGACATCGGTAGCCGCCGGTGCTGAGCACAACTGTGCCCAGAAGACCGACGGAACCGTTGCCTGCTGGGGTCTCAACACCCGCGGCCAATTGGGTGACGGCACCAACACCAACCGCACGACCCCAGTGGACGTTGCCGACCTTGACGGCGTGACCGCTGTCGACAGCGGCTGGCTCCACACCTGTGCCGCTAAGAGCGACGGTACGGTCGATTGCTGGGGCTACAACGGTGATGGCCAGCTCGGCATGGGCAACACCACCGACCGCAACACCCCGGCGACCATTCCGGCCTTGGCCGGCGTGACCGCCATCGGTGTCGGCGCCTACCACGGCTGTGCAGTCAAGGACGACGGCACGGTTGACTGCTGGGGCTACAACAAGGACGGTCAGGCTGGCGATGGAACCACCAGCGCCAATCGGACGTCCCCCGTTGCGGTCGTCGGGCTGACCGGCGCCAAGTCCGTCGCTGGTGGCTCGTACACCAACTGCGCGGTCCAGGCGTCCGGCAACACCCAGTGCTGGGGAAGCAACTGGTGGGGCCGTCTGGGTGATGGAACCGGTACCAACCGGTCCACGCCCGTCGAGGTGGCCTACCCCAACCCCATCGTGAGGTAGGGAACCAACGCCATAGTGGCTGATTCGAGGCCCGCACCACAGATCTCCGGATCGGTGGTGCGGGCCTCGTCGCGTGCGGGGTCAGGCGCCGCAGCCTCGGCGGTTGAGGAAGACGGCCATGTCTCGTCGGGCGACGTTGGTGTTGGGGGAGTAGCGGCCCGGCGTGGTGCCTCCGGAGATACCGGTGTGGGCCAGCCACGACACGGCGTTTCCGTAGTAGGCGTTGGCGGCCACGTCGATGAAGGAGTGGGGAGGGGCGGCGAGGCTTCCGGTCGCCCGATGCAGGAAGACGGCCATGTCGCGGCGGGCGACCGGATCGTTGGGCGAGAACTTACCGAGGGCGGTGCCGACGGAGATGCCACGTTCGGCGAGCCAGACAGCGGCGTCGGTGTAGTAGGCGTTGTTGGGTACGTCGCTGAACGGGTTGGTGCCTTGGGGGGTGGGCTCATCGAACGCTCGGTGGATGAACACGGCCATGTCCCGGCGGCGGACGACGGTGTCAGGGGAGAAGTTGCCCGGGGTCGTGCCGGCGGAGATACCCATGGCGGCCAGCCAGGCGACCGCTTTCTCGTAATAGGCGTAGGCGGGAACGTCGACGAACCCCGGGTCGGTTGCCGCTTCACACAGTCCGGCCAGCACCAGCTTCGGTTTGGACGAGCTGACGGTGTCGCCATGGCCGAGCTGGCCGAAGTGGTTGGCGCCCCAGCAGAGGAGGGTGCTGGTCTCGGCGCAGGTTTCGCTGCCGCCGGCAGCGATCGTCGAGACCCCGCTGAGGCCGGGAATGACCTGTGCAACCAGGGAGTCGGTGGTGGTGCCGTTGCCGAGCTGGCCGGAGGAATTGGCGCCCCAGCACGCGACGGCGCCGCCCGTCGAGCGGGCACACCCATGACCGTTGCCCACTGCGAGGTCGGCGACACCGGTGATGCCCATGACGCTGACAGGGGTCGACGCGTCGTTGGTGGTGCCGTTGCCGAGCTGGCCGGAGTTGTTACGTCCCCAGCACTTGGCTCCGATACCGACGGTGGCACACACGCTGTACTGGCCGCCGGCGATGCTGGTCGCGCCCGTCAGGTTCGACACGGACACCGGGGTACTCGAGCGCGTGGTGGTGCCGTTACCGAGCTGGCCGAAGCTGTTCTGTCCCCAACACTTCACCGTGCCGTCGGCCAGCAGGGCGCAGTTGGAGTTGAAGTAGGCCGTGATCGACGTGGCGTTGGTGATGTTGCCCACGCTCACGTAAATCTCCCCGGAGTTGCTTACTGAATTTCCTCACCCTCTGAGCCTGAATCCACCGATCGGGTTCTTGACCGAAGGTGGTGAGTGCTGTTCGGGCCTGGTGGGGCC
>MTKZ01001859.1_pt1 | contig 35387 bp, 43 predicted proteins | sample 1042781 | NCBI WGS metagenome assembly MTKZ01 (sample SAMN06212207, study PRJNA360539) | anaerobic digester metagenome | biome: Wastewater treatment plant; material: sludge; isolation source: anaerobic digester fed with sludge from wastewater treatment plant | place: Denmark: WWTP Viborg ...
TGCAATATCTGTGCACATCCACCTCCGTTTGCGTCCTGGCGAAGATGACGACCTGATCAAATTCTTCAATCGGGCAGGGTATATGTGCAAAGCACGTGCGGTCAAAGCTGCCTTGCGAATGGGCGGACTTCCGTCTGATGACTCCTTCTTTATAGCTGAAGAGAGTGGCGCGGAAGATGCGCTCAATGACCTGTTAATCTAGGGCTCAAGGAACCGAATGTAGATTTTTCACATTCGGTTCCGGACCACTCCAAAAAAGGAAGTAGAGAATGAATGAATTTCTGGAAAGTATTAATAAGAATCCTGATCTTGAAAAACTGAAAGCCTTACTCGAATTTCATTTCGGTAAATTTTTCGACGAGATCGGTATTTCGCTTGAGGATAATTTTATCCTCACTGCCTGTGCTGCAATTGACTACTTAGTCTTTTCCTACGGGGATATCTGTTATATGAAGCAGCAATTCCGCGACAGGTATCCTGAAATGATCCTTGAGATTGTGAATAAGAAATATCATACGGAGTTAACCTACGTCAAAGATGTAGAGAAACAGATAGCTGACCGTGACCTTGAAATAAAACAATACAAACGTTTGAGATATGAGATGGAACAAAAAAACTTTGCCTTGACCATAGAAAATGAACGACTGGAAAAGATGATCCAGAAACAGAACCAGGTATTACGCAGCCTGCAGGATCGATTAGACAGCGTCAATAATTCGGGTCAATAAATCGGTTAAAGTCCACATTAATCAAACCTTTAAATTACGGAGTGAATTTTTACCATGAAAGTAAATCAGAAATCTATCAATCGCTGGATTGACACACACGATCAATCCGACCGTTTAAACCAAATAATGGTTTGTTTCTCTCACCGCGGAATTGCCACGGGAGAGCAGGTTGAAATCATGACCGGTCTGGGACAGCATCCGGTTCGGGATGCCTTGAAGATCCTGAACGAACCGCCAGGTGGATTAGCGCCCGCACTGAGGACAATCAATGTGACAATGCCAGGCCAGCGGGGCAGACCTTACGCAGCCTTTTTACTTACCGAGGATGGAGGGGCGATGTTGGATGAAAATCCACGCAAAGCACCGAAACTCGATGACCCTGTCGAGGCAGCCCATGCCTTGATGGAAATGCAAGTTTTCATCGCTGCATATCAACAGGGAAGAAAAACTGAGCTGGAGAAAGTTCTTCCCTTTAGTGGATTACGCAATATCCGTGCGGATGTCTTATATGAGGATAAGATCCTCTTTGAGATGGAGCAACAGGCGCGTCTCAATGATGTGCCCAGGATTTCAGATAAGTTGGAACGACTCTGTCTTTTTTTCAATTCTCCTGCCGGTAACGAGATTGATCAGAAGGTGCGGATCCTATTCGCGCTGACGGGGAATGACGGTAAAACAATTGCTGTCTGGCAGCAGGTACTAGGTGCTTTGAAGAAGAAAAATGGTTCCATCCCATTTGATTTTTACTGGAAAGAGATCGGAACTTTTATACAGAGTCCCGAATGGGAGAGTGTTGACTCTTTTCATCGCCTAGAGCCGGCAGCAATGTTCCAACCAGAACTACAATCTGCAAAGGAAACCTCTATTCCCCAGGTTGCTGTTGACCCCAGTTTTACTCGGCGGATGCCGGCGGAGTTGAGTGAATTGAACATGGTGATGGGCATCATGGAATCCGAGATTGGGAAGCTGGAAGGTGAGGTGAAGGAAAATCGTTACCAGTTTTTCCAAATGATGGAGGTGATCTACGACGGATCACATTACAAAGGCGGACCCGTGGATCGTGAATCTGCTTATCCAGCGACTTCCATAATGCTACTGTATCGTTTCCTGCACATGCATCAAAACAAGGCATTATTTGATCAACTCCAGGCGGGGTACAAGAAAGTACTCTTTAGTCAAAGACAGGCATTGCCATTCTTCAGGGACAACATGACGCGCTTTTACTGGGATGTCTTTCTAAGGTATTTCAACTTTGGACGTGGCGGTCCGCTCAAGGTGAAGGTTGAGGTCCCTTCTTTTGGAGACAGCCGTTCAGAGATTTATCCCGTAGTCACCATTTCTGATTGGGAAATGCTGCGTGGAGAGGAGGGATATGTTCCAAGCGGAGAACCCGACCATGCGGAAAAAGCGCTGACCTGGGTGTTGGAGGCTATTCATCTTTATGCGTTTGATCTGGGTTTTGCGCGTGAAAAATACCCATCACGACAAAATCGAAAAGAAGAGTGAGAATGATTGCTAGATTTTTCATGTTCATAATGAAGATATTTGGAAAAGCAGTATTTTTAATGATTTGCCTTGGGTTGGTATTTATAAGCTACAAGGCCAACCAACCCATGTCAGTTGCAGGTGTTCCTGAAGGGATGACCTATTTCGTTTTTATTGCTGACCGGATTGATGCTGCAAAGACGGTTGAACCGTCAAGGTGTGGCTGGGGAATGATGCTTTCGCTGGCAACGCTTGGACCGATTTACAGTGTGGTTTACACGTCGGTAGCAATCAATCCAGATAGTACCCTTACTAAAATGAACGCATCCGATCCGGATATTCCCAAGGGAGTGGAAGGGGCCAGATGGCACAAAGTACCAGAAATTTGGTGGGCTGTAGTCGAGCGATTATCCTGGACCATGCTGGGAAGGCCGGCCAGTGTTGGGTGTCAGTTCAAGGGCGTACACTTAGGCACCTGATTCCATAATTATGCACCTATATTTTTGCACGGTTAAAAAATGAGAAGAGAAATATTAACGAGATCATAAAGGAAGAGTAGTTTATCAAATAAAAAAACTAATATTTTAGTAAAAATTACACATATAATAGTAAAAAGTATTGACTTTTTGCTGTAAAAACCTTACTATATTAGTAAATCGTGTGTATTTTAACGGAGGATGTTATGTCAGCTCAAAAAGTTGGTTCAAGTAGCGAAAAAATCGAAATCGATACAGATGATTCTCACTCAAACAATGTTTCAAATTCAGGGGATGAGCAGTTAGGCATGAAAATTCGCGAAATACGTGGATTAAAAGGGTGGACTTTAAAACAGGCCGCAGAAATTAGCGAACTTAACATCAATACACTCAGTCTTATTGAGAAAGGCAAGAACTCACCATCCATTTCCACATTGCAACGTCTTGCAACAGCAATGAATGTGCCAATCAAAGACTTCTTCGAACCCATCGAGCCGATCACACCAGTTGTATACACAAAACAAGATCAACGTCCACAAACACTCAACGAGAAATCCATCATCAATAACCTTGGCAAGGGTTTATCAAGCAGTACCCTGGAACCCTTTATTGTTACAATGGAGAAATTCGCAACGAGTGGGGGGAGATCCCTATTACATAGTGGTTATGAATTCGTTTACTGCCTTACCGGGAAAATTTCATATTCCGTCAGGGAGATCGAATACATTTTGACCCCTGGAGATAGCCTTTTATTTTCAGCACAATTGGTTCACCACTGGGAAAACATCAATGATGGTGAATCCCAACTTCTCCTGGTAATGACTCCGGCATGTGGGTTCATTGAACAAAGTAAAAAACATTTTTATAATTTTGAAGGTAAATAAGAAGGTTTCACAACAGCATTTTCTAAACAAACCCTCATCTCAAATGAGGGTTTGTTTTGTATACGAATAAGTTATGAGGATTAATCTTTTCGAATGATTTTCTCCATGATCGTCTCTTTATCAAGCTTCTTTGTGCAGAAGAACCAGTCGTAGCAGTGCATCTCACCCTCTTTACCTTCCATACGGTCTTTCGCAACACCACAAGAGCCTGCAGTGGGGACGATTACTTCATCACCAGGTTGCCAGTCGGCGGGTGTCGCAATCGAAAAGGCATCTGCTGTCTGGAGGGCGATGACTACCCGATACAATTCTTCAAAGTTTCTTCCCAGGCTCAAGGGATAATAAATGATCGTGCGAATGATCCCCTTTGGATCGATCACAAAAACCGCGCGCACTGCCTTGGTATTGCTTTCTCCAGGCTGAATCATGCCATACTTGTGTGCCACTTCCATGGTGATATCTTCGATCAAGGGGAATTTAACTTCAACATTCTTCATTCCCTTATATTCGATTTTGTCCTTGATGGTGCGAAGCCAGGCGATGTGGCTGTAAAGTCCGTCCACCGAAAGACCCACCAGTTTGGTGTTTGCCTTGGCAAACTTATCTTCCATTGAGGCAAAGGTCATAAACTCAGAGGTGCATACCGGAGTGAAATCGGCCGGGTGACTGAACAAAATCACCCAACTGCCACTGTAATCTCCCGGGAAATTGATCGTACCCTGAGTTGTAATTGCTTTGAACTCAGGGGCTTTTTCGCCGATGCGAGGTATTGAGTTTGTTGCGGTTCCAACTGTTGTATCCATCGTAATTCTCCTTTTTGGATTAATATAAAATTGGTCTTGACAACCATGCAATGTGTTTTTTGGCTTTTATCGATTTTCAGAATATTCGGTTTCGGAAATTTAGCCTCCTTTCATTAATCCCATTTGTAAAAATTTTGTTTACGCTTCACGTAATGGTTAGTGACTAACCTGGATTTTTCAATACTCACTGGTACTTTTCTAAAAATTGTTCACGAAATGCAGATGAATGGATGATTATTCATATGGGCTTGATTTCTATTACTAATTCTTTCTGTTTATCCCAATACCTCACTCTTTTTGGATAGTTTGGGTAATGTAACATTTACCCATGATCCTTTCTTTTACGTTTTCCATGCCCTTCAATTGCATCGATTACCGCCTCACGAAGAGTCATGACTGCCAGTTCAGCGCAGTGAATGTGATCTTCCGGTAAACCATCCAGGGCGGTTAGTAATTCCTCTTGAGTGATGAGATTAGCTTTGTCTAGAGTTTTAGCAATTGCCATCTTAGTGATCATACTTCCACAAGCTATCGTTGCTCCACAACCATCAGCTAGGAATTTTGCTTCTTGAATCTTGCCATCAGATAAACGGAGGTCAATTTGCATACGATCACCGCAGCTTCCAAGGAAATATCCCTGGGCGTCTGGTTCGTCGAGTACACCCATGTTATCTTTGGCTCTAATCAACCCCAACACAACATCAGAAAACGAGCTTTGAGAATGACTCTGTTGCCCAACAATGATCGGACCTTCTTCTGGATTTCCGGTTTGGATGGGTGGTTCTGCTTTCTCATTATTCTCAATGGATTCAAAAAAGGTTCCCATCATTTCTGGTTCTTCATCCAATACTATGTCTTCCACATTTCCTGAATCACAGAGTTTTGATATCATTGGATCAAGAGGGATTTGAGCCAAAATTGGCACACCTGCAAGGTTAGCTACGGATTGTCCAAAGCATTGCCCAAAAATATACTGTCTCTTTTTGGAATCAAGTTCAATGAAAAAAGCCATGTTTTCCACGATACCAATTATGGGTGTTCCTATTTTTTTGAGAGTTGTAACAGCTTTGTTCATAATCTTTGTAACAAGCATCTGTGGAGTGGTAACCAGGATTGATCCTGAAAATGGGATCGATTGGAGGATAGAAACCGTTACTTCAGAAATCGCAGGCGGCAGGTCTATGACTAAAAAATCCAACTCTCCCCATTCCACTTCTTTCCAGAGTTCTTCAATTGCTTTAGCCACTAATTGCTCTTTCCATATAACCGGGGTGTTCTCATTGGCGAAAAGGAGGTTCATGGAGATCACTTTCACTCCAGAACGACTCACCAGTGGCAGAAAACTATATTGCCCAGTCTGCACCGGACCGTGCAATCCAAATAACATAGCAATACTAGGTCCTGTGAAGTCAGCGTCCAAGGCTCCAACCTTATAACCTTCTCTTGCCAGGCTGCAGGCCAGGTAGCTGGCAATGAATGATTTCCCGACTCCTCCCTTACCGCTCAATACTCCAATAGTCTGTTTGACGTTGCTGTGCTGCGTAATATGTTCTTGTGAATCGTTTTCATTATTCAAAGTTTTGTCCACTTCATTTTCGATGTTCATAAAAACCTTTCAACAACTAGATATTTGGTATTATTTTGTTGTTTATGCCAAGCCTATAAAATTTTGTTATTAACTCTTCGGTTCGTTTTCAAAGAAATAGTTCTGAGCTTTGGGTGTTGAAACCCATAATAGGAGAATCATCAATACTGCAGATAAGATACACCATGAACAGGTAGCATGAATGACAAAAGCCTCAAGATAAGTCAAATAGGTTGAAAATAAAACGCCAAACATACATACACCCCAAAGAATCAAGCTTAGAAGGTCTTTTTTGTTGTGGGCAACGAATTTCTGCAAAATCCAGGTTGCCAAAATAACAATGTATCCAGCCACGCCTAGCAGGGCAATCGGCAAAAACCCAAACAACTTTGCATAAGAACTTGTCTGCACAGATACACAACCGGGGATTGCTACACCACACTCGACCAAATGAGCAGTTGCCTCCACATAGGTTAAATAGCCCGCTACGACAAGTCCGGCAGCCACCAAGACTGGTGTTGACCAAACAATCCAGTTCTTTGCACTTTGAGCTGGAGTTTTACGCAGATAATCTATTATAGGGAGTATTAGATTCAGTATAAGGATAATAAAAACAAAAATCGCAAAGAATTTGATATTTCCAGTTGTCTGTATTAAATCCAAGGCGGCTGGAAACCCAAGCATTGATAGGAGAGGCAGCAATATGCGATAACTGCCTATGGAAGTTATTTCACGATTCGATCGAAAAATGAAATATACTGACATGACTGCTGTAAATATTAATGCAACTAGCACGATTACTGCTAATAAATCATTTTGGAGAGCGATAACAAAATTTTGCATAATGATTCCTTTTTAAACTTGTCCTTGGCTAATTGTCTATCCAGAAAAGACTAACCAGAAAAAATCATCGGGTTCTGAATTACAACTTCTTGCGGTGTTGATACCATCCGATTTTATCGACAGAGAATACGTCAAAATCGGGAATGTAGGGTTTGATATCCAATAATGGAGTTCCGTCTAACATATCTGCGCCTTTAAACTCGAGCAGATTTGCTTGCCTGGCTACAAGTTGAACCACAGAAAACCCTATTGGGTTTGGGCGATTGGGGTATCTGGTAGCAAATACTCCATGATCCTGATCATCAAGAAATGGCTTTACTTTAAGAGATATTTCTTGATCTGACTGGTGGAATCCGTAAAGCAGATAGATATGAGAAAACGCTTCAATCCCTTCCAAACCTTCCAGATATTGAGGATAAACTTCAACCTTTCCAATAATATCTGATCGAGAGGATTGAATCGGCACACTTTTCTTGTCAGTTAATGGTGTATGGATCACTCCAATTGCTTTTATGCAAAATTCCATTGGACTATACCTTTTTTGACATCGTTACTAATTGAACCCCTTTTACTTGTGGAAATGCCGCTCCCTGTTGGATGGTCAACGCAGCAGCTTCTTCATCTATTACCCGCGATCCTGATAAAAATGATATGCCATAATCGTATAATATGGGTGAGAGCGGTGTGGATGGCCCCAATACCATGACTTGTGCTGTGGGGCGGCAAAGGGATAGCAAACCGGTCATGGAATGGTTGATGAAAGCTGTTCCTGTAATTGCAATCACATCTGCCTGTGGAATAAACTCTTCTGCTGATTCTTCCGGGAAATCATCTCCAAATGGACGTTTCTCGATGATCCAACAATTTCTGGTAATGGATTTCATCTTTTCAACAAATGGAAAATGACCAACAATAACAACATTTTTACCTTTACCTTCACGTGCGATAACATCTGCGGCATTTATTTGAACCATCTTATCTTCATCAACGCATATAAGGGAATTTATAGCTGCAATTCCAATACTGGCTTCTAACAGATTATCTGAAAGAACCCATTGTGCTAACTCTTGTGCGCTTTTGTGTTGTAAAGATCCCACATCCCTGATATGTGAGTGACCATGAGGTCCACAATTGGTTAGGGTTGATCCCAGTCCGCCATACTTGCTGCAAACCAAAGTCCAATGAACGCCAATGATTATCTTACGCACAGGGATTGGTTCATCTGGAAGTGATTCCAAGATTTGCTTCAATAATTCCATGATTTCTCCTTTATCTAAATCCCAAAAATTCCTGATAATATGAAAACAAACATGGAGCCAATGATGATGCCGATCGCGACGTAATGTTCATGCCCAAATTCTCGGGCAGTAGGTATTAACTCGTCCAAAGTGATGAATACCATCACCCCGCCTGCGAATGCCAATGCGCCAGGTACTAATTGTTTAAAAGTAACCAAAAATAGACTTGCCAACAAAGCACCAACTGGTTCAGCCAATCCAGATAAAAAAGCTACTTTGAAGGCATCCCAACGGCACACTCCTCCTTTGCATAAAGGAAGAGCCGTTGCGATTCCTTCAGGGATGTTGTGCAACAGAATCGCGACCGCGATAAACAAGCCAAAAGTTGGATTTTGAAGGTAACCAGCGCCGACAGCGATACCTTCTGGCAGGTTGTGAAGTGTGATCCCCACAGCCAACAATAGCCCAGTATTAACTAATTTATAGTCGGTAATTTGGTTGCGATGAGCCAACCTACCAAATCGTCTTCGGCCGCGTGAATGACAATCCGTGTTCGGGCAAGGATCAACATCACTGGTTCCAGGTATTTCCTTTTCAGCAAAACGAATATGCGGAGCGAAATGATCCAACAGAAACATAAAGGTTGCACCAATACCAAAACCAATGGTGGCAGTCCACGGACCTGCCATTTCCCAGGCTTCGTTAACCAACTCTAGGAACGAAAGACAGATCATCACTCCGGCTGTGATGCCCATGAGTAATCCATATGATCGTTTACCTGGCTTGCGGAGTATTGCGATCAAGCCACCTAATCCGGTTCCAAGGCTGGCCATAAAGCTAAGTAACAAGATATTGATGATTGGATGAAAATGATCAAACATGTTGTACCTCTATGATTTGGTACCGCGAGAATTGGATAGAAAGAATAATTGATCTCGATATTGAATTGTGGAAAGCAAACCATACTTCAATAAACCTTCAATAATGCTCCAATCAGCTCCTGCTCTTTTCAACATGGCTCGAAGAGCTTTTTCGTAAATTGGATGGACAGCGAGAATAGCTAAAATGTCATCAACCATGTTCCCTGTCGATACAAAATCTGCATTTTCTTGATCAAACAACACATCAGCAAACGGAAGTTCTTGCTGAATTACATCCAGAATAATTCGCATCGACTCGCTATCCGGAGCTTTTACCCAGGGTTCTGCCGGCGGACGAATAGGAATTGACATATATGATTTGAATGGCTGCAATTCTTGTAAAAAAGTTGATAACTGCGAGATTGATCTCTCATCATCATTTATGCCTGAGATTAACATTGTCTCGGTAACCAACTCTCCTTGAAATCGCTTTTGAAAAGCCAGAGTTCCGGTCAAAATGGAAGAAAGTGAGAGACTACGATGCGGTCGATTAATTCGATGCCAATCTGATTCATTTGTGCTATCAATCTTAAGAGATACCCAGTCTGCTAAAAATAAGGCTTCTTGTACTTCATCATGGTCGATCAACGATGCATTTGAGATGACTGCCACTGGAATTTCAAATGCACTCAATCCTTTAATCAGTTGATAGAGGTTTCTGTCTAGAGCAGGTTCACCGTCCGGAACCAGACTTAGATAATCAATCGTTCTACCAGCATGAGTGCTTTCATTTATTTTTTTCTCCACTTCTTCAAGTATCTGCTCCAATGGGTAAAAGGCTTGACGCTTCGTTTCTAAGCAAGTAGTTCTGCCGACCTGACAATAAACGCAGGCATAGGGGCAGTGCTTCGGGGGAATGTGGTTAACCCCAAGACTGAAACCAAGCCGTCGAGATGGAACAGGACCAAAAACAATCATTTCAGGATCGTGGTGACGTCGGGTTTATTTGGCACAAGACATAAAAATATAAATGGCTCGTTGCCACTATTCCTGTACCAGTGCGGAACGTCAGCAGGGATGAATACAATGTCGTCCTTCTTGACCTCAACAATCTCCTCGCCAATCCCAATTTTTGCACTTCCACTTAGTACAAACTGTTCATGTTCAACCTGGTTGGTATGATTCGGCATACTTCCGCCAGGTTGAATTTCAAAACAGCGCATGGCAAAATTGGGTGCTTCCTCATGAGAGATTAATACTTTTTTTGTCACGCCGACGCCGCTTTGTACAGTTTCTGCGGTGATACTATCAATTCTCTTTACATTCATACTTCATCCTCCAGTAGGCCATTCTGAAAACTCGTTTTAATCAATAAGCTGCTGATTCTCTGTTTGGTCTATCCTTTTAATTGTATGCTTCACGGGTTTTTTCATCAGAGATGGTTGCTGCAAGTAAAGGCTGCCAACAAGAGTCTTCCCATGTTCCAAGTTGTGTGTGAAGAACCAAATATTTCTGAGGAATTGGATGAGTACCTAATACTACCCTCACTTGATATCGTTTTTCCAGAAAGTTTTTAAAAACTCTCTATATAAGGGCATGGCGGATAACCCACCAAAAAACCTGTTGCCAGGTGGATCACCTGTGCACCATTCTTTACCATTTCTTCCCCTACATATTCGATATTTCCGCCTGGGCAGCCGTCGCAGGTGGTGTACCCAACAAGTTCTACCTCTGTGTCAGCATAGATACTAAATGCGCCTTCTCGATTTTTTAATGCGCGCAAACATTTACCTCCTGCACAAGTTCGGTAACGATCACAAATGATAATTCCAATTTTTGTTATCATCTTTCTTCCTCTCCAGATTGGGATTCGATTGAAGAAATTCGTTTATATAAATTCAAGAACTGTTCCCGCGGGACATTTATTTACCCTTTTTCCAAAAGCCTTTGATAATTTCTCAAATGCATTCTCGCCAGTGCAATGGTTCAGATAAAGATCCAGTTTTGGAAAGGACTCTGCAATGACTGATACCACATGATCCAGATATTGGTCATCTGCATGGATCAAGTGAATGCCTCCAATAACAGCAATAATCGGTTCAGTAAAAAGGCATTTCACATGAAATAGTGTATTTACTAAGCCTGCATGACAGCAGCCGCAAATCAGTATCAAGCCCGATGATGTTTTATACACTAATGACATATCATCCAGATAAGAATCGGTCTCCCATCCCTTTCCTGTTCGAATAAAAAGATGCGGACTGCTTCCTATTGGTTCCGGGCGTTCGACAATTACTCCGGTTGTCCAAAGACCGGGTAGTATTTCAATGGGTTGATCACACAAATTGATTTTTGCCAGGGATGCAAGTTTTGAAAAGTCAAATTTTATCCCCGTAGATTGATACTCTCCATTTTGTAAAGCATAACGAGGTCGAAATATATCCGGGTTCGCATAGATTGACATGTCTTTTTGGGCTGTCAGCACGGTCTCAAGCCCACCGGTATGATCGTAGTGAGCATGGCTTAAAGCCACAGCAGCAACTTTCTGCAGTGGCAACCCAAGTGTTTTTAGATTATGAGAAAACACAGAGTCTGTCTGACCGGTATCAAAAAGAACTAAACCGTTTGGCGTTTCAATCCAAAAAGAAAGACCATGTTCACTTTGAAGGTCGGATTCTTTAATAATGTCATTTTCAACTACACAAACAATTTTCACAGGCTTGACTCCAGTTTATGCTCTTAACCTTCCAATAATTCCCTCAGCGTCTTATTCAACTCATCTGCCTGGACATAATCGACAACCGTGATGGTTTGTCCGCTGATTTCTTGAACTTCTCTCACTGTTTGGATAATTTCCAACGCAAGAGGAACTGCCAATGGGCACAATGGAGATGAAGGGCGAAATACATACGATACCTTCAACTCTCCATCTACCCGGAGATCCTGTATTAATTTCATCTTGATCACATCCACATTGGTTTCTGGATCAATGACCTTGGTCAGTTTTTGTAGGATCACTTCGCGGATTTCTTGTGGATTCATCATGATGATTCCTTATGAACCAAGAACTTAGAGTATAGATTTTTCCATATTTGGTTAATGGCTTGAGAAGCTGGCGATTCTGAAAAAAGCGATGTAACGGGGGAACCTTGCAGCATTGCATCAACAATATGCTCATCAAAAGGAATTTCTCCAAGCACTTCAATGCCTTTTAAAGCCGCAAATTCCTTTATTTGTCTTGTTCCTTCCAAATACAAATCTGCCTTGTTAATACAAATGACAGTCGGAACTCGAAAATGATTCAGGGTTTCCAACACTCGTTTCAGATCATGTAATCCTGAAAGGCTCGGTTCAGTCACAATAAAGCCCAAATCTGCACCAGCACAAGCAGAAATAACCGGGCAGCCAATCCCTGGCGGACCATCTACGATCACAATCTTAGAAAGATTATCTTCCGCCCACAATTTAGCCTGCTGTTTGATCAAGGTGACCAGTTTGCCAGAATTTTCTTTACCGGGAAATAATTCGGCATGAAATAAGGTTCCATAGGGAGAATTTGATCTAAACCAATGCCCTTCTTGTTGAGGTATCATGCTGATTGCGTTCTGCTGACACGCGTAAACACAAGCAGCGCAACCATCACAAGCAATGGGATCGATGGCGAAAATTTCTTTATTCTGTTCATCTGGAATAACTGCATCATAACGGCATACCGCCACACATGATCCGCAGCCCAGGCAATTCTCGGCATCTATTTCGGCCAAGGATCCTCCCCAGAATTCACTCGTCTGGGATATTTTGGGAGTCAGAACCAAACTAAGGTTGGCTGCGTTTACATCAGCATCAACAAAAACGGGTGAAATTGAACATACAAGTGAAGAACTGAGATGTGCGAAAGCCGCACTGACACTTGTCTTCCCCGTTCCGCCTTTGCCACTGAGGATGACTATTTGTTTCATACTGTAAACACCTCAATCTCAGGGTGTATTTGCGCTAATTCCACAATCGGACCTTGAAGTAAGAAACCTAATGCGTAGTTGCTTCCTCGAACAGCCAATAATCGTGTTTCAGGTTTTATCCCCATTTCAGTTGGAAGCGTTATCTGCCTGTTTCTACCCATGGTAGTCTTTGTAATAATCCGTTTCGTCATAAATTCATTTGAGTCCAAAACCTCATGTTTACCGACACCAAATCCACCGGATCGGTGACTCCCTTTAGTGAACGCGAGTTCTTGGTCAGTCATAAAGCCATACTCATCATAAGCAACCGGTGGAACCTGAAATATCAAATCCTGGTTAACTATGACCCATCCAAAAACCCATTTACCACCTTTTTCAAGTTGAGGCATGGTTATTCCTTTTTGGAAGCAATAATGGAAGAGGTTTGGTGATAGACATCTTGCAGTCTTTGTGAATAGTTAGGATTTATCTCGATCAGTGACTGTCCTTCAGCCAACCCTGCGGCAATTTGCCGGTCAAAAGGAATGTGCATTAAGATGGGTACATGAAAATCAGAGCACAGATCTTCCAAAGGCGAAAAAGAGGATTTTTCTCGATTGATAATCACGCCTGCGGGAATTCCCATCTCGGTCACAATCCCCATCATCTGCTTGAGATCGTGCACTCCAAAAGGTGTTGGTTCTGATACAAGCAAGACAAAATCAACATTCCGCAACGTTTCTACAACAGAACAAGATGCACCCGGCGGTGCATCCAAAACAACAATGGAGTCATTTACAGAAATTGTTCTTTTTAGCTGTCTAATGATTGGTGTGGCCATTGGTTCGCTAATATTCAGACGGCCTTGAGAAAAGATCAATCCGTGAGCAGTAACACCAGATTCGATCACTCCTATGGGATTTGCCAATTCATCAATGGCATGTTCCGGACAATTGATGGTACAACTTCCACACCCATGACAGAGTTGTGGAAAAGTCATGATCGTTTTTCCAATTTTTGCCAGGGCGTGGAATTGGCACACCTCTACACACCTGCCGCATAAAGAGCAGATGTCTTTATTGATCACTGGAATGCGAATTACTGCATTTGATTGATGAGTGATTTGCGGTTTAAGAAAAATGTGACCATTCGGCGCTTCAACATCGCAATCAACGTAATGAACCTCCCCATTGGACACCAGACAAAGTGCAAGGCTGGTGGCAATGGTGGTTTTACCGGTGCCGCCTTTGCCGCTTGCTACTGCAATTCGCACTGTGAACTCCTAGATTCGTTCAGCTTAAACGTGAGAATTTCTCTTGTTTGAAGCCCTCAACAGCTTGCTGAATCGAAGAAATCTCTTTGGAATAAAGGAACATCGAAATATTGGCAGCCCGAAATGCATCTACAGCATGCGGGCCAAAATCACCACTAATGACTGCTTCAGCTTTCTGGTCAATGACGAATTGAGCTGCAGCCACACCAGCCCCGCTTGAATGACCAACCCCCGGGTTTGGAAATGCTTCCCATTGATTAGAAACTGTGTCCATCTTGATAAACCAGGGGCATCGTCCGAAACGATCATCTTTCTGACTTTCTAAATATTGATCTTGAGCAGTAAATATTACAATCATTAATCCTCCAAGAATTGCCTATGGATACTAAGAAGCAAACACGGCACCCAATGATTTCGGGTCAAATTCATCAGGCCAAACCGTTTTATGATCATAAACGGCTCCTGAAAAAGTTGCATCTTCCAAATCGGCTCCGGTGAGATTTGCTCCTGCCAGGTTAGCCTGGTCCAGGTTAGCGCCTTTGAAACTGGCACCTTGCAACTGCGCATTTTTCAAATTAGCTCCTTGCAAAATCGCACGTTTAAAAAACGCACCCTTTAGATTGGCTTCTTCAAGATTTGCGTTACAGAGCAATGAGCGTTTTAGATTAGCACCTTCCAGACTTACAAATTTCAGATTTGCCCCAACCAAACCTGCACTATAAAGATCTGCATCTACTAAATCCATCCTCTTTCCATCTGATTCACCCAGCAAGAAACGATAATGTAGATTTACAGCTTCCATTATTTCTTCGTATTCAAGTCTCAATTTGATCTCCTATCAAGCCTTTGAGGAGTTTTGCGCTTATTGATCTCAATTAATCGGCAATCAGTGAAACAATTAATGAGTTTATGTCTGTATGGAATCTTTCTTTTATAAAATTTTGATTGGTTTCCCCGCATGGAGATTAAACTGCACACGGGGAAACACAATCAGTAGGAGGAGAACAAAAATTTTAAAGGCTCGGTTCTAGCAATAATTTAATGAAGCATTTCAGTGTGGTCAATGAGCTTTCCATCAATAAACGCTTGAACTGCCGTGTCAATGTCGCTCATGTCAGTCACAACCGGTTGAATATTTAATTGACGCATACTTTCATATGCTCCCATGCCCATTCCTCCGCATAATAGTGCTTTGCAATCCGCAATGGCCTGTGCCATACTGACATGCTTATTATGTGAAGCAGAATCCATTCCATGACCTGCACCATGAGCTTCTTCAGCATGTGCTTGTTCCTTGAAGTGATTGTGCCCCATCTTTTCGCGCATTTCGCGGTTGACAATTTTTCCTTCTTCTATTGTCAACACTAAATAGTATGGTGCACGGCCAAAATGTTGGCTAATGGTCTTGCCATCGTCTGTGATTGCTGCAATTTTCATGGTAATCTCCTTTTTCATCGTTTCAACTGAAAAATGTCTTCCACCTGGTTCTTCTCGTCCATCAGACGGAAAAAGCGTAAGCAAAACCTCAGCGGTTTCTTCTGCTGTATTTTCCCAACAGTGAGGAAGATGTGCTTCAAAAACCAGGCTATCGCCTGCATGTAGAATGTATTCATTCTCTTCAATCTGGTAGCGGATGGCGCCTATCAGGCAATAGACAAATTCGTAACCCGTATGAACAATCATCCTGTCGCCGCTTCCCATCCCGGGTTTGATTGTCACCACGAAGGGTTGTACGGCGTTTCCTGTAAAATCCTTGCCCAAGTTCTGCATTTGGGTACTGCCAAAAGCTGCCTGAGGTCGACCTGCTGCTGAAGTAAAAACCACACGCTTTTCTATAGGTTCTGATTCAAAGAATGCCGAAATGGGTATTTCCATTGCAAGAGCTAATTGTTGGAGCGTGCTCACCGATGGAGATGATTTACCATTTTCAACCAGGCTCAATGTATTAATATTCAAACCACTGCGTTCAGCTAAAGCTCTCAACGAGAGCCCGTGTTTAGTTCGCAAGTCGCGTAATCTTCGTCCTACCAATACTTCCGCGGGGGTATGATCTCCGGCAGTCAAATCCATGATGATTACTCCACAGTAAATTCAATGGGGGTCAAGTTATGAATATTGTCAGATATTGGGCAGCGTGCATCCACATCCTTCAGAAAAGCTTCTTTCTCTTCCTGACTCATATCTGCATCAATTTTTGTGTGAACGCGAATTCCAGTGAATCCAGCTCGCACACTGGTGCTTTTACCCATCAATACATCTGTATCTAATTCACCTTCGACATGACACTCGATTTTTCGCACAGGCAATCGGCGCTGTTTTGCCACAATATTGCCGATAGTAACGATACAACCGGCCAAAGAAATGAAAAGGTATTCCAATGGGGTAGGGCCTGCATCCGTTCCTCCACCTGCTTGCGGTTGATCAACAATCGCAATGTGCTGCCGTGACTTTGTTTCGATCTTAAAGCCATCAATTTGTACTGCATCTACGGAAACTAACTTGTTTGGCATTATTTACCTCGTTAAAAATTAGATACTAAAATTATAGTACAAATATTGATATAGACAAGTACAATATACCAAAATTACTATAATATAAATATTTCATTCTATTCTATATTTGCCTATTGACATTAATAGAATAGATAGCTACACTGGTATTAAGAAAATGCAAAGGAGGTAATAATTAATGCCAAGACATGGAAGAGGATGGGCAATGAGAAATGGGGAGGGTCAAGAGAAACGACACTCTTCCTTGACTGTGTCCTTATTGGAACCTGCTTTACTGGTACTGGTAAAGGGAGAGCCTAGTCATGGATACTCGCTGCTTAATGATTTAGGAGAAATAGGCTTAAATACACTTCACCCAAGCGTCGTTTACCGAACTTTACGAGAAATGGAAGACCTTGGGTGGATTCAATCCGATTGGGAAACTGATCAGACACAAGGTCCTCCTCGGCGGACTTATCATTTGACGGCGCTAGGAGAAGAAGCCTTGCAATATTGGAAGCAGGAATTGGCAAGAACAAATGAAATCATCCTGCAATTGCTTAAGAAAGTTTAAATAGGTTGAAAGGAAACTGATATGCCTGCTAGAGATGGAACAGGACCTTTGGGTCAAGGCTCACGGACAGGTCGAGGCATGGGAAATTGTGGAACGACCGGTGTTACCACGGGGCGAATTTCAACTACAACCCCAATGTTTAATGGTCCATTTCACTGGGGTGGCCGGGTGTGGGATTTTACATTTGGCCGTCTATTTAGCCGCCGGCATTCAAACCGGATCAACAGACGATAATTCATAACTTTCAATAGGAGAATAATATGCCCAGATTTGATGGAACTGGACCAATGGGTAAGGGGCCAATCGGTAGAGGAATGGGTCCATGCGGAGGAGGCCAGTCGCGGGGAAGAGGACGAGGCTTTGGCCGCGGTAATTTTGGTTGGGATATGGAGCAATCTACTGCTCCTCAACCTGAGACAAAAGAAGTGATGGAGCAACGCAAGACCTGGTTGGAGAAACAATTGGCTGCGATTAGCCAACAGTTGCAGGATATGGATAAAAAATAGGGGCTTAATTTATGAACCTCTGAGTAGATCAATTGATAAATGATCTACTCAGAGGTTATTTCTGTTGACCTTTATTCAACGATCATTGGAAATTTATAGTATTACTTTTTGTTATGCAACAATTATCGCTCTCCGAAATTTGTAAGGCGACGCGCTCAAATCCACATATATTACTCTACCTGTAGTTTTCGCTTATACAGCAATTTGTGCGACTCGATATGCGGGTGAGAGCTGCAAGTAGGAATTCAAAGAGTCACTTCTCCGGCCTCATCTCGACAACAGTTCAAGGTTTATTTGATTTTCTCCCGGATCGTATCCAGATTCCTTAGCGGCAATGCCGTAATGTTCTTCTTTACTGGGTATGTTTCATTTCCCGGATAAACGATCCAGAGATGTTTAAGGGATAATTCAGAAGAAGCAACCTGCATCGGAAGTGTCAAAGTGGGGGCGTCGGTAAACTTGATTTTAATGCCATATCGGTTTCCTCCGGACTGAAAAACCAGTCAAGTTCAGCGCCGGCGTGCGTACCCCAAAAACATTCCTCATTGGGATCCAGGATTTGCAATAATTGCTCAAGCACAAAAAATTCCCATGAAGCACCGACCATGAGATGTCCAAGCAGGTTGTGCCCATTGGGAATATCCAGAAGGCTGTGCAATAACCCAGTATCGCGGAAATTAATCTTTGGAGATTTAACCTGCCGTTTACCCAAATTCTCTACTCTACCTTGAAATTTCGGAGTACAACTCCGATTTTTCAAGGCCATGGTAGCGTATTTATGGTAACTGATTGATTGCTTGACTCTCCGTAAATAGGAGAAAGCTTCTGTTCCTTGCATTTTCTCTCTTTTTGGCAGCACCAAGTCCTATAGTTCGGACCTTGCGGCACAAGGAGTACAGAGCTTACCTTTGTATACGACTTACGTTCCGTCTTTCTGTTTTACTGACCAGTCAATATCTTTCAGTTGGTAATTTTCAGCTTTAGTTCGATCCAACGCCAGTTTTGGAAGTAATAGAATGGTCCCGTCGGTATCAACTACAGCATCAAGTAAATCACCTTCTTTGATCTTTGCTTTTTGCAGCGTGGAAGCAGGTAAGGTAATTTGTCCATTCTTACCGACTTACAGATATTCAGGCATGAAAAAATCTCTTTCTGACATCCTGAGTATTTAAATCTGCATACATTTCACAATTTATACAGAACTGATCGATGAGGTTATTAATCTGGAATGCGATCCAAATCCTTCCAGCTAATTAAAGTGCCGGCACTTGTTTGCATGGATTGATCCCCACCATAGACCACATATTCTTGATTCTCAGGTAAGGTTGTTAGAGATCGCCAGTAATTAAGATTTTCAAAATAGCTGATGGATATTGTTTTTCCGGATTTAATCTCAATCGCTGTAACCTTTTCACCATTTACCAATAAGCAATCAATTTCTTTACCGTGATTATCCTGCCAATAATATGGTTGACGGTTCTCGCCCCGGTTGAAACTACGCTTGATGAACTCATTGAGAATCAAATTTTCAAAGAGGGAGCCTTTCATGTAATGCAAATTGATTTGTTCTTGCTCGCGTATACCAAGTAGTGAACAGGCGACACCGGTATCATAAAAATAGAGCTTGGGTGATTTCACCAAGCGTTTGTTGAAATTACGGTGGTATGGTTGTAGACGATATAGGATGTAAGAACTTTCCAGAATGGAAAGCCAAGATTTAGCAGTGTTGGGGCTGATACCGGCATCATTGGCCAGGCTGGCATAGTTCAGTAACTGCCCGATACGGCCGGCGCACAATTGTGTGAACTGGATGAAGGCATTAATATCCCCGATATTTTTGATCATGCGCACATCCCGATCCACGTAGGTCTGAATGTAGGATGGATAAAAATCAGGTGGTGGAATGGTTCGGTCGTAAATCCGTGGGTATTGACCTTTGAAAATCAGGTTTTCGTAAGAATCTGCCAATGGTTCAAGTTCTTGTAAAGAGAATGGTAGTAAATGTAAGACTGCGGTGCGACCAGCCAGGGTTTGGCTGATTTTTTCCATTAACAGGAAGTTTGAGGAACCGGTCAGAATAAATTGAATCTGGCGGTTTTCATCCACAATCCGCTGGATATATGAGAATAATTCAGGGGTATTTTGGATTTCATCCAGGATCACGCCATTGGGGTAATTGGATAGGAAACCACGCGGGTCGGTCAGCGCAATCTGCCTGATATCAGGCTCCTCCAGGGAGACATAGGGCAAGTCAGGAAAAGTGGCTCTGACAAGGGTAGTCTTGCCAGACTGACGAGGACCGGTGAGTGTGATCACCTGGAACTTCTGCGCTAGAGAAGTCACTTTGGATGCCAATGTTCTTTCTATCATTAATAACGCTCCGATTGAATATGGGTCAGTCGATCAGATAATTTATATCTCCATTATAACAACATCGTACAATAATGCAATTGAAATGCATAATTGCACAAACCAGTCGTCCCTCCAGGACTGATTTGCGGTTAATGCTTGAAAAAGTAATACAAATGTATTACAATGTATTAAACAAAGGAGAGAAAAACCATGCCCATAAAAAACTCATCCACCAAAGCAGTTCGTTCGTTTCGACTAAGTATTGAATGTGTTCGTCAATTGAAAGATCTCTCCAGTAGTATGGGGCGCAGTGAAGGGGATGTGGTCGAAGTTTCAATTGACCGTATGTATCGGGAAGAGATCCGGTTTAGGAATCTGATGATTAGTGAAAGCCAGAAACCTGAAGATAACTACAAGGTTGGAAAGCAATAGGGGTAAAGATGATTGCAGGATTGATTCACTTTATTTGGAAGGTGATTTGGAATTCAACAGTGATACTTGTCTGTGCCGGCCTGATTTTCGTCGGTTTCAAGGCCAACCAACCCATGTCAGTTGCAGGTGCTCCTCAAGGAATGACTTACATAGAATTCATGAATGACCGGATCGATGCCGCAAAGACGGTTGAACCTTCGAGATGTGGGTGGGGAATGATGCTTTCGCTGGCAGTACTTGGCCCGATCTATAGTGTGGTTTACACGGTGGTGGCAATAAATCCAGAAGGTATCCTGGCTAAAATGACCGCACCCGATTCGGATATTCCAAAGGGGGTTGAAGGTGCCAAGTGGTACGAGGTGCCTGGAATCTGGTGGGGTGTGGTTGAACGATTGTCATGGACTATGTTGGGAAAGCCGGCCAGCACGGGATGTCAATTTAGGGCAGTGAGGTGATAAGAAGAGGGTAGTCCAAGAAAAGGGCTGCCCTCGATTTATGAAAACCCAGGAAGGATGTCTTTCAATCGCCATGGTCGATATTCACGCACTTCAACACTCATGTTGATGTGATTCGGTCCGAGGACTGATCCTTCAGGGGGTGAGGGAGAATTATGAATATGTCCATGGCTGTTAATGACACCATCTTCGAGTGGAACCACTGGCCAGTGAGAGAAAATAATCTTCACTTTCTCGTCAAGTTCTACATAAATGGGTTCATTTACGATTGTTACTCCGCGAGACTCATAGCGAACCCTGCCCAAACGATCATGATTTCCCCGGATCAAAATAATTTTTCCATGCAGTTGTTCAATTAATAAATCAAAGTTGCTTCTTTTCCCAAACGAAAAATCGCCCAAATGAAGGACTGTTTCATCCGGGGAGATCAAGTCATTCCAATTCTTGATGATTAGCTCCTGCCAGTTTTTAGGACGATTACAGTATCTTCCAATGTTTTCGTGGAAAAAATGGGTATCTGAAATGATCCAGGTATCAAGAGCGATTTTAAACGTGTTGTCAGTAAACATTCTAATAAATGTAAGTAAAACTTGTCATCTAGCTTTTATTCTGTTCTTGAATCAATTGGATAATTTCTGAGGCAATTTGCTCAACGGTGTAATTCGCTGTACTTCTTGCGACTTTATCAGCTAATGATGGGCTATATTCAATGACTTCATTTTTTGAGATGTTGTGCCAAATTGGAAGTAAAATTTGCTCACCTGAAACCGACCGGGTTACTAATCCGTCAAGTTCGTAATTTGTCCAACCCTTTTTAAAAAATGCTTGAGAGAGAACAACGATTCCAAAACGACTATGTGCTAACCCCTTATCGATTTTTCTTCTCAAGCTATCCCCAATTTTAAGTTCAAATTCATCATACCAAACCTTGAGGCCACCTTTCAAAAGAGCATCCGCAAGAGAACGAACGATAGCATCTTTATCTTCCGAGGCATGGGAAATGAAAACATCATACTCCTTAATGCCTGAATCAGCATCATTTTGCTCACCTATTGGATCACGGACAAGTGAAGGAACAGATGATAAGGGAACATCATTTATTGTTGGTAATCTTCCTGGTAAAACACGAACTGAGGACCGAATGGTACCGCTATAACCTCCAAGATCAATAGCAACATACCAATGATCTGAGCGAGGAATTTGTAATCTTACAGGTGATTTTGTCATGTATCCGCCAAAGTATTGATGTCTTCGCCCAGATTTATAATTTGAGAAATTTGAACTATCCATTAAGCGTACATTTGCTGCATTTTGGACGAGAGTAATTTCAATTATTTCACCAGCGGATAGATTGCCTAGATCATACTTTTGAAAATTCATAGTCTTTTCCTTTGAATAGGAAAGAGGAATAATTATTCTTGCGAAAACAAAGCTATCGGCATTTCATCCCACGTTCGACCCTCTAATAATCTACCATTCTTCTTTTTGTTAGTTCCACCCCATTGCTTGAAAAAGAAAGGGACATTTTGTTCGATACAAGAATCTCTAACTTGTAAAACCCATCCTTCTTCCATTTTTCTAGATTTTGGGCCGGATTCTCCACCAACAATTACCCAGTCTATATTCGATAAATCTAAATGTGGAATTGGACCGAGGAGAGGTTCAATAGATAGAAATTTTGTCTTTGCATTAGTTGCCCGCAAAAGATCAATTCGGAATAAATAATCAGTATTCTCTACACTCACACCAGCCCAAACATTATCTGGCCAATCAATCTGTGTATTCATTTGACTTAATCTTTCGGCTCTTTTTGTCAATATTTGAAAGGTGTGCCAGGAAGCTCTTGTCATAACTTTGAATAGGCGCAGAATAACATCATCTGTAACAGATTCGTGAAATAGGTCACTCATCGAATTAACGAAAATAGTTCTTGGTTTCTTAATAAGTAAAGGAAATTCAAAAGTTTCTTCATGTACCGCGATTTGAAATCCTTCATGGTATGTTGGTTTTCCCATCGCTTGTAATCGCTTTGCCATTCTCTCAGCATAACAGTTCTGGCATCCAGGGCTTACTTTGGTGCATCCAGTAATAGGATTCCAAGTAGATTCTGTCCATTCAATTTTCGATTTCGAGTTTACCATTGTTGATCCTTTTATATTTTCATTATACACTAAAAATAGAATATAAGTTCTAATGCCTTATTTAAAAAGAAATTTTGTTTTATCTTGACTAATAGGTCCTGTTCGTTTGGTTATCCGTGGGTTTGTCTCGGTTTCCATTATTGACAATGCCATGTTCAATTGTGCACTTGAGAAGCAGCCAAACCATTTATCTTTATACTCCGTTAATAACTGTAAATAGATTTCGGATCGATCCAACTGTTTACCGGAGCATAAAAGCCAAATTTCCAAAGCTAGCTCTTCGGCCTTAAATTTAGATAATTCCTCTTCACTTGGATCAAGATTAAATAGAAAAAGTTGCCCTGTTTTCTTCTGTTGGTATTCTTGCGTCTCTTTTGGTCTGTTTCGTTCAACAGAATAAACCGTCTCGCTGGCGAGGATAACCGCTTTTTTATGAGAAGCGGCGAAAACCAAGTGATACTTGTTTTGTCCTTCTAGTGAAACAATAGGGAACCCAGCAGAATAGCCGAATTTTTTTATCGTTTTTAATTCAGTTTCAAGTCGCTCTATATAATAGCGAACCGCATTTCCTATTCTTTCTTCAGGTGAATTTCCATCTAATTTTTGAAATAGGTTGTCAGGTCGTTGCACTCCATATAGCTTTAGTAGCCTTTGGATTTTACTATCTGCTCCTTGTGATCCAGATTCAAAAAATCCGCTCAATCTGCGCACTGTTTTATGATCGAAACGTAACCATAGATCTGTTGGAGCCGAACGTTGGAGTATCTTCACCATATCACTCCAATCAGCACCTGAAACGCCGAAAGGATCGATAAAGAAGAAAGCAGGACAATTCCCTATATTGTTTAAAATTGTAGGAATTTGGGATGAAAACGTATTATTAAAGTTTTCAACAGTCCCTTGAAATTGCGTTGTCGATAGTTTCAGGTTCTGAAAGTTTTCTGTGTTCTCTTCAACATTAATACAATTAAGCTTATATTTTTTGAGGTTGTCACGATAATCTTGGGCTAATTCAGCTGCTAAAACAGGAGAGCCCTTAGCTCCATCATCGTATATCCCCTTTCCGGCGAACCCATCCACGTAGTAAACACACGGTTGAGAAGTACTACTCCCCAAAATTTTGGTAAATCCTGCAAGATATTTTTGAACAATGTCTAGTTTGCGTTTTGACCAATCTTTTTGCTCGTCAAAATATCCATTGTTTTTTTGTGCCATTTCAATTTCCCCTTCCAAATGAGACACTTAATTAACTTTTGTCCAATAGTCTGCCAATTGGGTTGCCTGATCCAGAACTTTATTGACTGATATGGTATATTCGCCGGTGGTTGGGTCATCCGGTGGATATTTATATTTCCGTAAAATACGTTTAACCAATACCCGCAATTTTGCCTGCACACTCTGCTTATATTGCCAGTCGATTGATGTATTATTTCGAACGCTTTTTGTGAGTTCGAGGGCGATTTGCTTCAGGATTTGGTCTCCAAGCAGGCTTTCAGCATTGGGGTTATCTGCAAGGGCATCATAAAATGCCAATTCATCCTGTCGGAGGTTTAATTTATCGCCGCGTTCATCTGCTGCACGGATGTCTTTGGCCAATTGGATTAATTCTTCGATGATCTTGGCAGAATCAATCAGTCCATTTTGATAACGCTTTACAGCTTCTGCCAACATCTCAGAGAACTTGCGTCCCTGTACCATATTCATCTGACCGCGGGTCTTTATCTCATTTGCGAGTAAACGTTTGAGTAACTCAAGCGCTAGATTCTTGCGTTCCATACCTTGAATTTCAGCCAAGAATTCATCCGACAGAATAGAGATATCTGGTTTACGAATACCGGCGGCATCAAAAACATCTACGACTTCGCTTGATATGATGGCATCATTGATAATCTGGCGGATGGCTGTCTCTATTTCTTCATTTGTGCGTGTCTTGGTGGTTTCGTCAAATTTTGCAAAACGAGCTTTAATGGCCTGGAAGAAGGCAAGGTCGTCACGAATTTCAAGTGCTCTGGGATGTGGAACGGCTAACCCAAAAGCTTTTTGCAATTTAATGACATTCTCTATAAATCTTTCTTTCCCATTACGAACTACGGAACCTTCTTGTTCTTCAGCTAAATCAGCAATGTAATTGGCGGCATCAAGGATGAAACTGAGCTTTGTTTTTGAGTCCAATTTGAAATAGTGGTGATAATCGAAACGCCCGAACATATCTCCCACAATTTCATAATATTCCATCATCTTGGCAACAGCTTCTTCCTGGTCGAAGGTGATTTGACCTTTCCCCTGGCTGGCAGCATACACCAGTAATGCATTTTTCAAGTCCTGGGCAATTCCAATGTAATCTACGATCAGCCCGCCTTCCTTGTCTCCAAAGACACGATTGACGCGGGCGATCGCCTGCATCAGGGTGTGACCATTCATGGGTTTGTCGATATACATGGTATTCAAGCAGGGTGCATCAAACCCGGTAAGGAACATGTCACGCACGATCAGTAGCTTGAGTGGATCTTTTGGGTCTTTCAAGCGATTGCCAATAGCTTTACGGCGGTCTTTATTGCGGATATGCTCCTGCCAATCGAGCGGATCGCTGGCTGAACCGGTCATTACGATCTTGATCGCACCTTTGTCATCCTCCGGGCTGTACCATTGAGGACGTAATTTGATAATTTCTTTGTGCAGTGCAACACAGATGCGCCGGCTCATGCAAACGATCAAACCCTTGCCCTCTGCGGCAGAAATGCGCTGTTCAAAGTGACTGACAATATCCGCAGCCACCTGCCTCAGTCTGTCAGTGCTACCCACGACGGCTTCTTTGCCCGTCCACCGCGCGAAGCGTTTTTGTTTTTCAGTCAGCTCATCATCTTCGGTGATTTCTTCAACGCGTTCATCCAGGATTTTTTGATCTTCTCCGGACAGTTCGATTTTGGCCAGCCGGCTTTCATAGTATATCTTCACGGTCACGCCATCATCAACCGCCTGCTGAATATCGTAGACGTCTACGTAATTTCCAAAAACAGCCTGGGTATTCCGGTCCTCTTTTTCAATAGGTGTACCCGTGAAGCCAATAAACGAAGCATTGGGTAAGGCGTCGCGCATGTGGCGGGCAAAGCCATCAATAAAATCATATTGACTGCGATGGGCTTCATCGGCGATTACCACTACATTGCGGCGCTCAGTAAGGGTGGGGTAGATGCCACCGTTCTCTTCAGGCAAGAACTTCTGAATGGTAGTAAAGATGATGCCGCCCGAAGCCACAGAGAGTAATCTTTTCAAATCCTCACGGTTGGCAGCCTGGACGGGGGTTTGCCTTAAAAGTTGCTGGCAGTTGCTGAAGGTTTCAAAAAGCTGTTGGTCAAGATCATTACGGTCGGTGAGAACCACGATAGTGGGATTGTTCATCTCCTCAGCCAGAACCAGTTTTCCCGCATAAAAGACCATTGAGAGACTTTTTCCACTACCCTGGGTATGCCAAACCACGCCGGCGCGTTTATCGCCTTTGGGTTGGTGTTCCACACTAGGCAGGCCATAAACCGCTGGATGTTCGGCTGCGAAATGTCCATTCTCATTTGCCGACGCTCGCAAGGTAGAAAGGATGGCTTTATTAACAGCAAAATACTGATGGTAAGCAGCCAATTTTTTGATCGTTTTTTCTTTTGCCTTTTCAAAAACGATAAAATGGCGAAGCACATCCAGAAGTGTCTTTTTGTTGAGAAGCCCTTTAACCAGAGGTTCCAGTTCCGATTGATGTTTCGAATCGATGACATGGACACCGTCAACACTTTTCCATTCCATGAAGCGTGAATAGTCACTGGAGATGGTGCCGGCTTTCGCAAACCAACCATCACTAATCACTTCGAAAGCAGTGAATGTAAACAGCGAAGGAATCACCTGCTGATAAGTTTGTAACTGGTTAAAGGCAGCCTGAACATCGGCTTTTTCATCGGCAGCATTCTTCAATTCAATGACGACCAGCGGCAGGCCGTTGATGAATAGAACAATATCCGGACGTTTATTGACATTATTTTCCACCACGGTGAACTGGTTAACAGCCAGAAATTCGTTCTTATCACTTTCTGGATGTTCAAAATCCACCAACCAGACCTTATCAGTGCGGCTTTTGCCATCGCCAACACTGAATTTCACATCCACGCCTTCGGTTAGCAGGTGGTGGAAGGTTTCGTTGTTGTCTATCACTGTCAATGCCGAAGTTCGCAGCACTTTCTTAAAAGCTTCTTCTCGGGCAGTTTTTGGAATGCGTGGGTTGATGCGATCAATGGCTGTGCGTAAACGGTTTTGTAACACAAGGTCACCATAACCCCGTTCTGGCGCGTCTCCTTCCAGGAGTTCGGGGCCGTAAGCCAGACCATAACCGTTTTCATCCCTCAGCATCTCAAGGGTGATTTGCTCTATTCCGGATTCATAAAGTTTATTGCTCATTAACTATCCCCGCCATTTCAATTTCAATAGATAAGCTATTTAAATAATCTATGTATGATTCTTTATATGCCTCGTAATCTTGTTCAATCAATGCTTTTGATGCAGATAATTCAAATGGGAGTGGATTTATTTCATCAAAAAAATCATTAAATGGCTTGCAATCTTCATAGTGGATTCGATGGTCGATATTAATTACACGATTGTTGTTGTAGCATCGAAGAATAAATCCTCCGATTGTGTCTGTAATTTTGCACGCAAAAATGGATAAAGTTTCAGTCAACCGAGGATTCAATACGTCCATTCCATGTGATACGAAACCAGTGTTGTTTCTGATAAAGCCCAATTTGTCCGCTACACCGGCTATTCTTCTAGCTAAATCTAAAATGTCGGACCTATACATTTCTTCAGTATTGAGAGTGGAAATTATAGCTTCTTGGACAAGCGCACTGAAAGAAATACTACTGGATATATCTATGTTTTTATTTGTTAGAATTGTTTTACAAATACCTTCAATTAATGCTTTACATGTTTCAACACAAAGCGTTGGATTACTAAAAATATTTTGGTCAATAATATTCACATGATCAAGAAATGGTGACATGCTAGGGATATTATTAATATTCTCTTTCACCCATTCCATAAATTAATCTCCCCACACATCAATTTTGGTAACAATGTGTCGCGGAGTTCACTAAGAATCCGATTTTGTCTATTGTTATCAAAGATATTTTGTGTAAACGTAGTGGCAAGAGAATCGAATTTAATTAGCATACGTCGGCAAGGTATGATCATCGAATAATTCGGAATTTCCGAACTACGTAAATGCAAAACTGTTGAACCATTTGTCTGGCTCAAACAATAATCTTTGAATTCTTTTCGTTGCAAAAAATAGTAAAGCGTTCGACTGCTTGGCATTTCATTTGTGGGTTTACATTTAACTATATCAAGCGAAGCTATAAGCTTCTCATAATCAAATGGATTTTCCACAATTGCGGGACTACCAATGACATCTGCATTTTGGGTAATATCAGTTTGGGCAAAAATCAAATCTCCTTCAATAAGACACTGCGATGATTTGTATTTACCATTATATTCTTTGAACCCGCTGGAATTAAATCCCCCCTGACGATTAATTGATTTTAAAGTAACAAGTGCTTTATTTGAAGGCTGTAATTCATCACTTGAATAGGAAACACCTTTTATTAATTCGCAGACTTCTCCCAATTTTCCCACTCTCCACTCTTCTGGAATCATCCCCAACTCACTCTCAATTAGTTTGCCGGTCATGCTGGGAAAATTGAAATCAACAAACCACTCTTTGAAAATAGCCTGAACGGTGGCTTCGAGGGTTGCATTGACCTGGCGGTTGAGCTCGATCTTGTCATCCAGCGCGGAGAGAATCTCGGCGATGCGGTGTTGGATGGTAATGGGAGGAATTAGCAAGTCAATTTTTCTAAGTTCTGCCTGTTTAATACCGGAAACCGTAGTTCCAGTTTGTCTTGCTAAAAGTTGGTTTTGTACATAATCAGACATAAGTAAAAATTTTAGATATGTATTATCAAGCAAGCCTTTTTTTCCACGTAATGCAATTAATCGTTGCCCTATTGACAATTTTCGATCATCCAATTGCCCAACTTCACCAAGTGGTCCCTCAGTTGTAATTACAACGTCTCCGGACTTTGGTATACCACGTTGCATACGCTCGTCATAATCTTCAAAAGGTATGAACTCAGTTGGTTCAAGAATCCGACCCCCTTTAACAATTTTGGCAGTAATAAGGGGAATTCCAAAAGACGATTTGCGAGGAGTTTTTCCTCGATAGTCAATAATAGCTTCCATGCAATCTTCTAGTGGTAAGTGTTTCCACTCTTCAATATTCATAAATAATCCCTTTTATAGTCTCGTAAATTCTAGATTGCATCTCATACCCGCTAGTTAACTTCTCAGAGGCATGAGTAATTGGTAAACTTGCGATCATGTTCATGATTCTCCCTTTTTCTAAACATTAGAATCTTTTCATGTGTGAAAAATCATGTTTTTTGAACATGATCAACTCGTCATGTCTAATATTTGCTTAAAATTGAACATGATCAGTCGTTGTGATTCCCCTGCAGAAGGTTGAATAAAGGCAGGTTTATATAATAATTACTGCGCCAAATTTTTTGTTTCACAAGAAAGCCGGCTTCTGCCAAGGCATCCAAGTAAGAGCCTGCTGTAACACGCTTCACACCCACATCCCGGATGACAAAATCAATTTTGGTATAGGGGTGTTTAAAGAGAGTATTGAGCAGCTCAAGCGAATAAAATTTGGGGAGCTGTGTTTTGATCCTTTCCTGAGTGTCAGCCATCAGGTCTCTTAACTTATGAATCGTCTCGATGGTTTCTGTGGAGGTTAACTCCACACCGCGCATCATAAACTTCAACCAGGCTTCCCAGTTGTCATCCAATGGGTCCGTTCGTAAATGAGCCAGGTAGGAACTCTTTTCGCGCACGATGTAGCGGCTGAGGTAAAGTACAGGAAGATCCAGCAAGCCGTGCTGCACCAGGTAAAGTAGATTTAAGATACGACCGGTTCGCCCATTGCCGTCATAAAATGGGTGAATTTTCTCAAACTGGTAATGGATCAATGTCATCCGTACCAACGGATCGAGTCCACCATTGATATCTTCATTAAAAAAGATCAGAAGCCGCTCAAGAAGCTCCACGATCTGGTCATAGTCTTGGGGAGGCGTGTAAATCACTTCTCGAGTGACGCTATTTCCCACAATTGTTCCCGGGCGGGTGCGTATACCAGGTCCCGGTTCTCCAATTACCAAAACGGCTTGAATCGCAACCAGATCATCCAGCGTAAGTTTTCCTTTAGCCTTGACCTGGGTAAATCCCAGCTTAAGCGCCTCAGAATAGCGGCCGACCTCTTTTGCAGCAGCGTTGTTGAATTGGGGAATGTCCAATTCTTGCTTGAACAGTTCATCATGCGAGGTGATGATGTTCTCGATTGCTGAGCTGTCTTTTGCCTCTTGCAGCGCCAGGGTATTCAATAAGAGGTCCTGATTGGGCAGTAAAGGCGCGACGCCTTTCAGTTCTGCCAGCCGGCGGTGCGCCATGATTAATTGGCTAGTGAGCGTGTCAGTATGAGCGACTTTTGCAGGAGGAAACGCATATAAATCAGAAATCATAACCATTTGCCTCCTTGTCTTGTTCTCGGTTCATCACTATGTGTATCTCGATATGTTGTTATAAAATATCGATCAATATCAAGATCTATGAAAAAACCAATATGGTATTGATAGTTCTCATTTTCATGGTCTGGAAAAGGTTGCTGACAAGAGAAATAGATTAGTTTTGCTTTATCTGCATCACGTTCTTGTGCAAGCAGATTACTCGCTTTCTTATACTCAATAACGACCTGATTATTCTCATTTGAACCACGTTGATGAATGATCATGTCTGGAGAACTGACAGTATGTTGAAGGTTTCTCACCTTAATAAAGCATCCTTCATTTGGGCACATTCCACATTTTTCATAAACCTTTTTTGGGTTTTCATAGTTCCTGTTGTATTCAATATCAATTCCTAGATTCTCTAAATCATTGTTGATGTTTTGTTTCTCATTAAGAATAGCATTCGCTTTGCAGTAGATATTCGCTACTACTGTTCTTTCGTTCGCATCACGTTGGAGTAAATCTCTATCCTTTGGTGTGCTATACAACAAATCAATAGATGGAACAATGACTTCTTCAAGCCAATTAAATTGAATATCTCTAAAACTCATATCCGATCCCCTTCAAATTCTCGCGGATACGCTGCTGCAGTTCAATCCCGCGGGCAAACTGATCGGCCAGTTGTGCCGTCAGAGCATTCATTTTTTCTTCAAACGGGATGCCATCATCTTCGACTTCTTCTGTGCCTACATACCGCCCGGGCATCAGGACGTAATTGTTAGCACGAACTTCATCAATAGTGGCTGCTTTACAGAAACCGGGTTGGTCTTCATATGCGCCGCCCTCGCCACGCCAGGCATGGTAGGCGCCGGCGATTTTGGCGATGTCTTCATTGGAAAATTCTTTGTTACGGCGGTTGATCATTGTCCCCAGCTTGCGGGCATCTATGAATAAAATTTCGTTGGAACGGTTGCGAAATTTATGATTCGTCCTGTCTCTCGCCAGAAACCAAAGACATGCAGGGATCATGGTATTGTAAAAAAGCTGGGCAGGAAGGGCGACCATGCAATCCACCAGGCCAGCCTCGATCATATTTTTGCGAATATCCCCTTCTCCGCCAGTATTGCTGTTCATACTACCGTTGGATAGCACAATTCCAGAGGTACCAATTGGGCTCAATTTGTGGATGAAATGCTGCAACCAGGCATAATTGGCATTTCCCACCGGAGGCAATCCGTATTTCCAACGGATGTCATCGCGCAGCTGCTCGCCGCTCCAATCACTCACATTGAAAGGCGGGTTGGCCAGAATAAAGTCGGCTTTGAGATCTGGATGGCGGTCATTGAGGAAGGTATCGCCTAATTCCAGTTTGGCGTCGATGCCGCGAATAGCCAGGTTCATGCGCGCCAGCCTAAGGGTGGTGGGATTAGATTCCTGTCCGAAGATCGATAGGTCTTTAATGTTACCCTGGTGATTACGGACAAACTTTTCACTCTGAACAAACATGCCACCGCTGCCGCAGCATCCGTCATAAACGCGACCATTAAAAGGTTCAATCATCTCAACAAGTAGTTTGACTATGCTTGCAGGGGTGTAAAATTGTCCGCCTTTTTTCCCTTCAGCGTCGGCAAATTGTCCTAAGAAATATTCGTAGACGCGTCCTAACAGGTCCTGGGATTTGTGTGCATCCTGGCGAAAACCGATGGTACCAATTAAATCAATTAATTCTCCCAAACGCGGTTTGTTTAACTCTGGGTCTGCATAAATTTTGGGAAGCACACCCTTGAGCGGCGGGTTAATCCGTTCGATGGCATCCATGGCGTCATCAAGATATTTACCGATTTCGGGCTGTTTAGCGCGGTCCTGCAGGTATTGCCAGCGGGACTTTTCAGGTACGAAAAAGACATTATTAGCCAGGTACTCATCCGGGTCTTCAGGATCAGAGCCTTCATATTCGCCTTTATTCTCTGCTAGCTTTTGATACAAGTCGTTGAATGCATCAGAAATGTATTTAAGAAAAATCAAACCTAATACAACGTGTTTATATTCAGCTGCGTCCATATTCGAGCGCATTTTATCTGCGGCTGCCCAGAGCGTTTTTTCAAGTTCATTGTTTTCTGCCATTTACTTCTCCTGTCCAAATCATCACATTGATTGCGGCTTATCGTTAATTTTCAAGTTTTCCGGGCTCTGCGTTTTGGCTTTCCTGTTTCTTAAGCCACTCATGAAATGTATCTTTTCGGAATCGCCAATGTTTACCGATTTTGAATCCGGGAATGACTTTATCCTGGGCGAGTTTGTATACTGTGGATCGAGGTAATCGTAAGAAAGCTGCCACTTCATCGGCATTTAAGAATTCATTTGTATCGGACATAAAACCCTCATATTTATAACGACCATTATTCCAGATACTCCAATTATTATAGCAAAGATAGAAAAATGTATACGTAAAACTTCTTTGATGTCCTACACATGAAACAAGGAAAGGATCCAAAATTTACTCGGTACCCACATGATCTAGAAGTGACGAATTTTCTTTTTAAATTCCTTTTTCTGTGAACTGTCAAAGAAAATTTGACAGTTCACTATATTTTTTAGTTTTCCCGAATCGTACATACGAAATCGGATCGTAAGGGTGCTTTGAAAATATTTGCCTAAAAATTTACAAAGATATACTTTCATTGAAAACGAATCTTCATTGTCCCCCTAGGATCACGCCCTTTCGCTTTGTACAATAAGACCAAGTAATCAACGCAGATTAATCGTCGCTGAAATCGTTTGGACTTTCTTATTATCGTTGGAGCGACCTTGCCAGTAATTTTTGGCAGGTCGTTTTGTTTTCCATAACAGAAAGGAGGTGGTCTTAGGAAATAATCATTTGAAAGATGAAAAACATACGCCAGCCACGCCAAACCCTTAAGTGTGTGGCATGGCTGGCGGGTCTCAATCACTCATACTGAAAGGATTATGAATGGAAGAAGGAACGACCCAATTTACCAATTTGCTAACCGGCGAGGAGATCGCCAAGATTCTGCATGTCTCGCGCGCGTATGCTTACCAGCTCATGCGTCAGCGAATTATTCCAACAGTAAAGATCGGACGCAGCGTGCGTGTGCGGCCGGCGGACCTGGAGGAATTCATCGCCAGGAATTTAGGACAAAACAGCCTAATTGATGGACGTAATAGACAGAACTGATGTTCCAATTTCAAGAAAGGATGCTACAATGATTTGTAACAACCGCACCTTAATAAATGAATATCGAGAAAAACGTGGATTGCTGCCAGATGTTTCGCAACAGGAGGAAACAATGACTCAGCAATCCAGAAAAAGCAAAACCAGGCATCGTGGGCATAATGAGGGCAGCATCCGTCCGACTCCCAATGGGACCTGGCGGGCTTGGGTAACGTTGAAATCCGGGAAGAGGATCAGTAAGACACTTCCTAGCAAACCTGAAGCTCGTGACTGGTTACAGCAGAAGATGATAGAAGCAGAGGAAGCGCTCGATGCGGAGAAGACACTTGGGGAGTACATGTTGGGATGGTTTGAGAACCATTCCTCGCAGTTAAAAGAATCCACCCGCTGCGATTACAAGATCATCATTCACAAGTACATCCTGCCGGCACTGGGGGAGGTGGTTTTGAATACGCTGCACCGGTCGGTGTTTGACTCATTCTATACGAACCTCAGAAGGATACCGGTCGGTGACACGCAAATTCGTTACATCCACCGTATTCTTCACAAAGCGCTGCAGGACGCTGTCGATGACAGAATCCTGACCTTCAACCCGTGTGAAGGAGCCAAGGCACCCAAGAAGCAACGCATCCATCGAGTCTACTGCCCGTTGAATGAAGAGCAAAGCATCTTATTGATGAACCAAGCGAAGGGAACCCCGTTGGAAGTGCTAATCCACCTGGCTCTCAAGACAGGTATGCGGCAGGGTGAGTTGTTCGCCCTGAAGTGGGAAGACATTCTCTGGGAGACACAACAGATTCACATCCAGCGCAATTTACAGCGCGTCCTTCGGGAGGGTAAACAGGTACGCACCTTCAGCACTCCAAAAACTGCAACCAGTGACCGCAAGATCATGGTGGGTGTGAAGACGCTCGATGCGCTCAGGGCTCAACAAAAAGAAGTGCAGCTAAAGAAAGCGCTGGCGAAAAATCGCTGGCAGGAAAACGATTTGGTCTTTCCTTCCAGCACTGGCACTCCGCTGAATCAAAGCAACGTTCTGAAACAATATGGAGAGATTCAGAAAGCAGCAGGGCTGAAACACATCCGTTTTCATGACCTGCGTCACATCGCCGCTTCAATCATGCTCAATCATGGCATCCAACTTTTGACAGTCTCCTACATCCTTGGGCACTCTCAACCTTCAACCACGCTGAACATGTATGGTCATCAGTTCAGTGCCATGGAGCTGCAAGCTGCCTGTCTGGTGGATGACATCTTTGATCAACCTCAACCGCAAACTCAGCCCAGTCCGTTGCCTGTGGAGTTTCTCTCAGTGTCGAATCTTAAAAAATGATTTTCAAATCTTAAGAAGAGTTGAGAGGAACGCAAAAAGTTTTGCACGTTTTTTGCACGTTTTTTTGCCCAAATATAGCGATCGGACGGCATAAATCACCATATATGCCGTCCGACTACCTTCAAACCCCTATATATAGGCGCCCCCGGCGCGGCTCGAACGCGCAACCTACTGATTCGAAGTCAGGCACTCTGTCCAATT
>MTKZ01000256.1_pt1 | contig 35316 bp, 35 predicted proteins | sample 1042781 | NCBI WGS metagenome assembly MTKZ01 (sample SAMN06212207, study PRJNA360539) | anaerobic digester metagenome | biome: Wastewater treatment plant; material: sludge; isolation source: anaerobic digester fed with sludge from wastewater treatment plant | place: Denmark: WWTP Viborg ...
TTTATGGCAGAAGAAACCAAAGGAGAAGGATTTGTCATTAAGGATAGGCGTTTTACGGATGAGCCGGAGCACAAGGAAGAACCGGCTCCGGCCCAGGAGAAGTCTGCCGGTGAGGCAACGGGATCCGGAGCGGAGGCGCGTGAAGACTATCCTTCGGTAAATTTTACAAACTTCGTGATATCGCTCAGCACGTCGGCCCTTTTTCATTTTGGCGATTTCCCTGAAACTGAAGGGGGCAAGGCAGAGAAAAATCTGCCGGCGGTAAAGCAGACCATTGATATTCTGGATATGCTGAATGAAAAAACCAAAGGCAATCTTGACCAGAATGAAGATAATTTAATTAAAGGCGTTTTATATGAACTGAAAATGCGCTATGTTAAAGAAAAAGCCTGAAATGCAAAGGCTTGCACCTGCAAAAATCAATCTTTCACTGCATGTTTTGGGAAAACGGCCGGACGGTTATCATGATCTGGCTTCCGTTATGCAGAAGATATCCATCTACGATGAATTAATTTTTTCCCCTTGTGACGGGGGAATAAAGCTTTGTTGTCCGGGGACAGATCTCCCCACAGATGAAAAAAATCTTGTGTATCGTGCCGCCCGCGCCATTTTTAAACATGCGGGTTATACGGGCGGCGTTGAAATCGTTTTGACAAAAAAGATCCCTTCCGCCGCTGGTCTGGGGGGAGGGAGTTCCGATGCGGCCGCCACATTGGTGGCCTTAAATGACTTGTGTTCACTGAACGTGAGTCAGTCCGACCTGTTAAAGCTTGGAGCAAAACTCGGCGCAGATGTCCCTTTTTTTGTTTTCGGTTCCCGGGCATTTGCCACCGGTATCGGAGACGAGCTTCAAGTCCTGCCAGATTTCCCTCCTTTGAACATCATTTTGATCAATCCGGCCTTTGAGCTTTCCACAAGAAAGGTTTACGAAAACCTGAATTTAGCATTGACAAAGAAAAAAAATAATTATAGTATTCCGCGGTTTTACGCACTAGGTGACGTAATTCGGGAATTGCATAATGATTTAGAAGCAGTATCGTTTCGAATGCATCCCCAATTGAATGCATTCAAGCAATTGCTGTTGGATGAAGGCGCCCTCGGTGCATTGATGTCGGGCAGTGGTCCTACGCTTTTTGGTATTTTTGCTGATGAAAAATCGGCGAAAGAAGCGCAGGATGCCATTTTGAAAAAAGTTTCCGGAGATTGTCTGGTTTTCTTTGCCCAATCATTGTAATAGCTGTATGTATTTGTAATTACACATAATAGAGTGACGATGGGGCGTCGTCAAGCGGTAAGACACAGGATTTTGGTTCCTGCACTCGGAGGTTCGAATCCTCCCGCCCCAGCCAGATTACTATTGCGGAGATAGAACTAAATGTTAGAAAGAATAAGGGTTTTTTCCGGCAACGCCAATGTTCCTCTGGCACAAAAAATATGTCAGAAACTGGGCGTATCCCTTGGGCAGGCCAACGTCACAACTTTCAGTGACGGTGAAACTCGAGTTGAAATTAATGAAAATGTTCGCGGAATGGATGTTTTCATTATTCAATCCACCTGCACACCGGTGAATGTAACCTTGATGGAACTGCTGATTATGATCGATGCCATGAAGAGGGCATCGGCTGACCGGATCACTGCTGTTGTGCCTTATTACGGGTATGCGAGGCAGGACAGAAAAGTTGCTCCCCGTGCGCCCATTTCGGCAAAACTGGTGGCTGACCTGATTACGACCGCGGGCGCACAAAGGCTTTTGTCCATGGATCTGCATGCGGGACAGATTCAGGGGTTCTTCAACATTCCCGTGGATAATCTTTTTGCCACACCGGTTTTGATTGATTATATGAAAAAAAATTATCAGGATGACACGGTGGTGGTTTCGCCGGATACCGGCGGTGTGGAAAGGGCCCGTGCTTTCGGCAAAAGGCTGGGAGCATCACTGGCAATTATCGATAAAAGGCGTGAAGGTCCCAATGAGGCCCAGGTGATGAATATTATCGGTAACGTGAAGGGAAAACGGGTCATCATCCTCGATGATATGGTCGATACGGCAGGTACCGTTGTTCAGGCGGCTAATGCTCTTTCCGATGCAGGCGCTCTCGAAGTATCCGTCTGCTGCACGCATCCGGTCTTGTCCGGTCCGGCGATTGATCGCATCCAAAACTCCAATATCAGGGAATTTGTGGTTACGGATACCATTCCGCTGAGTGAAAAAGCGGCCGGTTGTAAAACAATAAAAGTACTGTCGGTTTCCGGCTTGTTATCGGAAGCTGTACGACGCATCTACTATAACGATTCAGTAAGCTCATTATTTATTTAGGAGGAGAGGGGTAAATGGAAATAACCGATTTGACGGCGCAAGTCCGTAAAGAACAGAAGAAAGGTCCAGCCCGCCGTCTGCGGCAGCAGGGATTAGTTCCGGCTATTTTTTACGGTGGATCCACGGAAAACATCCCGCTGACCGTGAAAAGCGCTGATCTGTTAAAATTGCACAAGGAGAAGAAAGATCACGCATTTATCAAACTGATCATTGATGACGGCGGCAAGAAAGTGGAGAAACTTTCCCTGATCAAGGAGCTACAGGTTCAGCCACTGACGGGGATATTGTATCATGCGGATTTTTATGAAGTAGACATGAAAAAGAAACTCGTGTTCGATGTCTCTCTGAATTTTACGGGAAAAGCAATTGGCGTTGAGAACGGCGGCGAATTGCAGCATATCAAGCGTGATATCAAGGTCTTATGTCTTCCTTCCGATCTGCCCGATCATATCGATGTGGACATCACCCCCATTGAGATCGGTCATTCTATTAAAGTCAAGGATATCCAGCTTCCTGAAAACCTGACTCATCTGGATCCTCCGGAGGCCGCAGTGGTGTCGGTTGCCGCTGTCAAAGTTGTGAAGGTTGAGGCCGCCGCTGAAGAAGCACCGGTGGAGGGTGCAACGACTGCCGCAGCTGAACCGGCCAAAGAAGAAAAGAAAGAAAAGGAAAAATAAAGCTAAGCGAGATCCGGGTGGTAGATCATGCTTCCCTCTGCTTTGAATAAATTATTCTTTCGTTTTCGAAAAGAGGGAGAGCAAATGGCGAATCTGATTGTCGGCCTGGGAAATCCGGGGAAACGCTACGAGGCGACAAGGCACAATATCGGTTTTATGGTGCTGGAAAAACTCGCCAAAGAGTGGGAAGTAGAGTTAAAACATAAAAGTTTCAATGCGTTGTGGGGCAAAAGAACCATTGCCGGAAAGAATCTTCTTCTGGCCAAGCCTCAAACATTCATGAATTTGAGTGGTACTGCGGTCAGGCAGTTGCAGACGTTCTTTAAAACGGATATCAGCAATCTCATTGTTATTCACGATGATCTCGACTTGCCTTTCGGGGCGATCCGCCTCAAGTCCGGTGGGGGGACTGCCGGTCATAAAGGACTGGCATCTATCGAGTCTAACTTGGGAACTTCCGGTTTTTTGAGGGTAAGACTGGGTATTGGCAAACCAGTTGACAAATCCCGAATAGAGGGTTATGTGTTGGAACCCTTCCGAAAGGAAGAGCAGGAAGTGCTGCCGGAGGTTGTCAGTCGGGCGGCCGATGCGAGCGCTGAAATCGTATTGAATGGTCTGCAGAAAGCGATAAGCAAGTACCAGACAAAAAATATAAATATTTTGAAAAAGGAGGAATAGTTAATGTTTAGAAACAGAACAAGTATTTGGACATTTTTACTGAGCACATTGATGATCCTGCTCGCTGCCGGCGCCGCTATTGCCGGTGAGGCGGACATCAAGGTTCCCGATTTGACCCAGGTTTCATTTTTGGGTGGGGCGCTTGCCGGGTTGACCATTCTTAATGTAGGGTTGTTGATCTGTTTAATTGGAATGGGATTCGGTATCATGCAATACATTCAAACGAAGAACCTGCCGGCTCACAAGGCCATGTTGGACGTTTCCCAGACGATTTGGGAAACCTGCAAAACCTATCTTTTTCAGCAGGGTAAATTCCTCATCGCTTTGTGGATTCTGATCGCTATCTGTATGATCTACTACTTTGGCGTTCTGTCCGGAATGCCCGCAGGAGAAATTGTGATCATTCTGATCTGCTCGATCCTAGGTATTCTGGGTTCCTATGTTGTGGCCTGGTTCGGTATCCGGATCAACACCGTTGCTAACTCCCGCGCTGCCTTTGCTTCATTGAGTGGCGAGCCTCTGAACATCGTCAACATTTGTCTGCGTTCCGGCATGAGCGTTGGCCTTCTGCTGGTCAGCATCGAACTTTTCTTCATGATCGTCATCCTGGCCTACATTCCGAAAGAACTGGCCGGTCCCTGCTTCATTGGCTTTGCCATTGGTGAATCGCTCGGCGCTTCCGCTCTTCGTATCTGCGGTGGTATCTTCACGAAGATTGCCGACATCGGTTCCGACCTCATGAAGATCGTTTTCCATCTCCCCGAAGATGATCCGAAAAACCCGGGCGTTATCGCCGACTGTACGGGTGACAACGCGGGAGACAGCGTCGGCCCCACGGCAGACGGTTTTGAAACCTATGGTGTTACCGGTGTTGCTCTGATCGCTTTCCTCGCTCTTGCTTTGGCAGGAAACCCCGAAATGGGCGGCAAGCTTATCATCTGGATTTTTGCCATGAGAATCCTCATGATCCTCACCTCGTTGCTTTCTTATTTTGTCAACAACGGTATCAGCGCCGCTTCATTTAAGGGCAAGAAAGACTTTAATTTTGAACATCCATTAACCTATCTGGTTTGGATCACCTCGATTGTCTCCATCGCAGTAACCTTTGCCGCCAGCTATGTGCTGCTGGGTGCTGACCTTGACCCCAAGTATGTTGACTTGTGGTGGGCACTGGCACTAATCATCAGCTGCGGAACCATCGCCGGTGCGCTGATTCCGGAATTCACCAAAATATTCACAAGCACCTCTTCGCGTCACTGCGAAGAAGTTGTGAATGCTTCCAAACAGGGCGGTCCTTCGCTGAATATTCTGTCCGGTCTGGTTGCCGGCAACTTCTCTGGTTTCTGGATTGGCCTGGTTATCGCGTTTTTGATGTTTATTTCTTATCTGGTATCCCAAAATGCCTCCGTAATGGCCCTGATGCCGCCTGCATTTACCTTTGCTGCACCGGTGTTTGCCTTTGGTCTGGTGGCATTTGGTTTCCTTGGAATGGGCCCTGTGACCATCGCGGTCGACAGCTTTGGCCCGGTTTCCGATAACGCTCAGTCGATTTACGAATTGTCCCTGATCGAATCTCGTGCTGACGCGAAAGATGTTGTGAAAAAAGAATACGGTATTGCTCCTGATTTTGAAATGGCTAAACACTTCCTGGAATCCGCTGACGGTGCGGGCAATACCTTCAAAGCAACTGCCAAGCCCGTGTTGATCGGCACCGCTGTCGTCGGCGCCACCACCATGGTGTTCGGTATCATCATCCTGCTCGAAGGTCTCTTCGGCAATGTTGTTGCTAAACTGTCCCTGGTTCAGCCGGAAATCATTCTGGGCCTGATCATGGGTGGCGCGGTCATTTACTGGTTCACCGGTGCTTCCATCCAGGCCGTTACCACCGGTTCCTACCAGGCTGTAGTTTTCATCAAGAAAAACATCAATCTGGATAAGAAAGAAGCCTCGATTGAAGACTCCAAGAAAGTCGTTCAGATTTGTACCCAGTACGCTCAAAAGGGTATGATCAACATTTTCATCGTGATCTTCTTCATGTGTCTGGCGCTGGCCTTCTTTAACCCCTACTTCTTCATCGGTTATCTGATCGGCATCGCCTTCTTTGGTCTGTTCCAGGCGATCTTCATGGCCAATGCCGGCGGCTGCTGGGATAACGGCAAGAAGATTGTTGAAGTCGATCTGAAGATGAAAAACACACCGCTGCATGAAGCCAGTGTTGTCGGCGACACCGTCGGCGACCCCTTCAAAGATACGTCTTCCGTTTCTTTGAACCCGGTTATTAAATTTACGACCCTGTTTGGTCTATTGGCAACGGAAATTGCGGTGACCATGACGAACCAGAATGCGAAGTATGCTATAGCCGCCGTCTGTTTCGCGATCGCTTTGATTTTCGTGTATCGTTCCTTCTACAGCATGAGAATTTCTGAAGAAAAACTGGGCTAAAAAGAAGTCGTTTAACCCTTAACCACAAAAAAAGGCGCTCCCCAAAAGGAGCGCCTTTTTTATTACATTTTGCGGCTGTCGTAAGCCCAGTGCAAAAGGGCCTGGCGCTGTCTGCGCCGGCAGTGAAGGTCGCCTGCCGGACAATGTTTGCGCAGTTGGGCGATGTGCCGCTGCATGGCTTTCCAGCGCTTGATCTGCCTTTCATCGTCGGGGCAGCGGCGGCCCATGTAGTAACGGCAATACCATTGAAACCAGCCGCGGGGATCGTCAGGGTAAATCCAGCCTTTAGCAATCCAGTAGGAGAGGGGTTTTGACGCGCTGACGCCAAAGCAGTTCAGTTTCGGCTCATGCCGTTCGGGAGAGAGTTTGGCTTTGGAAAACCAGGATTGGGGGAATTCATTGCGGCAGTCGGTCATATATTTTCCGCCGAAGACACCCATCTCCAGCATTTGTTTCGGCGTCAGTTCCGGACAGAATTCAGAGTCGAAATCTCTGCCGACAGGTTTTGTCAAAAAGTAACGATAACCTTTCTGCATCCGGTCGTTGACGATGATTTCTTTGTGCTTCATTTCCGCCACCTGTTTCGTAAAAAACTTTTGATAAGGATCGACGCGTTAAGATATACTCAAACTTTTACTGCGGGTGTGTATCTGTGTGCGCCAGATTTTCAAAGGTGGTGAACTTGTCCAGAAAGGCCAGTTTCACAGATCCGGTGGGGCCGTTTCGTTGTTTGCCGATGATGATTTCGGCAATGCCTTTATCAGGATTATCATCAGACTTGTTGTATACTTCATCCCGGTAAATAAAAGCGATAACGTCAGCGTCCTGTTCAATGGCGCCCGATTCCCGCAAATCAGCCATTTGCGGCCTGCGGTTCGGACGGTCTTCCACCTTCCGGTTCAGCTGGGACAAAGCGATCACAGGCACCTTCAGTTCTTTGGCAAGGGCTTTGAGTGAACGGCTGATTTCCGATATTTCCTGCTCACGGGAATTTTGATAGGTGCTGGCTCTCATCAATTGAATATAGTCCACGATAATCAACCCGAGTCCCGATTCCGCCTTGAGCCGTCGTGATTTCGCTTTCATTTCCAGAACGGTAATCGCCGGTGTATCGTCGATGTAGAGAGACGCCTCGGAAAGACGGCCAGCCGCTGTGGTCAGTTTCGGCCAGTCGGTTTCTCCCAGATATCCCTTACGGATTCGTCCGGAATCCACTTTTGCCTCGGAGGAGAGCATTCTGAAGGCCAGCTGCTCCTTGGACATTTCAAGTGAAAAGATCGCAACAGGTGTCTGGGTTTCCAGCGCGGCATGCTGCGCGATATTAAGTGCGAACGCAGTTTTGCCCATGCTCGGGCGTCCGGCGATAATGATCAGATCGGAATTCTGCAGACCGGATGTCATGTCATCGATCTTATGAAAACCTGTAGGAACGCCGGTGATGAGCTCCTTGCGGGTGAAGAGGTCTTCGATGGCTTTGAAACTTTCCCTGACGATATTTTTAATTGGGTAGAAAGAAGTCCGGATTTTATTTTCGGATATTTCAAAAATTCTGTGCTCCGCTTTATCAAGCACCTGGTCAACATCGGAGCCGGTTTCGTAGCAGCTATTGATGATTTCGGTTGCTGAACCGATCAGCCCCCGCAGAATCGCTTTTTCTTTTACAATCTTGGCATAGTTGGAAATGTTGGCGGCTGAAGGGACGTTATCCACCAGTGAAGCAAGGTAAGCGGTACCGCCTACGGAATCCAGAAGTTTCCTGTCTTTCAGGGCATTGCTTAACGTAATCAGGTCAACAGGCTCGTTTTTGTCGGCTAGCTCGGCGATGACGGAAAAAATTCTCCGATGTGCTTCATTGTAGAAATCATTCGGGTTGATAATTTCCTGTGCTGCATTAATGGCATGATTCTCCAGCAGGACACTGCCCAGAATGGATTGCTCCGCTTCAATATTCTGCGGGGGAAGTTTATATAAAGCAGGGTCAATATCTTTCATGACTCTTCGCCGACAACATTCACTTTNNGACTTGATCTGCTCGTCGTGCACGATCATTTTACGGTCGATATCGAAGCCTTTTTCTTTGAGGGCCACTTCGATATCTTTGGAGGTGACTGAACCGAAGATCTTGTGCTGGTCTCCAACTTTTCGGGGTAAAGTCAGCGTAACCTGCGACAAACGTTCAGCCAGTTCCTGCGCACCGGTTTTCTCTTTTTGTGCTTTTCGCAGGATATTCTTTTTTTCAAATTCATAGGCTTTGATATTCTTATCATCAGCCTCGATAGCCAGGCCTTTCGGAATCAGCAAATTGCGGGCATAACCATCATTGACTTTTATCAAATCACCGGCCTTACCCAGAGAAGGTACGTTTTGTTTTAAAATAACCTTCATGGAAAACCTCCTGCCATCATTAAATTATTTATAATATCAAGTTGTTGTCTGATCTTTGCGAAAGTATTTTCGAAAATCGATCCAGATGTCGAATAACCCCATCACAGCTATTGCTATCATAAGAATTTGCTGAATCGCAATTAAAAAATAGCTGATCCAGCGGAAAAAGAAGGGGATGTTTTTATGCTGAAAAAAGAAGCTAACAATAGCAAGACCTTGAAGCAGATAAATGAAAGATACAACCAGAAAAACATTGAGTCCCCAAAGACGGATATTTGCCTGTCCAAGTAAACTCAAAGCGCCGCCGGCGATAAAAAACCACACCAGCCAGCCCGGAGCACGCCATTCGCACAGCGAGGAAAGCTGGGGTAGGACAACACCGGCTTTGTACAGCGCTCTGTTTCCCATGAGCGTGTTCATCCAAACGATGAATAATACGACAATGATGCAAAGGGCGGGAAAAATTCCTGTAAAAAGGTTAATGACGGCGGGTTTGCTGTCTTGAATCGCCTTGAGCTCTTCGGGTTTTAAAGGCAGCTGGCTGTAAAATTTTATGTTCAGTTCAACAGCCTGCGTGAAATATTTTTCAATCAGTTGCCAGGCGCTTATGGAAAGCTGGGATGCGCTGTAGAAGACATAAAAAACGATTGCCCCCAACAGAATCAAGGCGGGCAGGATCGTGATGACTTCANNCAAACACGGGCAGGATGGAATGTATGGATGCTAGGAGGATTGCCAAGACGCAAAGTACAACAACGAAAGCGATCAGTGTTTTTGATGGATCATTGAGAAGATAAAGGACAAATAAAACCATCGGCAGTGTTATAAGGAACAGTAAACCAATGAATGGAATCAGGGAAGCGGCTGAAAAAAATGTAATAATCAGCAACAGCCTGAAAAATGGACTGTTTGAAGAAAATAAACTTGTGTTTGCCAAGGGTATAACCTGTGCTGAAAAAACGTCTATGATAATGAAAAAGTTTTTGCCTGCGGGTAAATCAATTCCGGCCGGTTCAATCCACGGAAAAACCGGCCGGAATATTTGAAAGTTTATTTATCTGCCTTCCGCGGTAACAAAAGGCATAATTGCGATAGTGCGGGCGCGCTTGATGGCAACGGTCAGCTCTCTCTGGTGACATGCGCAATTGCCGGTAATTCTTCTGGGCATAATCTTGCCGCGTTCTGTGACAAAATTACTGAGGATTACAGGGTTTTTATAATCAATTTTAATATTGGAGTCCGTGCAGAATCTGCAGAATTTCTTTCTGTGAAAAAATTTCTTGTGAGCCGGACGTGATGGTCTTTCGCCGTTGGGTACAGCCATGGTTATTCCCCTTTCGTTGTATTTTCTTCCCGGGTGATTGTTTTGCGCGGAGCTGGCCTGCCTGGCCTGGCTTCACCTGCCGCGGCCTTTTCGTCTTTATTTGCCCCTGCGTTCTCTGTTTCAATACGGATTTGGGAGCGTTTGACTTCTGCTGCCGCCACTTCCGCATCCATTCCTTCACGGGTGACCGCACCTTCTTTGGTCACGGTCATGAATTTTAAAACCCGGTCATCGATTTTAAAATTTCTTTCCATTTCAGACACAATGGATCCTTCACCGGCATAGTCGATGAAAAAATAAAATCCGTCTTTCTGTTTTTTGATTTCGTAGGCCAGCCGCCGTTTGCCCCATTTTTCAGCTTTAGCGATGACCCCCTGACGTTCGGTGATGATATTGGAAGATCGCTCCATAATAGCGTTGATTTCTTCTTCCGTCAGGTCCGATTTGACAATAGCGACAACTTCGTATCTTTTCAAAATTTCCTCCTTTCGGGTCTATAGCCCCTGATACAGTTCAGGAGCAAGGGGAGTCCCTATTAAATTGTGAATGGTTCTTTTACAGCATGATCGATTAAAAATCAAGGATTAAAAAATCAAGGATTAAGTTGACCGTACGGACGTGATGAGTGTAATATGTTAATAAAAATCATTACGTTAAACTAGGAAGGTAAGATTAACTCGACAGGAAGGGGAGGTAGGCCATTGTGGCTATGAAATTGAAGTTCAATCGTTTTCGGAAAGATGTTCTTGATGCCAGTCTCTGGCTTTCAAGTCAGGGCTATTTTGGTTCATCAAGGGGGTCAGGAGGCAATGTTTCAGTACGGATTGATGACAAAACCATGGCTGTCACGCCGTCGGGTGTCGCATACCGGGACATGTCTGATGATGACATCTGCATTATTGGATTAGATCTTGCCGCTTGCCAGGTAAAAAGAAACCGCAGGCCGTCGATGGAATCGGGGATGCACAGCATCATTTACCGGAAAAGGTCCGATGTCAATGCCATCGTTCATACGCACCAGATTTACGGCAGCGTCTTTGCCCTGATCAATACACCGATTCCTTGCCTTTTCGATGAGGTTTCCCTGTCGCTGGGGCCTGTGATTGAGGTTGTACCTTACGCCTTTTCAGGCAGCGACACACTGGCCCGGAATGTCGGAAGGACACTCGCCGGCGGTGCCAATGCTTGTATTATTCAGAATCATGGCATTGTGGCACTGGGCAGGACGCTGGACGAAGCCATTCTTCACGCAGAGCTATTGGAAAAAGTCGCTCATATCTATTGCCTGGCTTTATCGACCGGCAAGCCGGTGACGACATTGCCAGAGTCCAGCGTCCAAAAAATTGCCCGGATGCATAAAGCGCAGGCCGTTAAAAAGTAAATCATGAATCGCAGCATCGGATGAAAATAATGAATACCGGCTCAGGGGACAGGCGGAAGAGTTTCCTCCGTTGTTTCGGCTTTTTCTTCGGGAGTGCGGACCGGTTCTTCCGGTCTTGCCGTGTGGAAGTCATCCCGCAGCCCTTCGTAAATATAAAGAACGGCGGAAACATAGATATCACTGTGATTGTAGGCGAATACGGCTTTATATTTGGCGTCGTGATCAGCCATGTTATTTCCTGAAAGATTATGCCTGTAGAGATAATTCTCTATGCTGAAGATGGTATCTTCGAGGGAGAACGGGTCGGTATCCTCATGTATGCCGTTCGAATCGATAAAAAAAGCAAGCAGCGACGACGGGATAAACTGTCCCCACCCGATCGCCCCCGCGTAAGAACTGGTGAAATACTGAGGTGCATGCCCCGTCTTTCTTGAAAATTTATAGAGAGCCGTGATTTCCCGGATGGCAAATGTTTTCCGTTTTGTAAAAACGTATTGAGAGACCAGTGAATTGAAAGCGTAGAAATTACCCCGCTGATGACGGTCGGCAAAATTGGTTTCAATCCCTACGATGGCGGCGATCAATTCCTTGTGGATGCCGTGTTTTGCTTCAGCCCTGTCGAAGATAGCTTTATGGGCTTCAATGAATGTCCTGCCTTTTTCAATTTTGGCATCCACACCAAGTCTTGCGAAGTACCATTCCCTGTCTCGTTTCTTGTCATGATCGACCTGCTTTTCGGCGGCTTTCTGGAAGTAACGGGCGATGGAGGAGTGAATTCTGAAGGATTCGTGCCGGGTCTGTTCGTCAAACCATTCTTCGGGGACTCCGTTTGCGGCCAAACGCTGTTTCAGTTCAATCATCTTCTCGGCCAGAACTGATTCCGAAGGTTCATCAAATTCGGGAAGTGTTGAGAGGCCTTCCGATGTTTTTTCCTGAGTTGAAAGGGATTCTGAACTGGAATCTGTTTTGTTTTCCGGCCTCTTTTTGACATGCCCGCCGCTTCCCGCACAGGCAATGAGCAGGATGGTCATCGCAAATGCGATCAGAATATGGCTAACTCTCATGGGCGATCCACATATTAATTATAATTCCTAAAAGGTAAAGTGTCTTCACTCTGATTATATTGGTGGGCGATGAGAGACTCGAACTCTCGGCACCTGGCTTCGGAGGCCAGTACTCTATCCAACTGAGCTAATCGCCCACAGCGGGTTTCTACTATATCCCGCCATAATCTTCAATGAATAAAATCATCAGGAGGGTTTGTTGCTGAACTTTTGGGAGGTGTGATCCTTCCCCTGGTAGTAATTGATCCAGGAGGACGTTTGATATAGATCCCAGTTGCAGGGGGGGACAATTTCCCCGGACAGTTGTCCTTCTTCGCCGTATTTTTTCAGCCGGGCATAGGCGCGGACATAAACGCAAGGCCTCTTTCCCGGGTAGACTTCACACCAGCCTTTGTAGCTTCCACCGCAGGCGCCGTTGCGCTGGTTTTTCGGGCATTGCGACATCGGGCAGAGATAGGCGACGTCAATGAGGGCGCAGTCCCCGCAGTCTCTGCAATCAAAAAGCACAGCCTTGGTCAGGTGCTCCATTTTGTGAAAAGGCCCTTCCATTATTGTTCCCTGGATCTTTCCGCACAGGCCCTTCATGAAGCCGTAAAGATTTTTCCCGGGTTCGTACATGAAACGGTGGAAGAAACGGGAAAATGCATAAGAGCATCCGATTTTAACATCAGGCAGCTGATCTTCCAGTTTAACAGGGGCTTCGCGGTTGAGACCCGTTTCCGGATCTTTCTCATAGTAATAAAATCCACCCTCAATGGGGTAATCAAAATACTGTACCAAATCTTTCCATTGCGATGTGAGAGATTCTCCTATCTCAACGATTGCATCAACCTGTTCGTATTTGATGTTGTGTCCTCCGATGTGCACGCCGCTGAAGCCCATGCCTTTCAGAATGGCATACATCCTGGCGGCGCGCAGGATTCTGGCACCTTGGCCTTTATCGGGGGCGTTCTTTTCATGATCCAGGTCTGCCAGAAGTTTATCGGTGACGACTGATCCGGGCAGATCGTTGCGGTTCATCATTTTGGCCGCACCGAACGGCAGGATGTAGATGTTTCCGATCAGCGGAATGCTGAAGCCGTTTTGTTTCATGTAAAGCAATACTTCATGAAATTTTCTGGCGTCGTACCCCAGTTGTGTAACGATAAATTGTGCGCCGGCTTCGATCTTTTTTTTCAGTTTGCTGTACTGGATGATCTGCTCCGCTTCTGTTGCCTTGAAGGGAGAGACCACTGCACCGGCAAAAAAATCGGCTGGCTGGTGACGGGTGGTGCCTTTCATGCCAGGATATTCAAGTCCTTTGTTCATCTCCGATATCAACTGCAGAACATGAATCGGATCCAGATCAAAGACAGGGGCGGGCCTTCCCTGATAGCCTGAAACCGGGTAATCGCCGCTCATGACCAGCAGGTTCCGGACGCCTGCGCGATCCAGTGCATACAGGCTGCTTTCCATAGCATTGCGGTTCTTATCTTTGCAGGTAAAATGGACGAGGGGTTCGATGCCCAGCCTGACAATTTCACTGCCCATGAAATCGGCGGACATGGCCGGGGTTCCTCCCGGGTTGTCCGTGAGTGTCAGGGCATAAATATGGCTGTTGGAAACAGCCTGCCTGGCCAGGTCCAGCGCTTTATCCTGCGCGGCTTCCCTGGCGCCTCTTCCCGGAACAAGCTCCCAGGTGACCGGGAATACGGAGGGATTCAATAAAGCTTCCTTGAAACGATTTTCCTGCATCACTGTCCTTGGCTTTTTTAATTTGTGGGGTGAAAATCGCATTTACCAGAGAGCTTGTCAACCATTTTTATAAAAAGCTTCAAGATAGAAGGCACAAGATACAAGATAAAAGGGACAAGGAACGCTTCGACAGGCTCAGCGACCGAAGGTTCTACGGGCAGGCGGCGCGATCGGGGATCGCGCCCTACGGGCTCAGCGACCGAAGGAGCAAGAAAATCTTTCAACTTGAACCTTTCACCTTGCCCCTTGCCCCTTGTCCCTTCTTCTTAAAGGTTGCAGTTGTTATGGAAATTTGATAATTAAAATTATGCATTGGGTAACGACAAAGCAAATGAGAACACTGATGTCCTTTGCGGTGGTTCTTTTGTCCTTATTTCTGTCTGCTCATGGTTTTGCCGCGACTGAAATTACCAACGTCCGCCACTGGGCAGCACCGGATCACACTCGTGTTGTTTTTGATCTCAGTGCCGATCCGGACTACCGGTTCAAAAGCAGTGATAATACACTCACCCTCAATTTTTCCGGAACCTCTCTTCATCCATCGCTACCCGCAGAAAAGGTGATCGATAAACCGGGAATCCGTAAAATCCTGTTTCAAGCTGCAGGTCGTGACAAATGTGTCATTACAATTGTTCTGGGACCGCATATCAAGACGGAAGTCTTCAAGCTGAAAAAATTCATGGATAAGCCTGACCGTGTTGTTGTGGATATTATCGTTGGACAGGCGGCGGTTAAGGAGGAAATCCCGCAGGAATCCGTCAGAGTCCCTTCTGCGAAAAAAAGAGTAATTGTCATTGATCCGGGTCATGGAGGTGAAGATCCAGGCGCTATCGGCGCCAACGGAACTTATGAAAAGCATGTCGTATTGGCCATCAGCCGTGAAATCAAAAAAGCAATCGACAAAATGCCCGGATATCGTGCGGTATTAACGCGCGACGGGGATTATTATGTATCTTTCAGCAGACGTCTAAACGTAGCCAGAAAGACGAACGCGAGTCTTTTTATCAGCGTACACGCTGATGCAGCCAGAAACCGGCAGGCCAGGGGCAGTTCGGTTTATTGCCTGTCCACAGGCGCTGCGAGCAATGAAGCGGCAAAACTGCTGGCGAACAATGAAAACCTTTCCGATATCATTGGCGGCGTGCCCGACGGGGAAGGCAACAATCAATCCGATGAGATCATCCTCAATATGTTCCAAACAAACACGATCAACCTTTCTAAAACTTATGCTTCTCATTTGCTGGATCAGGTCGGCCGTGTTAACTGTCTGAAATATACCCACTTCCATGAGGCTCCTTTCCGGGTTTTAAAGCTGCTGGATATCCCCGCCGTGCTCCTGGAAACCGCATACCTCTCCCATGATGAAGAAGAGCGCCTGCTGAAAACAAGCAGGTTCAGAAAAAAGATTGCTTCCGCGGTTGCTTCATCTGTAGATGAATATTTTGCGAAATCGTCTCCAGCTGTGCTGGCTGCGGATGCGGAAAAAACACAGGACAGTTCAGCCGAACCGCAATTGAAAAAGACTACAGAAGCAAAACGTCCTCAAGTAAAAACGGTCACCTACCGTGTGAAACCTGGCGATAACCTCAATGCCATTGCCAGAAAGCATGAAACAACCCTGGCGGCTCTTTTGAAGCTGAATCATATAAAAGTTGATGATCCTCTCTATGTCGGCAGAAAAATTCTGATTGAGGCTGGTAAAATTGAATCTGGTAAACTGGAAGCGACCACCGGAAAATCCCTGAAAAGATACATAGTAAAAAAAGGCGATACGATGTTTTCTCTGGCCAAAAGCTGTTCCATTACCGTCGAAGAGCTGCGGCGCATCAACAACATGTCGGAATCCGATTCTTTATTGCTGGGGCAGAAAATCAAATTACCCCAATAGGGCCGGCATGATGGAGACAGTGCGCCCGGAAATAAAATTTTGACCATTTCAAGGAGGTTAACATGACAGCAGCAACCGAACAGGCGTTGAGCGGACTGCGCGATCTTTCCATGATCAAATGGTACATTATTCCTCTTCTGGCCATTGTGTTTTATGTTTATTCGCGCGAAATCAAGGATGCGAGAAAGACCGGTGACTGGAATGCGGTTCTTGCCGGGTTGACCATTTTCGGCGTTGATTTCTTCAACGAGACCTGGAACGGATGGGTTCTGCATTTTACTCAACGTTCCGCTTTCTGGACAACTCCCGGTGACACTGCACTGCGCACGATGGTCGGATGGAATATTGAAATCATGTTCATGTTTTTGCTGGTGGGCATTATTTATTACAATACGCTTTCTGAAAGCAAAAAAGAGAAAATTATGGGGCTTCCCGAAAAATGGTTCTGGGCAATCGGATACAGCGTATTTTGTGTCTTTGTGGAATGCCTGCTGAACATTGGCGGACATCTTGTCTGGGAGTATCCCTTCTGGTATCTGTCCTTCAAAGGCGTCTGGCTGATTTTCCTGATCGGTTACTTCCACTTCTTCTGCTTCGCCATTTTAGTCATTAGTCTCAAATCAATGAAGGCCAAGTTGACGACCCTCAGTATTATTTACGCCGTGCCAATTGTGATGAATGTCCTTGCTTTCGGATTCTGGGGCTGGANNCAGATGGTTTACAGTCGGCTGTAGTCTTCGACAACCTTGTTATATTTTTCGTGGATCATTTTTCGGTCAAACTCCCAGAATTGGGTCAGCATTTTTTCCTGTTCGTCTTTGCTGAAATATTCCTGGCAGGGGTAAAAGAAGTGTTTGTCTTCCTTCTCGATGTGTTTGGGATAGAAACTTCCCAGTTCTCTTGTCAGACGGATAATTTCACCAAGCTTTCCTTCCTCTCCCAATAAGAATGCTTCTTTTGCGGCAACAATCTGTGCCGTGGTTTTTCGGCCCCACACATGTTCATCAAACAGTTCCTGCATGGTTTTTTTCAGTTCGGCGGTCAGCTCTTTCTGAGCCAGATCCCGAAACAGAATTTCTTCTTCTTTGCCGTGATGTGTCCGGTCCGCATACATGCGGATAAAATCAACGGCCGTGTCAATGATGATAGGATTTATTTTTTTATCCGTTTCCGCCTTGTCGATGTGCCGCATCAGGTGGCCAAGCATTTTCTCAATCAGGCGGTGTTCCCACATTAAAGGTCCAATCGGCTTCATTGATTCGTCCTCCTTTTTCATGATGATCGTATTTTGGTGAAGATCTGTAACTTATGTACGCTTCATTATACCATTGTAAATCTCGGATAGCTATTGCAACTTGGTTGCAATTTTGGTACACCCGCAAACGAAACAGGAAAGCTGTCAGGCATATTTTCTTGCGTAAGCTTCGCATGGGGCAGGTTTTTCCAGAATGCCCTGGCACATGCACATCAAGAAAACATTTAGGGACGAGGATCATCCGTGATGAATGCAAAAAAAATAATCTTGTTTTTCTTGATCGTGCTTTTCTTTACGGTGAGCTGTAAACAGGCGGACGAGCCTCCCGGGGAAAATGCACGTCTGAAAGTTATTGCCACCATTTTCCCTCTCTATGATTTTGCCCGCAATATCGGAGGCGATAAAATCAAGGTAACCATGCTGCTTCCGCCTTCATCCGATCCTCATCATTATGAGCTGAAGCCCGATGACATTATACGGATCGGTAAAACGAATGTTTTTCTTTTTACCAGTTTTGAAATGGAGCCCTGGGCCCGCAAAGTGATTGATACCGTCGCCGACAAAAAGAACATGCTGGCGGTCGAAACCGGACAGGGTGCCCTGTTTCTGCCTCTGCCCCAGCATCACGAACATCACTCAGGGAATCCGTCTGGCCTGAAGGAAAATAACGCTGATCATGCGGCAAAAGCTGATCCACATATCTGGCTGGACTTTGATAACGCGCAGAAAATGATCGACAACATCACAAAGGCATTCATTCTCAAGGATCCGATTAACAGTTTATTTTATGAAAAAAATGCCCGGGACTATAAATTCAGACTGATCGATCTGGATAAAAAATATCGTGAGCAGCTGTCCAACTGCAAAACAAGAACTATCCTGCATGCCGGTCACTGGGCCTTTGCTTACCCCGCGAAGCGTTACCGTTTACAATACATGGCCGCTTATAATATATCGACGGACGCAGAACCGTCGCCGCAGCAGATCCTGGCGCTGATTGAAAAGATCAAAGATCAAAAGCTGCCGTATATTTACTATGAAGATCTTGCCGCGCCAAGACTGGCCGCGACCATTGCCTCTGAAACCGGTGCAGGTTTGCTCAAACTCAGCAATGGACAGGACATCAGCAAAAAAGACATTCTAAATGGTATATCGTTCGTGTCCCTGATGGAACGAAATCTCGAAAATCTGAAAAAGGGAATGCAATGCCCGTAGTTCGCGTTGATAATCTGACTTTCCGCTACAACGGCATCGATGTGCTCAGCAACATTTCTTTTGCCGTAGAAAAGGGATTGTATCTGGGGATTGTGGGACCCAACGGCTCTGGCAAAAGTACTCTGATTAAAAATATCCTGGGCATTTTGCGGCCGGAAAAGGGCAGGGTGGAATTGTTCGGCAGGCCCCTTTCTGATTTCAGGCAATGGGAAAGAATCGGTTATCTGCCGCAGCGTCTCAGCGCCCTGAATACGCATTTTCCAGGGACAGTTGAAGAAATTATTCAGATGGGTTTGTCTAAAAAAAATCAGGACACTCTTACACGAACATTGAAGATGATGGCAATCGCTCATCTGGGTTCACGTTTGATTGGCGAACTTTCTTACGGCGAACAGCAGCGGGCCATGCTGGCCAGGGCGCTCATCCGGCGGCCGGAATTGCTGATCTTTGATGAACCGACCACCGCACTGGATCCGGAAACGCGGGAGATGTTTTATTCACTCACCGGTGAGATGAACCAGCAGGAGGGAACCACCGTTATTCTTGTGACCCATGATATCGGTGTTATCGGAGAGTACGCCCGCAATCTTCTTTATTTGGACAAGAAAGTCATCTTTTCCGGGACGTTCAAGGAATTCTGTTCCTCCCGGGACATGGCTGGAATTTTTGGCCCGTCAAGCCAGCACATTATCTGCCATCAACACGATCGCACCGGGGGAACCATCTGATGGATTTGATGGAAGTCATGAGATACGGATTTGTCCAGCGGGCAATGATTGCGGGTGTATTGATTGCCGCCGTTTCAGCCCTTCTGGGAATGTTTCTTGTTTTACGGAGGTTTTCCCTGATCGGTGACGGCCTGGCCCACACGACCTTCGGAAGTGTGGCCGTTGTCCTTTTAATCGGTATCAGCCCGCTTTATGTTACCGTGGCGGCGCTTCCGCTGGTGATCATTTCCTCCCTGGCCATTTACAAGTTAACGTCGTCTAGGAAGATCAATGCGGATTCGGCCATCGGAATCATTTCTTCGCTGGGGATTGCTGCGGGTGTTATCCTGGCCAGTTTGTCCGGTGGATACAATGTTGATTTATTCAGCTATCTTTTTGGAAATATTTTGACGGTCAACAATACCGAACTGATTCTTGCTTTTATTGTATTTGTGATGGTTTTAGCCGTGGTTGTTTATTTCTACGATGATCTTTTTGCCCTGACCTTTGATCAGGAGCTGGCTTGCAGCATGGGAATCAACACCGGACGGATCAACATCCTTCTTTTCCTGCTGACAGCCGTTGCCGCCGTTTTGGCCATGAAGGTTGCCGGTATCATGCTGGTGTCCGCGATGCTGATCCTTCCCGCACTCACTGCTCTTCAGATGTCCATGAGTTTCCGGAAAACACTGATTGCCGCGGTCGGCTTTGCTGTCGGAGCTGTTCTTTGCGGAATCATCATCGCTTTTATTCTGAATTTGCCGGCCGGCGCAATGATTGTCCTTTTGAACATCTGCTTTCTTTCCGTAGTTTTTGTGGTTAAAAAACTTTACGTACCGAGGAGGTAAGGCACGGTGTCGTTAGTTAAAATATTTGCATCGTTTTCCAACCTTCTTTTTATTCTGGCCATTGTGCCGGGAATCTTTCTGCCGCAAGCCGCGCATACGGTTTCCTTTCTGGTCTTGCCTGCATTAATGATTGTACAAGCATTAACCCTGCTGCGTTTTCCCGGGGGGTTTTTTCATGAGCCAAAAAAACTTGTTTCCGGAGCCCTCTGGGGCAACCTGATGAACTATCTGATTTTAGGAAATCTGATTATTCTGGGAAGCATTTTTCTGATACCAGATGAAAGACTTTGGGTTGGTCTGGTTCTGGTTGCCGCTGTGCCCCCTGCAGTCTCGGTCTTGCCTCTGGGATTAAAACTGCAAACTGATAAAATATTGCTCCTGGAGGGCCTCGCCGGAGCTTATGTAGGGGCAATCATTCTGATGCCACTGATAGGCATCGCATTTCTCAAATTTATTCCGGTTCAATACGATAAATTAATCATATTATTCTTCACCTTGATCGTTCTGCCGCTCATTCTGTCCCGAATTGCGGTTGATCGGAACTGGGATTCCCGGATCATGCAGTATCAGGGTACCATTTCCAATGTTTGTTTCTTTATAGTGTTTTACGCACTGGCATCCAGTAATGCAAATCTGATTAAAGAATGGCCGCTGGAAATCATCCTGATTTCCGTTCTCGCGTTTAGTGTCATCTTTCTGATCTGGATCGTTCTGACGCTGATCGGCTGGTTTTATAAAATATCCCCTTCAAAAATAAAATCGCTCATGCTTTTAGGAACCATGAAAAATTACGGAATGGCCGGCGGAATTGCCCTGTATCTTTTCAATCATGAGGCGGCTTTACCTGCTTTGATCTTTTCTGTTTTCATGTTTGGTCAGGTGACCCTGATGAAATTATGGGCGAGAAATGACTTGCCCGATTAGGAATCGGAACCACATGTGCCGGATAACTAACATTTGACAAAACGCGCAGGCTGCCTATACTAATCTGAAATAACCACAGAAAGGAGATCAAGATATGGCTGTAAATTTACCCGACCTTCCTTACGCGAAAGACGCGCTGTCCCCGTATATCAGCGCAAATACATTGGAATTTCATCATGGCAAGCATCACAAAACGTATGTGGACAACATAAATAAGTTGATTGACGGGACTGATCTGGAAGGGAAGACACTGGAAGAAATTATCGCCAATTCCGCAAAGGATCCAGCCAGGGCGGGTATCTTTAATAATGCCGCGCAGGTCTGGAATCATTCTTTTTACTGGAAATGTCTGAAGCCTAAAGGAGGTGGAGCTCCGACGGGAGAAATTGCCGCTAAAATTAATTCCACTTTTGGCAGTTATGATAAGTTTGCGGAAGAATTCAAGAATGCCGGTACAACGCAGTTTGGGAGCGGTTGGGCATGGCTGGTTCTGGATGGAAATGACTTAAAAATAACCAAAACGCCGAATGCCGACACCCCGTTGGTCCATGGACAAAAAGCTCTGCTTACGATTGATGTCTGGGAGCATGCCTATTATCTGGATTACCAGAACCGTCGGCCTGATTATCTTACGGCAGTGATCCAGAACCTGATTAATTGGGATTTTGTGAACTCCAATTTAGGATGATATCCCTTCGGGTTTGTAATCGAATAGACAATAAAAAAGACGGGAACTTGTTAACAAGTTCCCGTCTTTTTATGAGAAGCATTTGCAGGATTACTAAATTTTTTTATCGACCCGGTCTTTGAGTTCTTTGCCTACTTTGAAAAAAGGCAGTTTTTTAGGCTCAACTTTAATTTTTGTGCCGGTTTTCGGGTTTCTTCCTGTGTAGGAGCCATATTCTTTAACAACAAAGCTTCCGAATCCCCGGATTTCGATACGTCCGCCGTTTTTCAGCTCATCGGTAAAACCTTTAAAAACAAGGTTTACAACGTCAATTGCTTTTTTCTCTGTTAAATTAAGCTTTTTGCTCAAAGCTTCAATAAGACCGGACTTGTTCATAGAGCCTCCTTAAGACTATTAACAGGATGAATCGCCTGATATTGTGATGCTGATCACCTTGCACGTCGGCGACTATTATTTATTTTTCAACGATTGTCAAGAATATTTTTACCTTTTTTGACCACTGGAGTCATTTAGCAACTGTCGGATTTCACCGCCTTTCAGGTGCCGCCACTGTCCTTCTTTAATGCCCGTCAAAGTGATTTTACCGATGGATTCCCTCACCAAGCGGGTAACCTTACGGCCGGTGGCCTCAAATCCTCTCCGAATTATTCTGTTTTTCCCCTCACGAAGTGTGAGACTGAGCCAGGTGCTTTTATCATTGATCTTTTCAATCTTTAAATTTTCCGGTTTGAATACCGTATCCGGCAATTTGACGCCGTTGACGAATTGTTTGAATTCTTCCTTGCTTAAACGGCCTGAAATTTTAACCCGATAGGTTTTGGGTACCTGAAAACGGGGATGTTGAATCTTTTGCGCAAAATCTCCATCATTGGTGAGAAGTAGAAGCCCTGAAGAATCATAGTCTAAGCGGCCGACCGGGTAAACCCTTTCCGGGACATCTTTGATCAGGTCCGCAACAGTCGGCCTTTTCTGCGGATCGGACATGGTGGTGACATATTCCGCCGGTTTATGCAGTGCGATATAGCAGGGGGTGGTTTCCAGGGAAATGGTGTTGCCGTCAATACGGATGACATCTTTTTGGGGATCAGCTTTGACTCCTAATTCGGTAACTATTTCTCCATTGATGCTTACACGTCCCGATGTAATCAGCACTTCCGCGTGACGTCGCGATGCAATGCCCGCTGCGGCGATAATCTTCTGAAGGCGTTCTTTCATGAATCATTATCATCCTCAGAAATCTCTTCGGGAATTTCCTGAGAAATCTGTTTCTCGAAAGATTCCTGTGTTATAATTTCTTGTTCGCCGACGTTTTCCTCTGCCGTTTCCAGGTCAAGTGCGCTTTGTTGTTCGGTAATTTCCGTAAGTTCCCTCATGGTCGGCAGATCCGTCAGTTCTTTGAGATTGAATACTTCCAGAAATTTCTTTGTGGTGCCGTAGATGATTGGTTTTCCGGGAGCGTCCTTGCGTCCCATGATCCTGATCAGTTTCTTTTCCAGAAGGCCTTTGAGCGGCGCGCTGACGTCTACCCCCCGAACAGTTTCGATTTCCGCTTTGACAATTGGCTGCCGGTAGGCAACGATTGCCAGCGTTTCGAGCGCTGCGGGAGAGAGGGATCCGGGTTTTGTGCCTTTAAGCTTTTTGATCCAGAGGGCCAGTTCGGGCCTTGTGCGAAACTGAAAACCACCGGCGACTTCCTGTATGCTGATGCCACTCTGGCGTTCTTCATATGCGGCAATGAGTTTATCCAGGGCGTCTTTCACTTCTGTTTTATCCACACCGTCCAGGACGGCGCAGATTTTTTCCAGCGGCAGGGGGGATTCGGACGCAAAAATTAACGCTTCAATAACGGCAGGTATGTTATCCATTTAAGACTCCACGGCCGGGAAAATTCGAATGACACCAAACGCCGCTGTCTGATAGGCCTTGACCATTTTCAGCTTGATCAGCTCCAGCAAGGCCAGAAATGTATAGACGATGCGGCGGCGGTCTTTTCGTTCACCCAGCAACTCTTCAAAGGTAAGGTTTCTTTCGCGCGTCAGGCGATCCATAACATCGTTGATGATATCCGTCAGCGACAATTTCTCCAGGTCAATTTCCAGGAGTTCTTTGTTGTCCAGGCGTGCAACAATATTGTGAAAGGCTTCAATCAGTTCAAATATACTCGCTTCGATCAGTTCGTCATCCTCCGGTCGAGATCGGATCATGTCTTCCGGCAGGGCAGCGGATCGAACGAACACATCCCTTTCGAGAAGAGGTCTTTTAGCCAGCTTTTCGGCTGCCTCCTTGAAAGCCTGGTACTCGATCAATTGGCGGACCAGTTCCGAGCGAGGATCCTCTTCCAGATCCTCTTCGGAGGGATCCTCCGGTATGGGCAGCAGCATGCGGGACTTGATATGAATCAGGGTGGAAGCCATGACCAGGTACTCACCGGCCAGGTCCAGGTTCAATGATTTGATCATATGAATGTAGTCGAGATACTGCTGTGTGATAAGAGCAATGGGAATGTTGTAAATGTCGATCTCGTTCTTTTTTATCAGATATAACAGCAGATCCAGCGGACCCTCAAAAATGTCCAGCTTGATCGCGTAATCTGTCGAAAGTTCTTCATTCATAGAAAAATCAAACGCCTTGCAGCAAGCCAGGGAAAATGAACGCTCGTCGGGCGTGAGCGGGATTAAATTTTTATCGCTTCACGAACCTCTTCCATTGTCTGCCTTGCGATTTTTGCAGCTCTGCCGTTACCGTCAGCTATGATATCATGAATTTCCTGCAAATGGTTCTGGTAATAATCCATGCGTTCATGTACGGGCGCCAGGGATTCTTCAATACGGGACGCCAGCATTTTTTTGCATTCAATGCATCCGATCCCGGCAACCCTGCAGGCCTGGTTGATTTCAGCCACGGTCTCCGCGGGTGAATAGATTCCGTGAAATGTAAAAACATTGCAGATATCGGGATTCCCCGGATCTTTTTTTCTCATTCGCTGCGGATCGGTAAACATGGATGCGACTTTCCGGTGAAGCTCCTTTCCACGATCGGACAGATAAATAGAATTGTCATAGGACTTGCTCATTTTCCGGCCATCGGTACCCAGAAGCTTCGGAACGCTTGTTAAAAGGGGTTCCGGTACGGGGAAGACTTCTTTATAAAGAAAATTGAAACGGCGGGCGATCTCGCGGGTCAGTTCGATATGCGGCAGCTGGTCCACGCCGACGGGCACTCCATAGGCCTTGTACATGATGATGTCGGCAGCCTGCAGGACGGGATAACCCAGGAAACCGAAAGTGGACAGGTCCCGGGAAGTCAGTTCCGCCTGCATTTCCTTGTAGGTGGGATTACGCTGCAGCCAGGCCAGAGGGGTGATCATGGAAAGCAGCAGAAATAATTCCGCATGTTCTTTCACTGCCGATTGAACAAAAAGGGTGCTTTTTTTCGGATCGAGACCGGCGGCCAGCCAGTCGATCAGCATGTTCAGGGTATTATCCTTGATGCATTCTGTAGAACTGTATTCGCTGGTGATTGCGTGCCAGTCAGCCACGAAATAAAAACAGTCGTACTTGCCGCTTTCCTGCAATTCCACCCAGTTGCCCAGCGCGCCGTGCAAATTTCCCAGATGCAGAAGCCCGGTGGGTCTCATCCCGCTGAGAATTCTTTTTTGAATCAAAACAAAAACTCCTTGCTGCAGTTGAATAAATGCACCAGGGCCTCCGATTGTCAAATAAATAATGCGGAGGCCCTGGTTTTAATAAGAACTTAAAAAAACTATTTTACTTTGTCGGCCAAAGTCTTACCGGCCTTGAATTTGACAACTTTCTTCGCGGGAATCTTAATTGCTTTACCCGTTTGAGGATTCCTGCCTTCGCGTGCTTTTCTCTTTACGACGGAGAACGTTCCAAATCCAACCAAGCCCAGTTTTCCGGATTTTTTCAGTTCTTTGGTGACCGCCGTGACAAATGCATCCAGAGCCTCGGACGCCGCCGCTTTGGTAATCCCTGCCTCATCCGCCATGATTCCGACCAAATCTGCTTTCGTCATACTCTTACCCCCCTTTCATGAAAAGAAACATTTAATGAAATAATACGCCTTTTACGGCGACTCATAGGCTATCATGAACTTAAAAGATTTGCATGATTCTTGCGATTGTCCCGGGCTGTCTTTCAGAAACTGCACCCGACTCGCCATTGCATTTTCCGTAACTCTTTTTGTATACTCGTAAGACGAAGTGTATCATGCTTCAAACTGGCGCTACGCCTAACACATAAAAAAATAACAATCAAGAAAAAAGTGATGAAGCAGCCCCTTTACCATGTCATTTCAGAAACCGAAAAATAATTGCAGCGACCAAAGAAAAAAAGGGGAAAACGCACCGTCATGAAAGAGTGTCTTCTCTTTGACAGGAATTATTCAATGTGTTAGTAAGCCCAACCTTTAAGAGTGAACGGAAGGCCATGGAAAACAATCACAAATGGTCCGGGAACAATTATCATGCCCTCTAAGAAGAAAGTCCGGATATTGTTATGAAAAATATCTCCACACAAGCACTGAAAGGCTGGATTATCCTGTCCCGTCCACCTTTTCATACAGTGGGCATCCTGCCTTTTCTCCTCGGGACCTTTCTGGCCTATCGCCTGACCGGCGCTTTTTACCCGGAAGTGTTTGTGTTTGGAGTTGCCGGGGTTATTCTGATTTTGTTATCCACCTATCACGCAGGTGAATACTTTGACCGCAGGGAAAACGCCATTTCTGCGAGGATTCACGAAAATCCCTTTGCCGGCGGCACCCGGATGATCAACGAAGGAAAAATCTCCGCCCGCGTTGCCCTCTGGACAAGCATCATCTCCATTTTTATGGCTTTTATCATCGGGGTTGCCCTTCAGTTTGTCTATAAAACCGGTCCATATACGCTGCTGATCGGTTTCCTGGGTGCGGTTCCCGGCTTTTTCTATTCCACGGAACCCGTGAGGCTTGTCAAACGGGGTGTTGGTGAGCTATTCATCGGTTTTTGCTTCGGCTGGTTGCCCGTGGCTTCTTCCTATTACATTCAAACGGCGTCGATCGCTCCGGTGATTCACTGGTTATGGATGCCGATCGGTTTTTCCATTTTCAATGTGATTCTGCTCAATGAATTTCCGGATTACGAGGCGGATATCGTAACGGGGAAAAAGAATCTTCTGGTTCGGATCGGCAAACAGAAAGGGAAAATTGTTTATATCATTTTCAATCTGTTCACCTGCCTGACCATGCTGATATCGCCTTGCTTCGGAATTCCTTTTCAAGTGATCTATTTTTATCTGCCGTTTGTTGCCGTTGCCCTTTTTATCGTTTATCAGGTATTGAAAAACCGTCATGAAGATGCCCGATGGCTGAAAATATTGTGCGGCCTGAACATCGCCGTGAATCTTGGAACGTCCCTGGCTTTTATACTGGCCTATGTATGAGATGACCATGAAAAAAAACAAAGTAAAGGCATTTTACAATCCCCCTTCGCTTTTATTCAGGCAGCTGGGAAGCACGCTGCTGATGGGATATCTGAACCGCTGGCGGAATTTCTTCGGGTGGCTTGTCCACCATGGAATTCCATCCATGCCCGTCGCCAACGGCGCCTGGGGTATGGGCTGCATCGGTTATCCCGGACATCCCGTCTGGGAAGTAACCGGCGCCTGTAACCTGCGCTGTATCCACTGTCATGCCACAAGCGGTCAGGCCGATGCCGATGAACTGACCACCGACGAGGGGAAAAAGCTGATTGATCAGCTTGCAGCGGAAAGGGAGTTCCGTACCCTGATCTACACCGGCGGTGAGCCACTGGTACGGCCGGACATTTTTGAACTCCTGAGGCATTCACAAAAGGCGGGACTTGCCAACATCATCGCCACGAACGGAACGCTGATCGATGAAGAAATGGCCTTTAAACTCAAAGACCACGGGGTGGTTTGCAATGCGATCAGTTTTGATGCGGCCAATCCCGATATTCACAATATGATCAGAAACAAGCCCGGTTCCTTTGATCTGGCCATGCGGGCGGTTGAAGCCACAAAAAAAGCCGGCATAATGCTGCAGATCAACACAACTGCGATGGAGTATAATATGCTTCATCTGCCGGAGCTGATTGATTTTGCCGATGCCAGCGGGGCAGGCATCATGCTGATGTATCAGCTGGTTGCTGTAGGGCGGGGCGAAAAAATCGAAAAAGCCACCCTCAAGAAAACTGCCAACAGGCATTTGAGTGAACTGATTGCCGAAAAACAGAAAAACGCCAAAACGATTATCGAGCCGGTGGCCGGGCCGCAGTATTGGCCGTATCTTCTGGAAAGAGGAGGCATCCGGAGCGGGTTGCCGCTTAAACTGGCCGGAAAAGTATTTCACGGTTGCGCCGCTGGACGCGGATTTGTTTATATCAAGGCCAACGGTGATATATGGCCCTGTCCATTTGTCGAGGTAAGCGGAGGAAATATCCGTGAAAAGAGTTTTCATGACATTTATACAGCTTCCGCTTTATTTCAGGATTTACGCCATCGTGAAGAAAAGCTCAAGGGACTTTGCGGTGATTGCCAGTACAAGACCGTCTGCGGCGGATGCCGTGGGCGGGCCCATGCATACAGTGGCGACTACCTGGCGGAAGATCCGCGCTGTTTCATAAGGGAGAGAGAAAAGAAGCAGTCGTCCTGATATTTCTATTTATTTGCTATGGCTTCCCCGACATGATTCTTTTTTTCCTGGAAGTTATCGTTGCTCGCTGAGCATTTACAGACAAACATTGGCGATTTACAAGAAGTTCTGTTGCATTTTCTCCACGACTGGATGTATAATTAATAACAGGCTACACCTTGAGCAGAACCGCTTTTGCGCCATGAAAGATCATGGCGGGAGATCCCTGAACTGATTACCTGATCGGGACAGACTTCATATGCTGAAAAAAAGATTTTTAAAGATCTGGCCATGTCTTGCATCCCTCTTCTTGATGATACTTCCAGGCTGCTCTCAAATCGTGAATGCGCACAACCTGGAGGCAAATCCTCCTGTTTCACAAAACGAAAGTACATCTTCAGTCAAAGACTACAGCCGGCTTCTTACCGTGGCGGAGACTGCAGGAAGTGTTCGAATTCTGGTAAAATTAAACATGCCGTTTGTCCCTGACGGTCAATTATCCCCGAAACAGTCGGAAGAACAACAAAGATACATATCAAAAATGCAGGATCAGCTGTGCACGGTATTGGTTCAGCATGATGTCCAAGGCATTAAAAGATTCAAGTATACACCCTACATGGCTATGAGAGTGAATGCAGCAGCCCTGAAGGTGCTGATTTCCAGCTCCTTTGTATCATCGATTGAAGCGGAAAGTGCCATGCCGCCAACAGAAAGATAGGCCGGGAAAAGTGATTTTATAAAACAGGCGTTGTCAGATAAGTGAATGATAGGATTTTCAGGAGGGGTAGGATGGCAGACAAGGCATACAGAAATCTGGAATCAGAAGCCAATTGGGCACATCGGTTTTGCCGGCTGTTTGCATTCACATTTTTTGTTCTCTTGCTTTTTGGCGGTATCATGGCGGCTGAAGGGCAGGGCAGCCAGAAAGCATCTCCTGCGCTCCTTGCCAAGGTACAAAAGGCGGGCAGCGTGCGGGTCATCGTAAGATTGAATACGTCTTTTCAGCCGGAGGGGCAGTTGTCAGGACCGACAGCGGTTGCTGGCCAAAAGGCCCGAATAGCAAGTACGCAGGCCCGGCTGCAGCAAGAATTTTCCAAACACAATGTGAGGGGAATAAAAAAATTTAAACATATTCCGTACACTGCTATGGCCGTGGATTCCAATGCGCTGGATGCTTTGATTGCCAATCCCCTTGTGGTTTCGATTGAAGAAGATAAGCTTGTTCCGGCGATATTGACGGAGAGTGTCCCTTTGATCAAGGCAGATCAAGCCTGGGGACTGGGTTATACAGGATCAGGATGGACGGTGGCTGTTCTTGATTCTGGAGTTGATAAAACTCACAGCTTCTTTCCTGCCGGTAAAGTGGTTGCAGAGGCTTGCTTTTCCACCACTGACGCCGGCCAGCACGCAGAAACGGTTTGTCCGGATGGCAATGAGTCTCAGACAGGAGCAGGCGCGGGAATCCAGTGCGGGGGAGCAAACGGTACAGAAATTGATGGATGTAAGCATGGAACCCATGTGGCTGGTATTGCCGCGGGCAAGTCGGCTTCCATAAATGGTGTGGCCAAAGAAGCGAACATCATTGCCATTCAGGTATTTTCAAAAATCACTGACGCAGCATCCTGCAGCAGTTACGGTCTTACTTCACCTTGTGCGCTTTCCTTCACGTCTGACCAGAATCTTGCCCTGGAACACGTTTACTCATTGAAAAATACCTATAACATTGCAGCCGTCAATATAAGCATCGGAGGTGGTCAATATTTTACCGCCTGCGATACTTCCGAATCTTCTACAAAGGCCGTCATTGACAACCTACGTTCGGCGGAAATTGCCACCGTCATATCATCGGGGAACGAAGGTTATAAAAACAGTGTGAGTTCACCTGCCTGTGTTTCTTCTGCAGTAAGTGTGGGGGCGACGACAAAAGCGGATGCCGAGGCGGACTATAGTAACTATCACCCTGTCATGCTGTCTCTCTTTGCGCCCGGAAGCGCCATCAATTCTTCGGTTCCGGGCGGAGGCTGGGACAGCTGGGATGGAACGTCCATGGCAGCCCCTCATGTGGCGGGCGCCTGGGCCATCATCAAGCAGAAATGGCCGACGGCTTCCGTTGCAAATGTATTAAAGGGACTTCAGGATACAGGTGTAGCCGTGACTTTAAAAGCGGGGGATATGGCGGGTGGTTCCATAAAGAGAATAAATGTTCTGGCTGCCCTGAATGTTAATCTCGCGTTGAATATGCCGACGGGCCTTTCCGGTTCTTCAGTATCAACCAGCGGGATCGATCTGAGCTGGACGGACAACTCTACAGGCGAGACGGGGTTTAAGGTTGATAGAAAAACGGGTGCAAGCGGCACATACAGCCAGGTTGCCACTGTCGGCGCCGGAACGGTTACCTATTCGGATACCGGTCTCAGTGAGGGAAAGACCTATTACTACCGTGTGAGTGCATATAACGCTGAAGGGGACTCTCCGGATTCCAATGAGGCATCCGCAGTGACCATGCTTGGGGCACCCAGCGGTCTGATCGCATCGGCTGTTTCCTATACACAAATCAATTTGAGCTGGACGGATAATTCCGGCGCGGAGTCGGAGTTCATCATCAGCCGGGCAGGCGTTTCCGGTGGGCCTTATACGGAGATCGCTACTGTGAGTGCCAATTCGACGAGTTATAGCGACACGGGGCTGACGTTCGGCACAACTTATTATTACCGGGTGCAGGCAGTGAATGATGAAACGGCATCCGTTTATTCGAATGAAGCTTCCGCAACAGCTTTAATTATTGCGCCACTGGGAGGGGACGGAGGAGGTGGCTGTTTTATTGCCACGGCTGCTTTCGGCACTCCATGGGAAAAGCATGTTCGCATTTTGCGGTCATTCCGCGACCGTTGTCTCCTCACAACCTCTGCGGGGAGAACGTTTGTAAAATTTTACTATGAGTTCAGTCCGCCGGTTGCCGCCAGGATTTCGCAAAACGAGGGTTTACGTTTCCTCACGCGATGCACTTTAATGCCGCTGGTGGGGTTGGCTTATGGAATGGTTAATTATGGCGCAACGACCGTGTTTCTTTTTGCTTTATCCTTGATCTTTATGACGAGTGTTTTCATCCGTCTGGTTCGAAGGAAAATATCTGCTGCCAAAAGATAGGTTTCTCGTTGCGAATCGAAAAGAAGGGGGGATTTGTCTGGAATCCCCTTTTTTTTATTTTTTGTTATCCCGGATGCCCAGCGATTCACAGAGAATTTCCACCGGATCGAAAGCGTACATGCCGGAGAGGCCGGCAAGCTGCATGCGGCAGGAACCGCAGTCTGCCACAATCGCCTCTGCGCCGGTATTTTTGATCAGCGATACGGCACGATCTCCCAGCTGCATGGCCGTGGTTTCGTTGATTTTTTTAAATCCGTAGCTGCCGTTGAGCCCGCAGCAGGCATCGTCAAGAATCCTGCATTCCAGGCCGGGGATCATCTTCATTAAATCGGCTGCCGGATAACCGATTTTCAGTGCGCGCAGATGACAGGGGATATGATAGGCAAGCGTCCGGCTAACTTGCTGAAATTCGGGTTTAGCCCCACCGCGTTCAGCGATCAGTTTAAGAATATATTCATGCAGGTCATAGCTGTTTTCTGCAATTTTTTTCGCGCCGGGAATATCCATGATCCCCTGGTAATCATGCAGCAGGCAAAGACCGCAGGATGTACAGGAATAAACCACATCATAGCCCGCGTCGATATAATTGGACAGGGAGGCAACATTTTTTGCGGCAAATTTTTGTGCCAGCGCCAGGTTGCCGTTACCCAGCGCGGGCAGACCACAGCACCATTGCGGAGGCAGCACGACGTCAACCTGGAAAGACTGGAGAAGCCGGATAATTTTTCTCCCAATATCCGGGCGGTAAAAGTTGATGAAACATCCATAGAAAAAGGCGACTTTCCTTGCTTCGCGGCTGCGGGTCTTCTTTTGAGCCCTCATGGTTTTGAAACTGAATTTTGGGAAGGGGATGTACGTTGCGATTCCCATGCTCTGAAATATTCTTTTGCCGATCTTGGTTGAAACAATACGGTTGGCAAGAGGGGCCGTCATGGAGCCGAGCGTGGAGAGATAGTAATTGTTGGCAAAAAGCAGATGCGCGGCCGTGTGGGGATGCTCCAGTCCGTATTTCTGCTGAGCCCGGAGGATAATCTGCGCGGGTTCCACACCGCAGGGACAGGACATTTCACAACGCTTGCACTGGCTGCAAAGCAACACCCATTCATCAACGGATTTCTCCCGCTGGCTACGGAATCGCTGAGCGTCGGGTCCCGCCTGTTTGGGGCCCGGGAAAGCCGGGTTGACCCGGAACACGGGGCAGTTTTCCACGCAGATTGTGCAGCGTATGCAGTGCTCGAATTTCATCGGATACACTCCAGACACGATCTTGCAGCTGCCTGTCCCGTCGCCAGCGCAAAACCATGCCCACAGCCGTTTTTCAGCGTCTCTGTATGTGCGAGAATGGCCCCGCATGCGAAGACATTGTCCCACGGGCAGTCCACGGGCCGGAAATCTGAATCCACCGCGACGCCTGCCTGCCCGATGCCGTGGCTTAAGGAAAAATAATCATGATCAAACCAGGTTTCGCGTTTTCCGGGCAGGAAGACAGGCAGATGAAACACTTTTTCTACGATGCTGTCACGGTTCGCGTGAAGACCGCCGCCGACAAAAGACCCGGTAGCGAGAATGAACGCTTTGGCGTTCAGGCTGTTGGGCCTGCCCTGTGATTCGGCGATGACCGCTTCAATTTTCCTTCCGGACTTTTCCACACCGACAACAGGCCAGCCCCAGTAGATGACCCCTCCATGACGGCGGAAATGATCTTTCAGATGGTTAAACAGCCTTCTGCCGGGCATGGAAGGCGGAATGGTCGGGATTTCAAAGACGGGACACTCCATGCGGGATTCGATGGTTTTTACAATGGCCGATGCCGATTCCAAACCCAGAACTGCGGGAAAAGCGATTTTATCCTCCCGGATATTTTGTTTTTCCAGCCATAGCATGAAAGCTTCCAGGAAGGCCTCGTTTTCGAAATTGGCAGAGATACCCATGGTTGTTGCAACACCGGCATCGTAAATGGAGAAAGACGCGTTCTTGTGCCGGGAAATGATGTAGCCGGGATAAAAATCTTTCAGACCGGCAAAGGTAATGATGTGGATTTTTTCATCTTCGTTTTGCGGAGAGGCCTGCATGGTTACAGGAGTCAGACAGGTCGTTTTGAATGTGCCGATTGCGGAAAGAACCCGACGATTGTTTTCCGGCGATCCTTCGTAAGGCATCCCCACATCGGTCATGGCCTGTTGAAAATCGCGGAGTGACTGACGGATGTTTTTGATGGAAATCAGATGATAGGGGTGTCGCTGTGGCAGACTGACAATGGCCTGCAGGGGATTCTCGCTGACCGAGCAGACGTCAATGCATCCGGTGGACAGACAGGCTGTCGGTTCTCCGGTCGTGACCAGGGCGACATTCAAACCGTGCTTTGCCAGCAAGGTCCCCGCGGTCAGACCCGACACACCCGCGCCGATGACAATGACATCGTATTCAATTACGCTCACTTGTTTCGCTCCATGGCCAGAATCCCCAGATAAATATATTCAACAAGCTGCTCTTCCCGTAGTTGGTCTCCCCACAGGGCACCGCGGATGCCGCGAAAGCGCCTCTGGAGAAATTCTCTCAGGGATTGGACGGACTGCTCCGCAGTTAAAATATCCATGTCATGCATAATGCCGAGGGCGCGGAAGGTGCAGAAGCCGCCCTGGCAGGGTCCCATTCCCAGCCGTGTCCGATGCTGAATGTCGCCGACGTGCCGGGTGCCTGTCTGGCTGATGATCCGCTCCACTTCCCTGCGGGTGACCAGTTCGCATTCACAGACGATGTTTTTCATGTCCGACAGACGTTTGGACAGCGGGTAGCCGCTGAGTTCATCCTGACCGTCCAGCGGTCTTTCCGCTGTTTCGCAGGCACGCTTCAGATTGAAGGCGTTCATGATGGTGTCCACCATTTTCTCCGCCATAAGCCGGAAGGTGGTAAGCTTTCCGCCGACGATACTGTACATGCCGTTCTGATGGTCAATAATCTGAAAACCCCGCGAGATTTCCCGGCTGTCGAGCTTTTGTGATTTAAGCAGGGGGCGGACACCGGAAAATGCACGGATGATTCGCGTCTGGTTAAAATGCGGGACCATGCGTCCCGCTTCTCCGATGATAATGTCCACTTCCTCAGACCGGATGGATATTTTATCCGGGTCTTCTACCATCAGGGAAGTGGTACCGGCCAGACAGACAGCTTCGTTGGGGACAATGATATCCCCGTCGGAAGGAGGTCGCAGGCGGTTGATGACCATATCTGTCAGACGGTGATTCGTGATGACGAGAGATCCTTTCGATAAGGTCAGGGGTACTTCGCAGCCGGCAAGGCCGGCGACCAGGTTGGTCCAGGCTCCTGATGCATTGACGATAATGTTGCCGTGTATTTCCTTTACCTCACCGGATACCATGTCGGTGGCTTTGATACCGATGCATCGTCCGTGGGACTTGACGATTTCCGTTACCTTGTGACGAATGAAACTCAAGCCGCCCTTGATTTCCGATGTTCTCATGTTGAGCATGCATAAGCGGAAGGGATCAATCGAACAATCGGGAACCCTGATGGCTTCTTCCATTTCCGGGTTGAGATTGGGCACCAGCTCGAGCGCTTTGGTGGAGGACATGATTTCTGTCGGAATGCCGATTTCTTCACAGCTTCGCAGGAACCGTTCCCGGAAAATTTTGGAATCTCCTGTCAGGCGAACAAACAATCCGCCGGTGGGTTCAACGCATTTTTCACCGATCCGGCGCAGGATCATATTTTCGTCGTAGCATTCCTTGGCAGCAATGGCGTCGGAGACCACGTAACGGCCACCGCTGTGTAAAAGGCCATGGCAGGCGCCGGTCGCACCCGCGGCGTAGTCACCTTTTTCAATCAGGCAATGCGGAATACCGCGAAGCGCAAGGTCTCTGGCAATGCCGCATCCGGTCGCCCCTCCGCCAATAATGATAACATCCGTCTTGATCATCTAAATAACAGGCCTTCCCCCTATGCCTTTTATCTTTTCCCTTGTGCCTTGCGCCTT